>Ga0184632_10000312_pt1 | contig 18194 bp, 14 predicted proteins | sample PLM31_50_b1_FD_133153 | JGI IMG/M metagenome (GOLD analysis project Ga0184632, IMG submission 133153) | Groundwater sediment microbial communities from an aquifer in East River, Colorado, USA - PLM3-1_50_b1 | ecosystem: Environmental > Terrestrial > Soil > Riparian zone | place: USA: East... | reverse complement strand
GCGTGACCGGCGACCTCGCCGGCAATGACGCGTAGCAGCGCCCCTCCGTCGACCGAGGAGAGCAAGGCCACCCGGCTACCCCGGATGTCCTGGTAGCGCGGTGGAGACATCTTGAGCGGACGCGGCAGGTTCACCCACAGCTGGAAGCCGTGGAACAGACCGCCGCTGGCGACGAGGCTCTCCGGCGGCGTCTCGATGTGCAAGATCCCTCCACCGGCGGTCATCCACTGCGTGTCGCCATTCGTGATCAGTCCGCCGCCGCCATTGGAGTCGGAGTGCGCCATCTCCCCGTCGATCATGTACGTGACTGTCTCGAAGCCGCGATGCGGGTGCCATGCGGTGCCCTTGGGCTCGCCGGGCCCGTAGTCGACTTCACCCATCTGGTCCATGTGGATGAACGGGTCCAACGCCTGCAGATCCACCCCGGCGAAGGCCCGTCGGACGGGGAAGCCCTCGCCCTCGAAGCCGCGCGGTGCCGTGGTGACGGACACCACCGGGCGTGGACGGAGCACTGCGGCGTCGGTCTGGGGTACACGGGGCAGGGTCAGGACGTTCTCGACCGTGACAGCGGGCATGTCTATTCTCCCTCGCAGATTCCTGGACGCCGGATACAACATTAGTTGCCTAGACAACATTCCGCCAAGCAAGAAGCTTACCGGAGCCGCCCCCGCGGCTTGAGGGTCGACGTGGGCATGGCTGGGGCGGGCAGCGGCTCACCGTCGTAGCCGCGCACCTCCCCGAAACCACGACCTGTCATCCAGTCTTCGCGAGCCCGCACGATCTCGTCATGGCTTCGGCCGATGAAGTTCCACCACATGATGATCTCTTCGTCGAATGGCTCGCCGCCGAGCAGGAGCAGCCGGCCCGGCTGTTCCGCCCGCAGCGCGAGGTCGACGCGGCCGCACCCGAGATACAGCAATGAACCGGGAGACAGGAGTACGCCATCCACCTCGACCGCGCCGGAGAGCGTGACGGCGGCGTACTCGAAGTCCGGCTCGAGGCCCACCCTCGTCTCGGCATCGCGGTCGAACGCGACCTCCGCGCCGACGAGCGAGCTGTACGCGCGGGCGGGCGACCCCTCACCGGCCAGCGCACCGCCGAGTTCCCCCATGAGGACGCGTACGCGTACGCCGCCGTCCACCAAGTCGGGCAGGTCCCGATGATGGTCGAAGGATGGCGCCACACCGCGGTGCTCGTCGGGCAGGGCGACCCACAGCTGGACACCCTGCAGCACCGGACCATGGCCGGTCGGTGACTCCTCCGCGTGCGAGATCCCCCGGCCGGCGGTCATCAGATTCAGCTGACCAGGATGGATGAGTTGCTGGTTGGCGAGACTGTCGCGGTGTAGCACCTCGCCCTGGACGAGCCAGGTCACGGTCTGCAGCCCGGTGTGTGGGTGCGGCGCCACGCGCATGCCGGGCCCGCCATTAACCGACTCCGGTCCGAAGCTATCGACGAAGCACCATGCGCCGACCATCCGCCGTTCCTTGTTGGGCAGCGTCCGCACCACCGACATTCCGCGGGTGCCGCCGAGCACGACGTCGCGGCCCTCCAGTAACTCGCGCACTGGTTCGGTGGCGACGCCGGCGCGCCCGCCGGAGATTGTCTCGTGCGGGTCGGGATCGAGGTTGCTCATCATCGAAGCCTACGTCGGCCCGCCGGCCGGCCCGGATCAGCGCCGGATCCGCCATACCCGCATCTCGTCGCCGACCGTGCAGGCCAGATGCGTGCCGGTGGTGTGACACCCGTCGATCGACCCGATGTGGCCGACGTCGCCGAGGACCGTGATCCGACCGCTGTCCTGGTCCAGCACACCCAGCTCAGTCCGCTCTCTCTCCACACGGGACACCACCAACTCGCGACCGCGCGGTTGCTTCTCCACGATCCGCCATCCTCCGCCAACCGATCGCGCATCGCCGGTCGCGACGTCGACCAGGACTGGCCCGTCGAAGGTGATGGCCGCGAGCATCCGAAATCCGGCCGCATAGACTTCCACCGCTCGCTGACGCCAGACCAGAGCGCCGGCCTCGGGATCGATCCCCCAGACCGAGTACGGGGAAACCATGCACACTAACCCGGCACACTCGATCGGCCAGGCGGATGGGTCGGGTACACCCGGCAGCTGGATGCGCCACAGCATCGACAGGCTCTGCGGGTTGTATCCGGTGAGCACCATCTCGGGCCACGCCTGCGAGTTCACGACCAGCACCTCGGGCAGCGCGATGGCGTACGACCAACTGTCGAAAGGACCGAGTCGGGTGCGTGCCGTGACCCGTCCGGTGTGGAGATCCATCACCTCGGCCGCGCCGTCGGAACCGACGACGGCCATCCATCGGCCCGGCGCGGCGGTGCCGACGAAGCCCTCCATCCACGGGTAGACGCCGGGGAGGGCCCAGAAGCTGCCGGCCGGGAGCCGGCGATCCCAGATCGTCTCGCCCGTGACAAGATCGACAGCGGTGGCGCGGTGGGCCTCCTGCCACCCGTCGATCGTCGACCCGTCCGGGGAATCCGGCCCGGTCGGTGGTCCCGGCTCGCGATCCACCATGACCGCGACCCCTTCGCCGAAGTAAGCAACCGGCGCGGCCGGCACGGGATAGCTTCCCAACTGCCGTGCGGTTCTCGCATCGAGCACCAGCGTCGTGGCGGGAGAGCCCGGGTACGGCGGGAAGCGCGGAACGAGTATCGTCGGCTCGCCGAGGTAACTCTCGGCGAGCGAGCCGCTCAGCCTGTACTCCCATCGGACCCGGCCGGTGGCGACATCTCGGGCCACCAGGCGTAGCCCGTCCGCCGTGCGGGTGCCTGAATAGGCCGTGTCCTCGTCTAGCCATAGGAATCCCTGAAACGCCTCGGCCCGCCAGGCGAGCGTCAGCGCAGGTCCGATGTGGGCAGGGCCGGTGAGCAGCAATACCAGCAGGACAGACAGGCCAACGAGCGCGGGCCCCCGGCGTCGCCGGCCCGCCGGGACCCGCAGCCCCCACGGACTTGGCACCTCGAGGTCGATCACCCGGCTCTGTTGCATGCGGGACCTCCTGTCCAGATCGAGTCTCGCCACGGCGGGCCCGCGAGGGCAAGCTGGTGCCATGGCCAAGCCCTTTGCGTCCGCGGCGGATCTGGCGGAGAAGACCGAGACCCTTGAGGTGCTCGGCGACGGTGTCTACGCGCTCACGGCGGAGGGTGACCCCAACGTCGGGGCAGTGGAGGGCGAGGACTTCCTCGTCTGCTTCGAGGCGCGCGCGACCCCGTTCATGGCTGGGCGGTGGCTGGACCGATTGCGGGAGCACACCGACAAACCGGTCCGCTATCTGGTGCTGTCGCACTACCACGCCGTACGTACGCTCGGCGCCGCCGCCTTCGACGCCACGGCCATCGTCGCGCACGAGCAGACCCGCCGGCTGATCGCCGAGCGGGGCCAGCAGGACTGGGAGTCCGAAGCCGGCCGGATGCCGCGCCTTTTCGCCGGTGCGGAGACGATCCCCGGCCTGACCTGGCCGACGGTGACTTTCAGCGATCGGCTGACTATCGACCTCGGCGGCGATCGGGGTGAACTGAACCTCGCCTACTGCGGACGCGGGCACACGGCCGGCGACATCGTCGGCTGGTTGCCACGCCAGCGCATCATGTTCGCCGGTGACCTCGTCGAGGCGCAGGCGGCGCTCTACACCGGCGACGCGTTCCACGGCGACTGGTCGACCGGCACGCTCGACCGGGTGGCCGCATTCGGCGTCGAGGCTCTGGTCGGCGGGCGGGGCGCCGTGGCGCGGGGCCGCGCCGCCGTGGACGCCGCGATCGCCCAGACCCGGGACTTTCTCACGGTGATGCGGGCCGAGGTCGGCGCGGTACACGTGCGCGGTGGGACGGTGCGGGAGGCGTTCGAGGCCACCCATGCCGCGTTGGAGCCGCGCTACGGTCGCTGGCCCATCTTCGAGCACTGCCTGCCGTTCAACGTCCAGCGGCTCTGGGACGAGCTCGACGGCATCGACTGGCCGCGGATCTGGACGGCCGAACGCGACCGCGAGGTGTGGGAGGCGCTGCAGTCGTGAGCGCGGGCCAGCCAGTCCTGGTCGTGGGCGGTGGGCCGGTCGGCCTGATGGCGGCCCTGCTGCTCGCGCGGTGGCGTGTGCCGACGGTCATTCTGGAGGCCAAACCCACGCGCGAGTTGGTCGGGTCGAAGTCCATCTGCGTGCAGCGCGACGTGCTCGACATCTATCACCGCGTGGGCGTCGCGGAGGCGCTCATGAGGGAGGGCGTCACGTGGCAGGTAGGCCGGACGTTCTACCGCGAGCACGAGCTTTTCACGATCACTTTTCCCGACCCGGGCCGCAGTGCCTATCCGGGGTTCATCAACATCGGGCAGTCCAGTGTGGAGCGGGAATTGGAGTCGGCGGTGGCCAAGCAACCGCTGGTCGATCTGCGCTATGCCCACACCGTGACCGCGGTGAGTCAGGACGGGACGGGAGTGAGGGTACGGGCACAGACGCCCACCGGCATCGTCGAGGTCACGGGCACTCATCTGGTCGCGGCCGATGGGTCGCACAGTGCCGTACGGGATCGGCTGCGGCTGGACTTCGAGGGGCACTCCTTCGCCGACCTGTTCCTCATCGCCGACATCCGCACGGATCTCCCCTTCGGGGCCGAACGGCGGTTCTACTTCGACCCGGAGTGGAACCCTGGCCGGCAGGTGCTCGCGCACCCGCAGCCGGACTCGGTATGGCGCATCGACTGGCAGGTGCCTGAAGGCTTCGATCTCGCCGCTGACCAGGCCTCCGGCCGGCTGGATGAGCGGATCCGGCGGATCGTTGGCGACGCGTCGTACGAGATCGTGTGGGTCTCGCTCTACCGGTTCCAGCAGCGGATGGCCTCCCGGATGCGAGTGGGTCGGGTGCTGCTCGCTGGCGATGCCGCGCACCTGATGGCACCCTTTGGCGCCCGGGGACTGAACTCGGGTGTGCAGGACGCCGAGAACGCCGCCTGGAAGATCGCCTTCGACCGGGCCGGTTGGGCGGGGACGGAACTCCTCGCGAGCTACCAGCACGAGCGGGCCGCGGCCGCGCGGGAGAACCTGCGCGTCACCGGCGACACAATGCGGTTCCTGGTGCCGCAGAGCGATGCCGAGTGGGCCTGGCGGCGCGAGGTACTCGAGTGTGCGGTCTCCGATCCGGACGCGCGGGCACAGGTGAACTCGGGCAAGCTGGCCGAGCCGTACTGGTATCTGGACTCCCCTCTGACTACCGGCTCCCCACTCCAAGACTTCCCTACTGGACCGGGCCAGCCGCGGCCTCCGGTGGCGGGCGTGCTCTGCCCGGACGCTCCGGTGAGCATCCCCGCTGAACCCTCCATCACGCGGCTCCGGGAGCTGTTCGGCACCGGGCTCACCGTGCTCGGCCACGCAATCACGCCCACTGTGGACATTGAGGCACCCACGCGCCAGTACCGCCTAGATCTTATCGATCATGACGGGCTGGCGGCCGAGGCGCTGCGCGCGGCGCCCGGCTGGTGCGCGGTGGTACGTCCCGACGGGCACCTCGCCGCCGTCCTGCACGACCCCGACGCGGACTCGCTGCGGGCCGCGCTGGACCGAGCCCGCGGCTGCTCGGCCTAGCCGCCTACCCTAAGGTCATGAGCATGCGCCCTCGCGTCGCTATCCTGGCCGTGCTCGGCATCCTCGCGCTCGCCGGTGCTGCCGCGTGCGGGCTGGAGACGAACCGACTGGAGGACGGCGAACAGCTGCCGGACCGGATCACGGAGGTCAGGATCTCCGGCGGCAGCGGCGACGTCACGCTGCGGGCTGACGACACGGTGTCTGGCGCCGACATCCGTCGATCGGTGCGGTACGTCCGGGAGACCCCGGGGAAGACTACCCGCGTCGAGCAGGGCGTGCTGCATCTCAGTACCGAGTGTGGCAATCAGTGCAGCGTCTCCTACGAGGTCCGCGTGCCGCGCGGCGCGAAGGTGACCGGCGAGAACGGATCGGGGGCCATCGAGGTGCACGGGATGTCCGATGTCGACATTCGGGTCGGTTCCGGTGATATCCGTGTCAGCGACGCGAGTGGCGCGGTGACCGCGCGGACCGGATCGGGGCGCATCGAGCTCACCAACATTGCGGGCGACACGGCGGCCACGACGTCGTCGGGCGACGTCGACGGCCGCGACCTGCGAGGCGCTCGCACCACGATCGAGGTCGCGTCCGGAACGATCACCCTCGAGCTACCGGGCACCGGCGACGTGACCGCCCGCGCCAACAGTGGCTCCATCGACGTCCGGCTGCCCGACCGGTGCTGCCGGGTGACCGCCGAGGCAGGCAGCGGTAGCGAGAAGGTCGAGGTGGTGACCAACCCGGACAGCCCGAACGACCTCGACCTGCACACCGACAGCGGCGACATCACGGTCCGGCCACAGGGCTAGATTATGGGAAACGCGTCTGCGATGATCCGCACCCGCTGTTATCGCGACGGCGCGGTGGTGGCCGAGGGCTTCCCGATCGCCGAGGTCTCAGATTTCCTTGCCGATCCGGCGAACACCCTGTGGTTCGATGTGTGCACCCCCGACGAGAACGATCTCATGTCGGTGCGCGAGGAGCTGGGGCTGCACACGCTCGCCGTGGAGGACGCCTTCCAACCCGGAGAGCGCCCGAAGCTCGATCACTACTCGGAACATCTCTTCCTCAACATGTACTCCGTGGACGTGGATGCCACGACGAAGCAGCTGCGCTCGCACGAGGTCAGCCTCTTCATCACGAAGGCAGCCATCGTCACCGTCCGTCACGAGGAAGGCTTCGACATCGACGCGGTCGTCGCCCGCTGGGATGCGCTGTCGAACCTCGCGAAGAGCGGCGTCGGGTTCCTACTGCACGGTCTGCTCGACTTTGTCGTCGACTCGCACTTCAACGCGGTACAGGAGCTCGACACCGAGGTCGACAGTCTGGAGGACGAGCTCTTCGACGAACAGGCGGCCGACGTCGCGTTGCAGCGCAGAACCTTCGAGGTGCGCAGGAGTCTGGTGGACTTCCGCCGACTCGTTCTACCCATGCGCGAGGTGGTCAACGCGTTGCTGCGCCGCGACCTCGGCGTTGTCGACGACACGATGACGCCCTACTACCAGGACGTCTACGATCATGTGCTACGGGTGACCGAGTGGACCGAGTCATTGCGTGACCTGCTCGCCAACATCCACGACACACGCCTGACGATGCGGGGCAACCGGCTCAACTCCGTCATGAAGAAGGTGACCAGCTGGGCCGCCATCATCGCCGTCCCCACCGCGGTGACCGGCTTCTACGGCCAGAATGTGCCGTACCCCGGCTTCGGCGAGGCGTCGGGCTTCTGGACCTCGACGGCCATCATCGTGCTGCTCTCCGGCGGGCTCTACATCATCTTCAAGGCCAGGGACTGGCTCTAACGGGGCATGCGTGGTCGTGCGCTCGATTCGCGTACCACAAGCTCGGGCTTGAACACGACATGCCTATGCTCGTGGCGATCAGGGTCGTTCGCCTCCTCCACCAGCAGCTCGGCAGCGGCACGCCCCAGCTGCTCGCGCGGTTGGCGCACGGAGGAGAGAGGCACCGCGGCCGCCGCCGCGAAGTCGATGTCGTCGTAACCCACGATGGCCACATCATGCGGGACCCGCACCCCGCGAAGCGTCATCTCCTGGAGCACTCCCAACGCAAGCAGGTCGTTGGCGCAGAACACCGCCGTGGGGCGTTGCGGCCGTGGGAGATCGGCGATCTCCTGGCCGGCGCGGCGACCCGCGGCGACGGTCAGGTTCTGTGTCGCGACGATGCGCAGCTCCTCGACGTCGGGGAGTGCGGCGGCGAACCCCTGACGGCGGTCGGCGACCTGGCGGATGGAGAAGGGCCCGCCGACGAAGGCGACCACGCGGTGCCCTTGCTGGCGCAGGTGTTCACCGGCCAGCTGCCCACCCAGCACATCGTCAACGGCCACCGAGCACCGATTGCGCTGCCCCGAACCGCGGTCGACGAGGACCACCGGCGTGCCTCGGCGGATGAGCTGCTCCAGCCGGGAGTCGCGGCCGTCGTCGACCGGCGTGATGAGCACACCCTGCACGCGTTGCTCCTCGAGCAGATCCAGATGACGGCGCTCGCGCCCGGCGTCCTCACCACTGTTGCAGACCACGACCACGGCGCCCGCGGCCTCGGCGGCGGCCTCGGCGCCCCGTACCACATCGGTGAAGAAGGGGTTCGCCACATCAAGGACCACGATCGCGATCGTGCGGCTGCGGCCGGCGCGCAACTGGCGGGCCGAGTCGTTGCGGACGTAACCCAGTTCCTTGATCGCCGCGAGGACGCGCCGGCGGGTCTGTTCCGCGACAACGTCGGGACGATTGAGGACGTTGCTGACCGTGCCGAGCGAAACGCCGGCGTGGCGAGCGACCTCCTTGATGCTCGTCGTCGCCATGCGCTCACCATACGCGGGGCTTGAAACGTGTCAAGGCAGGATCCCGGGCTTGCCACTCGTGTCGTTCGGATAACAAACAGATAAACCGCGCGGAAACTCTTGACTGCTCGTGGTGGGCAGGCTAATTTCATTGTCAATCCATGAAACGTTTCAATAACGGTCTCTTTTGGTCGACCCCGGGAGTGCCCGCGATGCCGGAGCCAATGCTCGCTCTCAGCGGCGTGAGCAAGTCGTTCGGTGCGGTCGCCGCGCTACGGGACGTACACCTGGAGCTGTACGCCGGTGAGGCGCACGCCCTGGTCGGCGAGAACGGCGCCGGAAAGTCCACTCTGGTCAAGGTCCTGGCGGGCGTGCACACGCCGGATACGGGCACGATGACTCTCGACGGCGCTCCGATCGCGTTCTCCGGCCCGGCCGACGCACGCGCCGCCGGCATCGCGGTGATCTATCAAGAGCCGACGCTCTTCCCCGACCTGTCAGTGGCCGAGAACATCTTCATGGGCCGTCAGCCACTGCGAGGCCTGCGCCGCATCGACCCTGGGGCGATGCGACGCCGCGCGACGGAGCTGTTCACCCGGCTCGGCGTCCACCTGGACCCGGACCGACCCGCCCGTGGCCTGTCCATCGCCGACCAGCAGCTGGTCGAGATCGCCAAGGCGCTCTCGTTCGAGGCACGGATCCTGGTGATGGACGAACCGACCGCCGCACTGTCCGGGGTGGAGGTCGACCGGCTGTTCAGCGTCGCCCGGTCCCTGCGCGACGCCGGAGCGGTTGTGCTGTTCATCTCACATCGCTTCGACGAGGTCTTCGCACTGTGCCAGCGCATTACAGTCATGCGCGACGGCGCGTGGGTCTCCACCGACGCGGCCAAGGATCTGACCGTCGACCAGGTAGTGCGGCGCATGGTCGGGCGGGAGGTCTCCTCCCTGTATCCCAAGCAGGACACGCAACCGCGCGACGTACTGCTCGACGTGCGCGGCCTCACCAGCCACGGCGTGTTCAGCGACGTGAGCTTCACCGTCCGCGGCGGCGAGATCGTGGCCCTGGCCGGCCTCGTCGGGGCGGGACGCAGCGAGGTGGTCCGGGCCGTGTTCGGCATCGACCGCTACGACCGCGGCGAGGTGCTGGTCGCGGGCGAGCGACTGCCGCCCGGCAGCGCGGCCGCGGCGATCGCAGCCGGATTGGCCCTCGTGCCGGAGGACCGCCGTCAGCAGGGCTTGGTGATGGCCCTGTCCGTGGAGCGCAACGCCACCCTGGCCCGGCGGTGGTCGCTGAGCCACCTCGGCATCCTGCGTCGCGCGGCCGAGCGACGCGACGCCGGCACGTGGACCAGGCGGTTGCAGGTTAAGGCCGCGCGGCTGTCCGATCCCGTCTCCACCCTCTCCGGCGGCAACCAGCAGAAGGTCGTGTTGGCGAAGTGGCTGTCCACCAAGCCACGCGTCCTCATCGCCGACGAGCCGACCCGTGGGATCGATGTCGGCACGAAGGCAGAGGTGCACAGGTTGTTGTCGCAGCTCGCCGCGGACGGGGTCGCCGTGCTCATGGTCTCCAGCGAGCTGCCGGAGGTGATCGGGATGGCCGACCGGGTGCTCGTCATGCACGAGGGACGGCTGGTCCGCGAAATGGAACGGGACCGCGCTACCGAGGAGTCGGTCATGTTCGCGGCGACAGGGCATGCGGGCACAGGTCACGGGGATGCGACATGACAAGCGTTGGTACGCGGACGGGGCTCCCTGAGGGTGCGACCGGGCTCGGACACAGTGGAGCGACGCGGACCGCCCACCGCATCTTCGTCGTGCGCGAGCTCGGCATCCTGCTCGCCCTGGTCCTGCTCATCACGGTGACCGCGGTGACCAACTCCAGGTTCCTCTCCTCCCAGAGCGTCAAGGACCTGCTGCTCGGGTCGACGATCCTGGCCATCCTCGCGGTCGGTCAGGCCATCGTGATCATCACGCGCAACGTCGACCTATCGGTGGGGTCGATCCTGGGCCTGTCAGCGTTCGCCACCGGTAGTCTCTTCCTCGCCGCGCCGGCGGTGCCGATCCCGGTAGCGCTCCTGGTCGGCGCCGTGCTCGGCGCGACTTGCGGCGCGGTCGACGGGGGACTCATCGCCGCAGCGCGCGTACCCGCGCTCGTGGTCACACTCGGCACGCTGTATGTGTTCCGTGGGCTCGACTACACCGTGGCCACCGGCAAGCAGATCAACGCCGCCGACATGCCGGTCGGGTTTCTGCGGATGGGTACGGCCACCGTACTCGGCGTGCCCGTACTGACCATGTTCGCCGCGGCCATCGTCGTCGCGGCCGGCTTCTACCTTCGGTCGTACCGAAGCGGCCGCGAGCTCTACGCCATCGGGTCCGACCCCGACGCCGCGCGGCTGTCCGGCATTCCGGTCGGTCGGCGCGTCTTCGCCGCATTCGCAACGAGCGGCGCGCTGGCCGGACTCGCCGGTGTGCTCTACGCTGCGCGGTTCGGCACGCTCGACGCGAACGCTGGGCTCGGCTCCGAACTCAACGTCGTCGCCGCGGTCGTCGTCGGCGGGGTAGCGATCTTCGGCGGAAGTGGCTCGGTGTACGGGGCCGCGCTCGGTGCCGTGCTGCTGACCACCATCGGCGCGGCCCTACCCGTACTCGGTATCAACCCGTTCTGGCAGCGGGCGGCCGTCGGTGCCCTGATTCTCGCCGCTATCGGGCTGGATCGCGCGCTGGCCGTGCGGGTGGCAATCCGTCTCAAGGGGAGGAAGGCCCGTGGCTGACAGACGCGACGTCGAGCCGAGTTCGGCAGCGGCGAGGGCGACCTGGCGTCAGGTGCTGGGCTCGTGGGATGTGGTGGTGATTCTCGCGGTCGTCGCGGTCGTCCTCGTCGGAAGCCTCGCCATCGACGGCGTCTCAAGCCCGCGGTTCTGGCGGTTCGTCATTCTGGAGATCATCCCAATCGCGCTGATCGCCCTGCCGATGACGCTCATCGTCATCACCGGAGAGATCGACCTTTCGGTGGCCAGCGTCCTCGGCCTCACCTGCGCCTTCATGGGGCAGATGTGGTTCCTCGGGGTCTCCTCACTGCCCGTGCTCATCGCCCTCTGCCTGGTGCTAGGAGCCGTGCTCGGCGCGGTCAACGGAACTTTCATCTCGGCTTTCGGGTTGCCTTCACTCGCCGTCACCATCGGCACTCTCGCGCTCTACCGAGGACTCGCGTACGTGGTGCTCGGCGACCGTGCCGTGGCCAACTACCCGGTTGACTGGACCCGCAGCGCGATCGCCCCCATCCCCGGACTCACCATCCCCTGGGTCATCCTCGTCGTCGCGGCGCTCGCGGTGATCTTTGGAGTGGTTCTCCACGCGACTCCGATCGGCCGGGGCCTCTACGCAATGGGCAACAACGCCGACGCGTCCTCGTTCTCCGGGATCAACGTCGCCCGGACCAAGTTCTGGCTGTACGTCGTCTGCGGCATGGTCTCCGCGCTCGCGGGCGTGTTCTGGACGCTGCGCTTCGCTAGCGCCCGCGCGGACAATGGAGTAGGGCTCGAACTCTCCATTGTGGCCGCGGTGCTGCTCGGCGGCGTCTCCATCTTTGGCGGGCGCGGCAGCCTTATCGGCGTGTTCGCCGCGGTCGTGCTGCTCGGGGTGCTGCGCAACGCCCTCCAGTTGGCCTACGTACCGGCCAACACTCTAACCATCGTCACCGGGGCCCTGCTCATTGTCTCCGTCGTAGGCCCGAACGTCGTCACCATTGCGCGAGAACGTTGGCGCCGCCGACGCCCAACCTCCTCCGTACCCGCCTGAACCACAACCGCAACCATGCCGTCTCGCCTGGGCCGGCACCGTCCTGAAAGGAAACAGCGATGAGAGCTGGCACCACCCGCGTACGGGCTGTGGCGCTCGCGGCGCTCGCGGCTATGACGCTCGCGACCGCGGCCTGCGCCGACGAATCGACCCCGACCAGCACACCCTCCGGCGCCAACGCCGGCACCATCAAGTCCGGGCTGAAGATCGCCTTCCTCCCCAAGCAGGTGAACAACCCCTACTTCACCACCTCCGACAACGGCGGCAAGACCGCGGTCGCGGAGTTCCAGGGCGTGTACAGCGAGACCGGGCCATCCGAGGCGAGCCCGTCGGCGCAGGTGAGCTACATCAACACGCTGTCACAGCAGGGCACCAACGTCATCGTGGTCTCGGCCAACGACAAGGACGCGATCTGCGGCGCGCTTAACGAGGCGCGCACCGCCGGCGCGAAGGTGGTGACGTTCGACTCGGACACCAAACCGGAGTGCCGGGATCTCTTCATTAACCAGGCAACGGCCGACGGCATCGCTAAGATCCAGATCAAGCTCATCTCGGACGCCATCGGCCCGGCCGGCGGCGACATCGCCATCCTCTCCGCGACGGCGAACGCGACGAACCAGAATGCCTGGATCGAGATGATGAAGACCGAGCTGGCCAAACCGGAGTACGCCAAGCTCAAGCTGGTCGCCACCGTCTACGGCGACGATGACGACCAGAAGTCGTTCCAGGAGGCTCAAGGGCTGCTCGCGAAGTACCCCAATCTCAAGGGCATCATTTCGCCCACCACGGTTGGGATCGCGGCGGCCGGCCGTTACCTGTCCGGCTCCACCTACAAGGGTAAGGTGCAGCTGACCGGTCTCGGCACGCCGAACCAGATGCGCTCGTACGTCAAGGACGGCACCGTCAAGGCGTTCGCCCTGTGGAACCCGGCCGACCTGGGCTACCTCGCGGCGTACGCGGGTGGCGCGCTCGCCTCGGGCCTCATCAGTGGCAAGGAGGGCGACACGTTCAAGGCCGGCAAGCTCGGTGACTACACGGTCGGCAAGGACGCCACTGTGCTGCTGGGCGACCCATTCACCTTTGACGCGTCCAACATCGACCAGTTCCAGTTCTGACCGACAACTCCGGGGCCGGCCACGCAAAATCCGGCCGGCCCCGGAGCCTCCAACCGAGGTGGCCACCCATGCGCCGCGTCTGCTTTACCCTCCAAGTGAAACCGGAGCGACTGGCCGAGTACCGGCAACGGCACGAAGCCGTGTGGCCCGAAATGCTGACCGCGCTCCACAACGCGGGGTGGCACGACTACTCCCTCTTCCTCCGCGATGACGGCCTACTCGTGGGCTACCTGCTCACCGACGACCTCGAGGCGGCCCTGGCCGCGATGGAGGCCACCGACGTCAACCGCCGCTGGCAGGCCGAGATGGCCCGATTCTTCGCCGGAGGCGATCAACGCGGCAACGTCGTTGACCTACCTAACGGGCGTCCCGACCGGGCGCTCACCGTCCTCGACGAAGTATTCAACCTCGACGCCCAACTCATGCGGGCACAGCACATGGGAGACAGCACATGACTGAGAGCGTGCTCGCCACGCTGCGGACGCAGCGCATCGAGACGGCGTCGTGGGCGTACGCCAACTCGGGGACACGCTTCAAGGTGTTCCCGCAGGAGGGCGTGCCCCGCACCCCGTACGAGAAGATCTCCGATGCGGCCGCCGTGCACCGCTTCACCGGAGTGGCGCCGAGTGTGGCGCTGCACATTCCCTGGGACACAGTGGACGACTACGCACAGCTGGCCCAGTTCGCGTCCGAGCAGGGCATCGCGCTTGGCACCATCAACGCCAATGTGTTCCAGGACAACGACTACATGCTCGGCAGCGTTACCAACCCCGCGGCCGGCGTGCGGCGCAAGGCCATCGACCACCTGCTCGAGTGCGTCGACATCATGGATCAAACCGGCTCCAGGGACCTGAAGCTGTGGTTCTCCGACGGCACCAACTACCCCGGGCAGGACAACATCCGCGCCCGCCAGGATCGGTTGGCGCAGGCGCTGCGGGAGACCTACGACCGGCTCGGTTCGATCCAGCGGATGTTGTTGGAGTACAAGCTCTTCGAGCCGGCGTTCTACACCACCGATGTGCCCGACTGGGGCACCGCCTACGCCCACTGTGTGGCCACCGGAGAACGCGCCCAGGTGGTCATCGACACCGGCCACCACGCCCCGGGCACGAACATCGAGTTCATCGTGGCGTTCCTCATCCGGGCCGGTCGCCTGGGTGGCTTCGACTTCAACTCGCGGTTCTATGCCGATGACGACCTCATGGTCGGTGCGGCGGACCCGTTCCAGCTATTCCGGATCATGCATGAGATCGTGCTCGCGGACGTGGTCGGGCCGCAGTCCGGCATCGCGTTCATGCTCGACCAATGCCACAACATCGAGCCGAAGATCCCCGCCGTGATCCGGTCGGTGATGAATGTGCAGGAGGCCACCGCGAAGGCGCTGCTGGTGGACCAGACCGCGCTGACCGCAGCCCAGCAGAGCGGCGACGTGCTGGGCGCCAACGCGGTGCTGATGGACGCCTACAACACCGATGTGCGGCCGCTGCTGCGGGACCTTCGCGAGGGGATGGGTCTCCACCCGGATCCGATCGCCGCGTTCAGAGAGTCCGGGTACGCCGAGAAGGTCAGGGCCGAGCGGGTCGGTGGCGACGCCGCCGGTTGGGGAGCCTGAGATGACTGAATCGCGTGGTGCGACGCCGGTCGCGGATCTGGTCGAGCGCAGCAACCGGCTTGGGTCAGATCCGCGCAACACCAACTACGCCGGTGGAAACACGTCAGTGAAGGGCTCGGCGACGGATCCGGTGACCGGTGCGCCGGTCGAACTGTTGTGGGTCAAGGGGTCCGGCGGCGATCTCGGAACGCTGACCGGAGCGGGCCTGGCGGTGCTGCGGCTGGACCGGCTGCGCGCCCTGGTCGACGTGTATCCGGGCGTCGATCGTGAGGACGAGATGGTCGCCGCGTTCGATTTCTGCCTGCACGGCCGGGGCGGCGCGGCGCCGTCGATCGACACGGCCATGCACGGACTGGTGGAGGCGTCCCATGTGGACCACCTGCATCCCGACGCCGGAATCGCCTTCGCGACCGCCGCCGACGGCGAGGCATTGACGAAGGAGTGCTTCGGCGACCGGGTCGTGTGGGTACCCTGGCGCCGGCCCGGCTTCCAACTCGGACTCGACATCGCCGAGGTGAAGCGAACTCACCCCCGTGCCGTCGGGGTGATACTGGGCGGGCACGGGATCACCGCCTGGGGCGAGACGAGCGCGGAGTGCGAGGCCCACTCGCTGGAGATCATCCGCACCGCGCAGGCCTTCCTCGACGAGCGCGGCCGGTCGGATCCGTTCGGCCCCGTCGTCGACGAACCGCTGCCCGAGTCGCAGCGACGGGAGCGTGCGGCGGCGCTGGCTCCGGTCCTGCGCGGCCTGGCGTCCACCGACCGACCGCAGGTGGGACACTTCACCGACAGCGAAGTCGTGCTCGACTTCCTGTCCCGGGCGCACCACCCGGCGCTCGCCGCGCTCGGCACCTCCTGCCCGGATCATTTCCTGCGGACGAAGGTAGCGCCGATGGTGCTCGACCTACCTGGCTCTGCTTCCCTCACGGAAACGGTGACGCGGCTGACCGAGCAACACACCGCCTACCGGGAGGAGTACGCCGCGTACTATGCCCGCCACGCCACGCCTGACTCGCCGCCGATGCGCGGCGCGGACCCGGCGATCGTCCTCGTACCCGGGGTCGGCATGTTCTCCTTCGGCGCGAACAAGCAGACCGCGCGGGTGGCGGGGGAGTTCTACGTCAACGCCATCAACGTGATGAGTGGCGCCGAGGCCGTCTCGTCGTACGCGCCGATCGACGAGTCGGAGAAGTTCCGCATCGAGTACTGGGCACTGGAGGAGGCGAAGCTCGCCCGGATGCCGAAGCCGAGGCCGCTCTCCGCGCGGGTCGCGCTGGTCACCGGGGCGGGATCCGGCATCGGGCGGGCGATCGCGCACCGCCTCGCGGCCGAGGGTGCGTGTGTTGTGGTCGCCGATCGCGACGGCGACGCCGCGGCCCGAGTCGCCGGGGAGCTGGGCGACACTGACGTCGCGGTCGACGTGGTCGCGGACGTCACCGACGCTACCGCGGTGCAGGAGATGGTACGGGAGGCGGCGCTGGTCTTCGGCGGCGTAGACCTCGTGGTCAACAACGCCGGCCTGTCCGTCTCCAAGCCGCTGTTGGAGACGACTGAGGCCGACTGGGACCTGCAGCACGACGTGATGGCGAAGGGTTCGTTCCTCGTCTCCCGCGAGGCGGCCCGGGCAATGATCGCGCAACAGATGGGTGGTGACATTGTCTACATCTCCTCGAAGAACTCCCTGTTCGCCGGGCCCAACAACGTTGCGTACGGGGCAGCCAAGGCCGACCAGGCCCACCAGGTCCGGCTGCTCGCCGCGGAGTTGGGTGAGCACGGCATCCGGGTCAACGGCATCAACCCCGACGGCGTCGTACGCGGCTCCGGCATCTTCGCTGGCGGTTGGGGGGCGCAGCGGGCGGCGGTCTACGGGGTCCCGGAGGAGGAGTTGGGTGCCTTCTATGCGCAGCGCACCCTGCTCAAACGTGAGGTGCTGCCCGAGCACGTGGCCAACGCCGTGTTCGTGCTGACCGCGGGGGACCTGTCGCACACAACCGGCCTGCACATCCCGGTGGACGCTGGGGTTGCCGCGGCCTTCCTGCGATGACTGAGGTCGCCGTCGCGGCGGTGGACCTGGGCGCGTCCAGCGGCCGGATCATGCTCGCCCACGTCGGGCCTGACCGGCTCGATCTGACCCAGGTGCACCGCTTCGCCAATCGGCCGATCCAGATCGGAGCGACGCTGCACTGGGACATCCTGGCGCTCTACCGAGGCGTGCTCGACGGCCTCCGGGCGGCCGGCCGTCTCGCCGCCGGTGCTCGGGCGGGGACCGGGCTGGACGGGATCGGTATCGACTCGTGGGGGGTCGACTATGGACTGATCGACGCGAGCGGGGCGCTGATCGGTAACCCGGTGTGCTACCGGGACTCGCGCACCGACGGGGTCATGGAGAAGGTGCTCGCCGACGTCGGGGCCGCCCAGATCTACGCCACGACCGGGGTGCAGAACCTGCCGTTCAACACGGCGTACCAGCTCGTCGCGTCGCGCGGCTCGCCCACGCTCGGGGCGGCGCACCGGCTGCTGCTCATACCGGACCTGCTCGGGTACTGGCTCACTGGCGAACTCGGCGCGGAGCTGACCAACGCGTCGACGACCCAGCTCCTCGACGCCCGCTCACGGACGTGGGCGACGGACCTGATGGCGCGGCTGGGTCTGCCGGCGTCCATCTTCGCCGAGCTGCGCCGGCCCGGCGAGCGCATCGGCGAACTGCTCGCCGGGGTGGCGGCGGAGACCGGCATGGCGCCGCACGTGCCGGTGCTCGCGGTCGGCTCGCACGACACCGCCTCGGCGGTGGTGGGGGTGCCGGGCGAGGGAAACCGCTTCGCGTTCATCTCGTGCGGCACCTGGTCGTTGGTCGGCGTGGAGCTCGACGCGCCGGTACTCACCGAGGCCAGCCGTCGGGCCAACTTCACCAACGAACTGGGCGTCGACGGCACGGTGCGCTACCTGCGCAACGTCATGGGTCTGTGGCTGCTCCAGGAGTCCCTGCGGACATGGGAACTTGAGGGCACGCCTGAGCAACTCCCGGCCCTCCTCATCGCGGCCGGCGAACTACCTGCGGGCGGGCCGATCATCGATCCGGACGATCCGATGTTCCTGCCGCCCGGCGACATGCCGGCCCGGATCGCGGCGGCGTGCGTTGAGGGGGACAAGCCCGTGCCCGGAACGCGCCCTGCGCTCGTGCGGTGCATCCTCGATAGCCTGGCCGTCGCCTACGGCCGCGCCGTTCGTGACGCGGCCCGGTTGGCCGGCCGGTCCCTCGAGGTCGGCCACCTGG
>Ga0184632_10000311_pt1 | contig 18199 bp, 17 predicted proteins | sample PLM31_50_b1_FD_133153 | JGI IMG/M metagenome (GOLD analysis project Ga0184632, IMG submission 133153) | Groundwater sediment microbial communities from an aquifer in East River, Colorado, USA - PLM3-1_50_b1 | ecosystem: Environmental > Terrestrial > Soil > Riparian zone | place: USA: East... | reverse complement strand
TACGAAGGAGGGAACTTCCTGATGGCGCTCAAAGAAGAGCAGCAGAGAGAGATCTTTCGGTTCATACACACCGCCGATGAGAGGGGCGCGGACGGGGGGAACCTGGCCGGCACCGTCAACTTTCTCTTCGGCGTCCGCACGTTCATCCGAAATCAAAGCGAGAACGAGAAAGGCAACTTCACGAGACCTCCCGACAACGACCCGGATCGGCAAGCTGGATGGGACTTCGCGGAGAAGCTGTTCGGAGTTGCTCCTGCGCCGCTAGACGCTCGCCCCGAGCGCCTGTAGGAACGCGCCCATCTCGCTCCGCCAGATGCGGTGGACGTTCAGCCGTAGGACCTTGCCGTCTGGCCGGCGGTACCGAAACGAGCTCCACACACTCCCGACCCTTACGTCGGACACGACTCCCCGCGCCAGGGGGTCGGCGAACGCAAGCCCCTTGAACTTCGTCGACCACCTGGACTGGCCCAGGAAGACGACCCGCCTGTCAGTCGCGGCCACGTAGTAGTACTGAGTGAAGAGCTGCCCGATCAAACCGAGGAGGCCGAGAGCAAGCCACGGGTTGGGCCCGGCGATGACGCTAAGGGATTCCACCTCTTGTTCACCGGGGGCGAGCACGGACCTGAGCGACTCACTCCCGAGTTCCTTGATCCTGTCCTTCCGGAATGCCACCCTTCCCCCTTCCCCGTCAGATTACCGGTCCCCGTTCACGAGCCAATCGCCCGATCAGCGAAGCCGCTTTCGCGGTCCCCGGATGTTGCTGGAGCCGGCCCGCAACGCCACCCATGGTCGCACGCAGGCCGTCGTTCGCAAGCAACCGGCCGAGTGCGGCCTCGAGGTCGGGGTCCTCGAACGCATAGGGATCGAGCCGAGCGCCGAAACCGAGTTCGGCTATCCGCTGCGCGTTGTCGTACTGATCCCAGAAGAGCGGGAGGGCGACCATCGGCTTGCCGAACTGGAAGCTCTCGGTGACCGTGTTGTTCCCGCCGTGGGTGATAACCACGTCGACCTGCGGGAGGATGCTCGTCTGCGGCAGGAATTCGGCTCCAGCCATGTTGTCCGCCAGGGCTAGCTGTTCGTGTTGCGGACCCAAGCTCACGATCACGCCATGCTCCGTTGCGGCGAGCAGATCGATGAGCCGGGTCATAAGCGGAACGTCGGCCGAGCCCAGGCTCCCAAGGCTGAGATAGACGAGCCGCCCACTGCCCGAACGTAGGCGATCGGGAACCTGGAAGGGCGCGTCGGTAGCCCGAACGCACGAATCGAGACGATGCCAGTTCGATGGGAGCGGGCGGGACCGTTCGTAGTCGGCCTCCTCTGGATACACGTAGAGGTTCAGATACGGCGACTCGTGGATGAACTCGCCCTCCGGCAGGGCAGGCGCTCCGGCGGCTCGGCAGAAGGCGTCGAAGTCGGCGTGGAGCTCTTCGTGCAGCTCGCCGTAGCGCGCCCGGAATTCGTCCCAGTGGGTCCGGTCGGAGCTGGGTAGCCAGAGAAAGTGGGCGGCAGGTCCGGGTCCTTCATCTCGAGTGGGTTGCAGGACATGATCCGCACCCATGGTGCGCCTGCGGTCAGGACCGCTGGGAACGTCACTACGTTGTCCTGGACGATCACGTCCGGATGCAGCTCGGGGAATATCTCACTCAGCCTAGCGTGCGCATACTTCGCCCCGTCGATCAGCTCGATCCAGATAGGCCGGATAAGGGTCTCGAGCTGTTCGATGGTCGGCCTCCGGAACTGGGGAGCCGTGTCCCTGATGAAGTCCTTCCAGAACTGCCCAGGTGTCTCTTCAACCAGAGGTTTTGGCTTCAAGCGCATGAGGGCCTCCTCGAAGCCCTTGGCTTCCAGGGTGCCGGCGAAGGACTCCTCGACGACGAAGACCACCCTCGCTCCCATGGCCCTCAGTACGTTCGCGATGCCCACGCAGTTGTTCGTGGGACCGTAAGCGCCCTCGGGGAAGAAAACGATTGTCGGCCGCTGCTGGCTCATCGGCCGATCGCGAGCAGCGCCAACCCGCCCAGCACGACCGGCACGCCCGCGATCTGGGAAGGCGCGGGTCGCTCCGCGAGGAACAACAGGCCGCCGGTCACGGGTAGCAATGGATAGGTGGCCGACGCGGCGGCCACAATCGAGACGAACCCCAGCTCGCTTCCCCTCGCGAAGCTCGCGAACGCCAAGGTGTCCATGAGCCCGGCCAGCAGCGCGAACGAGACAGGCCAGCGGCCGAGGGGGGTCTGTCTTCTCCCTCCCTGGAAGAGCGAACGGACCGAGAGAATCGCGAGCGTTCCGAGGGCGCCGATCCGTTCGATGTAGACGACCTCGAACCAGCCCACCCTCTTGGCGTAGCGCGCAATGAAATACGCGCCGATGCCGAAGCCGACCATCGCCGCGACGCCCAGGTACACACCCGTGCGCGAGCCGGGCGTACGAAGGTGTATCGCCCTCGGGTCGGTCGATGCCATGATCACGCCGAGGAGAGTGACTCCCGCCCCTGCGAGCGCCAAGGCCGGAATACGCTCTTTGAGCAGGACCAGGGACAGGACGATCACGATAGAGGCGTAGCCGGCGACGATCGGGCTCACCAGGGCGACGGGTCCGAGCTGTAGCGCGCGGTAGAAGAGCCGGTAGGTCAGCGCCCCAAGTACGCCGATCAACAAGAGCCCCACAGCCACCCTCCCCGTATCCGGCATCGGCGGCTTCGCCGCGATCAGCAACACGGTCAACATGAGGAAGCCGGCGAACTGTGACACGACGACGGTGGCGGCACTCCCCATCCTGCGGGAGACCAGGGCTGCCGTGAAGTCGGCTATCCCCCAGCCCAGCGCCGCGCCAAGTCCGTAGATCACTTCGGGATCACAAGGGCATCCACGGCGACACAGCCGCTGGGGCCGGAGATCAAAGGGTTCACGTCCAGGGCCTCTATCTGCTCCCCGAGATCCGTGACCAGGACAGACAGACGGACGAGAGCCGCCGCGATGGCATCGACGTCGGCCGGAGGCCTTCCTCGAGCCCCTTCGAGGAGAGGGCGTACCTCAAGCCGGTCGATCAGACGATGGGCCCGGGCTAGATCGATCGGGGGGAGGGCGAACCTGCGGTCCCGGAACACCTCGATCAGGATCCCCCCGCTCGCGATCATCAGAAGCCCCCCGAACTGAGGATCGGAGACAACGCCGAGCGCTAACTCCACGCCCGGTGACGCCGTCGCCTGTACCAGCACATCCCGCCCCAGCCGGCCCGCGAGGTCTTCGTAGGCGGCGGCAAGCTCCTGCGGCGCGGCGATGCCCAGGCGAACTCCGCCTACATCGGACTTGTGCAGGATGCCCCGCGCGGCGGACTTGATCGCGACGGGCCAGCCGATCCGCTCCGCTGCCGCGAGAGCCTCTGCCGGGTTGGCGGCAGGTTCGGACCGCACCACCGGAACGCCGTAATCGGCCAGGAGGGCCAGGGACTCCGCCTCCGGCATTGGCCGGCCGGTTGCCAGCCGGTCTCGCCAACGTTCCCGGACGGCCGGTTGGACGCCGGGCGCCTCGGGCACGGGCAGGAGCTCACGGTGATCTCTGTACTCGAAGAGATGACCGAAAGCGGCCAGGCCGGTAGCTGTGCCCTCGAGTACAGGGATGCCGGCCCGCCGCACGTAGCCGGCGTCCCGGCGGTCGATGGCGCTGGCCATGTTCGCGAGGACCGCCACGGGCTTATCTGTTCGCGCGAAGACCTCGTTCGCCACCCGCGTGTAACCGGAGTCAGGTACCAGTTCGGTGGTCAGGTCCACGCAGAACGCAAGGGCGGCGGTCCCGGGGTCGTCGAGCAGTGCGTGCATGCACTCGATGAAGATCTCATCGGACTCGTTCCCCGTGCCCCAGGCGTCGAGCGGATTGACCGGGGGTAGTCCGGGTTCGAGCACCGCCGCCAGGCGGTCGCGCGTCTGGGGGGTGATCTCTGTCAGGGGCACCCCGGCCTGGGCCGCCGCATCGATGAGGTGGGCGCGTTCACCGCCCGAGTCGTGGATCGCAGAGAGGCTGCCCGCCCCGGCGCGTCGCCCGGCCACGAATAGCTCGAGCGTGTCGGCCATCTCGTCCATGCTCTGGACTCGCAAGACGCCGTTTGCGTCGAAGAGCGCCTCGTACGCTCCGTCCTCACCGGCCAGGGCGCCGGAGTGGGCGGCGACGAGCTGCTTGGCCCTCCCCTCGAGCCCGACTTTCAGGGCGATCACCGGGATGTCGAGGTCCGCGGCCTTGCTGAGCGCGGCCCTAAAAGGGGCGGGGTCGCGAACGGTCTCCATGAACAGGGCGACGCTCCGGGTGCTCGGCAGGTCGAGCGCGTAATCGATGTACTGTGCCATCGTCGTCACGAGCTCGAGGCCGGACGACACAGCCAGGTTGAATGACAACCCGCGGTCGTTGTGCAGCATCGCGCTGAACGCGGATCCCGAATGGCTTATGAAGGTGATCGACCCGGGCGCCAGGTCCTCTGGCTCGGAGAAGCCGCAGGCCCGGAGCCTGCGTTCGACGTTGACGAACCCCATCCCGTTGCCGCCACAAAGGGCCATCTCTGCGGACCGGGCGATACCGGTCAAACGCTCGGCCAGGGGCGGCACGCCCGGGACCGGCTCTTCATAGCAGCTGGCGAAGATGACGGCGGACTTGGCCCCGGCTGCCGCAGCCGCCGCCAGCTGCTCTTCCAGCTTCTTGTTCGAGACCCCAAGCAGGACAAGGTCCACCGGCTCGGGCACACGGTCCAGCGACGCCTGGCATGTGTAGCCCATGACGTCCTCGTAGCTCGGGTTGACGGGGAAGATCTCGCCGTCGAACCCACCCCGGGTGAGTTGGAGCATCATCTGTTCCCCGAAGGATCCGGGACGGGGGCTCGCCCCGATCACGGCGACGGACCTGGCCTCGAGCATGGTTCGCACGCTCATTGGCGCGGACCCTATCAGCGCCGGCGCCGCTTCAGGTCGGCCAGGATCTCACGGGCCGCGTTTGCCCCAGGAGCGCCGGTCACGTCTCCGCCCGGATGGGCCCCCGACCCACACAGGTATAGCCCGTCCACCGGCATGCGGTAGCGAGCGAATCCCAGGAGCGGGCGCCATGCGAAGAACTGGTCGAGGCCGGGCTCGCCGTGGAGCACATGCCCACCGGTCAGACCGAAGTCGCGCTCAAGGTCGAGCGGCGTCAGGATCTCTCGCCCCACTATCAAGTTCGAGAGCCCCGGCGAGTAGCTCTCGAGCGCCTTCACCACGAGGTCTCCAAGGCCCTCTCGTTCGACATCCCAAGTCGAACCTCGCAGCCGGTACGGCGTCCATTGAACTATGACGCTCATGACATGCCAGCCCTCGGGGGCGAGAGTTGGATCGATCAGCGATGGGATCGTGGCTTCCATGTACGGCTCGGGGCTGGGCCTCCCGTACTTGGCGGCGTCGGCCCCCCGCTCCAGATAGTCGATCCCGGGTGCGATGACGATGCGGCCGCGCAGCCGCTCCTGATCGGCCGCGCCGAACGCTGGAAGCCCGGAGAGAGCCAGATTCACCTTCGCGGCGCAGCCCGATGTCCGCAGGTGCGAGGTCCTCCATACGAGAGTGGGCCCGAGCTCCTCGGGATCGATCATCCCGAGGAGCGTCCGTTTTGGGTCGGCGGAAGAAATGACTGATCGTGCCGGAACCTCTTCACCGGTCGAGAGGGCGACTCCGTTCGCTCGACCGTCGGCAACGGTAACCGCGGCAACCTCTGCGCCGGTCCTGACCTCGGCGCCCAATGAGCGTGCCGCTTGTGCAAGCGCGGACGCGAGCGCCGCGGGACCGCCTCGTGCGAATGCCGTCTGACCGGCCGCGCCTCCGTCGTTTCCAGCCGAATCCGCCAGAAAAACGGCGGCCGTGCCGGCCGTCCAAGGCCCCATGCCGGTCCACCTGAGGGCTCGTGATGCGATCGCCCCGCGCAGCTCGTCGCCCTCGAATGCATCGCCCACCAGATCCGCGACAGCCATCGGGAGCACCCGAAGGGCCTCGCGTCCGACCTTCGGGCCCAGCCGACGGAAGGCGCGCCCCAGCTTCAACCAGGCGATCGCATCCGAAAGGGACGGGCTCTGTAGGTTGGGAGGCGTGGCCGCATCGAGGAGCGCCACGAAGCCGGCGATGGCGCGCACGCGGGCGTCGAAGCGCGGATATTCGTCTGCGTCGCGACGCGAGATGGACCGAAGCTCGTCCGAGGTCCGACCCGGGTCCGACCACAGGGTCAGGGCGCGGCCGTCCGGCTGAGGCGCGAAGACCCGTACGTCGGGCCGAAGCAGCTCCAGGCCATGGGATTGCAGTGAGAGATCCCTGATCACCGAGGATCGAAGCCGGCCGACGGTATGCACCAGCGAAGGGACCCTGACGCCGGGCGCAAGCTCTGTCTCGGCGAGGATCCCTCCCACGCGATCCTGCCGCTCCAGGATCAGAACGCGACGGCCGGCCTTCGCCAGGTACGCCCCGCATACCAGCCCGTTGTGGCCGGCCCCGATGACGATCGCGTCGTAGCTCGGGCCGCCCGCCATCTAGGCAATCCTTCGAAGCCGGTGGGCAGACTTCAGGACCCGCGTTGCCGCTATCTTCCCCGGTGCTCCCATGATCCCACCGCCGGGGTGAGTGGCCGACCCGCAGAGCCACAGATTCCGGATCGGTGTCTCGTAGCGCGCCCAGCCGGGGACCGGTCGATTGAAGAAGAGCTGCTCCAGAGTCAGCTCGCCCTGGAAGATGTTGCCCTCCGTCAGGCCGAACGTTTCCTCGATGTCCAGAGGCGAGAGGACCTGCTTGTGCAGTATGAGGTCGCGGAGGTTGGGGGCGTGCTCCGCGATCACGTCGATCACAGCCTCGCCGAAGGCGTCTCGCATCGGGCCGTCCCAAGTGGCGCCGTCGGCCAGGTGGTACGGGGCCCACTGGACGAAGCAGCTCATGACGTGCTTGTCGGGCGGCGCCATGGAAGGGTCGACGAGGGTCGGGATCATCATGTCTATGAACGGCTTTCGTGAGAAATGCCCGTACTTGGCGTCGTCGTAGGCCTCCTCCAACTCATCCACCGAGGGCGCGAACCCGATCGCACCTCGAAGGTGCTCTCCCGGGCCGGGCAGGCAAGTGAAGTCGGGAAGGCCATCCAGCGCCAGGTTCACCTTCCCCGAGGAGCCCCGGTACTTGTACCTCATGACCTCCTCTTCGAAATCGGGGGGAAGGGTCCCCTTCTCCAGGAGCCCAGTGAACGTGCGCCGCGCGTCTGCATTGGAAAGGACGACGGCCGCCTCGATCGCCTCGCCCGACTCCAGCGTGACACCCGTCGCTCTGCCACCCTTGACGTCGATCCTGGCCACCAGTGCTTCGGTTCGGATCTCCGCCCCGAAAGAGCGCGCGGCCGAGGCGATGGCCGCGCTCACCGCTCCGGTCCCGCCCCGAGGTATCCCCCAGGCGCCGAACGCTCCGTCGACCTCTCCCATGTAGTGATGGAGCATCACGTAGGCGGTCCCGGGTGAGCGGACGCCCAGGAACGTCCCGATGATCCCCCAGGAGGCCATCGTGGCGATGACCGCATCGTTCTCGAACCACTGCTCGAGGAAGTCGACCGCGCTCATCGTCATGATCTGGACGAAAGCCGCTTGGAGGTCGTTCGGGAGCGCCCGGAACTGTCGCGCGAGCGGCGCCAGGGGGAGCCAAGGTCTGGGATCTAGCCTGCCCGGGTCTGGAGGCACGACCGAGAGGATCGGCTTGATGAAACGCACGATCTCGGTGATGAGCTGGCCAAACTCGTGGTACGCCTCGGCATCGTTGACGGAGTGACGCCGGAGCTCGTGGTAGGTCCGGCCGGGGTCGTTCGTCATCCACAGGTAATCGTCGTGGAGCGGCGTGAAGCTCCCGTCGAAGGGGAGCACCTCCAGGCCATGCCGAGGGAGCTCCAGCTCGCGGATGATCTCGGGGCGGAGCAAGGACACGACGTAAGAGGCCACGCTGAACCTGAACCCGGGGAAGACCTCCTCGGTTACCGCCGCGCCCCCGAGGACGTGCCGGCGCTCCAGTACAAGCACTCGCTGGCCTGCGCGAGCGAGATAAGCGGCAGCCGTCAGGCCGTTGTGGCCCCCGCCGATGACGATCGCGTCGTACGTCTTCGCCAAGTGCCCTCCCACCGTGCTAGAGTTGACTGAACGGTCAGTCAAAGATTACAACGCGAAGCCTCGTGGGGGAAAGTCGGTTGACGATCGGATCGGCCTTTCACTCCCGGACATCCCGGTTCAACCAGAAGCTCGCGTGGGAGGACTGGTGGGGATACTACGCCGCCTCCCTCTACGCCGATTCGCTCGACATCGAGTACAACGCGGTACGGGAGGCGGCCGGCGCCATTGACGTATCGCCGCTCTTCAAGTACCGCATCTGGGGCCCCGATGCGGCGCGTATGATCGACCGGATCATCACCAGGGATGCGACGAAGCTCCAGATAGACCAGGTCTACTACACGCCCTGGTGCGACGAGCGAGGCAAGCTCGTCGACGACGGCACGGTCTGCCGTCTCGATGAGGCGACTTTCCGCTGGACGGCCGCCGAGCCAAACTACCGATGGTTCCACATGAATGCTTCCGGGCTGGACGTCAAGATCGAGGACGTCTCCGCCGAATTGGCCGCGCTCGCGCTGCAGGGGCCGACCTCTCGGGCGGTCCTGGAGGCGGCGACCGGAGAGGATTGGAGCGACCTGAGGTACTTCCGGCGACGCCAGACAGCGATCGCCGGGATCTCGGTCGACGTCACACGGACCGGCTATACAGGTGACCTCGGTTACGAGCTGTGGGTGGACGCGGGCCGCGGCGCCGATCTTTGGGACGAGCTCTTCCGCGCCGGACGGGCCTTCGGGCTGAGACCGGTCGGCGTGGCCGCTCTGGACGTCCTTCGAGTGGAGGCGGGGCTCATACTGCTGGACGCCGAGTTCACCAGCGTGAGGAGCGCATTCAGCTCCGAGCAGGAATACTCGCCATTCGAGCTCGGCTTCGAGCGCCTGGTCGACCTCGGGAAGGAGAGGTTCGTCGGTAAGCGAGCGCTTGTCGCCGAGCGTGCGGAGGGAGGCCCGCCGCGGCGGCTGGTCGGAATCGAGCTGGACTGGGCAGACATTGAGGCGGCCTTCGAACGACATGGGATCCCGACGGTCCTCACGGCCGGGACGTCGCGGAGCCCCGTCCCCGCCTACGCTGCCGGCAGACAGATCGGGAAGGCGACGAGCACCACCTGGTCGCCCATCCTCAAGAAGGTGATCTCCCTGGGTGTAGTGGAGAAGGTCTACGCTCGGCCCGGCTCCAGGTTCCAGGTCGAATGGACGGTCGAAGGCACACGCGAGAAGGTCGGGGCAACGGTCGTCCCGCTCCCGTTCCTGGACCCGCCCAGAAAGCGAGCCTGACCGTATGCCGCGCCGGAAGCTCTCCGAGGCGCGCCGCGCACAGATACTCGAGGCCGCCGTCCATGTGATCGGCGAGCGAGGCCTGTGCGACACGCGCATCTCCGACATCGCAGGCCGGGCCGGCGCCAGCTCGGCGCTGGTCATCTATTACTTCGAGTCCAAGGACCGGCTACTGGGCGAGGCCCTCGCCTACTCCGACGAACACTTCTACTCTGAGACCGCGAAGGAGCTGGCCGAGCTTCCGACGGCGACCGAGCGTCTCGTTCGGCTCATTGAGCTGTCGTGCGCTCTGGGCAAGGAGGCCGGGAAGGATGTCCTCGATGAGTGGTTGCTCTGGCTGGACCTATGGGCACGCTCGCCCCGAGACCCCGATGTAGCCAAGGACCGGGAGGCACTCGACCGCCGATGGCGCGATGCGATCGCCGACATAGTCCGGGCCGGCCAGAAGACTCATGAGTTCAGGCCCCTGGACGCAGACGACTTCGCCCTGCGACTGGGCGCTATGATCGACGGCCTCGCTATCCAGGTGGTCCTGGGCGACCCGCAGGTCAACGCCGCCCGCATGTTCGAGATCTGCCTCCGGATGGCGCAGGGCGAACTCGGCTTCCGGCGACTCAGGCCGAAACGGAGCAGTAAGACCGGATAGAAGCGGAACAAGCATGCGCTCGAATATCGAAGCAGCTCCGATCGACAGGGCCGCGCTCGAGCCCGTGCTCGAGCCGTTTCCGCACGCCCGGACACTTCCGGCGGAGGCCTATAGGTTGGAGGCGGTCCTCGCCTGGGAGCGCGAGCGCTTCTTCGAGGATTCCTGGGTCTGCGCGGGTAGGGCCGCCGACCTGATGGAGCCCGGCGACCAGACCGCTCTGCAGGTCGGTGATGAGGGCGTCCTCCTTGTCCGGGGGACCGATGGGGAGCTCCGGGGCTTCTTCAACGTATGCCGCCACCGAGGCCACGAGCTGATGCCATGCGGAGAGACGACCAACAGGCAGACCATCAAGTGCCCCTACCACGCATGGGCGTACGAGCTGAACGGTCGGCTCAAGGGCGCCCCCAGGTTCAAGGATCTGCCGACGTCCGATCCGGCCCGCGAAGGGCTAGTCCGCGCGCGCGTGGTCGAATGGCACGGCTGGGTGTTCGTAAACGCGTCCGGCACGGCGCCAGACTTCCAGGATCATGTCGGCAACCTCGATGAGCTCCTGATCCCCTACACACCGGAGCGCCTCGAAGCGGGGGCCACCCACCAGTACGAGGTCGAGGCGAACTGGAAGATCGTCGTGGAGAACTATCACGAGTGCTACCACTGCACGAGCATCCATCCAGAGCTGTGCCGGGTGACCCCGACGACCAGCGGAGAGAGCTTCGATCCGACCGGCCTCTGGGTCGGCGGCTCGATGGACCTCGAGGCGCACGCACAGACCATGTCGATCTCAGGCCAGAGCGGGGGAGTGCCGATCCCCGGACTCAACCAGTCGCAGCTACGGCAGGTCTATTACTACGGTCTGTTTCCGAACCTCCTGATCAGCCCGCATCCGGATTACGTCATGACGCACCGGATCGAACCGCTCGCGCCGAACCGCAGCCGCATCGAATGCCAGTGGCTCTTCCCAATGGAGGCGACCAAGAAAGAAGGGTTCGACCCCGGATACGCCGTCGAGTTCTGGGACCTCACCAATCGTCAGGACTGGGCCGCTTGTGAGTCCGTGCAGCGCGGCGTCTCGTCACGAGGGTACCGGCAGGGTCCGCTCGCCGCCGACGAGGACAACGTCCATCAGTTCCTGACGATGGTCGCCGGCGGCTACCTTGAAGGCGCGCCCGCGCGCCCGGTTGCTCCGACCCGCGTCAGCTCATGAAGGCATGGGCCGGAAGGGTTCTGGTCGCTCTTGCCTTCGCCGTCCCCGTTGGCCTGTTCCTCTTCGTCATGCTGGAGCCCGAGAACCGAAAATGCGCTGGCCCGTTCCATATCTCGTGCCCCGTCGACCACACCGTGCAGAGTCTCGTATCGGCTGCGGGTGCGCTTGTCGTCGGCTTCGCCGTAGTCGGCGGGATGTGGCTGGTATCGCGACGGCAGTCGATCTGAACCGTCACCAGACGTAGCCCGGTTGCGCACCGAAGCGGGGCGTGCTATATCGTTCATTGAATCGCCATTCAAAGTCCGCTTCGAAGGAGGTCGGCAATGGCGCACCCGCGAGAGCGGTGGTCCTACAGGCGGTCTCTCTCCCGGCGAGAGTTCCTCCGCCGGTCTGCGGGAGGCGCGTTCGCGCTTTCGAGCGCGGGCGCCTTCCTGGCCGCTTGCGGGAAAGCGAGCAACCCCACTTTCGTCCCGAGCGTCGGCCCTACTGGAAGCGGGTCGGCCAGCCCTACGGGGCTCCCCTTCCCACTCGCCCGAAAGGACAATCCCGTCGAATGGCCGATCTCAGACGACAACCCACCGATAGCGTCGGGGCTGCAGCCGGAGACGAACGCGACTCTGAAGATCTACAACTGGGAAGCCTACCTGTGGCCAAGGATCGCCAAGAACTTCGGCAAGGAATTTGATTGCAAGGTCGAGATCTCGACCTTCCCCGACTACCAGACGGGGATCTCCACCATCCAGACGGGCCAAGTGGACTACGACATCTACTTCCCCGACCCGTCGATCCTCGGAAAGCTCATCTATGGGAAGCTGATCAAGCCGCTTAACCTCGACTACATCCCCAACATGACGAACCAGTGGACACAGCTCCAGAGCCCCTTCTACGACGTGGGCTCCCGCTACTCGGTCCCCTACACCGTATACACGACGGGGGTGGCCTGGCGGAACGACAAGATCTCCGAAGACATCCCCTCGATGTCCAACCCTTACGAGAGCATGTGGCTCGAAAAGTACAAGGGGAAGATCCGTCTTTTGGACGACTATCGCGAAAGCATCGGGATGGCCCTTCTCAAGAACGGGCTCACAGACCTCAACACGGAGAACCCGGCCGACATCGAGCTCGCCAAGAATGACCTCCTCGAGATGGTCGACCTGGTGAACGTGAAGCTCGATGTGAGCGATTACACGAACGTTCCAGAGGGCGTCTCATGGATCAATCAGGCGTGGTCCGGCGACATGGTCTCCGCCCAGTACTACCTGCCTGCAGGCGTGCCGGTGGACGTCCTCTCGTATTGGTATCCGCCTCAGGGAGGGGGGGCCGTGGGGAGCGACAACCTGGTCGTCCTCAACACGGGGAAGAATCCCGTCCTGGCACACCTCTTCCTGAACTACATGCTGGACAAGACGAACGCGTTCGATAACTTCTACAACTTCGTCGGCTATCAGCCCCCGCAGAGCAACATCAACCCCGACCGCCTCGTCAGCGAGGGAGTCATCCCGGCGAACTTGGAGACGACGGTGGTCAGGCCCGAGGACTTCGATAAGGGCTATACATACCTGGAGCTCAGCCCGACGGGCGACGCTCTCTGGAACAGTGCCTTCCTAGAGTTCTCGGGTTGAGTCGGCGGAAGTACGAAAGGTCCTCTAGGGTCGGAGGGGTCTGGTATCCGCGCTGGTTCTGGCCGGCGTTCGCGACGCCGGCCACGCTTTGGCTGTTGTTCCTGTTCGTCGTCCCCTTCTACGCCATCCTCTCGGTGGCGTTCGGGAAGGTCGACCCGGTTTTTGGGAACCCGGTTCCGGTCTGGAACCCGTTTGACTGGGACTCGACGGCCTTCCGGTTCGTCCTGAACCAGACGTTCCTCCGGGGAGGCCTATACCAGCCAGCCTTCATCCGGACCTTTGTCTATGTGGGCTCCGCCCTGGCGATATGCCTGCTGGTCGGGTACCCGGTCGCGTACTACATCTCCCGGCATGGTGGTCGCTGGAAGACCTTCTTGCTGGTCGGCCTTATCGCGCCGTTCTGGATCAGTTACCTGATGCGGATGCTGGCATGGGTCAACCTGCTCCAAGATGACGGCCTGGTCAACAAGACGCTGCAACTGCTGCACCTCATGGGGCCGCCCAAACAATGGTTGGAGGGGGAAGGGATCACGGTGGTCCTGGGCCTGGTCTACGGCTACATCCCTTACATGATCCTGCCGCTTTACGGGGCGCTGGATCGGATCGACCGCTCGCTCCTGGAGGCCGCCCGGGACCTGGGCGCGAGCCCCAGGAGGACTTTCTTCAGGGTGACGCTGCCCCTCTCGAAGCAGGCCATACTTGCGGGCAGCGTGATCGTGACGCTGCCGATGTTCGGCGATTACTACACGCAGGACCTGCTTTCCGCGTCGCCCAAGACGACCATGGTCGGCAACCTGGTCGACCAAGCCAAAAGCAGCCCCTTCGTTACAAGGGCGGCCGGACTCGTGACGGTCATGATGCTCTTGCTCCTCATCCCGATGGCCTACTACCTCTACAGCACCGCCAGGGCCTCCAGGGAGGCGGCGTGAAACGGCTCCTGGGATGGCTCCGCAACCCGTGGGGGCAGCCCCGAGCCCTTCCAGCGTTCACGATCCTGTACCTGCTTTGGTCGCTAGTGCCGGTGGTGCTGGCCGTGCTCTTCTCGTTCAATTCCGGTCGCTCCCGGAGCTCCTGGCAGGGATTCTCGTTCCGCTGGTACTGGGGCGACCCGGACTCCTCCGTCCTCCACGACCCCAGCCTTCGAACCGCGCTTGCACAGAGCCTGAGGCTAGCCACGCTCACGATGCTGATCGCCGTCCCGCTTGGCGTGGCCTTCGCCATAGGCCTCGACCGATGGAAGGGCCGGGCGGCAAGCACCAGCAACTTCCTCATGCTGTTCTCGTTCGTCACCCCGGAGCTGATCATGGGCGTGTCGCTGTTCCTGGTGTTCGTAAAACTCTTCACGCTGGTCCACCTGGGGACAACCGCTCAGCTCCTAGGGTTGATCACGTTCGAGATGGCCTATCCCGTGATCATCGTCCGGGCGAGGCTCCTTTCGATTGGGAGGGAGTACGAAGAGGCAGCAATGGATCTGGGTGCCTCGCCCACGAAGGCCCTTCGGATGGTGCTTGTGCCGCTCCTCCTGCCGGCGATCTTCGTGAGCTTCGCCCTGGTGTTTGCCGACTCGATCGACGATTTCATCATCGTGCGGTACCTGTCGGCGGGCCAGTCGACCGAGACGATCCCGATCAGGATCTACTTCACGGCCAGAGCGGCACCGACCCCAGCTCTGAATGCGCTGGCCAGCATCATGGTTTTCTCGACGATCATTGCGATCACGATCGGCATGGTCGTCTACAGGTCATTGACCAAGGGCGAGCGAGCCAAGGGCGCGGCCCTCCGCGAGTTCGCCGCTCAGATCTGAGTAGCCAGCACGCGCAACGCGTCGGCGGGGAGGTTGGCGGTTACTGCCGTTCCCTGCTCGAAGACGGGCGCCTCTCCCTGGTTCGTCACCATCGCCTGCACTGACGCACCTGGCGCCAGCCGGATGAACAGCTGGGTCACTGCACCCACGTAGACCACGCGCTCGACCATCCCAGGGACGCGGTTCTCGCCGGCGGCCCCATACGGCTCCAACCGCACTCGCTCGGGGCGGATGGTCAGCCTGACGGTGCCTCTTCCATCCGTGTCGCCCTTCCCCGCAAGGAGAGAGAAGTCGCCCAGCCTGACCTTGCACCTGCCCTGGCCGTCCGAGCCCTCGGCGTCGGCGTCCATAAGGTTCGAGACGCCGAGGAAGTCCGCCACGTATGCGGTCGCCGGTTCCTCGTAGACCTCGCTGGGTGAGCCGACCTGTTCGATCCTGCCGTTCGACATGACCGCCATGCGATCCGACATGGTGAGCGCTTCCTCTTGGTCGTGGGTCACGTAGATGAACGTGATCCCGACACGCTCCTGGAGCGCCTTGAGCTCGATCTGGAGCGCCTTGCGCAGCTTCGCGTCGAGGGCGCCGAGCGGCTCGTCCAAGAGCAGAACGCTTGGGTTCAGGATCAGAGCTCTCGCCAGGGCGACGCGCTGTTGCTGGCCGCCGGACAGCTGGGACGGCTTCCTTCGTTCGAAGCCCTCGAGCTGGACCAGGGTGAGGGCCTCCTTCACTCTCAGCCTGGACTCCTGTTTCGAGACGTCCTTGAAGCGGAGGCCGAAAGCGACGTTGTCCTTGACGTTCAGGTGAGGGAAGAGGGCGTAGCTCTGGAAGACCGTGTTCACCTTGCGCCTGTGGGGTGGCGTCTGAACCATGTCGGTGCCGTCCAGGAGGATCCGGCCCTCGGTCGGGCGTTCGAACCCCGCGATCAGCCTGAGCGTCGTGGTCTTGCCGCAGCCAGAGGGTCCGAGCAGCGAGAAGAACTCCCCGCCTGGGATGTGCGCGTTGATGCCGTCGACGGCCGCGACGTCGCCGAATCGCTTGACCAGGTCGATTAGCCGGACCTCGCCACCAGGCATAGCCTCAGGAGCGTAGCGCTTGGGCGAAGGTCCCGAAGTTGTCGACGAACCGCTGAGCGTCCTCGGCCGAGTGCTGGACGGAGAGCATCCACTGCTCGGCCTTGCCCCAGGGCGGGAGGAAGACCCCGTTGTTGTGCTGCACCAGCCAGTGGCAGTGGCTCCAGCGGTCATCGATGGCGAGAAAGTCCCGGTAGTTTCGGATCCTGGTGGGGGAGAAGGTGATGCAGCCCTTCGCCCCAATGGCCACCACGTGTGCCGGTAGCCCGAACTCCTCAATGATCGCCGAGCACCCTTCGACCATCTGCTCGCGAAGCTGGTCGAAGTGCTCGTAGGCGGCCTGCGTGAGGATCTCGGTGGTGGTCACTCGGGCGGCGGCCATTACCAGCGGGTTGCCGTTGAACGTGCCGACCTGCTCGTACTCCCCTTCGGCGATGAGCGACATGACCTCCATGGTGCCGCCGATAGCAGCCCCGGACAACCCCCCACCCATGGCCTTGGCCAGGCAGACGATGTCGGGTCTTACGCCGAAGCGCTCGGTCGCTCCGCCGGGGGCGATGGTCAAACCGGTCTTGACCTCGTCGTAGGCGAGGAGTGCGTCGTTCGCCCGAGTGATCTCGAGGATGCCCTCCAGGAATCTAGGCTCGGGCAGGATGATTCCGGCGTTCATCATCGCCGGCTCGACGATCATGCCGGCGATCTTCCCGTGGTGCTCGTCGAACGCGCGCCTTACGGCGCCCAGGTCATTGAACGGCACGACCAGAGTGAGGTCGACGATCTCGCTGGGGATGCCGGAGCTGGCCGCGACAGAGGCTGGACGGTCGGCGGGGCCGAGCTCCTCGAGCCGCTCGTAGACAGAGACCTGCACTGAGTCATGGTGCCCGTGATACGTACCCTCGACCTTCACGATGAGTGAGCGTCCCGTTATGGCGCGCATCAAGTGGACGGCGTCCATCGTGGCCTCGGTCCCCGAGTTGGCGAACCGCCACAGGGGCAGCCCGAACCGCCGGGCCAGCTCCTCCGCCACGATGATCGCGTCCTCAGTGGGCTGGGCGAAGTGAGTGCCGAGGGCGGCTCGGTTCGAGACGGCTTCGACGACCTTCGGGTGGGCGTGCCCCACGGCCATGACGCCATAGCCGCCGTGGAGGTCGACGTACTCGTTCCCATCGACGTCATAGACCTTCGAGCCCTTGCCGTGGCTGATCCAGATGGGCTGCGGCCGGGATATCTGCCAGGTCGAGGTGACGCCCCCGGCCAGCGACAAGAGGGCCCTCTGGTGCAGCTCCGCCGACCTGGGCTGACGGGCCAGGAAGATCCGTTCCTGCTGAGCGATGACCCCGTCCAGTCGGGCGAGGTCCCGGTCGGTCACCTGTGCGACGATGGCCACCCTTACCCCCTCAGCCCGTCAGGCGCGCGGCCCCGCGCTTGGCCAGCTGGTCGGCGATGATGACCCGCTGGATCTCGGAGGTACCTTCCCAGATCCGGTCCACCCGGAGTTCGCGATAGAAGCGTTCCGCGACGTTCTCCCTCATGTAGCCGCGGCCGCCGAAGATCTGTACCGCCCGGTCGGCGACGCGTCCGGCTGCCTCCGAGGCGTAGAGCTTTGCCATGGAGCATTGGGCGTGCTGGACCTTGACGTCGATGCCCTCGTCTATCCCTTGCGCCGTCCGGTAGGTCATCAGACGGGATGCCCATAGGTCCGTGAGCGAGTCCGCGAGCATGAACTGGATCGCCTGGTTTTCAAAGATCGCTCGTCCATATGCGTGGCGCTGCCGCGCGAAGGCCGTGGCCTCCTCGATCAGACGGTCCATCGCCCCGAGCGATCGGGCGGCGATCATCAGGCGCTCGTAACGGAACCACTCGTGAGCGAACGACATGGCGTCGCCCTCCTTGCCGATCAGATGGCTGGCGGGCACGCGGACGTCGTCGAAGGCCAGGATCGGGTGGTGGTGCGAAAGGGTGTGGGTGTAGGCGGGCGTACGGACCACGCGGATCCCGGGGGTATCGCAGTCCATCACGAACATTGCGTGCGCTCCGGCGTTCGGGCCGTCCACGAGCTTTGCCTGGAAGAAGACGTACTCGGAATGGTTGAAGGAGGTCACGTGCCACTTGACTCCGGAGAGGACGTAATCGTCTCCTTCCCGTCTTGCCGTTGCCACGATGCCGTCGACGTCGGATCCGGCGCCCTCTTCCGTGATGGCGTAGCACTCCCGCTTCTCTCCCCGGATCGTCGGCATGACCCATCGCTCCATCTGGTAGGGAGTTGCCACCTTCGGGAGCCATGAGGCGGGTGTGTGGATCACCCAGCCGAGTGCGTTGGTTACCCGGCCCACCTGCTCCTGGACCAGGACCTGCTGGAAGGTCGTGAACCCGCCGCCGCCCAGTTCCTTCGCCATGTTTATGGCCTCGAAGCCGATCTCGCGCACCCTTGCCTCGTGGGCCGCCACGACCTCGGAGT
>Ga0184632_10000308_pt1 | contig 18269 bp, 15 predicted proteins | sample PLM31_50_b1_FD_133153 | JGI IMG/M metagenome (GOLD analysis project Ga0184632, IMG submission 133153) | Groundwater sediment microbial communities from an aquifer in East River, Colorado, USA - PLM3-1_50_b1 | ecosystem: Environmental > Terrestrial > Soil > Riparian zone | place: USA: East... | reverse complement strand
TAGTGTCGAGGCGGCGGCCGAGAAGCGGGATGATGCCCAAGTCTTTCGCCTGATCGCCAGCTTTCGCATCCACCGGGGAGCGGATCCCACGCTATTGCGGTTGCTGCTGTTCAGCGCGCTCGAAGGCCACGAGCTGTCCGACATGTTCTTCCGTAACCGCCACCGGGTTTTCTATGAATACTTGGCGGGGTATATCGACCGGCGCTCTCAAGAAGGAGCCTTCCGCGCGGTGGAACCGTTGCTCGCGGCGCAAGCGTTCATCGGCATCATCGTCTACCACCGGATCCTTCACGAAATCTTCAAGGTGCCGTTACATTGCTCGCCGGAGGAAGCGGTGGCGGCATACGTGGAGCTGTTTCTCGACGGCCTTCGAACGAAGCCCAAGCGCACGACGCGCGCACGGGTCCCCTCTACAAAGAAGCGAGCGGTCTCATGAAGCACCTCCGCCAACATCCGCTTGTCATAGTGGCGGTCCTGCTCGTGGTCACGCTGGTCGGACTCGTGGCGTTTCGCCTCGTGAGCAGCGCCGGGAAAAAGGAGCTCCGGAAAGAACGCATCATTTCGGTCACCACGATGATGCCGGTCCGAAAGGATCTCGACGTGCGCCTCTCGTACACGGCGGATATTCAACCCTACCAGCTTGTGAACATCTTCTCGCGGGTGGACGGCTACATCTTCAAGATCCATGTGGACAGGGGAGATTTCGTCAAGGCAGGTCAGCTGCTCGTCGAGATTGATCATACCGATTACGTGCACGCCGTCAATCGCGCCAAAGCCAATCTGGCGGCCGCGCGCGCGAATGTTCTAAGCCAGGAGGCGACTATCGCGAACGCCAAGCTGAACCTCGAACGGCTGCGATCGCTGGTGAAAGACGATTATGTTGCGCAACAGGATGTGGACAACGCGCAAGCGGCCTATGACGTGGCGGTCGCCCAAGCTGTTTCCCTGCGCGCCCAGGCGCACCAGATGGAGGTAGCCCTGCAGCAGGCCGAGACGAATCTGTCGTATTCGTACATCCGGGCGCCGTTTGAGGGTTCCATCTCCATTCGTAATCTTGACGCCGGCGCCTTCGTATCAGGCTCGACCGGCAGCACCTCGACCTTGTCTCGAGGGATACTGGTTCTGCAGGACATCACAACACTGCGCGTGATGCTGGATGTGGTTGAGAAAGACGTGCCGCTCGTGCAAATCGGCCAACCTGCTGAGCTCACCGCAGATGCGTATCCGGGCCGGATCTTCAGAGGTAAAGTCACTCGCGTCGTCCAGGCACTGGACCGGAACACGCGGACCATGACGGTCGAAGTGGACATTCCGAACCCGGATCGCGCCCTCAAAGGCGGCATGTTTGCCAGGGTCGAGCTGCTGGTCGGTGTTCACGCGAATGCGTTGCAGATCCCGATAGATGCGGTTACGCGGCTGGAATCGGATCAGTATGTCTATGTCGTGGAGGAGGGCAAGGCCCGAAGAGTCCCGGTTGTGTTGGGCATCCAGAGCAACGGGTTGATTGAGATCACCAAGGGGCTGACCGGAACGGAGCCGGTCATCGTTTCCGGAAAGGACCTGGTGACAGACGGCATCAAGGTGGACCCCAAGCCGATGGACGCGCCGGCGCAAGCCGCTCCGTCTGTCACCTCCAGTCGTTAACCACCCATATGTGGCTGACTATCCTCGCGCTTCGTAACCGCATCGGCATCCTCATGTTGTCGCTTGCGATGGTCGTGCTGGGCGTCACGTCGCTCAACCGCCTGCCGCGCGATCTGTTTCCCCAGATCCAGGTGCCGGTCGCCTTTGTGGGCGTCATCTACAAGGGTGCGCCGCCCATCGACATCGAGCAAAGCGTTGTGTACCCCATCGAAAAAGCGGTCAGCTCCGCGTCAAACGTAGAGCACGTGGAGTCGTTCTCAAAGCAGGGAATCGGCGCGGTTCAGGTGTGGTTCAACTGGGGGGCCGATATCAATGTCGGTCAGATGGAGGTCATGCAGCGCGTGACTCAGATCCTGAACCAGTTGCCGCCCGGTATTCTCCAGCCCTTCATCGTCAAGTTCGACATCTCGAACATTCCGGCCGCCTTTGTGACCGTCGCAGGCGGCAATCTGGATGAGCGATCCCTCTACGACCTGGCATTCAACACGATTGCGCCTCAGATCGAGCAGTTGCCGAGCGTTGCCGCGGCCACGGTCGAGGGAGGCAAGGTTCGTCAGATCAATATCAACCTGGACCCTGCCATGCTGCAGGCGCGGGGACTCTCGATCCTGGACGTCGTCGAATCGGTGAAGGCGTCCAATCTCATTCTGCCGTCAGGCGATCTCAAAGCCGGTAACCTCGATTACAACGTCTTCACAAACACGCAGTTCAAGACCGTCGACCCGATCAACGACGTGATCGTCAAAGTCACCCCGGAGGGGTCGCCGGTCAGAGTGCGTGATCTTGGCACTGTCACCGACTCCTCGGACATCCAGACGAACATTGTGCGGACGGACGGCCAGCGGTCGGTGTACCTCCGGGTCAACAAGCAGCCCGGCGCCAACACGATCGAGGTCGTGGACGCGCTCCGGCGAGCGCTTCCCAAGATGATCGGCATCCCACCGGGTGTGAAGCTGGGCGTCTCCTTCGACCAGTCAGTGTACATCCGGCAGTCCATTAAGAACCTCATCGACCAGGCCTTGGAAGGATCGGTTCTGGCGGCCTTGGTGATCCTCTTGTTCCTACGCAACCTTACCAGCACGCTGATCATCGCGGTGGCCATTCCCCTCTCCGTGCTCGTCACCTTCATTACCCTCTATTTCACCGGGCAGACGCTCAACATCATGACGATGGGTGGGCTAGCCCTAGGCATCGGACGGCTGGTGGATGATTCGATCGTAGAACTGGAGAACATCCAGCGCCACTTAAACGTCGGCCAGTCGCGCTGGGAGGCGGTCCTGGAAGCTGCCCGTGAGGTGGCGATGCCGATATTCGCCTCCACCGTGACCACCGTTGTGGTGTTTCTGCCGATCTTGTTCTTAGTGGGTATCGCCAAGCTCCTCTTCATTCCGCTGGTCTTCACAATCACGATCGCCCTGTTTACGTCGTTCCTGGTGTCCAGGACCGTGACCCCGGCGCTCTGCTATAAGTTCGTGAAGCCGGAGCACGAGGCGCTGCGGTCCATGCCGGCCTGGCTGGCGCGGTTCATGGTCTGGAGTCGAGAGAAGTACGAGAAGCTCGATACTCGCTACCAGCAATTACTGACCTGGTCGCTGGCCCATCGCGGGACGCTCATCGGAACGGTTGTCGTCATCTTTGTCGGATCGCTCGCCTTGCTGCCGTTGATCGGGAGTGAATTCATCCCGTTGACCGACGAGAGTCAGTTCCGGATCGTCGTGCGCGCCCCGGTGGGCCAGCGCGTGGAGAATACGGAGGAACAGGTGGCCGAGATCGAGCGCGTCCTACGCGAGACGATCCGCCGGGAGGAATTGGATACGATCGTCTCCAGCGTCGGTGTTTTGGCCCAGGGTCGGTCCTCGCTGTTCAATCCCAATACAGGGCCGCATACGGCCCTCGTTCAAGTATATCTGGTCCCGCCGGACAAGCGGCAACGCAACCAGGTCCAGATCATGAACGACGTGCGGCCCAAGGTGGTCAAGCTCTTCCCCGGCGTGGTGATGATCTTCGATCCCGGCGGGATCGTGAAACGAATCACCAGCTTCGGATCGCAGGCGCCGGTGGACGTGGAGATTTACGGGTATGACATGGAAAAGGCCCGCCAGGCAATCCGCCAGGTGAATGACGTCATGCACAACACCAAAGGCCTGGCCGACATCCAGGTCAGCCGGGAGGAAAACTATCCGGAAGTCAACATTACGGTGGATCGGGAAAAGGCGGCGCTGCTCGGCATCAGCCAGACCGAGATTGCGAATGCGGTACTCTATTCGCTTAACGGCAACGGCCAGACCAATCCGATCATTTACACCGACCCGAAAAATGGAAACGAGTACTTCATCAGTGCCTGGCTGGCCGAGCCGTACCGCAGCAATTTGAGCGACCTGGAACGGATCGTCCTCACGACACCGTCCGGGGGCACGGTCCTGCTGAAGAACGTCGCGACCCTGAAACTCAACTCCGGTCCGGTGAAAATCGACCGGAAATACTTCCAGCGGGTGGTGCACATCACGGCTAATCCGGTGGATCGGGACCTCGGGTCCATCGCGGATGAATTGGGACGGCGGTTCGCTGAGCTGCGGCTTCCGGAGGGTTTCACTGTCCGACTGGCCGGACAGATACAGCAGCAACAGGAGGCCTTTCACAATTTGATTTTTCTGGCCTTGCCTCTCGCGCTCATTCTGGTCTACATGGTCATGGCTGCCCAATTCAAATCTCTTGTGGATCCTTTCGTCATCATGTTTTCGATCCCGATGGGATTGCCCGGGGTGATCGTCATGCTTTTCCTGACCGGCACCACTCTGTCGATCACGTCTTTTATGGGCATCATTATGTTGCTGGGCATCGTGGTGTCGAACGGCGTCTTGCTCGTGGACTATACGAATGTCCTGCGGCGGCGCGGAATTGAACTGCATCAGGCAGTGGTGCAGGGAGCCCGCACGCGGCTCCGGCCAATCCTCATGACGTCGCTCGCGACGGTGTTCGGACTGCTGCCGATGGCCCTGGGACTCGGCACCGGCGGAGAGACGAATGCGCCCCTGGCCCGCGCGGTGATCGGTGGATTGACCGTGTCCACCACGCTGACCCTGTTCCTCGTGCCGACCCTCTATATGATTCTTGAGGAGCGCTTCCCGCGCAAAGCGGAGGCAATTCCACCGCAAGCATTTGCTCCCGGCATTCCGTCCGGCGAACCGGTGACGTAAAGAGGGTGACCATGTTCATCGTCGACTTGATCCGCGAAACCCGCAGCGTGCCCTGGAAGGCTGTGCCGACCTGGCAACTGATTGTGAGCTCTCTCGGATTTGCCGCAGTAATGTACTTTTTGAAAACAGCCGAGGACGGCTGGATCTTCATCGACGGTGCCAATCTCCTGTTCCATGAAGCGGGGCATCCCATCTTTGGACTCTTCGGTTCCACGCTCGGTCTGTACGGAGGGACTCTGGGTCAGCTCGTCTTTCCGGTGGTGGCGCTTGGGATATTCTGGGCGCGTCGAGAGCCGGTAGGGTTTACCGTTGCCGGAGTCTGGCTGGGTGAGAACTTTCTCAACATCGCCCGGTACATGGCGGACGCGCGCGCCCAGGTTCTCCCGCTAGTGGGACGCGGCGAGCATGATTGGACAAATATCTTCAGCCGATGGGGCGTGCTTTCTTCCGACACGCTCATCGCCCACTGGGTTGCGGTCGCCGGCTGGCTTGGAATGCTGGCGATGTGGGCCTGGCTGATCTGGCGATGGCGTCACCCTACCCGGGAGCCATAGGGCGCTCTGACTTCACACCATAGGCTTGCGAGATCTTCGCCTTCCACTGTTCCAGGTACGCCGGCAATGAGAGATTTTCCTGGCCGGGCGGTCCGCTTCTCTTGATCCGCACCAGCGAGTAAGTCTGATCGTTTAACACCTTCTCCTGATGGAGCCGATCCACGAGAGACGGCCCACCCGGTTCTAACTGCTCTGGAGTGCGATCAAACATGCCACCGCGAATGGTCTTGGCGATTTCATCCTGTGTCGCGTTCGCCACCAACAGCATGAGGTACATGGAATACCACGCGGCCAAATGTTCGCGCCGGTTGTCTTGGGTAATTTCTTGATCCGGCCAGTAGTGGGAGGGACTGAGATACCGCTGGGCGGCATCCACAAAGAACGGCGGCACGCGGCGCACATCCAGGTACTGGCCGTCCTGCCCGTCAACTAAAAGGGACTGCGAGATGATCTCGAGCGCCCAGAGCGAGTCTGTCGCCATGGGGCTGTGGGGAGAATCGAGCCGCTCCATGAGCCGTTGGTTCGAGAGGATCTGCCGGGTCAACGACTCATACAGGTAGAGGGCATAGGGTGGGGAAAGATGCTTGGCGACCGCAACGAGGGCGGTTTCAGGAGTCGGCGGAGCAGCGGAGTCCGTTTGATGTTGTGGCCAAGCGTGTGAGCAAAACAGGAGTGAGATAAGCGCAGGGAAGAAAAAGCGGATGCAAGAGTGCTTCGGCAAGCTTTTCCTGAGCGGCGCTTGGTCCTTGTGGCGCATGGTTCCGGTTAGCCTGAGCTTGTCGAAGGATCTTCAACCCCAGGCCCGGGGAGCTGATCTTTGCAGCTGATCGTGTCTACGGACCCCTCTGGACGATCGCGCTTCATATTGCCGAATGTAAAGCGATCTTCATTGACACTATGCCATTCGCTTAACAGCACCGCATCCGTGAGCTCATGGACGATATGGTCCACAATCAGATCAATGTCGGGGAGGCTCTGGACCTGATACTGCCAGGTATAGGTGCCGCTCTGCTCATCCTTGGTCCGCTCGATCAGCGCCCAGCGCTCACTGTAGCCGGTGGCCCGTTGGATGATTTCGGGAAAGGATTCGATCGCCCAGAGCTGGCTGTCGCTTAAGGCTTTGGACAGACTGAAGCGGACAGTTCTGAAGGAAAAAGCCATCGCTTCAGAATAGCCGGTGGGCGAGGAGACGGTCAACCTGCGTTCAGAATTGACCGGCGCCTTGCTCTAGAGGTAGCCTTAGAGAAATTGGGGTCAGAGTCGAATTAGAAAACGGTTCGTGGAGCTGTGAGTCTTGGCTAATTCGACTCTGATCCCATCTCCCTTGATGGAGGCCCTATGGCGAATTATGTGAAAGTGGCGTCTGTCTCGCAGGTGGCACCCGGAAGTGGAATCGTGGCCAGCGTGAACGATAAGGAGGTGGCGGTCTTCAACGTGGACGGTACATTTTACGCCATTGACAACGTCTGCAAGCACAGGGGAGGCCCGTTGGGCGAAGGCGAATTGGATAGCGATACCGTCACCTGTCCCTGGCATGGCTGGCAATATAATGTGAAGACCGGCGTGTGCTTAACGAAGGAAGGGATCACAATGGACCGCTACGATGTCCGCGTGGTGAACGAGGATATCGAGATTGCTGTGCCGTGAAGATTTCCCGGTCACTCAACGATCGTCCAAGTCACCTCGCCCTCGTGTGTGAGCGACACGATATGGCCTGTGAAGCGGTAGTGCTGCACATGCCAATGGTGCCCCTCGTAATCCACGAGAAGGTGGTCAGTGTCCGGGACTGCGTGGATGCGGGTCTTCTTGAGATCTTTTAGCCCGGCGCCCGTGGCCTTTAGCACCGCCTCCTTGGCTGTCCAGTACCGAAAAAAGTTTCCCCAGTCCCGACTTCCAACCAAGGCCCATTCCGTTTCTTCGGCGATATACCGATACAGAGCTTCTTTGCGAGGAAGAATTTCCTCGATATCAATCCCGACAGGACGGGAAGAGACCACGGCAGCGACATACCGGGGTTTGTGGGAGAGGGACCAATAGATGCCGTGAAACGGCAGAGGCACGTCGCGCTCGTCCTTCTCAAAGGGCCCGGATGCCACACCGCTCGCCGCGCAGCTCCGAGCAAGCGCCTCGCGGGCGGCTTGCCGCTGCCGTTCAAGGCGCGGTGGTCCGTGTAGCTCGCGATTTTGGAATGAGACCGCTAGTATGACGGCATGGAGAGGAGGCACCGCGCCATTCTAGTGAAGGAACTGACGCCGATCAAGGAAGCGGCCTGCCAGTGGGTTCGGGAGGGGGGTCCAGCCGGACGGGGCCCCCTCCCGCGGTGGAGAGTTCGGGAGGGGGGTCCAGCAGGACGGGGCCCCCTCCCGCGGTCATTATGCCCGGCGTGATCGAGACGACGATTCAACTCTACCGGGATGCGCTCTCGGCAACAGGGCGCTCTTTGGTGCGCGGCTGGATCATTGCTGTGGCCGTCGTCATCTTCGTCGGACTGATGCTGGTGGCCTCTGCGTTGTCCGCCTTTTTAGGGATCCTGGGCGGCTTTCTCTTGGGCGCCGTCAACGCGCTAATGATCGGCGCGACGCTGAGTTTGGTTGAGCAGGCGGTCAAGACGTCACGCTACCTAGGCGTGCAAGATATCAAGGCGAGCTTCGGGCAGTACTTCTGGGAAGTCATCAGTGTGGGTTTTGTGTTATGGGTGCCGATCATGGTCCTCGATAAAGCCGCCGCCGGGAATCCCTATGGTCCCTTGCTCGCGGCTGCGATTTTTCTGTTGCTGTTCATTCTTCTCAATCCGGCGCCGGAAGTGATCTACCAGGTCCGGCCCGGGTCCCCCTTGGATGTCATTCGTTTGAGCTATGAGTTCGTGATTGAGAACTGGATCGAATGGTTCCTGCCGTTGGCCGTGGTGGTGGCGCCGTTCGGGTTCTCATTTTTCCTCGACATCTCCAAGCCGATGGGACGCGGCGCCCTCCTGGATTTTTTCCAAATGGTGATCCTGCCCTTTACCCTGCTTGAAGCGTGGCTCACCTATCTCGGAGTGCCGAGCGCCGCCAGTTCGACGCTCGTGCTTGTGCTGACCCCGCTCGTCACCGTCGCGATGCTGATCTTCCGTGGCCATCTCTTCGCCGCCTTGCATGGATCCTCCCGGCGCAAGCGGGCCTTTCTCGGAAGATCGTAAGCCTGCCACGGTATCTTCCTAAGGTCTTGGCTTTAGACCGGCGCCGGTGTAGACTTCTGCTGGATACTGGGGAGCAGGCATTCGCGCGTCTTTACTTCCGGCGACATGAACAGGCCAGGAACCAGCCGATGAGCGCTTCGACCAGCGTGCATGACATCAAGACGCTGGTGCTTTCATTTCATCCGATCATCGTCATCGAGACGGTCGAGGAAGATCGGGTGATGCCCCTGCTGCTGGCGGTCGCCGCCCAACTGACGATACCCATGTTCGAGTGGTCCGTGACGCGAGGGCTGACACGAGCGGAGGAGGCGACGGCCATGAACCGGATGACCGCCGCTCCCCTCGCTCTGCTCCAGCACCTCGCAGGACTCCGTGTGCAGGCAATCTTCTACTTGAAGGATTTTTCCCGCCACCTGACCGAGGCCACCGCAGTCCGCCAATTCCGGGAACTGGCTGAACAATTGAGCAAGAATCGCTCAACCATGGTGCTCACGGGCGCCACTGTGGAATTACCGAACGACATCGAACCGCTGGCGGTCCGCTATCAGTTACAGCTTCCGGCCCCTGAGGAGTTGGAAAAGGTCTTAAACACTGTAATTCAGTCCCTGGGGAAGAGCGTGGTCCGTGATGTCCAGCTGTCGCCTGAGGAGCGAGAAGAATTGATGCGCGCGCTTCGAGGCATGACCTTAAACCAAGCACGCCAAGCAATCGCCTCGGCTGTCCTCAACGACGGCCGGCTTTCTGCAGACGACATCCAGACTGTGCTCCAACAAAAGGTGCACGTGATCCGCGAAGGGGGCCTCCTCGAGTATTATCCAGTGGCGGACAACACGTACCAACTGGGTGGCTTCGGGAACCTCAAGGCCTGGCTGGAGCGGGTGCGGGTAGGTTTTACCAAGGGAAGCACGGGCGCTGAATCTCAGCGCCCCTCGCGGCATTCTGATCGTCGGCGTGCCGGGCTGCGGAAAGTCCCTAGCCGCCAAGGCCATCGCGCGACAGTGGAAGCTCCCGCTGCTGAAACTGGATGCCGGGCGCTTGTTCGATAAATACATCGGCGAGTCGGAAAAGAATTTTCGCAAAGCGATCGCCATGGCCGAATCCATGGCACCGGTCGTCTTGTGGATTGATGAGATTGAGAAGGGCATGGTCGCGACCGGCGGGGGAGAGGCGGATGCCGGACTGAGCCGGCGCCTCTTCGGGGCGTTCCTGACGTGGCTTCAGGAGAAACGCCAGGAGGTGTTTGTGGTCGCCACGGCCAACGATCTTTCGATCCTGCCGCCCGAGTTGTTGCGCAAGGGGCGCTTCGACGAGATCTTCTTTGTGGATCTGCCGGATCCCCAAGAGCGGGAGGCAATCCTCAAGATTCACCTGGAGCTTCGCAAACAAAATCCAGCTGTATTTGACTCAGTAAAGATCGTCGCGGCCTGTGATGGCTTCAGCGGAGCCGAGATCGAGCAGGCGGTGGTGGCCGGACTCTACCGGGCGCTGTCGTCAAAGCGGGCGTTGAATACCGAGCTGCTTTTGGAAGAGATCGGTCACACGATTCCCCTATCCGTGACCCGTCGGGAAGATATCGAGCGCTTACGGGACATCGCCCGCGACCGCTTCGTCAGCGTGCGCTGAAGCTTTCTGATTCCACCTCCTTGACGACGGCTTCCATCGCGGTGTAGCCTCAATTTAATCTCTTTTCGCCGTTTGGAGAGCCGCAATGGGGAGCAAAAAAGGCCTGGCGCCCGTCGCGCTGGTCAATATGCCGTTCAGCTCGAGCAAGTATCCCAGCATCCAGTTGGGGACGTTGGCCTCGGTGCTGAAATCCCAGGGCATCGGCGTCAAGACCTATCATTTGTACTTGCATTTCGCCTACCAGCTGGGCGTCCAGCTCTATGAGGTGTTGTGTGAGAAACGGGGACTCCTGGGCGAGTGGCTATTCTCGCATCTTCTCTTCCGTGACAATCCGAAGAACAGCGAGTACACGAGCACGTTTAAGCCGATCTTCGAAGACCTGCATCGGGAGACGGGCTGTCCCCCCTCTTATCTGCTCGAGCTCAAGACGACAGGGGTGCCGCAGTACCTGACTCGGATGCTGACCGAAATTGATTGGGGACAGCACCAGATCGTGGGCTTCACCTCCACCTTTGATCAGAACGTGGCCAGCTTAACGATGGCGAAGCTGATCAAAGACCTCTATCCGTCGGTCCGGATCGTCTTTGGCGGGGCGAACTTCGACGGCGAAATGGGTCTCGAGCATTTCCGCGCGTTTCCCTGGATTGATTACGTGATCGTGGGCGAAGGGGAAGAGATATTTCCCACTTTCGTGAAGCAAATCCTGGAGGGACACGAGGATGGTTTTGGTCCCGGGGTTGCGTATCGGCGCCACGGCAATATTGTGTTTCAGCCCAATGAGGGCTTGTTCTCCGAGTTCGAGAAGACGGGCCCCCCGGACTACGACGACTATTTCGAGCTGCTCGACCAGCTTAATCCGCAGTTCTCACAGGGCCTGAACAAGATTTTGCTGTATGAAGCGGCGCGGGGTTGCTGGTGGGGCGAGAAACACCATTGCACCTTCTGCGGCCTCAACGCCCAGAGTATGAAGTTTCGCTCCAAATCCCCCGATCAGGTGTTTAAGGAAATGCGATACCTGTCGAGCCGCTACAATACGACCCGCTTTCGTTTCGTGGACAACATCATAGACATGAAATATGTCGACGGCTTGTTCGGCAAGCTTGCCGCGGAGCGCTACGATCTGGAAGTCTTCATTGAGACCAAGAGCAATCTCAGCAAACGCCAGATGCAGACGCTGGCGCACGGCGGGGTGAAGTCCTTTCAGCCCGGCATTGAGAGCCTGAGCCTCAATCAGCTCAAAGAGATGAAGAAAGGGGTCACGCCGCTGCAGAATCTTCAGGCGATGAAGTGGGCGAGTTACTACGGCGTCGAAACGCTCTGGAACATTCTCCTGGGGTTCCCCGGCGAGACCGACGAGGATTACCGGAGACAGATCGAGTTGATTCCGGCGATCCTTCATTTGCAGCCGCCGCTGAGTGTGGGGGAGTTGTGGCTGGAGCGGTTCAGCCCGTATTTTAAGTGGCCGGAGCAGAACGGCATCCGCATCACCGGCCCCGGATTGGCGTACGAGTATGTCTACGATTCGCGCGTCGTGGACCTCAAGAAGATCGCCTACGACTTTGAATACGAGCTGATCGAGAAAAAGGTTGATCCCAGCTTGATCGAGGAGCTGACGGCGGTCACCAATGAATGGAAGCGGCGCCATGCCACGGACGATAAGCCGTTCCTGCTGTATTCCAAGGCGATAGATTTTGTCACGATCTTCGACGGCCGATCCGAACAGCCGATGAAGAAACGCTACGACTGGCCCCACGCCTTCATTATTGATTTTTGCAGCGAGGCGCCCAAGTACTTCGATCAGATCCGGGACTCGGTCCGTGCGCGGGACGAGGGTGCTGGGTTCAGTGGCGAGGCGATCCAACAGGCCGTGCAGGAGCTGCTCAGCAAGCGCCTTCTGTACGAAGAAACGGGGCGCTATTTCACTCTCGCCCTGCCGGTCAATCAGACTTTCTGACGGCGACCGGCAACTGTTCTCGCCGGCCAGTGCCAATTTTGCTCCGGTTCGTGAGAAAAGTAGCCTGTCCCCCGGTTTCCTGCTATAAGCGCACTATGCAGCGAGTGGCCTCTCTAGCAGTGAGCCTCTTTGTGCTCGCGAGCACCGTGCCCCTTCCTGCGCAGGAGCAGATTACCGACCAGGTCGCGGTCACAGTGTTGCGGGATCAAGTGTTTGCCGCGACGACCGGTGAAGGCCTCATCCGCGTGAACCTCTCTGCCGGCGAGCGGGTGGTATTGATGGAAGCGGAGGGCCTCAATGCCCTCGTCATTACGTCGACTCGGCTGCTGGGATTTTCCGGTCAGGTGCAGCGCTGGAGCGAGCAACGACTCAATCTCAATGAAGAAGTGCGGGATCGGAAGGTGATGCCAAGACTGGTTATGGTTCGGACCGACAAGCGGGTATTTGGTTTTCAAGGCCCGGCGGGACGATGGAAAATGGAAGAGTTCAATCTGAGCGAGGAGTTCCGAGAGATGCTAGCGGCTACTGATATCGCCGTGGTGATCACCAGCAGGCGGGTCCTAGGATTCTCGGCCTTTACCGGGGGGTTCTTTTCACAGGACCTCTCTACCGATGAGGTGGTGCTCGAAACAAAGGTCAACGATAACATTGTCATTCTCTCAACGGCTGCACGCCGGCTGATCTTCCGGGCACAACTCGGAATCTGGGCAGAGCTTCGCTAGTTCTTCCTGATGCGTCTAGCGGGGACAGGCAACCTTTCTCGTTCTCTATTTTTTCAGTGGCTGTGAAAAGCCTGTTCTCGTTCCCATAAAGAGGTCAGCGATCACACTGCATTCCAGGCCAAACGGCAAATACCCCGCATACCCCAAAAGCGGCATCTCGAAGATCGAGAACCGGTGTGTGTACGGCACCCGATACTCCCAATGTGCAAGGCTCTGAGAGTTCCAAAGCTCCCATAATAATCCGCAGATCAATCCTGCCAGTGCCGGCAACCAGATTGATCGCCAATCGCCATGTTGGACATCGGAGAATGGGGTCTTCCTATCGAACAGCACCTGAAACGCAATCATGACCAACAGCGGGGCGATCCAGAGAAATGCGAACATATAGTCGGGCCAGACTCCAAGCCCCGACAACCCGGCGCCGCCGAGGAGCAATGCAAACCAGCTGAACCTGCTCGGGTGCCTGATTTGGAGAGGCCAGAGATTCCGAAGCGGCGCCGTCAAGCGGGTGAAACTTTCCAGCCATTCCTTCGTGCCGAGTACTGCCGGAAGCACTGTTGAGAACGGGAGTGTCGCATACAGCGCATATTCGACCGGGCTGAATTCAGAAATCCCCATGTAGTACCAGTTCTGAACGAACCGGTTGAGATATTCGAAGTACCACCAGAAGACGGCGCTGAGCGGAAACAACGCGAGAAAATAGGCCGGGCGATCGAGCATCATGCAATGGCCGGTTCGTCTGAAGGTCAGCGCATTAATAATGATGATATAGCCGAACCAAAGTGGGCTGAAGGTGAAAGGCTGGAGCGGCTGAAACCAAGGAAACCGTGTCCAGGCCAAGACCCAGGCGATCGCAAGCGCTCCAATGCCGAGGTAGCCCCACCACGGGAATGGATGCAGCTCTACAGAGGATGATCTCACTGGTTTCGGCGGGATGATGATTCGGGCGATAAAGGGACCAGTGATGGCCCCGACCAGCATGGCCAACACGAGGAAGACCGGCCAGGAAAAATCAGGATGCTCAACATAGCGCGTCAGAGGCGGAAATTCCAGGTATTGGGCTAACGGCTTTCCGGCCAACGTGACGCCGAGTAGCGGCAAGATGACGAGTACTGCGAGGAGGAGAAAGAATTTTAGGGTGCGTCGCTTCACGATCACCGAGCACGAAAGGTTCCCGGTGTCACCCTGAGCCTTGCGGTGTCACCCTGAGCGAAGCGAAGGGTCTGGATTCTTCACGTTGTTCAGAATGACAGGAGTGCGCGTCAGGCGCGAACGAGCTGACCGGCCCCGAGATACTTGTCCACGCCGGCTGCCATCTTCCGGCCTTCCGCGATGGCCCACACGATCAGCGAGGCGCCGCGCTTCACGTCGCCGCCGGCAAAGACGCTCGGCACATTGGTCATGCAATTCTGATCAACCCTGACGTTCCCACGCGCGTCGTATTCCACACCGAGGCTGTCCAGAAGCCCGTTCTTCACCGGCCCGGTGAAACCCATGGCCAGCAGGACGAGGTCCACATCCATCTCGAATTCGGTGCCCGGAATCGGAATGAACTTGCCGTTCTCGAACTTCAGTCGATGCGCGTGCAGCTGGGTGACATGGCCGTTATACCCGGTGAATTTCGTTGTAGACACGCTCCATTGGCGATCGCACCCTTCCTCATGTGCATGCGAGGTGCGCAACTGCATCGGCCAAACCGGCCAGGGCGTGGAGGGAGAGCGCTGGGGCGGCGGCTCGGGCAGCAGCTCAAACTGGTGCACTTCGATGCAGCCGTGACGATGGGTGGTACCCAGACAGTCAGAGCCGGTATCGCCGCCGCCGATAATCACGACCCGCTTGCCTTTGGCCGTGATCGGCTCTTCTGTAATGATCTGGCCCGCGTTACGCTTATTCTGTTGAACGAGGTAATCCATTGCGAGATGAATGCCCTTCAGTTCGCGTCCAGGCACCGGCAGTTCCCGTGCTTGCTCCGCGCCCAGCGCGAGGCATACGGCGTCGTAGCGGCTCTGCAATTCCTCTGCGCTGATATCCACCCCGACATGCACGCTGGTGAGAAACTCCACCCCTTCAGCCTTCATCTGCTCGAGCCGGCGGTCCACGACCCATTTCTCCATCTTAAAGTCCGGGATGCCGTACACCAACAGCCCGCCGATCCGATCGGCCTTCTCCAAGACGGTCACACGGTGCCCGGCCCTGGCCAATTGCTGCGCGCACGCCAGGCCGGCCGGCCCGGACCCGACCACGGCTACCTTCTTGCCGGTCTTATATGGCGCCAGAACCGGCTGGACCCACCCCTCATCAAAGCCCTTGTCAATGATGTTCCACTCGATGACGCGGATGGAAACCGGCTGCTCGTTGATCCCCAGCACGCAGGCCGATTCGCACGGCGCCGGACAGAGGCGGCCGGTGAACTCGGGAAAGTTGTTTGTGGTGTGCAGCGTTTTGAGGGCATCCTTCCAGCGGCCCCGGTGGACCAGGTCGTTCCATTCGGGGATCAGGTTGACCACTGGGCAACCGTTCCCGCCCTGGCAGAACGGGACCCCGCAATCCATGCAACGAGCGCCCTGTGCCTTGAGCGCATCCTCGGGCATCGGCTCGTAAAATTCCTTCCAATCCAGCACGCGAAGCTCGACGGGGCGGCGCTTGGGGCCCTCGCGGGAATATTTCATGAAGCCCTTGGGATCAGCCATGGGCCGCCATCTCCTTTTGCGCCAGCTCCTTGGCGGCGGTCGCTTTCCGCTCCGCCAAGACGCGCTTGTAGTCGACCGGCATGATTTTCACGAATTTCCTCAGCATGAGGTCCCAGCCGTCAAGCACTGTCTTTGCCTTACGGCTCCCGGTATACCGATGATGATTCTCGATCATCTCGCGGAGCGTCTCGCGATCCTCCCGGGTCGCCACTTTTTCCAACTCCACCATGCCCACGTTGCAGCGCTGTCCAAACTTCCCATCCTCGTTGAGGATGAAGGCGATGCCGCCGGACATGCCGGCAGCAAAATTTCGCCCCGTCCTGCCGAGCACCACCACGACGCCACCGGTCATGTACTCGCAGCCATGGTCCCCGGTGCCTTCGATCACCGCGCGAGCGCCGCTGTTCCGCACGGCAAATCGCTCGCCGGCTGTTCCATAGAAGTAGGCCTCGCCCTGTGTGGCGCCGTACAGCGAGGTGTTGCCGATCAGAATGGTTTCCTCCGGGACAAAAGTTGAATCTTTCGGCGGGTAGACGATGATGCGGCCGCCGCACAGTCCTTTACCGAGATAATCGTTGGACTCGCCTTCCAGTTCCAGCGTCACGCCTCTCGCCAAAAAGGCGCCGAATGACTGGCCGGCCGAACCGGTGAACTTGATATGAATCGTATCAGGCGGAATGCCGTCGAGCCGGTAGCGCTTGGCAATTGCGCTGGAGAGAATGGTCCCGACCGTCCGGTTCACGTTTCGGATCGGCAGGTCCAAGCGGACCGGTTGCCCGTCCTCGATCGCCGGCCGGCAGAGTTCGATCAGCTTCCAGTCAATCGCGCTGTCCAGCCCGTGATCCTGTTTCTCCACGCAATGCCGGGACACACTCGGATCGACTTTGGGTTGGTGCAGGATCGCCGAAAGGTCCAGACCCTTCGCCTTCCAGTGAGCAATCGCCTTGTGAGCCTTCAATTTGTCCGTGCGGCCGATCATCTCCTCGAACTTGCGAAACCCGAGCCGCGCCATCAGTTCGCGAACCTCTTCCGCAACGAAGAAGAAGTAATTCACGACATGCTCGGGGTGGCCTGTAAACTTCGCGCGCAAGGCCGGATCGTGCGTGGCAATCCCGACCGGACAGGTGTTCAGATGGCATTTGCGCATCATGATGCAGCCTTCAACGATGAGAGGCGCGGTGGAGAAACCGAACTCCTCGGCACCCAGCAGGGCGGCGATCGTGACGTCGCGGCCTGTCTTCATCTGGCCGTCCGTCTCGACTTTGATGCGCCCTCGTAAATTGTTCAGGACGAGCGTCTGCTGCGTTTCGGCCAGCCCGAGTTCCCATGGAATTCCCCCGTACTTAATCGAGGAGAGCGGCGAGGCGCCGGTGCCGCCGGAATCCCCGCTGATCAGCACCTTGTCGGCCTTCGCTTTGGCCACGCCGGCCGCGACGGTGCCCACCCCGACCTCGGCGACCAGTTTTACCGAGATATCGGCATCCGGATTGGCGTTCTTTAGATCATAGATCAGCTGCGCGAGGTCCTCGATCGAATAGATATCATGATGGGGTGGGGGAGAGATCAATTGCACGCCGGGGGTCGCATAACGCAACCGGGCGATCGTTTCATCCACCTTGTGCCCGGGCAATTGCCCGCCTTCGCCGGGTTTCGCGCCTTGAGCCATCTTGATCTGAAGTTCCTTGGCGTGGACCAGGTAATCGGTGGTCACGCCGAACCGCGCCGACGCCACCTGCTTGATCGCGCTGTTCTTGCTGTCGCCATTCGGGAGGGGCAAAAATCGTTCCGGGTCCTCGCCGCCTTCGCCGGTATTGCTTTTGCCGCCGATCCGGTTCATAGCAATCGCCAGCGTCTCATGCGCTTCCTTGCTGATCGCGCCGAAGGACATGGCGCCGGTCGTGAACCGCCTGATGATCTCTTTCGCCGGCTCGACTTCCTCTAAGGGGATCGGCTCTGGCAGCATGACCAATTCCAGAAGACCACGGATGTTGGAGCGGCGCGCGCTCTCATCATTGACCAGCGCCGCAAACTCTTTGTACGTCTTCATATCATTGCCGCGCGTCGCGTGCTGGAGCGTAGAGATCGTCTCCGGGTTCCAGTTGTGATGCTCGCCCTGGATGCGGTAGTGGACCTCGCCACCGAAGTCCAGTTGGCGAATCGGCGCCGGCGCGTAGGCTACGGCATGGCGGCGCAGCGTCTCGTCACCAATCTCCCGGATGCCGATGCCCTCGAGGCGGGAGGCGGTGCCGGTGAAATACCGCTCGACCAGCTCATGGTTGAGCCCGAGCGCCTCGAAGATCTGGGCCCCACAGTAGGATTGCACCGTCGAGATGCCCATCTTCGAAAAGATCTTCAGCAGACCCTTGTTGATGGCTTTGATGAACTTTGCTTCGGCGGTGGCTGCGTCAATCCCCTCCGGCAGGTACCCATCCCGCTCCATGTCTACCAGGGTCTCAAAGACCAGATAGGGGTTGATCGTGCCCGCGCCGTAGCCGATCAGACAGGCAAATTGGTGGACGTCTCGCGGTTCACCGGTTTCGAGGATCAGGCGCACCTCCGTGCGGGTGCATTCCCGGACCCGATGGTGCTGAACGGCGGAGCCGCCCCGCAAGCAGGGGGTCGGCGCCCATTATTCGTTGCCGCCGCGGTCAGAGAAACCCAAAAACTTGTAGCCATGCTTAATCGCCTGGGAGGCCTGCCGACAGAG
>Ga0184632_10000307_pt1 | contig 18271 bp, 13 predicted proteins | sample PLM31_50_b1_FD_133153 | JGI IMG/M metagenome (GOLD analysis project Ga0184632, IMG submission 133153) | Groundwater sediment microbial communities from an aquifer in East River, Colorado, USA - PLM3-1_50_b1 | ecosystem: Environmental > Terrestrial > Soil > Riparian zone | place: USA: East... | reverse complement strand
GGGTCGCCGCGGGTGTCCGGGTCGACCAGCGCCTCCAGCGTCGGCACCAGTCCCGGATCGAGATCACGCTGCCGTTTGCGTCCCCCGCCTGGTCGTCGCACGCGCCCGGCGAGCTCGACCCGCTGGTGTCCTGCATCTGTGGCCAGGCTGGTGTCTGCGGCGGTCTGAGGCTCGGACGGCTGTCCGGCCGCATACCCGCGCGTCGGCCACCAGCATGGACAGCGGATGATCATTGCGGCCAGCTCCGGCCGCTCGGCGACTCCTGCGACGCGGCCAGAGGGGTCCAGAACCGCTGTCCCGCAGGCCATGGCCCGACTCAGGAACGATGAGCAGTGTCGGATTGCCCGGGGTCGGACAAGCCCCCGGATTGGGCATCGTTGGGGCAGAGTCCTCCGCCGGCCTGGGGAAGCCCTCGAAGAGGATCCGACAGGTGCCCACCCGATCCCGAGTCGGCCGATCAGGTGATGTCGCGTCGGCGGAATGTGGCCACGGCCATAGCCACCAACACCAGCGTGTAGCAGGCCAGCAAGCTGGCGGCGCCCAGGGTCGAGCGGTCGACTAGCGGGAAGTCCAGCGGCTGGTTGGTGATCACCACCATGATGTTGTCGCCCAGCAGCCAATGCTGCCAGCGGGGGCGCAGGCCCCGGATGATGCTCTCGACGATGGCGAGGTAGCCGAAGGCGATCCCCAGCGCCGCGGCGGTGTTGCGGCCGATGGCGGCGAGCGACAGGCCCATCATGGCCCCAAGGACGGAGGCGCCCGCCACCCGCAGACCGACACCAGAAAGCGACCGCATCCAGCTCGAGTCGATGCCCTGGGTGGTCCCGCGCAACAGCCCCGCCGGGAGCAGCGCGGCCCCAAGCAGAAGCTGCAATCCGACCGCCAGCGTGAAGGCGAGGGCGCCCGCGGCCACCAGCTTGGCGGCCAGAACCCGGAGCCGGCGGGGTTCCCAGGTCAGCAGGGTGGCCATGGTGCCGGCATGCCACTCGGCACCGACCAGGGACGCCCCGAGCAGCCAGCCCAGGCTGATCGCGAATGGGCTCATCGCGACCAGGATGATGGGAAGGGTCTCATAGTGGAACTGGCGGTCCTGGACCGCTGGGATGAACTGCTGCTCGCAGAACTGGGGGCGCTCCTGGGGTGGGATCTCAGAAGGCACGCCCTGCAGCTGACCGGTGATGCATCGCTGGACCTGGATCTGGCGGGTCGCCTGCGCCCGGGCCAGGCTGGCCCGGTCCATGTCGCGGGAGACCAGGAAGGCGATCGTTGCACCGACCAGGATGGCCACCACGGCCAGGGCGACACTGACGCGCACCAGCCGCCGGGTAAGCCCCCGGCGCCACTCCACGGCCAGCAGGGCTGTCATGAGGCCACCTCCAAGGGACGCTCGGCAGTGAGCTCCAGGAACACCGCTTCCAGGTCGGCCTCGTCGGGGCGCAGCTCGGTCACGTACAGACCCTGGGCGGCCAGCGTCTTGGTGACGGTGGCGGCTTGTTCTGGCGCCAGGGCGACACGGAGGCGATCACCGTCCAGCGACGCCGGGATCCCGGCCGCGTCCAGGACCGCCCGGCCGCGGTCGAGGTCGTCCAGCCGTACCAGCAGGCCGGGGCCGTGGCCGTTGGCGAGCACCTCGGCCACTGGCCCGGCGGCCACACAACGGCCCCGAGCCAAGATAGCGACCCGGTCGCACGTCTGACGGACCTCCGAGAGCAGATGGCTGGACACAAAGACCGTGCGGCCCTCGTCGCCGAGGCCACGGAGCAGGTCCCGGACCTCTTTGATGCCGGCCGGGTCCAGGCCATTGGCCGGCTCGTCCAGGATCAGCACCTCTGGGTCCTTGAGCAGCGCGGCGGCCAGGCCGAGCCGCTGCCGCATGCCGAGCGAGTAGCGCTTGACCAAGTCGTCACCCCGCTCGGCCAACCCGACCCGCTCCAAGACCTCGCTCACCCGCCGTGGCCCGACGCCGTGCAGCCGCCCGAGCAGCTGCAGATTGCCGCAGCCGGTCATGGTCGGAAACAGGGCTGGAGTCTCCACGATCGCGCCGACCCGGCCGACGACCCGGTGCAGCTCGCCACCGACGTCGGCGCCCAGCAGCCGGCAGGTCCCGGCGGTGGGCGCGACCAGCCCCAGCAGGCAGCGGATGGTGGTGGTCTTGCCAGCACCGTTGGGGCCGAGGAAGCCGAACACGCCGCCCTTGGGGACCGCCAGGTCCAGCCCGTCGACCGCGACCCGGCTCCCGCCACGCAGGCGCCGGTACTGCTTGCGCAGTCCAGCGATCTCGATAACGTCCACGAACCTCAAACTCCTTCTAGCGATCGGTCGAAACTGCAGCGCTTCACAGGTCCATCCCTCCCTGCGATCCGAGCACCCGCCCGTGGTCATCACATGCTGGCGTCCGCGCATCGGCACGGCGGTGCTGGCCGTCACGGCCGCGGCGTGTCCTCCGTCACGTGCCCGTTCAGGCAGCAGCGCCCGTTCACGCCCAGAGCGACTCACGGTCACCTCCACGATGGCCACCCAGTCGCCGATGCCGGGCCGCTGCCCGCCAGCCGCGGTTACCGCAGGCCGCGGTCGAAGCGGGACACCGTGTGACTGACGCGGTCAACCACCCACACCATGTGCGCGTCGGCTGCCACCGCACTGGGGTTGTGGTCGACCTTGATGGTGGCCACCACCTGGTTGCTGGCCGGGTCGATGCGGGACACGGTGTGGCTGCCGGGGTCGGCCACCCAGACCGCGCGCCCATCCGCCGCGACCGCGACCCCAATCGGCGCGTAGCCAACCTTGATGGTGGCCACCACCTGGTTGCTCACCGGATCGATGCGCGCCACGGCGCCACGGATGCGGTCGGCCACCCAGACCGCATGCCCATCGGCCGCGACCGGTCCCGGTTCGGCGCCGACCTTGATGGTGGCGACCACGCGGTTGCTGCTCGGGTCGATCCGGGTCACCGTGCCAGTGGCGCGGCTGGTCACCCAGACCGCGTCGCCGTCGGCGGCGACCCCGCCGGGCTCGGCGCCGACCTTGATGGTAGCCACCACGCGGTTGCTGGCCGGGTCAATGCGCGATAGCGAGTCGCTGCCCAGGTGGGTCACCCAGATGGCGTGCCCGTCGGCCGTGACGGCGCTGGGATTGTCGTCGACGTTGATGGTGGCGACCACGCGGTTGCTGGCCGGGTCGATCCGCGCCACGGTGCCGGTCCCACTGCCGCTGCCGCTGCCGCTCCTGCCGAAGCTGGTCACCCACACGGCGGCGTCGGCGGCGGCGACCCCGGTTGGGTACTGGCCGGTCTTGATGGTGGCGACCACGTGGTTGCTGGCCGGGTCGATCCGAGAGAGGGTTTCGGAGCCGGCGTTGAGCACCCAGACCGCGCGGCTGCCGGTCGCGACCGCCTCCGGCCAGGCGCCGACCTCGATGGTCGCGGCCGCGGGCTCGGGCACCAGAGGAAGAATGATTGGGCTGCTGCTGTTGGTCACGGCCGAGCGCCCGACCGCAACCAGGGTTGCGAGCATGACCGTTGCGGCAAGGGTGGCCAGGATCGGTCGCCTCAGCCAATGCATGGACTTCATCTCGACGTACGCTCCTTGTGCTGGGTTGCTGGTTTGCTTGTGGTAGGTGGCTGGCTCGGGTCATTGGTGGGTCGGGTCAGCCGCGTGTGGGTCTGACCAGGCGCAGTTGGTCGGCCACCGCGACGACCAGCCGCCGGTTGCTGTCAGTTGGGCCTGGGACGCTGATCACCACGACCGTGTCGTGCTGGGACCAGCGCAGCCGCACGCTGCCGCCAAGCACCGATGGGGCCTCGTCTTGGCAGACGGTCAGCACCGCCCGGGTCTGCTGCACGGTCGGCGTGGCGATGCGGCGTTCGCCGGGGCACTGCAGGCCGGCGCTGGTGTGGGTGGGTGTGGCAAAGATCAGCAGGGTGCCGTGGCCGTCGTGGGCGCCGAGGGTGCCGAAGGGGGCCGCAAAGTCCTGGTGGAACACCAGCACCTGCCGTGGCTGGCACATGAACGGCTGCTGGCACAGCCGTGGTCGCGGCACGCCAGGCGCCACGGTGGGCAGCAGCCTGGGGCAGGGCACCGCGAAGCCGACCCGGTCGGCGACCTGTTGGCAGTGGGTCCGGAACCCTTGGCTGGTTGGGGTCAGGTAGACCCCACCGACCTCCAGGGCGCCGGCGGGCAGCGGCGCTGGGGCGTAGCCGGCGCTGGCCGCCTTGGGGGTGGTCTGGTAGCAGGCGACCGCGGTCGCGGTGGCGGGGGGCGTTGTGGGATGGCCGGTCGGGTAGCTGGTGTGGTCCGACATGGCCAGCACCGGCCAGGCCGGCGGGCACTCCACCCTGCCGCCGAGCCGGTTGGGCGCCTTGGTGCTGATGGTGGCGGCCCGCGTCGGACTGGAAGCCGGGCGGGAGCCGGTGCTGCCGTCGTGCAGCACCAGCCCCGTGAGGGCCAGGGCGGCGACCAGCACCACGCCAGCCACGCCGCCGAGCATCGTCGGGAAGCCCGGGTGCCGCCAGGGGATTCGTCGTGTCATGACAGTTCTCCTTGTTCCTCGTCGTCGATTGATGGCAGCGGGTCCGTTCGGGTGCGGCTCCCGACCTGGGGTCGGCGAAGCCTCCTTTCGGTAGTTGCTGATCGGGTGCTGGACCGTGGTGGTCGGTGCCGGCAGCCTGGACCGGGCCGGTTGGATGGCGGTTGTGGCTGGTTGCGGCTCGGCTGAACCGGCCGTCGGTGGGCTCTAGGCGCGCTGGCCGGGTGGGGTTAGGCTTCGAGGATGCGGTTCGGTGTGCTCGGGCCGCTCGAGGTGATCGCGGAGAGCGGCCCAATCCCGCTCGGCGGGCAGAAGCAGCGGGCGCTGCTCGCCCTGCTGCTTGCGCGTCCCGGCCGGGTCGTTTCAGTCGACGCGCTGCTGCAGGGGCTGTGGGCCGACGATCCGCCGCGCAGCGCCGATAAGACCCTGCAGTCGTATGTGGTGCACCTGCGCCGCGCGCTGGAGCCGGACCGGCCTCGCGGCGCCGCCGGCACGGTGCTGGTCACCCGCGAGCCCGGCTACCTGCTGCGCGTGTCCCCGGGGGAGCTTGACGCGGCGCGGTTTGCGGAGTTGGCCACCCAGGGGCGGCGGCTGCTTGGGGCGGGGGCGGCCGAGGCGGCGGCGGCGACGCTGCGGGAGGCGCTGGGGCTGTGGCGCGGTGAGGCGTTCGAGGAGTTCCCCGGGGTCGACGCCTGCGCTGCTGAGGCCGCGCGGCTGGCGGAGCTGCGGGTCGGCGCGGTCGAGGAGCGGGTGGAGGCGGACCTGGCGCTGGGACGCCACCGCGACCTGCTCGCCGAGCTGGAGGGCCTGACCAGGGAGCATCCGCTGCGGGAGCGGCTGTGGGGGCAGCTGCTGCTGGCCCTGTACCGAGCCGGCCGGCAGGCGGATGCGCTACTGGCCTACCAGCGGGCCCGCGCCACCCTGGTGGAGGAGCTTGGCATCGAACCTGGGGTGGAGTTGCGCCGGCTGCACGCCGCGATCCTGGCGCAGGATCCCGGGCTACACGTCGCCCCGGCGGGGTGGCCGGGGGCCGGCCGCCGGGGGGAGTTGCCGGCCGCGCTGGAGGCGGTCGATCCGCTGTTTGTTGGTCGCGACGCCGAGCTGGGCTGGCTGCAGGGCGCCTGGGCGCGGGCCAGCAGCGGCCATGGCGGCAGCGTCCTGGTGAGCGGGCCGGCGGGGATCGGCAAGACCCGCCTGGCGGCCGAGCTCGCCCGCACGGTGCAGGAGGATGGCGCGCTGGTGCTGTACGGCCGCTGCGAGCCGGCGCCGTCCAGTGCCCTGCAGCCGGTGGAGCAGGCGCTGGCGGCCCTGGGCACGTCCACCCAAGCACTCCTGCCGCCGGAGGGGAAGCCGACCCCTGGGGCGTTGGGTGCGGCACTCGCTGGGATTGTCGCTCCGCGGGACGGCGAGCAGCCGGGGGTGCTGCTGGTCCTGGACGACCTGCACCTGGCCGACGCCTCGACCCTGGTGGCGCTGGAGGGCCTGGCCGGCGCCGCCGAGGGGCGGCGGCTGCTGGTGCTTGGCGCCTACCGGGACGATCCACCAGCGGCGGCGTTCGCCGACCGGCTTGGGCGTCGGCCGCTTTCGGCTGCGGCGCGGCGTCGGCTGGAAGGGCTCAGCGTTGCCGATACGGCGCAGATCGTCGCCGGCTACAGCGGCGAGGCAGACGCCTTGCAAGTGGCCAAGACCCTGTCGGCTGAGACGGGGGGTGTTCCGTTGCTGGTCCACCAGGCGGCCAGGGGCTGGGCACAAGCCCAGGCGACCAAGCGGCTGGCGCAGGCGGCCGCCCAACGCCTGCATCACCGCCAGACGCTCCGCGTCGTCGACGCAGCGGTAGCCGACAATGTGGTCGAGCTGCAGCAACTCCGCAGCCGACGTGGCGCCCTGGCGGCCACCGAGGTCGCAGCCAGCGGCCCGGGCGGGTCGCAGCCGGCGGTGGTGCTGTGCCCCTACAAGGGGCTGGCCCGCTTCGAGCAGGCCGACCGCGAGCTGTTCTTCGGTCGCGAGCGGCTGGTCGCCGAGCTGGTCACCCACCTGGTGGCCCCCGGGCTGCTGGGGGTGGTCGGCCCCTCCGGCAGCGGCAAATCCTCGCTGGTGCGCGCCGGGTTGCTGCCCACCCTCGCCGATGGGGTGCTGCCCGGCAGCGCCCACTGGACGCTGGCGGTCATGCGGCCCGGCGAGCACCCCTTGGGCGAGCTTGCCCGAGCGGCCCACCGCGCCGAGCCGCAACGCACCGTCACCGCCGGCGACCAGGGCGACGCAGTCGACCGGCCGATCCGGGCGCTAGCCGACGCCGAGAGCGGGGATGGCCGGGGGCGGCTGGTGCTGGTCGTGGACCAGTTCGAGGAGGTCTTCACCAGCTGCCGCGACGAGCGCGAGCGGGCCGCGTTCCTGGCCGCGCTTACCACCGCCGCGCAAGCGGCCGACGGGTACGCCAGCATCGTAGTGGTGGTCCGCGCCGACTACTACGGCCACTGCGCCGCCGATCGTAGGCTGACCGAGCTGCTGGCCGCCGACCACGTCCTGGTCGGTCCCATGAGCGCCGAGGAGCTGCGGCGCGCGATCGTGCGGCCTGCCGAGCGGGCCGGGCTACAGCTGGAGGCGGGCCTGGCCGAGCGGCTGCTGGCCGATGTGGCCGGTGAGCCGGGTGGGCTGCCGCTGCTGTCGACCGCGCTGCTGGAGTGTTGGCAGCACCGCCAGGGCCGCACCCTCACCCTGGCCGGCTACCACGCCTCCGGTGAGGTCAAGGGCGCGGTCGCCCGCCTGGCCGAGCGCGCCTTCGGGCGGCTGGACGCCGGCCAGCAGGCCGCTGCCCGCCGGCTGCTCCTGCGGCTGGCCGGGCCGGGCGAGGGCGAACTGGTGGTCGGCCGACGGGTCCCCCTGGCCGAGCTCGACCTCGAGCATGACCCGGACATGGCGGCGGCGCTGACCTTCCTGACCGAGGCGCGCCTGCTCACCACTGCCGAGGCGACCGTGGAGGTGGCCCATGAGGCGTTGCTGCGCCAGTGGCCGCGGCTGCGCGGCTGGCTGGAGGAGGACGCCCACGGCCGGGTGCTGCACCGCCACCTCATCCGCGCCGCCCAAGACTGGCAGGATAGCGGCCGCGACCCGGGTGAGCTGTACCGAGGTGCCCGGCTGGCTGCCGCACTGGACTGGGCAAGCGAGCATTCCACGGAGCTGAATGCGCTGGAACGCAGCTTCCTGGACCACAGCCGGCAGGCGGCCGACCACGAGCTTGCCGAGGCCCGCCGGCGGGCCGAGCGGGAGACGCGCAGCAACGGCGCCTACGCGGCCTGCTGGCGGGGCTGGCGGCGGTGCTGGTGGTCGCCGTGGTCGCCGGCGTGCTGGCGGTGGTGCAGCAGGGCCGCGCCACCCGTGCAGCCCTGCTGGCCGACGCCCGCGGCCTGCGCGCCCAGGCCCTGGTCGAGGCCGATCTAGACCGGTCGCTGCTGCTGGCCGTCCAGGCCAACCGGCTGGACGACTCGGTCGATACCCGCGGGGCGCTGCTGGCCAGCCTGCTGCGCAGCCCCCAAGCGATCGGCATGCTCCAGGCCGACAGCCGGCTGCTGCACCTTGCGGTCAGCCCCGACGGGCGCACCCTGGCGGCGGGGGATGAGGCCGGCAGGATCCTGCTGTGGGACACCGCAACGCGCCGGCCGCTCCCAGCACCACCCCCGCTCCCGAAGGTCGACGGAGACCCGGATGCGCTGAACGCGCTGGCGTTCAGCCCCGACGGGCGGCTGCTGGTTACCGCCGGCTCCTTCACCATCTACCGGTGGGACCTTGCCGCCCAAAAGGCCGCCGGCAGCTTCGACATCCTCAGCATCACCCGCGAAGCCGGCCTGTCGAGCGTGGCCGTCAGCCACGACGGGCGCCGGCTGGCCGTCGGGGCTGGCGGCAAGGTGCTGTGGCTTGACCCGAAGACCTGGACGCAGGTGGCATCGCCGCTGGTGGCCTACGCAAACGGCTGGGTCAGCCGGGTCGCGCTCAGCCCGGACGGCACGACGCTGGCAACGATGGGCAATCTCGATGCGGGTGGGAGCAGCCTCGTGCTCTGGGACCTAGCCAGCCGGCGTCGGATCCGTAGCTTCGACGCCGACGCCGACGGCGCGCTCGCCTTTAGCCCCAACGGCCGCACCCTGGCCCTCAGCAGCCGGCGGCGCGGGCAGATCCTGCTGATCGACCCGGCGACCGGCAAACACGGCAGGACGCTCAGCGGGCACACGGCTGGTGTGGGTGCCCTGCGCTTCAGCCACGACGGCGCCATCCTCGCCAGTACGGGCCAGGACGGCACGGCGACCATGTGGGACCTGGCCACCGGACGCGATCGCGAGACGCTACGGGGCCACACGGCGGCGGCCACCGGGGTGGCGTTCAGCCCCGACGACCGCACGCTGTACACCGCAAGCTCGGACAACAGCGTCATCGTCTGGGACCTCGCCGGGGACCGCCGCCTCGGGAACTCCTTTACCGCTGGGCGGCGGGTCAGCTCGAAGAGCTTCGGCACGAGCGCGCAGAGCTTCAGCAACGGCGGCGGCCTGCTTGCCCGCGGGCACGACGACGGCACCGTGACACTGGTCGACCTCACCCGCAGGACATCGGTGGGCGCACCGTTGCGCGCCCACCGCGGCGCCGTCCGGGCGGTCGCCCTCAGCCGAGACGGCAAACTGCTGGCCACCGCCGACGCCCACACCGCCATCGTCTGGGACCTGGGCGCCCGCAGCCCAGTGGGGCGACCCGTCCCCGTCACCGAGTTCGGCGGCCTGACCAGCCTCCCCGACATCACCCACCTGGCCCTCAGCCCGGACAACCGAACGCTGGCGATTGGTGACAACTGGGGCCGGGTAACTCTCTGGGACCTGGCCAGCGCGCCCGCCAAGCGGTGGATCCTCCAGGCGGCCGGCGCCAACAGCTTCCAGTTCAGCCCCGACGGCACCGTCCTGGCCGTCGCCAGCCACGGCGGCGAGGTCCTGCTGTGGGACGTGGCCGCCCGCTCGCTGGTGCCGGGGCGGCGACTGCAGGCCGACCGCACCCAAGCCTTCGTGGTCGCCTTCACCCCTGATGGCCGCACGCTGGCCACCGGCGGCCACGAGGGCAAGGTCATGCTGTGGGACACCCGCACCGGCAAACGCCGCGATCCCCCGCTGACCGGGCACGCCAGCGGCGTCGACAGCGCCGCATTCAGCCCAGACGCGCGCTTGCTGGCCACCATGGACGGCGAAACGGTCCTGTGGGACGTCGCGTCACACAAGCAGATCGGCACCGCCCTCCCCAGGCGGTCGGCGGGGTCGCATGCCCTGGCGTTCCTGCCCGGAGGAGGCCAGCTCACGATGGCTTCTCCGAGCGGCTCGGTGCTGGTGTGGGACGTCGATCCTGCCGCCTGGCGGGCGCGCGCCTGCGCGATCGCGGGTCGCACCCTCACCCGGCAGGAGTGGGGTCAGTTTCTCCCCGGCCGGCCCTACCAACACGTCTGCCCCGCCTGAGACGGCGCTCGCCAGGCCGAGCCAACCGCCAGCACTGGCCTCGACGCAGCTGACAACTATCGGCGGATTGACCGTCCGCTGCTTCCGGAACGACCGCCGTCCGGACGGGCTGTGTCCGGCACACGTGGCCAGGCTGGTGCCGGTGACCGTACTGGTGTCCGCAGCGGTCTGATGCTCCGGACGGATATCCGGCCGACAGCCGCCGGCCACGCGGCCAAGCCCTGGCAGGGTCTGGCCGGGGACGTCCCCTGGATAGACGGCTGTCCCTGGTCAGCGCCATGGTGGTACCCCGGTACTCTGCTTGTTCTAACAGCGCAGGACGGTGGCTGGCTTGGACCAGGAACATGCCGCGAGTTGGCACAACGCAACAGCTCTGCGATGCTGGGCGGGCGGATCGGGCGTATGCCGCCCAGGGAGACGAACTGGGCATCGGGCTACGAGGCAGGCGAACGAGCCGAGACGTGGGGGGCAGGGATGCTTCGTCAGGCGAGAGCGCTCCTACAATCCGCTCGGGACCTTCGGCGATCCGACCACCCCACTTCATCCAACCGCCAAGGCCAAGCCGGGTCGGCGGATGCACGCCCCGACGGCTACGACGGGTTCATCTCCTACAGTCACGCTCGCGATGGCCGGCTGGCGCCGGCGCTGCAACGCGGCCTCCACCGTTTCGCGAAGCCGTGGTACCGGCGTCGAGCGCTGCGCGTGTTTCGCGACGAGACGAATCTGGCCGCCGACCCCGGTCTCTGGTCCTCGATCGAGCAGGCGCTGGCCTCCTCACGGTTCTTCATCCTGCTCGCCTCGCCGGACGCGGCCGCCTCCAAGTGGGTGGACAAGGAGGTGGGCTGGTGGCGTTCTCACAAGCCACTCGCGAACCTGCTTGTTGTGCTGACCGATGGCGGGTTGGTCTGGGACGACGTCGCCGGCGACGTCGACTGGAACCGGACGACGGCCTTGCCCACGGCCGTGAAGGGAGGCTTTCGGGAGGAGCCGCACTACATCGACCTTCGCTGGGCGCGAACGGCCGAGCATCTGTCGCTCACCGACCCTCGATTCCGCGGCTGCGTGGCGGATCTGGCGGTGCCGCTGCATGGTCAGAGCAAGGATGCCCTGTTCGGAGAGGATGTCCGCCAACACCGCCGCACCGTCCGCCTGGCCGGCTCCGCGATCGCCGCCCTCACGGTCCTGACCTTGCTGGCGGCCGACCTGGCCGTCATCGCCAGAAGCAACCAGCTCACGGCGGAGACGCGGGGCCGGCTGGCAACCTCCCGGTACCTGGCCTCCCAAGCCGACGCCGCGTCGGCCAGCCAACCCGACCTGTCGATGCTGCTGAGCATGGCCGCGCTCCAGACCGACGACACCCTGGAGGCACAGAGGAGCCTGCTCGGCCAAGCCGGCCAGCGCAAGGGGCTCATCCGCCTTCTTGGCGGACATGCCAGTGGGGTCTCCGGGGTGGTCTTCAACCCAAGCGGCAGCACGATGGCATCGGTGGGAAACGACGGGACCACCATGCTGTGGGACACAACGAAGAGCTACGCCTCCTTGGGGAGGCTGGACGGGCGGGGCACAACGACCGGCGCCGCCTTCAGCCCCGACGGCCGGACGCTAGCCGTCGCCGGGCAGCAAAGCGCGGTGCTGTGGGATGTCGCGAGCAAGACCCCGAACCGCTCCCTGCCTGGGCACAAAGGGCTGGTGCAAGGCCTGGCCTTCAGCCCCGACGGCCGGCTGCTGGCCTCGGGCGGGTGGGATGGCAGGGTCATCGTCTGGGACCTGCACGGCGACGGCCACCCCAGAATCCTCACCGATCAGCCCGGACCGGTGCTCAGCGTCGCCTTCAGCCCCGACGGCACCACGCTCGCCTGGGGAGGGGCGGACAAGAAGGTGTCACGGTGGGACCTGGCCAGCGGGCGACCCCTGCCATCCTTGTCCGGCCATCAGGGGCCGGTGCTCAGCGTCGCCTTCAGCCCGGACGGCACCAGGCTGGCCTCCGGTGGCGGCGACGGGAGCGTGCTTGTGTGGGATGCCTTACAGCCGGCTCGTCCAGGCACCTTGACCAAGGGCGATCTCGCATGGGTGACGAGCGTTGCGTTCAGCCCGGACGGTGAGACGCTCGCCTCGGCCAGAAACGACCACACGATCATCCTCTGGGACGTGAAGAGCGGCTTTCCTCGCCGTCCACCGCTGACCAGTCACACGGACATGGTGGCCAGCGTTGCCTTCAGCCCAGACGGCAGCAGGCTCGCCTCGGGTGGCGGGGACGGGCTGGTGCTCATCTGGGACGCACGCGGCAGCGACCTCCTTCGGGGCCACAGCGACCTGGTTCAGACCGTCGCCTTCAGCCGCGACGGCAGGACGCTCGCCTCGGGTGGCATGGACGGCAGGGTCATCGTCTGGGATGCCGCCGAGCGTAGGCCGGTACGGTCTGGGACCGCCCAGGGCCCGGTGCGGGTGGTGGCGTTCAGCCCCGACGGGAAGACGCTGGCCTCGGCCTCCAGCCGGGGAGTCCAGCTGTGGGACGTTTCCGACCCGGCCACCCCGTCGGCCCTCCCCGGGACGGAGTCCGGTGGGTCCGTGCTTGCCTTCAGCCCGGACGGCCGGAGGCTGGCCGTCGCCAGCGCAAACACGGTCACCTTGTGGGACCTCGCGCCTACACCCCCCCAACCCGAGCGCTCGCGTCGGCACACCACGACAGTGAACAGCCTCGCCTTCAGCCCGGACGGGAAGACCGTGGCCTCGGCCGACTCCGACGGGAACCTCGCCGTGTGGGAGGTCGACGATCCCACCAACGGGACAGCCTGGAAGGCTCCAGGGCCAGTGGAGACCGTTGCCTTCAGTCCTGACGGCCGCACGCTGGCCAGCGGTGGCCTGGACAAGAACGTGACCCTGTGGGACGTGGCCCGCCATACGGCAACCGCGACGTTGACCGGGCACACCGCCCAGGTACAGGGCCTGGCCTTCAGCCCGGACGGCACGACCCTCGCATCTGCCGGTTTCGACCGCACCATCATCTTGTGGGACGTGGGCTCGAAGACCCGGCTGGCCACCTGGGGCGGGCAGATCGACCAGGTGGGCGGCGTCGCGTTCAGCCCAGACGGCGGGACCCTGGCCTCCGGCGGAAACCGGGGTGCCGTCATCCTCTGGGACGTTGGTCTCGGGGCGATTCAGCATCACCTGTGCGGCATCGTCAGCCGGGACCTGACCGACGCCGAACGAGCCACCTACCACCTCGAAAACGAGCGGCGCCACCTCTGTCCCTGAATGGCGGCGGACCGCTGGCGGCCAGCAAGAGTGCAGGGCTGATGCGACGAGGTCGCCTCCTCTAACACCACGTCCTCGGACGCCTACGTCCAGAGCGTCAGCGAGCGATCGGTGGATTGACCGTCCGCTGCTTCCGAAACGACCGCCGTCCGGACGGCAACCGTCCGGAACGACCGCCGTCCGGACGGACGGTGTCCGGCACACGTGGCCAGGCTGGTGTCGGTGGCCATGCTGGTGTCCGCGGCGGTCTGCCGGCCCGGACAGGTGTCCGGCCGCCTCCCGCACGCCGGCCACCAGCGCGGACACGCGGTCGTCCTTGCGGTAGTCACTGCGGACATGGCAACTCGTGCGGCGCGCTGCCGGACGCGGTGCCTGCCAGGGCGACCTGCTCGGGGTCCACGCCGACCCTCGCCCAGGTGTCGGTGGGCCAGGCGCGCAGCTCCACCGTGAGATCGGCCACAAATACCAGCTCACCAGGTTCCCGCTCCGGGTGGCCGGTGAGCAGCGCATAGACCAGGCTGCCAGCCGGCTGGGGAACCCCAGGGTGCAGTAGCACGACTGGGGCGACGACCAGGACCATGCCGGCCTCGGGCTCGCCGGCGGGTCCTGACGGCAGCAGCAGGCCGAGGTAACAGTCGGGGACCCGGCCGGGCTCCAGCGTCTCGCCGAGCGCGTTGGGCCGAACTGGTCCACGGTCGCTTCCCGCCTTCCTCACGAATGCTCGCGGGATCAGGCTACCCGGCCCGACCATGGGCGTTGACTCTGAGCAGGCCGAGGCACAAAGCAGGCGGGTGAGGCTGATGGGCTGCTGTTTAGCAGCAACGGGTCACGGTGGGTTGTCAACGACGCGCGCATACTTGACGTTTATCGCGACGTATCCGTCCTGGTCGAGGGCAGTCGATGAGGGAGCCGTTCGCGATCGGTTTCCAAGGCGGGCAGACGGCAACCGCCGTTCGGGTCGACCAGCCGTCCGACCTCTCGGCCGCGCTGGCTGCACTTGGCCTGCGCGCCCCACGGCTGGTCGTCGTGCTCATCGGCGGCGCCGGGCTGATGGATGTTCGCGACCTCGACCGGCTCCGGCCGCTGTTTGAGCGGGGTCTAGTCCCAGTGGCCGAACGGCTCGGTGTGGTGGTGATCGACGGCGGCACCGATGCCGGCGTCATGCACCTGATCGGTCGAGCCCGAACCAGGGCGGAGGCTAGGTTCCCGCTCGTCGGGGTGCCTGCCGCTGGGACCGTCAGGTTCCCAGGCAAGCACCGGGGAGTACGAAGACGCTGGCCGCTGGACGCGCACCACCCCACTTCGTGCTGGTGCCGGGCGCCGCATTTGGCGATGAGGCGCCGTGGATCGCCCGGGTGGCCACCGAGCTGGCCGGCGGCTGGCCCAGCGTCAGCGTGCTCATCAACGGTGGCGCGATCTCCTACACGGACGTCGAGTGCAGCCTGCACGCCGGGCGCCCGGTGCTGGCCATCGCCCGCTCCGGCCGGACCGCTGATCAACTGGCCAGTGCGGCCAGGGGCGACCCAGCCGACGAACGCGCCGTCCGGCTGGCCGCCTCGGACCTAGTCGAGGTGGTCGACGCCGACGACTTGGGGGCCCTGGACCGCGCCGTCGGCGCCAGGTTGCGGCGTCCGGTCTGACGTCGGATCTCATCTCAGAGCCTCACAGTGCGGCTGGTGATGGTTGCAGTCGACCGCGTCGCTCACGACCGGTGACGGTCCCGGGGGCATCCTGGTGGCCTCGCCGTTAGCCAAACAAATGAGTAGTCCGCTCGTGCGCTGCTACAGAGAATGTGGCCGCTCTATATTCCAGTGTCAGGTCGGCAGCAGATTCAGGCCGGCGCGGATCTCCTTGCCGGTGAGGTCGGGTAGGGCTACGCCCGCGGGCCCGGGCGGCCGGGCAGCCTGGGCACAGCAGCACGGTGAACAGGCCCTGGATCGGTGCGGTCAGCAGTCATGGGTCCCCGGGGGCCAGGCGGCCGCGCAGTGGTGCCTCGGAGTGATGGCGCGAGGACGCAGCCTTTGGTGTTGCTCACAGCGGGTCCACCGCTTGGGTTCCGTGATCGGCGACATGTTCGGTCCAGCGGTGCCCATCCCAGTAGCGAAGCTCGTGCCGCCTGCTCGGATCGGCGAACCACCCCGCAGGTGTGGCGCCCTGCGCCCACGCCCCGGCCGGGCCGGCGACCGCGGGCTGGAGACGGTGACGAGCTTGTCCTCTGCGCACCGCCACGACTACCGCCAGGAGCACCCCACCCAGGAACAGGACCAGCGCGACCGGCACCGTCAGCAGCATCGTCCGAGCGATCTGCCCGCCGGTGCCTGGGCCGATCGCGACGTTGGCCTGGACCGACTGCGGCTCCCCGTCGGTCTGCACCAGGAACCGTCCCGGCTCCTGGAGCTGGAAGGTGCCGACCGCTCGCCCCGAGTGCCCTGCCAGGTTGTACAGCTCGCTCCCCCCGTAGGGTCGGATCGGGACTTCCTCGCTCCCGCCGACCGGCGTGATCGAAATGTGGAATGTGGGGATGCTGGCGGTGTCATCGCCGGCGCCCATCCCCTCGTAGTAGACGGTGTAGCCCCTGGCCGCATCGAGGGTCAGCTCGTCCTGCCCGGGGATGGGAACCCGCTGGAGCTGTTCGACCTGCTGACTCATCGAGCGGAACCAGAACACAAAGCCGAGGGCAAGCCACACCACCGATCCCAGCAGCGCCGCGCCAGCCACCCAGTACCAGACCCGAGAAGGACGGATCGGCGGTGTGCGCAACGCCCCGGTCGCTTCCTGCTGCATGTGCACCTCCCAGTCGAGCGGCTGCCAGCCGCAGGCAGGACAAGCATCAACGCCGCTGCGCGGGCTGGCCGGTGGTGAGGGTGTTGAGGTCCAGGCGCTCGTTGCGGGCCCGCAGGTCCAGGTAGAGCAGCACCCAGACGACCAGCAGGTACGGCACGACCAGCGACCCTACCACCGCCTGAAGCACGGTCCGGACCAGCCAGCCGTCACCGACCAGCAGCCCGGTGAGCTCGGCCGTGAACGCGGTCAGGAAGCCGCCGACCAGGGCGGCAGCCAGCAAGGCCTGAAACAGCGTCGCCGCGACATGGCCCCAGTGACCGTCGACCAGCGACCAGGAGCGGGTCAGCGCCTTCCGCCAGCAGTGGCCCTCGACCGCGGCCACCGGGACGCTGACGGCCAGCCGAACACCGGCGTACAGGACGGCGACCACGACCACGAGCATAGCGGCGACCACGGCCAGCTGCGGCGGTGGACCAGCCAGCCCGGACAGGGACATACGCGCGAGATTCAGCAGGACCAGGGCAGCCAGCGCACCGGCGACCAGGACGGCGACCTGCAGCAGCCATCCGGGTCGGGCCAGCCCCACGCGCAGGGCACCCCGAACGTCCGGGTGCTCGCCGACCAGCTGGGCAACGATGGTCCTGGTGGTCACCGCCAGGAGCGCGCCGACCAGCGCCGCCAGCAGGATCGGGAGGATCGCCCAGACGATGGTGGTCCACCAGGTGGTCGAGACCACCACGCCGTCCAGGATCGTGATCCGGCAGCCCTGGTTGGGGTGGCAGCCCGCCCGCCAGTTGAGGACGCCCAGCGGGACGAGCATGACGGCGACCAGGGTGATGAGGGTCAGGGGGTATCGTCCATACAGCCCCAGGGCGGCCCCCAGGAGCTCCTCGGCGCGCCTGGGGTGCAGCGGCACCGCTCGTGCAGGCTGCTGGGTTGTGTCGTTCATCTCGCCACCTCCGGCATGCTCCTTGGTGCTGGTTGGCTGCTGGTGCCAGCTGGCCCCCCGGGCCAGCTGGCGGGTTCGGGTCAGCCGCGTGTGGGTCTGAGAAGGCGCAGGTGGTCGGCCACGGCCACGACCAGCCGTTGGTTGCTGTCAGTTGGGCCCGGTGTGCTGACCACCACGACCGTGTCGCGCTGGGACCAGCGCAGCCGCAGGCTGCCGCCAAGCACCGACGGGGCGTCGTCTTGGCAGGCCGTCAGCACCGCCCGGGTCTGCTGCACGGTCGGCGTGGCGATCGGGCGTTCACCGGGGCACTGCGGCTACCTGGTCGGCAGCTCATGCGTGCAGTTCCTGCTGTGAGCCGCGGTCTGACGTGTGGCTCGAGGTGCGCGGCCGAACGATGGCTGGCGCGCGGCGGCCTTCCCCGAACGTCGTGGAGGCGTTGGCCGCTGGCCACGCCGAGGAGGGAACTGGCTGGGGATCACCCGCGTCCAACCTCCAGGCGCATCATGGAGGCTGCCATGATCAAGCTGCTCGGCCCGGCCGGCCTGCTGGTGCTCGCCCTGGCCGCGGCCGGATGCGCCCGCTCGACCGAGCCCGGTCCGAGTCGCGCCTCCGCGGTCTCGGCCGCTCCCTCGACCGTGGCGCCGTCAAGCAGCTCCGCTGGCTCCAACTGGCCGGCATTCACCAGCATCCAGGGCGGCTACCGGCTGCGCTACCCGCCCGGCTGGCGGGTCAAGGAGAGCACCGGCACCGGCGGGCCCGTGCTGTCGCTGCTGCCACCGAGGGGCACCGGCGTCACGGTGCTGGTCACCTTCACCCCACCCCCGGAAGCGGACGCCGCCAGGCTGTCCAACACCCGCTGCCAGCCGGTCCGGGTTGGCGGGCTGGCCGGCACCCGATGCCTGGACACGATCTCGATGGTGGTCAGCACCACCCTGCAGGGCCGGGAACGATGGTATGTGCTGACGACCTCGCTGCGGCGACCGGCCGCCCCAAGCGGCGCCTACGACCGGGTGCTGGCCAGCTTCCGGGCCAGCTGAGCACCATTCGCCACGGCCCTCTGGGTGCGGGTACGGCCTTTTCGCCCAGGACAGGCGTCATCAACCTACTGCGCGTAAACCTTCCCTACAGCTTGTCTGCCCCATATAGTCCTGGTGCCGACGCCGCAGATCGGAGGGTCGGTGCGGGACTCCTGGGCCGTCCTGCGGCCCACCACGCTCGGGCTGGCGCTGTCGTGCCTGCTCTGCCTGCAGGCGCTGGCCGTGCCATCGCAGACGGC
>Ga0184632_10000306_pt1 | contig 18275 bp, 11 predicted proteins | sample PLM31_50_b1_FD_133153 | JGI IMG/M metagenome (GOLD analysis project Ga0184632, IMG submission 133153) | Groundwater sediment microbial communities from an aquifer in East River, Colorado, USA - PLM3-1_50_b1 | ecosystem: Environmental > Terrestrial > Soil > Riparian zone | place: USA: East... | reverse complement strand
AAGGCCCGTCAACAGCGTGCCGTTCTTGTCGAGCACGCCGACCGTGTTGGTCATGATCACCAGCTTTTCCGCCTGCAGCGTTTCCGCGAGCTTGCCCGCCACCAGGTCGGCGTTGATGTTGTACGCCTCGCCCTCGGTGCCGACGCCGATCGGCGCGATCACCGGAATGAAGTCGCGCGAATCGAGCAGCTGGATGATTTCCGGATCGATGCGCTCGATTTCGCCGACGAGCCCGATGTCGACCATCTCGCCCGCGGCGGTTTCCGACTTGAGCAGCATCTTGCGGGCGTGGATGAACGCGCCGTCCTGTCCCGTGAGTCCGACCGCCTTGCCGCCGTGCTGGTTGATGAGGCCGACGATTTCCTGGTTCAACTCGCCCAGCACCATCTCGACGACGTTCATCACACGATCGTCGGTGACGCGCATTCCCTGGCGGAATTGGCTCTCGATGCCCATCTTCGAAAGCAGGTCGCCGATCTGCGGACCTCCGCCGTGGACGATCACCGGGTTCATCCCGACCAGCTTCAGCATGACGACGTCGCGCGCGAACCCCGCCTTCAGCGTAGGGTCCGTCATCGCGTTGCCACCATATTTGATGATGATGGTCTTATCGTGGAAACGCCGGATGTAGGGCAGCGCTTCGGCCAGGATCTGCGCCTTGAGCGCGGTGTTGACGGCGTCGACGGACATGGGGAAGGTGAGGAAACGCGCAGGCGGAGGGCAAACGCGCGGATTGTACTCCGAACCGGCGCGCCGGCACTGTCGCGATGCGCGCCGGCAGTGAGCGCCTACCATTATCAAAGTGCGATGCGCGAGATGCCGGGGTTTTTGGTATTGTGGCTGGGATGAAACGACCCCCACGCTCGCTGCGCTCGCTGCCCCCGGTGGGGGCGTGTCAGTACCTTGGGGCGGCCCGGCGGTACTGACATGGCAAGCGCGCTGCCGGACCCGGTTCCTCTGCATCTTGTTCGTCGCGCGCTCGTCACCAAGTTGCGTCATCACGGCGACGTTCTGCTGGCGTCGCCGGTGTTCACGACGCTCGCTCGGGCCGCCCCGGGGATCGAGATCGACGCGCTCGTCTATCTGGAAACCGCGCCGATGCTGACCGGTCACCCCGCGATCGCGCAATTGCATGCGATCGACCGCGACTGGAAAGAGCGCGGCGTGCTCACGCAGGCGCGCGCCGAATGGGCGTTGCTGCGAACGTTACGCGCTCGGCGCTACGACCTGCTCATTCATCTGACCGAGCACCCGCGTGGTCTCGCGCTCGCCCGCCTGCTGCGCCCGCGCTGGTCGGTCACTCGCGAGCGCGACAAGCGTGCAGCGTTGTGGCGGCGCCACTTCACGCACTTCTACCGGCTGCCCGCGCGCACCGAACGCCACGTGGTCGAGCAAAACCTCGACGCGTTGCGGCGCATCGGCGTGTATCCCGACGAGGCCGACCGGCGCCTCGTGATGGTGCCGGGCATCGCCGCCGAACAGAAGGTTGCCGCGTTGCTCGCCGAGCATGGCCTCGCGCCACGCGAATTCGTGCAGGTGCATCCCGGATCGCGTTGGCTCTTCAAATGCTGGCCGGCCGAGCACACCGCCGCGCTCATCGATCTCATCGTCGCCGATGGCCTGGATGTTGTCGTCACCGGCGCGCCCGACGATCCCGAACGTGCGCTGACCACCGCCGTGCTCGCGGCGCTGCGGCCGGCGACGCTGCCGCGTGTCGTGAATTTCACCGGTGCGCTGTCGATGCCGGAATTGGCCGCGCTGACCGGTTATGCCCGTGCGTTCGCCGGCGTGGATTCGGCGCCGATGCACATCGCGGCCGCCATGGGCACGCCGGCGCTCGCGTTGTTCGGGCCTTCGAGCGAATTTGCATGGGGACCCTGGCGGGTGGCGCAGCGCGTCGTCGTGTCGACGCAGTTTTCGTGCCGGCCGTGCGGCCTCGACGGCTGCGGCGGCGGCAAGGTCTCGGAATGCCTGACCACGCTGCCGGTCGAACGCGTGCATGCGGCGCTGACGTCGCTGTTGGCACAAACCCAGCGCTGATGCGGCTCGCGATCATCCGCCAGCGTTACAGGCCGCAAGGGGGCGCCGAACGTTTCCTCGAAGGCGCGCTGGAGGCACTGCTCGAACGCAACGTCGCGATTACGCTTTACACGCGCGAGTGGCCGCAGACCAAGTTGCAGCTGATCGAGCCGCATATCGTCGATCCGATCTATCTGGGGCCACTTTGGCGCGACTGGGGTTTCGACCGCGCTGTCACCCGCGAAATCGCCGAGACCCGTGCCAACCTCGTGCAATCGTACGAGCGCGTGCTGTCCTGCGATATCTACCGCCCCGCCGACGGCGTGCATGCGACGTGGCTCGAGGAACGATTGCAGGACGCGCCCGCGTCGTTGCGGTGGCGAGTCGCGATGGACCCGTGGCACCGGTACCACCTCGCGATGGAGCGCAAGTTGTTCGCGAGCCCGTGGCTGCGCGCGGTCTTGTGCAACTCGAGGATGGTGCGCGACGACATCAAGGCGCGCTTTGGACTTCCGGAGGAACGGCTGCCCGTGCTCTACAACGCCGTCGACTCGAGCGTCTTCTCTCCGGAATTGCGCATCCACCGCGAGCGGATCCGGGCGAAATACCGGATCCCCGATGACGCCACGCTGTTCCTCCTGGTCGGCTCGGGCTTTCGCCGCAAAGGCGTGCCGGCGGCCATCGCGGCACTCGCCCAACTCTCGCCACCCGCGTACCTCATCATTGTCGGCGAGGATCGCAAGCTCAACGTCTACAAACGGATGGCGCGCGAGCATGGCGTGCGCGAGCGCGTTACGTTCGCGGGATTCCAGCACGACGTGGCGCCCTTTTATGGGGCCGCCGATGCGTTCGTGCTGCCGGCGATCTACGATTCGTTTCCCGATGCGGCGATGGAGGCGCTGGCCAGCGGTCTGCCCGTCGTCACGAGCACCAAGTCCGGCGCCGCCGAACTGGTTACGGAAAATGACGCGGGATTCGTGTGCGCGTCGCGGGATGTGGCGGCGCTGACCGGACACCTGCGTGCATTGCAGGATGACGGCACGCGCGCGCGGCTTGGCGCAAACGCGCGGCGCGCCGTGGAGCCGCTGACGACGGCGGCGATGACGCTGAAGCTGGTGCTCCTCTACAAGGGGCTGCTCGAAGCAAGCGTCGCGCACAAGGTGGCGGCGCGCGCCGCGGCGGTAGGCCCGCCTTCGCGGCCGGTGACGACGGACGAGGCGCCGCCGCTGCACGGCGCGGACGGGCTCGACTCCGAAACGCTGCCCGTGAGTGAAGCAAAGCAGCAGCCTCCGGTGGCGCCTCGCGGTCCGCGTCGGTAGGGCCTGATGCGGCTCGCCATTGTTCGCCAGCGCTACACCCCCTTTGGCGGGGCCGAGCGCTTCGTCGAGCGCGCGCTCGACGCGCTTGCGCGCCGCGGTGTCGAGCTGGCGCTGGTGACCCGGGCGTGGCCGCGCGACGGCGATCGGCGCGTCACGCCGATCATCGTCGATCCGCCCTATCTCGGCCGCACGCTGCGCGATGCGGGCTTCGCGCGTGCGGTCTGCGCGAGGATCAAAGGAATGCCGGACACGCTGGTCCAATCGCACGAGCGCATCGCGTGTTGCGACATCTATCGCGCCGGCGACGGCGTTCACGCGGTGTGGGTCGAGGAACGCCTCCGCGAGGCGCCGGCATGGATGCGACCGGCAGTAGCACTGAGCCCCTTTCATCGTTACATGCTGGCGGCGGAACGGCGTCTCTATGCGAGCCCGCGGCTGCGCCAGGTGATTTGCAATTCGCGCATGGTGCAAACCGAAATCCACGAGCGCTTCGCGCTGCCGCGTGAGCGCCTGCCGATCATCTACAACGCGATCGACGCTGCCGCGTTCCACCCGGGTCTTGGCGTCCATCGGGCGAGCGTGCGCGCGCGCCACGGGATCGCCGACGATGCTTGCATGTTCCTTCTCGTGGGTTCGGCGTACGCGCGTAAAGGTGTGGGTCGGGTGCTCGAGGCGCTGGCCGCCATTCCGGCGCCGGCCCATTTCGTTGTCGTCGGTCGCGACCGTCGTCCCGCGAAATACACGGCGCTCGCGCGGCGCTTCGGTGTCGGGCATCGCGTCACATTTGCAGGCCCGCAAGACGATCCGAAGCCTTACTACGGTGCGGCCGATGCGTTCGTGCTGCCGACGCTGTACGACCCGTTCCCGAACGCGATCCTCGAAGCGATGGCCTGCGGGCTGCCGGTCGTGACGAGCGATCGCTGCGGCGCCGCGGAACTGGTGGTGGCGCATCGCGCAGGGACCGTGTGCGGCGCCCGCGACATCGGCGCCATCGCGGCGGGCATGCGCGCGCTGCTCGCGCGCGACGCGCGGATGGTTGCCGGTGCCAACGCGGTTGCGGCCGTGCAGCCGCTCACGCCCGATGCCATGGCGGCGCGCCTGATCGCGCTGTACGAGAGCCTGCTCGCCACACCGGTGTGATGCGCGCCATCCCGTCCACTACGCCGGGCACGCACGTTCGCTGCGTTATACTCGTCGCCGACCTGCGGGCGCGGAAGGCGTCCGCACCGGCTACTCCACGCAGCGCGCCGATAGCGCGTCGCGACCGATCCCGATGACGGGCACCAATCTTTACTCCCGCCTGCTGCGCTACGTCCGGCCCTACCGCTGGGCGTTCGGCGTCGCGGTCTTCGGCATGATGATCGTCGCCGCCGGCGACCTCCTGCTCGCGTGGCTCGTCATCCCCATCGTCCGCAATTTCGAGTCGCCCGATCCGATGGCGACGAAATGGTTGCCGCTGGCGATCGTCGGCGTGTTCCTGTTGCGCGGCGTCGGCGCCTACATTTCCGAGTACGGGATGGGCTGGACCGGTTATCGCGTCGTGTTCGACCTGCGACGCGACTTGATCGACAAGCTGCTCAAGCTGCCCACCCCCTACTACGACACCTATGCCGCGGGCGTGATCCAGTCGAAGGTCTCGTTCGACGCCCACCAGCTTGCGTCGGCCGCCTCCGGCGCGATCACCAACGCGATCCGGTCCACGCTCACGATCGTCGTGAGCTTCGGTTACCTGCTGTGGCTCAACTGGCGGTTGACGCTGCTGACGTTCGTCGTGGTGCCGATCGTCGGTGTCGTGATCCGCTATTTCAGCCGGCGGCTGCGCCGGATCGCGCGCGACATCCAGGATCGTTCCGGCTCGCTGACGCAGGTGCTGGAGGAGTTGATCGGCGGCCATCGCGTCGTTCGGATTTTCGGTGGCGAAGCTTACGAGCGCAATCGTGCCGTCGCCGCGGCCAACCGGCTGCGCAACGCGATGACCAGGGAGTCGTCAGCGACGGCGGCGAGCTCGCCGCTGACCGTGTTCTTCGCTGCGTGTGCCGTGGGTTCCATCGTCTATCTCGCGCTGGGGCAAAGCGAAGCCGGCCGCTTCGATTTCGCGCTGTTCATGTCGTACGTGGTCGCACTGTTGACGCTGCTCGAGCGCCTGAAGGGACTGTCGGGAATCAACGCCGCCATCCAGCGTGGACTGGCCGCGGCCGAAAGCATCTTCGGCCTCCTCGATCACGAGGAAGAGGCCGATACGGGGACCGTGGTGCTCGACGATTGCCGCGGCGAAGTGCGCTTCGAGCGCATGTCGCTGCGCTATGCGTCGAACGAACGCGACGCGCTTTCCGATATCACGCTCACCGTGGCGCCCGGGGAAACGGTGGCGCTGGTCGGCGCGTCGGGCAGCGGCAAGACATCGCTGGTCAATCTCGTGCCGCGCTTCTACGAGCCGACCGCAGGACGGCTGTTCATCGACGGCCACGACGTGACGACACTGACGCTTTCAAGCCTGCGCGCGCAAATTGCGATGGTGTCGCAGGATGTCCTGCTGTTCAACGACACGGTCGCCGCGAACATCGGCTACGGGGCCATGGCCGGCGCATCGCGCGAGGAAGTCGAGCGTGCCGCCGCTGCCGCGCATGCGCTGGACTTCATCCGCGCGATGCCGGACGGTTTCGATTCGATGGTCGGCGAGCATGGTGCGCGACTCTCCGGCGGCCAGCGGCAGCGGATTGCGATCGCGCGCGCCATACTCAAGAACGCGCCATTGCTCATCCTCGACGAGGCCACCTCCGCCCTCGATTCCGAGTCCGAGCGCCAGGTCCAGGCCGCGCTCGATACGCTGATGCACGGCCGCACGACGATCGTGATTGCGCACCGGCTGTCGACGATCGAGGACGCCGATCGCATCGTGGTGCTCGATGCGGGCCGCATCGTCGAGATCGGCACGCATGCGGCGTTGCTTGCCGCGAACTCTGTGTATGCCAGGCTGCACCGCATGCAGTTCACGCAGGTAGTGCCGCAGGAACCTGAGGTTGCTGCGCTCACGCGGTAGCCGCTTGGTTCACGCCAGCAAAACACCGCCCGTATTGCGGATTGCTCAGCGTGATGCGCGTATCGTAATTCCCAGGCTCTCGATGGCCGCCATGACCGCCGGCAGCTCGATTGCCTCCATGCATAGCGGTCGCGGGCAACGTCCAGGCCCCTCGCCGTAGAGGCGCTCGCAGCGCCTTGCCCACGACACTTCACGGAAGAACTGGATCGTCTGATCGCGGCACGGAAACGGATCGATCGTCACCGCGCGTCCCGGCATGTCCGCGAAAAACGCGCCGGGGCCACAGATCACCGTTGATCCGGGACCGAACAGCGTGACCGTCGGTACACCGACGATGCGCCCGAGATGCGCGACGCCGGTGTCGGGACACACGAGCAGCCGCGCGCCGGCGAGCACGTGCCACAACGCGGGCAGCGAAAGCGTTCCGGCAATCCGTGTCCGTTTCGATGTTGCATCGATCGCATCGAGAATCGCCGTCTCGCCCGGACCTGCGCTCCACACGACGATGAGTCCCGTCGCCTCCAGCGACTCCGCCAATGCCCGCCAGCGGTCGGCGGGCCATAACTTGAGCGGCGAGCTCGCGCCGACGTGCAATACCGCGTAGTCGATGGGCAATCGCGGCGCGTCATCGCCGGCCGGCGCCGGCCAATCATCGATGCGATAAGGCGTAGGCGGCGGCCCCGCCACCAGCTCCGCGGCGGTGTCGCCATACGCGGTGGGTGCCGTCGAATACGAAACAAGCTCGTCGACCGGCCAGTTCTTGTGCGCGGGTCGATCGCTCGCAATGCCCACGATCCACCGCGCACCGATGGCGCGGGCGAGCCACGACCAGCGGTTGTCGGCGGGCAGGATCGCGAGGTCGAAGCGTGGCGCGATCAGCAACGGCCAGAGCGTACCGATATCGCGCGGTTCCAGCGGAAGCACCGCCACGCCATAGGGACGACCCGCGTACAGCGGCGCGTAAGCGCTCGCGACGGTCATGACGATTTCAGCCGCGGGAAACTGCGCACGCAGCTTCGCGAGCAACGCGCTGACCATCAGCGTGTCGCCGAGCAACAGCCGGTGCAATACCAGAATGCGCCGCGGCATTGCCGGCCGGCGCCGCCGCCATCCCCAGCGCAGGATCGCCAGCGCAACGCTTACGAATCGCAGCGGCGCGCGGCTACCCGCCATCGGCTGCTGCCGCCTCCAATTGGCGCAGGCTCTCATCGAGAATGACGAGCGAAAGAATCTGCTCGGCAAGCGCGGGGCTCAAGGTATACGCGTCGATCATCGCCTTGACGCGTGCACCGTCGAGCTGGCCGCCGGTGAGGCCCGCGAGCGACTGCGCGGCCGTCGGCAGGCGGTCAGCCAGATCGCCCTTCAACCAGCCGTCGAGCGGCGGGTTGAACCCGCGTTTTTTCCGGTTGAACGCACCCAATCGTTCAAGATCGGGCGCCAGGGTCGCGAGAAAACGTTTTGGTGGCGTCGTGAAGCGTGTTTGCGCGGGAAGCGCCAGCACCGCTTCGACGAACCGGTGGTCGAGCAACGGCGCGCGCAGCTCGAGCCCGTGCGCCATCGTGCACAGGTCCGCCTTGCGCAGCACATACTCGGGCAGATAGTTGGCAAAATCCCAGCGCAGCAGGCGATCGTGCCGCGTGGCGAGTTCCTGATCCGGTGTACGCCAGTAGTGCGCCGGCAGCGACGCGAGCGACGGTTGCAGGAAGCGCCGCTGGTTTGGCGTCAAGCCGGAAAAGCGCAGTGCGTACGCGGACTCCCAATCGAGCGCCATTTCGCCCGCCACTTTTCGCCAGCCTTTCGGCCGCGCATCGGGCAGCACGGGAAGCGGCAATCGCATCGCGCCGCGCCAGCCGTTGCGCAAATGCCTGGCGACGCGCTTGTAGCCGCCGAAGAGCTCGTCGCCGCCGTCGCCGCCCAGCACGACCTTCACGTGCCGCTCGGTGTCGCGCGCGAGATACCACGTCGGAAACGACGACGGGTCGGCGAACGGCTCGTCGAGCGCGGCCACGATACGCGAGAAATCGTCGCGGATCGTCGTGGGCACGACGATGCGTTCGTTGGGCAGCCGCAGGGCCTCCGCCGTTGCCGCGGCTTCCGCACTTTCATCGAGCGGCGAACCCGGAAACGCCGCGGAGAACGAATGCAATCCGGCATGACCCGTAGCCGCCAGCCGGCAGGCGATCGTGCCGGAGTCGATGCCGCCGGACAAGAATATTCCAAGCGGGCGGTCGGCGACCAGTCGCAGCTCGATCGATTCGTCGAGCAGCGCGCCGTAGTCGGACGCCGCCGTCGGTCGCGGCGACCAATAGCGATGCTCGGACAAGCGCCCGGTGTCGAGCTCGTATTCAAGCCGATGCGCGTTGGGCAGCCGTGCGATGTTGGTGTAGATCGTACGCGGCGCCGGCACATAGCGATGCGCGAGATAGGCGTCGATCGATTGCGCCGACAGCTGTCGCTCGCCTCGCGGCAACCACGGCAGCACGCTGCGCACCGTCGATCCGAACGCGAATGCGCCATCGCGATGCGCGTAGACAATCGGCTTCAGGCCGAGCCGATCGCGGACGACATGCACGCGCCGCGACCGGAAATCGACGATGGCGAACGCGAACATGCCTCGCAAGCGCGGCAACAAGCCTTCGATGCCCCAGGCTTCATAGCCGCGCAGGATGAACTCGGTGTCGCACGACGTGCGGAAGCGGACGCCGCGGTCGGTCAGCTGCCGCGCATCGTCGCGCCATCCGTAGACTTCGCCGTTGTAGCAGATCCAGAGCGCGCCATCGTCGGTGCCCATCGGCTGATCGGCGTCCGGCCGCGGATCGATGATCGACAGGCGCGTGTGCACGAGCCCGACCGCTGCCAATGCGTCGTCGGCGAGTCGCGACCCCGCCGCATCGAAGGTGGCGAGGTGCTGGGCATCGGGTCCGCGGTTCGCAAGCGCCCCGCGCATCCGCTCACGGACGTCAGGCCCCACCGGGCGTCCGAAGTGGCCGGCGATGCCGCACATCAGCGCCGCTCCCCGGCGACGCGGTGGAAGACCGTTTCCATCGCGTCGAGCATGCGGTCGACGCCAAAGTTGGCCTGCGCGTGCGCGTGCGCGGCGCGACCCATTCGCGTGCGCAATGGCGCGTCGGTCATCAGTCGCTCCAGCGCGGCGGCCAATGCCACCGGATCGTGCGGCGGGACCAGAAGTCCGGTCTGCCCATCGAGGACCGCTTCTCGAATCGCGCCGATCGGCGTCGCGACGGCGGGCAATCCGCACGCGGCCGCCTGCATCAGGCTCTGCGGCACGCCCTCGTCGCCAAAGGAGGGCAGCGTCGCGATATCCGCGCACGCGAACCATGCAGGCACGTCGTCCTGGTTGCCGGTGAAGCGCACCTCGTTGACCAGGCCCATGGCGGCAACGCGATTTTGCAAATGCTCGCGGCGCGGACCGTCGCCGATGATGAGCAGCTGCCAGCCCGGCACGCGCTCGCGCAGCGTTGTCCACGCGTCGAGAAGATCGTCGTGGCCCTTCCAGTCGCGAAGGGTGGCCACGATTGCGACCGCCGGCCGCGCGTCCACACGCAGGCGGACGAGCGCTTCGTCCCGATCGAGCGGACGAAAACGCGAAAGGTCGATGCCCGTGCGAACCGACGTGATGCGTTCCGGATCGTAGCCATTGTCGCGCACGAGCTGTTGCTTGAGCGCTTCGCCGGTCACCACGAGTTGCGACGTCGCGCGCTGGTACAGCCAGCGTGTCGTCGGCGCATTGTTGACCCGGGTCGAGACATGTCGCGTGCGCAGCACCGGCGGCATGCCTTTCAGCGTCGTGCGTGCCAGCGCGACCAGCCACGCGTCGGTCGAGCTGTGCGTATTGATCACGTCGAACGCTGCGCCGCGCTGCGCAAGCCAGCGCCGCACCGCGCGCAGTCCCGGCATCTTCTTCGCCTCGATCGGCAGACCGTCCACGGAAAGCCCGCGCGCGCGGGCTGCGGGCAGGATCTCCGCCGACGCGGCCGTCAACAGATGGACGGAATGGCCGCGTCGCGCCATGCCTTCCATCTCGGTCAGGATACGCAGCTCCTGCCCGCCCCAGCCGGTCGAGGATTCGGTGTGCAGGATCGACAGCGGCTTCACGCGCACGACCACGAAGGCGCGTAGCGGCGGAACCAGCGCTCGAGAATCAGCATCGCCCACAGCCGTCCGGCGTGGTTGCGACGGCCGCGGCGATGCTCGTCCAGCATCCGCATGAGAACACCCTCGCGGAAGAGACCGCGGCGGGCGAGTCCGCCGGCGCCCAGATGCTCGTCGAGCTCGCCGGAAAGCCGCCCCGCCAGCCACTCGGTGAGCGGCATGACGAAACCCTGCTTGCCGCGATGGATGATCTCGCGCGGCAAATAGCGTTCGGCGACGCGCTTCAGGATGTGCTTGTGCGTCGTTCCGCGGATCTTGAGCGAAGGATCGAGGCGGGCGCAGAACTCGACGAAGCGGTGATCGAGATAGGGAACCCGCGCCTCGAGCGAATGCGTCATCGTCGCGCGATCCACCTTGGTGAGCAGATCATCGGGTAGCCACAGCTTGGTGTCGACGTGCAACAGCCGGTCGAGATAGTGCGCCGAGTTCGCTTCCTCGAAGGCGGCCGCCGCCAGCGTCCCGACATCGGGCGACCCGCTCGTCGCCGCCAGGAACTGCGGGGTGAAGAGCTCAGGGTGCAACAGCACGTCGAACACGTTGGGGATGGTCCGGTATCGCCGCGCCAACGGTTCGGTGAGCGAGCGCAACAAGCGATCCTTGCGCAACGCCACGGGCAGCGCTTTTACCAGCGGGGGCAGCGGCGACGCCGGATGCGCGAGCCAGCGCGTCAGCCGTTCTTCGCGCACGCGCTTCCTATAGTTCGAATACCCGCCGAAGACTTCGTCGGCGCCTTCGCCGGTCAGGACGACCGTGACGTCGCGCCGCGCGTACCCCGAAAGCAGCATCGTCGGTAGCGCGGCCTGATCCGCGAACGGTTCGTCGAAGACGTCGATCCAGCGGTCGAACGCATCGAGCACGTGATCGGGCGACAGCATGAGCGCGTGATGGCGGCTGCCGAGGTGGGCGGCCACGCGCGCCGCCTCGCGGTGCTCGCTGACCGCGACATTGCCTTCGAATCCGATGTTGAACGTGTCGATCGGGCCCCCGGTCAGGTCCGTCATCATCGCGGCGATCAATCCGGAATCGATGCCGCCGCTCACGAACGCGCCCAGCGGCACATCGGCGACCAGCATCCCTTCGACCGATACGCGCAGTTCCTGATCGAGCGCGTCCACGGCTTCGTCTTCCGTGATGGCGAGCTTGTCCGAATAATCCGGACGCCAGAACGACCGAACGGTCAGCGCGCGTTCGCGCAACGTCAGCGTATGGCCGGGCGGGAGTTTGCGGATACTGCGAAACACCGAATGCGGCGCGGGAATGAACTGGCATTCGAGGTAGAGGCGCAGCGCACCCGGATCGATCGCGGACGCAACACCCGGATGCGCCAGCACCGCTTTGAGCTCCGAACCGAAGACCAGCGTCGCGCCGTCCCAGGCGTAGTGCAAGGGCTTGACGCCCAGGTGGTCACGCGCCGCGAACAGCGTCTGCGTGTTGGCGTCCCACAACGCGAAGGCGAACATGCCGCGCAGATGCGTGACGACGTCCTCGCCCCACGCCGCCCATCCGGCCAGCAATGTCTCGGTGTCGCCGGCGCTGCGAAAGGTCCAACCGCGGCTCGCGAGCTCGTCGCGCAGTTGCCGGAAGTTATAGATCTCGCCGTTGAAGATCACCGCCACGCGGCCATCGGGACTCGTCATCGGCTGCGGACTGCCCGCGATGTCGATGACGGAGAGGCGGCGATGACCGAGATGCGCGCGACCTTCGGTGAAGAAACCGTCGGCGTCGGGTCCGCGATGCGCGAGCGAACGCGTCATCAAAGCCAGCACCTCGGGGGCGAGGGCCGTGTCGCTGATGTAACCCGCAATGCCGCACATAGGAATTCGATTTTCGACGCAGCGGCATTTCCCGCATGGGAGCCGCACGGGAGCAAGGGCCGATCAATAAACCACGCCGGCACGATGCAACATGCGCGGCGCGAAGTCTACCCGAAATCCCCTCGCGTCGCGTTCGCCCGTGAATGGTGCGCTATAATTCGACCGTTGCGCGCGTGCCTAAGCGCGCATCGCGCGGATGAAGACGCGGTGGCCCGCAGCGACCTGCCGTGGCCAAAACCGGTTCGCGCGCTTCCCCGGAAATCCTAAAGCCGGCCTTCGCCAACCCGCACGTATGCCTCCGTCGAGAATTCTTGCGCGTCAGATTCTTCGCGTCGGCGATTTGCCGGGCATGCGCAAGTTCCTCGCCTGGTTCGGAACATTTGCGAGGCCATGAAAGTGCGAAGCCGCGGACGCTTCAACGTCAAGAGGTGGACCCGCCTCCTGGCCGATCGGGTCCGCGGAAACGAGTTCGAGCGCGCGCTGCGCGCCGCACGGCATCGCGGTTCCCACGACTACGTCATCTGCTGGAATCGCGGACTCGGCGACATCGCGCTTGGCCTCGTACCGTTGTTTGCGATGATTCGCGCGCAGGATGCGGATAGTCGCATCATGGTGTTCACGCGTGCCGAGCTTACCGAAATGTTCATGCTCGCCGGCGTGGACAACCTCCATGTCGTCCCCGATCTGCAACGCGGTGCGCCCATTGATCCGAATGCGGCCGCGGCGCAGGCGGGCGTTGCGCTCTCCCCTTCCGCCACGGTGTTTGCCGATCCGGATCCGACGCAGTGGCTCGACGGGCGGCGGCAGGAGGTTTGCCCATCGCTGCGGTGGGATCCCGCGTGGAACGCTCGCGCCGATCGCCTGCTGCCGGCAAGCTCCCGCGAGATCGTGATCGGCGCGCATGTGAACTCGGAGACGGCGCAATTTTATGGATACGCGAAGGACTGGCCGGCTTCCGCCTGGCAGGATCTTTTTGCGCGATTTCCGGCGACCCGCAATGTGCGCTGGCTGCTCTTCGGGAATGCACCGGCACCCCCCTTCAGGCAGTCGAATCTCGACGATTTGCGCGGATGCACGACGTTGCTCGATTTGCTCGCCGTGATTCGCACGCGCTGCCGCATTCTGGTCGTGCCCGACAGCGGCATCCTGACCGCCGCGTACTACCTGGCGGACGATTTTCCGCTCGACATCGTTTCGCTCTGGTCCGATCCGCGCCAGGGCGTCCTGAAGCAAGGTTGGCCGTCGCCGAATCGCCGCTTGCACCACGAGCCTCTGCAAGGTCGCGATGAGGATGTGCGCAATCTTCCGGTCGATGACGTCGAGCGCGCCGTTGCTCTAGCGCTTGACCGTTCGTCGCGGTCGCCCAATCACATTGACGCGCATGCGATCGCGCCGTGACATCCCGGTCACCCATCGGGCTGCGCGCGGCGCAGGCTTGCGTGCGCGCATTTTCGCGTTACTGTGGTTCAGCTTGCTTTTTTGGGCATGCGGCTATCTCGCGCTGGTGACGATCAGCGGTCACACGTATCTGCGCTCGATCGCGTTCGGCCTCGCATCGATATTGGCGCTTTGGCTCATTCTGGGCGCGCTGTTCTCGGGTGGCGAACGAATACCGGTGCCGAATTGGTACCTTTGGGGTGCGCTCGCCGCGTGGTCCGGCTGGTCCGTAGCGTCGCTTGGCTGGTCGCTGCATCCTGCGTACACGAGGGCGGAGCTGGGCACCGAGATCGGTTGGGGAATAGCGACGGCCACCATCTTCTATGTCGCGGCCCGATCGGGCGCCTCGTTCCGGACGTTGACGGTGGCGGCCGTCGCGTGTGCCGGTTTCCTGTCGGCGCTTGCGGTGGTTGCGGCAATAGCGACAGGCACCTTCGACCCGGAGCACGCGATGATCCGCTCGCACGGTGGCGCCGGCGCATTTTCCACGTACCTGGTTTTGGCCATGCCTTTGCTGCCGATGCTGCTGGCGCCGAAACCGGTCGGCTTCGGGTCCGGGCCCTGGCCGCTGTCGATCACGGTTGGGGTGTTCGCGTTGTTGCTGGTGGGCGCGCGACTGACGGAGAACCGCATGATCTGGGTGGCCCTGGCCACCGGATTCCTTGTCGCGGCAGTGCTCGCGGCTTGGCGTTGGCGGGCGCGACTCATCCGCGCGCCGAAGCGCTGGGGTGGCGTCCTGCTTGCTCTGTTGGTGCTGTTAGGCGCGTTGTTCGTGGACGCCGCCGTCCAACGCGCACGGATCAATTTCAAACCGGATACGCCGGTCGCGCAATCGTTTGCCGACGATCCTCGTTTCGTCCTCTGGCAACACACGTTCGAGCGCATCCGCGAGCGGCCGTGGACCGGATTCGGATTCGGCAAGGCGATCCTGGCCGAAGAGCTGCGCGACGAGCTGCACGATCCGATGCTCGCGCACGCCCACAATCTCTTTGTCAGCCAATGGCTGCAAACCGGGGCCATCGGTGTAGCCACGCTGGTCGCGGTGCTTGCAGCGCTGACGTGGTGTTACTGGACGTTCCTGCGCGCCTCCGACGGTACGCTCGCAGCCATCGGACTCGCCGGACTCGTCATGCTCGTGACGTTCGTCGTGAAGAACCTGACCGACGATTTCATGATCCGCCCAACCAGCAAGGAGTTCTGGGCGCTTAACGCCTTCCTCGTCGGCTTCGGCGTGCGCAAATTGCGTGGGGTAGCGGCTTCGCCGCGACCCGCGCAATTTGCGCCCGATTAGAGTCAGCACGAAAGGCTTCGGGCGGCCGCGCGCCTTTCGTGTAGCAACGGCACGAAGCGCGCCGATCGCGGTCGGCTTCGCCGAAGCTCGGTAGCGCGCACATGCGACTTGAAAGCCCCAATGAACGCGTGCGCCCATCGAAGGCTGTCAGCTCGCCTGCGCGTTACTGAACGGCCGCGCAGCGGCTTATGATCGACGCGCTTCGTGCCGTTCCTACACGAAAAGCGCGCGGCCGCCCGAAGCTTTTCGTGCTGACTGCCTTCTGGGACCAAAACATGTAGCGCGAAGCGCGGAGTGTTTTGGTCACACGCGTAATTTGCGTACGCGCTCCGCAGGTGCGGTCGTCGGAATTGACTTCACCGGCGCGCCGGCCGGGGGAGAATATTCGGGAATCCACACTTTCAAGCGCGCGCGGACTTCGGCGTCGTCCGCCGCGCGATCGCTTTCGCACCAGGTCACCATCTGGCCGACGGCGTCGTGGTTCGCCTCGCGCGCCTGCGCGATGCGCAGCTTCGGATGCGGGGTCGGCTTGGTCGCCTCCTCGGTCGCCAGCAGTTCCTCGAAGAGTTTCTCGCCCGGCCGCAACCCGGTGAAGACGACCGCGATTCGCTCCGGATCGGCGCCGGACAGCTTGATCATGTCGCGCGCGAGGTCGACGATGCGCACCGGCTCGCCCATCTCCAGCGCCAGGATCTCGCCGCCGCGTCCCTGCAGCCCCGCCTGCAGCAACAGCTGGGTCGCCTCCGACAGCGACATGAAATAGCGCGTGATCTCCGGATGCGTGACGGTGACCGGTCCGCCACGCGCGATCTGCTCGCGAAAGCGCGGAATGACACTGCCCGCGCTCCCGAACACGTTGCCGAACCGCACGAGCACGAACTGCGTGACGGCGCCTTGCAGGCTCTGGCAGACGATTTCCGCGAGCCGCTTCGTCGCGCCCATCACGTTGGTTGGATTGACCGCCTTGTCCGACGAGACGAGCACGAATTTCTCGACTCGGTAGCGTGTAGCGGCGCGGGCGAGCACCCAGGTGCCGTAGGCATTGTTGCGAACCGCCTGCCACGCGTTGGTTTCCTCCATCAGCGGCACGTGCTTGTAGGCGCCGGCGTGAAAGATGACGCTCGGCTTTTCGCGGGCGAGCACGTCCTCGACCAGCGCGGCGTGCTTGACATCGCCGACCACAGCCACCAGCGGCAGTTGCGCGAAGGCATCGGCGAGCGCCATCTGGATTTCGTAGAGCGACGCCTCCGAAAGATCGAAGAGCACCAGACGCGCGGGCCTGAATCGCGCGATCTGGCGCGCCAACTCGGCGCCGATGGACCCGCCCGCGCCCGTCACCATCACCACGCGATTGCCGAGCCATTCGCCCAGCCCCGCGCTATCGAGGACGACCGGGTCGCGCCCCAGCAGGTCGTCGAGCTCGACATTGCGGATCGTGGTGAGCGCGAGCCGTCCGTTGATCAGGTCCTCGTACGACGGAACGGTCAGCGCCTCGACGCCGGCGCGCGCGCACAACTCGGCCACGCGCCGCCGCACGACGTGATTCGCCGACGGTAGCGCGATGATGACTTTGCGCACGCCGTATCTTTCGCACCACGCCGGAAGATCGCCGATGGGTCCCAGCACGCTCACGTTGCGCAACAGGCGGCCCTGCTTCGCGCGATCGTCGTCGAGCAGGCCCGCCACGCGCCACTGCCGGCTGCGCGTCAGGTCCTTCGCGAGCCGCGAGCCGGCCTCGCCGGCGCCAATGATCAACACCGGCTCGCCCAGCGCTTCGAACGGGCTGTACAGTCGATGCTCCTTCCACACCCGGTACGCAAACCGGCTCCCCGCCATCAGGAAGATCAGGAGCACGGGATAGAGGATCAGCACGCTGCGCGGCACCACCGCCTGCAACTGGAGCATCACCAGGACCAGCGGTACCAGGATTGCGCCGAGGCCGGCGGCAAGCACGATGCGCTGCAGATCCGCGACGCTGGCGAACCGCCACAGGCCCCGATAAAGACCGAGGGCCATGAAGATCACCGCCTGCAGCGGCACGATCAGCGCCAACGTGCGCCACATGTCCGCGAGGAATGGCTCGGGTACGTCGAGATTGAAACGAAGCCCATAGAGCATCACCCACGCGATCGCGGCCGCGCAGACATCGTTGGCGAAGACCAGGAATGTCCGCCAGTTGAATTTAGTCCGCATCACGTTGCCAGGGCTTTCCTGCGCCAATGATAATCAATCGCCGTGAACAGTAGTGCACAAACCAGGCACCACCCGATCAGCGCAGGCACGCCCCAATCGGGTTTGAAGCACATGCAGCCAACGGCCGTTCCGGCGGTTCCCAGCATCAGCGCGCCATAGGCGGCAAGGGTTCCGCCGTGTCCCGCGCCCAATTGATGCAACCGTTGATAGTAATGCGTCTTGTGGCCTTCCCAGAATCGCTCGCCGCGCAGCGCCCGCCGCGCGAGCGTCACCGTCGCATCGGCGATGAAGGACAGGAACACGAGGAGCGGGAACCACGCGGGCCATGCGCCGTCGACCACGCCGCCGATTCCGACCGCGGCTGCCAGGAACCCCAGCGGAACCGCTCCCACGTCGCCGAGAAATATCCGCGCGGGTGGCCAATTCACGACCAGCACCGGCAGCGTCGCCGCGGCGAGCGCCCACGGGAGCGTCGGATCGATCCCCGCGCGCAGCAGCACGACGCCATAGGAAGCGAAGCCTATCACCGTCATCAACGCGGCAAGTCCGTCGTTGCCGTCCATGAAGTTGTAGAGATTGAGCGACCACGCGACGACGAGCGTCGCGAGCAGGACGACCGCCAGCGGGACCGCCGCCTGTGCGGTTGCCGCGACGGCAACGGCAAACCACGCCGATGCCAACGCATGGATGGAAAGTCGCGGAGCGATGGCCACGCCGCGCATGTCGTCTCGCAGCGACACGCCGGCAAGCAACAGCCACGGCACACCCCACACGCCGATCGCAAGCGCAACATCTTCCGAAGCGATGAAAGCGATCGGAAGAAAGCCCGCCCAGATCGCAAGACCGCCGATCCGCGGAATGGGCGTCGTGTGCAATGAGCGCGCGTTGCGCATTGCGAGCGGAAGGTGACCGCGCCAACGCAAAAGGGCCGCGGTCGCCGCCGCGGCGAGCACCGCCGCGATGACCAAGGCGGCGGATTGGGCAGCGTT
>Ga0184632_10000305_pt1 | contig 18299 bp, 16 predicted proteins | sample PLM31_50_b1_FD_133153 | JGI IMG/M metagenome (GOLD analysis project Ga0184632, IMG submission 133153) | Groundwater sediment microbial communities from an aquifer in East River, Colorado, USA - PLM3-1_50_b1 | ecosystem: Environmental > Terrestrial > Soil > Riparian zone | place: USA: East... | reverse complement strand
GCCGCCACCGCGTTTTTCGGCACTCCCAGCACCGTGGCGATGCTGCGCATGATGCTCGTCGGCGTCCTGATCTTCATTCCCGGATGGTTCCTGGCCAGGAATCCGTCCCGGTAGGCGGAGGACGAATTCCTAAAGTGGCCCTTCGGGCCGAGGGAGTATTAGGAGCGTGTCCTCCGCCCCTTACCGAGACACGCTCCTCAGCGCGTAGTCGCGGTAGGCTTGAAGGATGCGCTGGTGGACCGGGCCCGGCCCGCCGGCGCCCACGAGCTTTCCGTCGACGGTGCGGACGGGCGCGGCCTCCTTGGTGGTGCTGGTGATGAAGACCTCGTCGGCGGCGAACAGGTCGGCCGCGATGAGCGTCTCCTCCCGCGCGGGGATGCCCAGCTCGCGGCAGAGATCGAGGACGATCCGGCGCGTGATGCCGGACAGGATCCCCGCGTCGAGGGGAGGAGTGGAGACGCGGCCGGCCTTGACGACGAAGACGTTGGAGCTGGCGCCCTCGGCCACCTCGCCGAGGTCGTTGAGCAGGATCGCCTCGGCCGCCCCTCGCCCTTGCCCCTCGCGGACCGCGAGGATGTTGTTGAGCAGGTTGTTGGACTTGATGGCGGGGTCGAGGGCGCGGGGATGATTGCGGCGCACCGAGGCAATCACGATCGCAATCCCCTCCGCGTAGTCGCGCGCGGGCGGAGGCTCGAAAGGCTTGACGACCATCACGAGGGTCGGGCCCGTCACGCGGTCGAAGCGATACGAGATGTCGCCTTCGCCGCGGGTCAGGATGATGCGGATGTAGGATTCCTCGTTGCCGGCGCGGGCGAGCAGCTCGTCGAGCCGGCGGGCGAAGACCTCGTCGCCGGAGGGCGCCGCGAAGCCCAGGCGCGCGGCCGAGGCGCGCAGGCGCTCGAGGTGCCGGTCGAGGTGGAACGGCCGGCCCCGGTACGTGCGGAGCGTCTCGTAGACCGCGTCCCCGAACGTGAACCCGTTGTCGAGGACGGAGACGCGGGCCTGCTCGGCCGGGACCACGTTTCCATTCACGGAGGCGAAGATACCCATGGCGAGATCTCGAGGCGCGGGCTGCGGGTCGGAGCGGCGAGGCTAGCAGAGCGATGACGACCACGCAAGCCATCGTCCTCGGCATCCTGCAGGGCCTCGGCGAGTTCCTGCCCATCAGCAGCTCGGGCCATCTCATCGTCGTGCCCTGGCTCCTCGGCTGGCCGGACAGCGGCCTCGCCTTCGACGTCGCCCTGCACCTGGGCACGCTCGCCGCGGTGCTGTTCGCCTTCGCGGGGGATTGGGTCCGCCTCGTCACCTCTGCCGTACGCTGCGCGCTGCGGGGCCGGCCCTTCGCCGAGCCCGAGGCGAGGCTCCTGTGGCTCCTGGCCCTGGCCTGCGTCCCGGGAGCGGTGGCGGGCCTGCTCCTCAACGAATGGGCCGAGACGGTCTTCCGCTCGCCCCTCCTCGTCGCCGTCACCATGGCCGTCATGGGCGCCGTGCTGTACTCCGCGGACCGCCGGGCCTCGCCCACGGGACCGCCGGCCGAGCAGATCACGCTCCGCGACGCGCTCATCGTCGGCTGCGCCCAGGCGCTGGCCCTCGTCCCCGGCGTATCGCGCTCCGGCGCCACGATCAGCGCGGGCCTGTTCCTGCGCTACCGCCGCGAGGAGGCGGCGCGCTTCAGCTTTCTGCTCGCGACCCCGATCACGTTCGGGGCGGCGCTCGTGAAGGTCCCGAGTCTCCTGCACACGGCCGATCTGTCGGTCGTGATGCCGGGCATGATCGCGGCCGCCGTCTTCGGCTTCCTCGCCATCCGCGGGCTGCTCGCCTACGTGCGCGTCCACACCTACCTACCCTTCGTGATCTACCGCTTCGCCTTCGCGGCCCTGGTGGTGGCCGTTCTCATCGCGCGGAGGTGAGCCGGCCATGATCCCCGTCCTGACCGCGGCGGAGATGCGTGACGCCGACCGCCGGACCATCGAGGAGATCGGCCTCCCGGGCGCGGTGCTGATGGAGAGTGCCGGGGCCGCGGTGGCCCGCGCCGTTCGTGATCGCTTTCCCGGCGTGCGGCGGCCGGCGGTGCTCTGCGGCAAGGGGAACAACGGCGGCGACGGCTTCGTCGTGGCCCGGGAGCTCCTGGCGCTGAAGCCGGCGGTATTCCTGTTCGGCCCCCGGGCGGAGGCCCGCGGCGACGCGCGACTGCACCTCGGCGTCTACGAGCGATCCGGAGGTGTCGTCCGCGAGGTGCTCGACGAAGCGGCCTGGGCGGGGGCGCGGCCGTCGGTTTTCGCGGCCGACCTGATCGTGGACGCGCTGCTCGGCACCGGCCTCAGCCAGGCGCCGTCCGGTCTCGTCGGCCAGGCGATCCGCGACGTGGCGGAGCGGCCCGAGCCTTGGCGGTCGCCGCTGGTCGCGGTCGACATCCCGTCCGGCCTCTCCTCGGACAGCGGCGAGATGCCCTGGCCGACGCTCACCGCCGCCCTCACCGTCACCTTCGCGGCGGCGAAGTACGGGCACGTGCTGCCCCCCGCGTGCGAGCGGGTCGGCGACCTGGTGATCGCCGACATCGGCATCCCGCGCTCGCTGCTCGAGGGGGCGGGGCTATGGCTGCTGGAAGACGGCGACGCCGCCCGCGCCTTCCCGCCGCGGGAGCCCGGCGCGCACAAGGGCACCTTCGGGCACCTGCTCGTGATCGCCGGTTCGGTCGGCAAGACCGGCGCCGCGGTGCTCGCGGCCACGGCGGCGCTGCGCACGGGAGCGGGCCTGGTCACGGTGGCCACGCCGGCCCCGGCGCTCCCCGCGGTGGCGGCGGGCCGCGCGGAGCTGATGACCGAGCCCCTGCCCACCGATTCCACGGGGACGCTGGACTTGGGGGCGGTCACGCGCGCGCTCGCCCTGGCCAAGGATCGCGACGCCGTGGTACTGGGTCCCGGCCTGGGTCACGAAGCGGGCACGCGGGCGTTCGTCCGTGACTTCGTGCGCCGCTGCCCCACGCCCCTGCTCGTGGACGCCGACGGGCTCAATGCCCTGGCGGCTTCGCCCAGGGAGAAGGTCGCTACCGATGCGCTGCGGCGGTCCTCGCCCACGGTCGTGACACCCCACCCGGGGGAGATGGCGCGGCTCGCCGGCTCCAGCACTTCCGAGGTGCAGCGGCGGCGGCTCGAGACCGCTCGGGCCTTCGCCATGGAAACGGGCGCCGTGGTCGTTCTGAAGGGCCAGCGCACGCTGGTCGCCCGTCCCGACGGTCGGGCCGCGGTCAACCCGACGGGCAATCCCGGCATGGCCACCGCGGGCACGGGTGACGTGCTCTCCGGCATCGCCGGCGCGCTGCTCGCCCGCGGGTGCGATGCATGGACCGCGTCGACCGCCGGCGTCTACCTGCATGGGCGGGCGGGCGACGAGGCCGCGGCCCACATGGGCCAGGAGTCGCTCGTGGCCGGGGACCTCGTCGACCATCTGCCCCGCGCCTTCCGCTCGCTGGAGCGTGCCGGTGCGTGAGGCCCTCACCCGCTCGGAGGCGGAGACGGAGGCGCTGGCGGCCGAGCTGGCCGCGGACTTCCGCGGAGGCGAGGTGGTGCTGCTCTCCGGCGAGCTGGGAGCGGGCAAGACGGTCTTCGTGCGTGGCCTGGCGCGCGGAATGGGGGCGGACCCCGCAGAAGTGGCGAGCCCGACCTTCGTCCTCCTGACCCGCTATCCCGGCCGGCTCACTCTCCACCACGCCGACCTCTATCGCTTGACGGGTAACGGCGATGACGTCGAGCTGGGCCTCGAAGAGCTGCCCGGGCCGCGCGGCGTCCTCGCGGTGGAGTGGGCGGAGAGGCTCTCCGTCTACCCCTGGGACCCGGCCCTCGCCGTCCGCGTCACCCTCGAGCACGCCGGCGACGATGCTCGGCGGGTGCGGATCGAGAAGGAGGCGGCGTGAAGCGGGCGGCGGCGACTCTTGCCATCCTCGCCGCCGTCGGCGCGTTCGGATGCCGGGAGCGGCGGGCGCCGGGGCCGACGCCCCCGGCGGCCGCGGCGTCCGGCAACGGCCACAACGTCCTGCTCATCACGATCGACACGTTGCGGGCGGACCACCTCGGCATCTACGGCTACAGGCGACCCACCAGCCCGCGAATCGACGCCCTCGGCCGCGCGGGCACGGTCTTCGAGAGAGCCTACACCGCGTGGCCCAAGACCCGCGGAAGCATGGTCATCATGCTGACGGGCCGGCGCCCATCGCGGAACGGGTACAGCAAGACGCATCCCATGCTCCTCGGCTTCAACCCCACCCTGGCCAGCGTGCTGAAGGACGCGGGGTACCACACCGCCGCCCTCGTCGACAACCCCAACCTCGCGACCCAGAACGGCTACGCCAAGGGCTTCGACAGCTACCGCGAGACATGGGAGGAAGGCTCGCTCGCGACCGAGGCCGACCGCATGCGCGCCATCACGGACGGGGGCATCGCGTTCCTGCGGGCCGCTTCGCCGGACCGGCCGTTCTTCTTGTGGCTGCACTACGTCAACCCCCACGCGCCCTATACCCCCCCGGCGCCCTTCGACCGCGCTTTTCTCGACGCCGCCGCGGGCGGCGGTCCGCGGCTGAAGCCGGTGGCCGGCTTCCACGGCGGCGTTCACAAGGTCTGGGCCGTGCGCGGCCAGGACCGCCTCGGCTACTACGCGGCGCAGTACGATGGGGAGATCGCCACCGTCGACCAGGAGGTCGGCCGGCTCATGGAGGCGCTGCGGGCCTCGGCGGCGGGAAAGAAGACGGTGATGGTCCTGACATCGGACCACGGGGAGAGCCTGGGCGAGCACGACTACTACTTCGACCATGGCGAGGACCTCTTCGAGCCCAGCCTGGCGGTTCCTCTCACCGTGCTCGTGCCCTCTGGGAAGGCGGGCGTGCGCAGTCGCGTCTTTGCCTCCACTCTCGACGTGATGCCCACGGTCCTGGACGCGGTGAAGGTGTCCTATCCACCCGAGCTGGCCGGGATCAGCCTCCTCGGGGAGACGATGGGCAAGACGTCGGCGGGACGCGAGCGCTTGTTCGCCCAGAACGACCGCAACCTGGTCGCGACCTGGGACCATCGCTTCAAGATCGTGGGCAGCCCCACCGACGAGGGAATGCGCTACGCGCTCTACGACCGGGCGACCGACCCCGGCGAGACGCGCGATGTCTCGAAGGCCCGGCCCGCCGACCTGGAGGCCCAACGGCGGGTGCTCGAGACGTTCACGGTCGCGAGCGAAAGGGAGTGGGCCCAGACGCGCCGTCTGCTGGGCAACGCGCCCACGGGGACGAAGCTCAGCCCCGAGGCCTGCCAGAAGCTCGAATCGCTGGGCTACGTCGTCGCCGAGTGCAGTGGCGTGAGCCCTTAAAGGAGAAAGCATGGCACGCTCGTTCGCCGGCGCCGGCGTGGCGCTCGTCACGCCCTTCACGAAGTCCGGGGACCTCGACGAGGCCGCCCTCCGGCGCATGGTGCGCCGGCAGATCGACAGCAGCATCGACGTCCTCGTGCCGTGCGGCACCACCGGAGAGGCCGTGACCATGACCCCGAAGGAGCAGCTCCGGGTCATCGAGATCACGATCGAGGAGGCGAGCGGGGCAGTGCCGGTGCTGGCGGGGACCGGCACCAACGACACGCGTGCCTCCATCGAGAAGAGCAAGGCCGCGGCCGCCGCCGGCGCCGCGGGAGTGCTGTGCGTCGGGCCCTACTACAACAAACCGACGCCGGAGGGCTTCTACCGGCACTACACCGCGATCGCGGAGGCGTGCCCGGTGCCGGTGGTCGTCTACAACGTGCCGGGACGCACGGCAGCAACATCGACACCAAGACGCTGCTGAGGATCGCGACCCATCGCAACGTCGTCGCCGTCAAGGAGGCATCCGGAAACCTGGGCCAGGTCATGGACATCCTGCGCGACCGGCCGCCCGGCTTCCAGGTGCTCTCCGGAGACGACGCCTTCGCCTTCGCGCTGATGGCGCTCGGGGGGGAGGGCGTCATCTCCGTGTGCGCCAACCAGGTCCCGCGGGAGATGCACGACATGGCCGCCTCGTGCGCGCGCGGCGACTACGCGAGCGCGCGGAAGATCCACTACCGGCTGCTCCGCCTCATGAACCTCAACTTCGAGGAGTCGAACCCGGTGCCGGTGAAGGCCGCGATGGCGCTCCTGGGCCTGTGCGAAGAGTCCTACCGCCTGCCCATGTGCCCGCCGAGCGACGGCACCCGCGTGGCGATGCGCGCGGCGCTGAAGGAGCTGGAGCTCCTCCAGTGACCCTGCAGGAGCAGATCGAAGCGCTCTACGCGCAGCCGGCGGACACCCTCGGCGTCGACGCGCGGGCGGCCTTCGAGGCGTTCCGCGACAGCCTCGAGAAGGGCACCGTCCGGGCGGCGGAGCCGTTCGCGGGCGGCTGGCGCGTCAACGGCTGGGTGAAGAAGGGGATCCTCCTCGGCTTCCGCCTGGGCAAGGTCGTCCCCATGGAGTCGGCCGGCCCGCTGCGCTTCTTCGACAAGGACACGTATCCCGCGCGCCAGTCCTTTCCGGAAAACGTGCGCATTGTTCCCGGCGGCTCGGCCGTCCGCGCGGGGGCCTACCTCGGCCCCGGGGTCGTCGTGATGCCGCCGGCCTACGTCAACGTGGGCGCGCACGTCGGTGAAGGCACGATGGTGGACTCGCACGCCCTGGTGGGCTCCTGCGCCCAGGTGGGGAAGCGCGTGCATCTCTCCGCGGGCGCCATGCTCGGAGGCGTGCTGGAGCCGGTGGGCGCGCTGCCCGTCATCGTCGAGGACGAGGTGCTGGTGGGCGGCAACTGCGGGGTCTACGAGGGCGCGATCGTCGGCCGGCGGGCCGTGCTGGGGACGGGGGTGCTCCTGACCGGCTCGGTGACCGTCTACGACGTCCCGCGGCAGACGACCTACCGCCGGACGGCCGACCGGCCCCTGCGCATCCCCGAAGGCGCGGTGGTGGTGCCGGGTAGCCGGCGGATGAGCGACGCCTTCGCCGAAAAGCAGGGGCTGAGCCTCTATACGCCCGTGATCGTGAAATACCGCGACGAGAAGACCGACGCCGCCACCGCCCTCGAGGAGGCCTTGAGATAGAGGATGCGAACATCCACCTTCGCCGTGCTCGTGACCGTCCTCGTGACCGTATCGGAGCCGCGCGACGTGCGCGGGCAGGCGCTCGATCCGCACCGGACCCTCGCCCGCGCCGTCTTCGAGGAGCTGATCGAGATCAACACCACCGACTCGGTGGGCGACAACACGAAAGCCGCCGAAGCGATGGCCGCGCGCCTGAGGGCGGCGGGCTTTCCCGACGGCGACTTCCGCGTGCTGGGGCCCCGGGAGCGCAAGGGGAACCTCGTGGCGCGGCTGCGGGGAACCGGCGCCCGCCGCCCCCTCCTGCTGCTCGCCCACCTCGACGTCGTCGAGGCGCGCAAGGAGGACTGGTCGTTCGATCCGTTCACCTTCCTCGAAAAGGACGGCTACTACTACGGCCGCGGCACCAGCGACGACAAGGCCATGGCCGCGATCTGGATCGCCAAACTCATCCGCTTCAAGCAAGAGGGCTTCAAACCGGACCGCGACATCATCGTGGCCCTAACGGCAGACGAGGAGGGCGGAGACTTCAACGGCATGCAGTGGCTCGTCGCCAACCACCGGGAGCTGATCGAGGCGGAGCTTGCGCTCAACGAGGGAGGCGGTGGATCCATCAAGGACGGCAGGTACATCAACAACCGGGTGCAGGCGAGCGAGAAGGTCTACCAGGACTTCGCGCTGGAGGTGAAGAACCCGGGTGGCCACAGCTCGCTCCCCGTGAAGGACAACGCGATCTACCACCTGGCGGCGGGCCTCGCACGGCTCGCCCAGTTCGATTTTCCGGTGAAGCTCAACGAGGTGACGCGCGCGCTGTTCGACCGCATGGCGGCCACGCAGCCGGGGCCGGTGGGGGAGGCGATGAAGGCCGTCCTGCGAAGCCCGCGTCCTCCGGCCGCCGTGGAGGCGCTGGCGCGCGTCCCTTATCTCAACGCCATGATGCGCACGACCTGCGTGGCCACCATGCTGGAGGGGGGCCACGCGACCAACGCGCTGCCGCAGACCGCGAAGGCCAACGTCAACTGCCGGATGCTGCCCGGCGATACGACCGAGGAGGTCCGCAGCACCCTCATCGGCGTCCTCGCCGACGAGGCGATCACGGTGACGCCGGTGGCGCTGTCCAAGCCCAGCCCGCCGTCACCGCTCAAGCCGGAGGTCATGGGCCCGATCGAGCGCATCACGCAGGAGATGTGGCCGGGCGTGCCCGTTCTTCCGGTCATGGGCACGGGCGCCACCGACAGCCTCTACCTGCGAAAGGCGGGCATCCCGGCCTACGGCGTCGACGGCATCTTCGAGAACATCGACGACACCCGCGCCCACGGCAGGGACGAGCGCATCGGCATCAAGCAGTTCTACGACGGCCAGGAGTTCCTGTACCGCCTGGTGAAGGCGCTGGCGTCGTGAGCGCACTTGACTCGTTCTGGAACGAGTTTCCCACTGCCGGGCAACGGCGACCAGCGGGGATGAAATCGGACCGCCAGGCCCAAATAGTGGAGCTATCCCCTCTCCCTGAAAGGGAGAGCAGGGGTGAGGGTCCTCCTCACCCTACCCTCTCCCCCAGAGGGGGGAGACGGGCGGCCGAGCCCGCGTTTTGTTTCCTGTTAGCCTGGCGCGCCGCGTAGTAACTCGGGCTGCCAAGCGCGTACATCCGTGCATCGGCGGAGTAGCGACGTGTTGGAGCTTCTGGAACTCATCGAGCTCCTACCCGAGATGCTCGAGATTGGATCAGCCGCGACGAAGTATCGCGAGAACGAAGTGAACGCTCAACTCCGACTTGAAGCCTTCGCCCGCGTGACGCTCGCTCAACACCAGACCGAGCCTGGCCGACCGATCTAGGCCGTCTGCGTCTCCAGCGGCGTCCCGACTCGCGCCCGTAGCAGCGGCAGCTCCAGGCTGTCGGCCAGCGCCTGGCCGCTCGCCTCGATGATGTTCTTCGAGACCCCGAGCGTGCTCCAGCGCTCCTCGCCCCGGGCGGCCTCGATGAGGACGCGGGTGCGCGCGCCGGTGGCCGCCTCCGGGTCCAGGATCCTCACCTTGTAGTCGGCCAGCCGCACGTCGGCCAGCGCGGGGTAGTGGGGGACCAGGGCTTTCCGCAGCGCGCGGTCGAGGGCGTGGACGGGCCCGTCGCCCTCAGCGGCGGTGTGGACCGTCTCGTCGCCGACGCGCAGCTTCACCGTGGCTTCGGCGATCATGGCCTCGCCCCGGCGCCGCTGGGCCACGACGACGATGTCCAGCAGCTCGAAGGGCGGAACGTAGCCCGGCTGCCGGCGCCGGACGAGCAGCTCGAACGAGCCCTCGGCCGCCTCGAACTGGTAGCCCTCGTTCTCCAGGCTCTTGACCTGCGCCAGCAGCTCCCGCTCGCGGCCCCCGGCGGCCAGGCCGAGCTCGTCGGCCTTCACCCGCACGTTGTGCCGGCCGGACAGCTCGGAGATCACGACGTGCCGGCGATTGCCCACCACCTCGGGCGGGACGTGCTCGTAGCTGGCGGCGAGCTTTTCCACCGCCGCCACGTGCACCCCGCCCTTGTGGGCGAATGCCGAGGCGCCGACGTAGGGCGCGTGCGCGTCGGGGTTGAGGTTCGCGATCTCGCTCACCGTCCGCGCGAGCTCGGTGAGGCGGGCCAGGCTCTCCGGCGGCACCGCGGAGAGTCCCATCTTGAGCTGCAGGGCGGGGATGATCGAGACGAGGTTGGCGTTCCCGCAGCGCTCGCCGTAGCCGTTGATGGTCCCCTGGACCTGCCGGCAGCCCGCCTCCACCGCGGCCAGCGCGTTGGCCACCGCCAGCTCACCGTCGTTGTGGCTGTGGATGCCGAGCGGCGTCGGCAGCTCCCGCCGGACGTCGGCCGTGACGTCGGCGACCCAGCCGGGAAGGCTGCCGCCGTTGGTGTCGCAGAGCACGATCCAGTCCGCGCCGGCCTGCGCCGCCGCCCGCAGCGTGGAAAGGGCGTACGCGGGGTCTGCGCGGTAGCCGTCGAAGAAATGCTCCGCGTCGTAGACGACCTCCTTGCCGCGCCCCTTCAGCCAGGCCACGCTGTCGGCGATCATGGCCAGGTTCTCCTCGGGGGTCGTCTCCAGGACGTGCCGCACGTGGAGCGTCCACGACTTGCCGAAGATCGACACCGCGGGCGTTTCCGCGGCCACCAGCGCGCGCAGGTTGGGATCGTCCTCCGCGCGCACGCCCGCCTTGCGCGTGGCCCCGAAGGCGGTGAGCTTCGCCCGGCGCAGGTTGAGCGAGCGGGCGCGCCGGAAGAAGTCGACGTCCTTGGGGTTGGAGCCCGGCCAGCCACCCTCGACATAATGGACGCCGAAGGCGTCGAGCAGCGCCGCGATCTTCAGCTTGTCCTCGACCGAGAGGCTCAGCCCCTCGCTCTGCGTCCCGTCGCGCAGCGTCGTGTCGAAGAGGTAAACCTGCGTCTGCATCCGCTCCTCCCCCCAAAAAGCAAAAAGGCCCCCGGCATCTCTGCCGGAGGCCATTCGCGGCGCGCTCGCTCTGCTAGCGGGCGGGCCGGGGCCCCCGGCGGCTGATAATCGCGATAGCCGGGGAGCCCGAAGACGGACGCCGCCCTGCGATGGTCGTCACCGCTTTGGGCTGTGTCCGCATCAGTGCCGAAGTATAGGGACCGCGCCGCGGGCTGTCAAATCGGCTCGCTCCGCGCGGCTCAGCTCACGCGCGTGCGCGGGAGGCTGAGCGCATCCAGCATCGCGGCCAGCTCCCGCGCCGTGGCCACGCCCGGCGGACCGCCACCGGCCGCCTTCAGGTGGAAGCAATCGAGCGCGCGTCCCTCCCACGTCTCCAGCGAGATCTGCTCGGGGAGGAGTGACAGGCGGGCCAGGCGATCCAGGAGGCTCGCCAGGAAGCCGACCCGATCGTAGCCATCCACCTCGAGGAAGAGGTACTGGCCGCTCTCCGGAGACGCGTCCACGTAGAAGCTGTCGAGCGCGATGTCCGCCGGCGGGCCGGGCGGCGGCTGGGATCGCGCCATCGACAGGTAGTCGACGTCGCCCCATCCGGCCCCCGCCCCCACCGCCTGGATCTGGAACTCTGCGATCCAGCTCTCGTCGCTCACTCGCTTGGCGAAGCCGCGCACGACGCTGATGCCCGCCCGAGACAAGGAGGTCATGAGATTGCCGCACCACCCCGGAGGCAGGTTCCCCCCGAGCTTCACCGCGCGCATGCCGCCGGCGAGCCACGAAACGCTGGAGCCGGCGCCGCTCGGATCCGCGACATCGAAGAAACGGCTGTGGATCAGTCGGTCGCGCATCAGGCCTCCTGGGGGCTGGGCCTTCCGCCCGCCGGATGCCTAGGCAAGCGCCCTGCCACGCGGGACACCTGGAAGAGGATCCGGCCGCGTGAGCGCGGATCTACTTGAGCGGGCTTTCGTTATGCGCGAACCGCGGGCTCACCCACCAGAGCCCACGGCGGCCGGCTCCTACGCGATTGGAACCGCGCGTGCCGTGAGACGACAGGATTGTCGTCAGCACCGGCCGATGGCGGGCACCCTCAGCGACTCGAGCATGGCGGCCAGGACCAGGGCCGTCTCCGGCCGCGGCGGGCCGCCTGCCGCGGCCTTAAGATGGAAGCAGTCGAGCGCCCGCCCTTCCCAGGTCTCGAGCGACATCTGCTCGGGAACCAGCGACTGTGTGCCCAGGCGGTCGAGGAGGCTGGCGAGGAAGCCGATCCGGTCGTAGCCGTGGACCTCGAGGAAGAGATACTGGCCGGCCTCCGGCGAGCCGTCCACGTAGTAGCTCTCGAGCTCGATGTCCGCCGGGGGCGCCGGCGGCGGCGGCAACCACGCGAGCGACAGGTAATTGGTGTCGCTCAGTCCGGTCCCCGACTCCGCCGCGGACTGGACCTGGAATTCCGCGATCCAACGGTGGTCGACGATCCGCTTCGCGAAGCCGCGGACGATGCCGATGTTCCGGTGGGACAGGGCCGAGGTGAGGTTGCCGCACCATCCCGGGGGCAGCTCGCCCGAGAGCTTCACCGCCTGCAGGCCGCCCGCCCACGACGTGACGCTGGAGCCGGCGCCGTTGGGGCCGGCCACGTCGAAAAAGCGGCTGTGGATCAGTCGGTCGCGCAAGATTCCTCCGGGGCGAGGGACGTTCCATGGGGGGAGGGCCAGACACTACCACGGATGGGGTCAGGTCTGGCGTATGGGGTTTGCAAATCCCATATCGCAGACCTGACCCCGTCGGTCAATCCGACCGCAGAGCGCGAAGCGGATCGACCCTCGCCGCCCGCCAGGCCGGCACCGCGCATGCCGCGAGAGAAACGACCGCCAGCAGGAGGGCCACTGCGGCATAGGTAGCGGGGTCGGCGGTGGTCACGCCGAAGAGGAGTCCTCGCATCAAGCGCGTTCCGGCCAGCGCCACCACGGTGCCCGTGGCCAGGCCCGCGACCACGAGACGCCCACCCTCGGCCAGGAACAGGCGCACGACGTCGGCGCGCTGGGCGCCAAGGGCCAGGCGAACGCCGATCTCGGGGACGCGCTCGCGGACCATCTGAGCGAGCAACCCATACAGGCCGAGAGCGGCGAGGGCCAGCGCGGCCCCGGCGAACCCGGCGAGGGCGGCGCGGGCCACCCGGCGGTCCCGGACGTCGTCCCTCGCCAGGCGCTCCATCGTCGTGACGCCGTAGACGGGCAGATCGGGGTCGACGTCGCGGACGGCGAGGCGCAGCGAGGGAAGGGCCGGAACGTCGGCCGTGCGCACGACCAGGAACAATGCCTCCGTCGGCCGCTGGGCAAAGGGCACGTAGATCTGCGGCCCGGGCTCGGTGTCCAGCGCCCGGTCCCGGACGTCACCGACGACGCCGACGATCTCCCGCCAGGCTCTGTGGCGCTCGTTGCCCTCGAAGTCGATCCGCTTGCCGAGGGGATCCGCGTCGGGGAAGTAGCGCCGGACCAGGGTCTCGTTGACGACCGCGGTTGCCGTCCGGCCCGCCGCGTCACGCTCGTCGAAGGGGCGGCCGCGCCGGAGCGGGATTCCCAGGGTGGCGAAGTAGCCCGGGCTCGCAGACCAGGTCTCCGCGTGAGGCTGCTTCCCTTCGGGAGGGACGACCTGGCTCTCGACGTCGAAGCAGCTGCTGTTGGCGGAGCCGCCGAGCGGCAGCTCGGACGCGGCCCCTGCGGCGAGAACCGCCGGGCGGTCCGAAAGACGGGCCAGGACGCCCTCGAGAAAGCGGGCACGCGCCGTGACCTCGCCATAGCGCGCGCGAGGAAGCTGGACCTGGGCGGCCAGCACGTCTCGGGTACGGTACCCGGGCGGCACCTCCTGCAGCTCGGCCAGGCTGCGCACGAGCAGCCCGGCCCCCACGAGAAGGGCGAGGGCGATCGCCGTCTGCACGACGATCAGGCCGCGGCGGGCCCGCGCGGCTTCGCGCCCCCCCGTGCCCTGGAGCCCCGTCCGCAGCGCGGCCATCAGGTCGGAGCGCGAGACGTGCCAGGCGGGCACGAGCCCGCTCACGAGCGCGGTGAGCAGGGTCGCCACGAGGGCGAAGCCGGCGACGCTACTGTCGATCGTGATCGGCTGTGAGCGCGGCAGCGTCACGGGATCGATGCGATCGAGGCCCGCGGCGAGGAGCCGGGCCAGGCCCAGCCCGGCGCCGCCGGCGACGGCGGCGAGGACGGACGCCTCGGCCAGGACCTCGCGCGCGAGGCGGCCGCGGCTGGCTCCGAGCGCGGCCCGCAGCGAGGTCTCGCGCCGGCGTCCGGCGGCGCGCGCCAGGAGGAGGCCGGCGACGTTGATCCCGGCCACGAGCAGGAGCGCCGCCACCGCGGTGGAGACGAGGACGAGGCCCGCCCGCATGGGGCCGACGATCTCCTCCCGCACGGGCACCGCGGTGACGTAGAAGCCGCTCACGGGCGTGTACCGGTTGGGGAAACGCTCCCGCAACGTCCGCACGAAGCGGCCGAGGTCGGCCTGCGCCTGGTCGAGGGTGGTCCCCGGCCGTAGACGGCCATACACGTCGAGGTTCTCGTCGCCGCGCGAGCTCTCCGCGATCCGGGCGGGGGTGAGCGCGTAGGGCGCCCACAGCTCCCCCCGCGCCTCGCGGCCGTAGCTCCGGCCCCACCCGAAGCCGGGGGGCATGATGCCCACGACCTGGTAGGCTTCGCCGTTGAGGCGCACGGCCGAGCCGACGAGGGCGGGGTCGCTGCCGAAGCGCCGCTGCCAGAGCCCGTGACCGACGACCACCACGTGCTCCCGTCCGGGCTGCTCCTCCTCGGGCAGGAACGTGCGGCCCCGCCAGGCGGAGGCGCCGAGCGTCTCGAAGAAAGCGGCCGAGACGAGCAACCCGCGCACGCGCTCGGGCTCGCCGGAGCCGGTGAGGTTGGCGTCCCAGGGCCGGGTGGCCGACACGCTTTCGAACGCCCGTGTCTCGCGCCTATGGTCGAGGAAGGTGGGAGGCGAGCACGCCGCGATCATGTCCGCGTACCCGTGCCTCAGGAAGACGAGTCGATCCGGCTGGCGAAACGGGAGCTCCTGGAGCAGCGTGGCGTTGAGGACGCTGAAGGTCGCGACACTGGCCGCGAGCGCCAGCCCCAGCGTCATGACGATGGCGAGCGAGAGCCCGGGGGCCCGCCGCAGCCTCCGCATGCTCTGCTCGAGATCCTGGGCGACGCCGTCCCAATGCTCCACCTGGCCCTCCTCGTGCGGACGCTTCCTGCGCTTGAGACGCCGGCGGGAAGAGGAAGGATTGGAGGCGCGGGGGCGAACGGCCTACGGCTGGTCGCTCTCGGGCATCACGATCCAGAGCACGACGTAGACCAGGATGCCCGGGAATGCCGCGGAAGCCACGGAGATGACCACGTAGAGGATGCGCACGAGCGTCGGGTCCCAGCCCAGCCACTCGGCCAGGCCGCCGCAGACGCCGGCGATCCAGCGGTTCCGGCGGGATCGGCGAAGAGGGTTGTTCACTTCACACCTTGACACTTGGCGCAGACGTCGAGCAGGCGCCCCTCGAGCATGTCCTTCTTGCGTTGCTTGAGGGTCTCGCTCTTCCACACGCCCTCGATCCCGTCCGCGAAGACGTTCGCGGTCTTCGTGCGCCCTTCGTAATCCGTGCAGCAGGTCGTCACGTCGCCGTTCCACTGGATCACGAACTGGTCGTAGGGCGCCGGGCAATAAGTGTCCTTATTGAGCGGGGGGTGCTGCGCCGCACCCCCCGGACCCCCCGCGCTCGCGTCGGAAGTGAATCCCGCCGCGAGCGCAGCTTTGGCATCGCGCTTCCCGTGCGGCGGCGCCCCGCCGCCCGCGGCGGCGTGCGCTTCCGCGGCCGCCGCGGCCGGATCGACCTGGTGCTCCCCGATGACGTTGCCCCAGGAGTGGCAGCGCTTCCAGATCAGGTGCACGCCGTCGAGGAGCTCATAGCGGCTGCCGTTCTCGTCCTGGTCGAGGAAGTGCCGGGAGCGGATCTGCTCCCGGTCGTGCGTGCGGGGGGGCAGCCCGTACCGCTCCTCCAGCGACCGGGCGTAGGAGATCCAGTCGTCGAGGAAGGCCAGGGCCTGATCGTCCTCGCTCACGATCTTGTAGGAGTCCGCGTACTTGGTGTTCATGATGTCGATCTCGAGATGCGTGCGCGCCCCCATGGCGACCTTGCGCTCCACCGCCAGGCGGACCTTGTCGCGGTACGCGTCGAAAACGAGCTTCGGCGCCTTGCGCGTCTTGAACGAGACGGCGTCGGGTGTCTGGTACGACAGGATCATGTTGGTCAGTCCCGCGCGGTAGAGGGCGTCGATGTTCTCGCGCGTGATGAGGCCGCAGTTCGTGTTGAGCTCGATGCCCACTCCCCGGCTCTCCGCATGCTCGACGATGGCGGGGAGGTCGGGATGCAGGAAGGGCTCGCCCATCTGGTGGAGCTTGACGGGGTAGATCGGGCCCAGCCAGGAGCGCTTGGCCGCGATCTCGTCCAGGATCCGGAACACCTTCTCCTTCTTCATGAACCCCCGGCGCCGGCCCATGACCTCGTCCGGGCACCACGTGCACTTGAAGTTGCACGCGTTGGTGATCTCGATGAAGAGATAGTTGATCGGATAGAACCGCCCCGGCAGCTTCTTGAGATCGGGCAGCGGGGCGACGAGGGCGAAGGCCTCGGCGTCGGCCGGCGGAGCAAGAGTCGCCGTCACCTTCGAGACCAGCACCTCCTGCCGGAACTCCACGCGAAACGACGCGCCCTGGTTCTGGGTGCGGCCGGGATCGAAGTCCGGCAGAGGGAAGAGCGCCCGGCGGAAGCGCCTCAGGCCCGCGGCTTCGCTCCGCCACCGCTGCTCGGCCGGTTTGTAGAGCCCGTCGACGGGGGCCCGGCGGTCGGTGGAGGAGTAATGGACGCGGAAGAGGCCGTGGCGGTCGCCGAAGTACTCGACGTCGAGCCAGATCCCTCGGTCGCGGTCCACGGCGCGGGCCAGGAACTCCGCGGGGAGCGTGAAGTAGAGGTAATGCGACGACTCGTCGGGCGCCAGGCACGGCCGCCCGCCGGCGCTCACCACCTCCCAGACGCCGTCGCCGCCGCTCGGGACGCCGATGTCGCCCCGCGGTCCGGCGGCCGAGACGGTCACCTCCGCGCGATCGGAGCCGTGCAGGAGCCGGCCGAGGGCGTTGCCGAAGCGGTGCAGGGCCGTCGTCACTGCGGGCCGACCTCCGAGCCGATCTTGAGCGTAGAAGCGATGATATCCCACCACTTGGTCACGCGGGGATAGATGTCGTCCCGGGCCTCGAACGCGAGCGTGTACCCGTGCCCCTCCGCCACCCGGTAGAAGCGCTTGCTGCGGGACACCGCCATGGGCGTCTCCACCCACAGCGCGTCTACGAAGCCGCCGTTCCACGGCGTGTGGCTGACGACCTTATAGGGTTCGCCCAGCTTCTGCCGCGCCGCCTGATGGAAGCTCTCGATGGTGGACCCCGGCGGCAGCGGCTCCACGGTGAGCATCAGCGAAGCGTGCACGGTCTGGTGGTTGCGGTCGGCGCCGAAGGCGGGGCTGGTGAACTGGGTGACGAGCGTCCCGCTGCCGGAGAAAGCGCCCGTGGACCGCCAGGAGGGCGGCACGCGAATCGAGAAGCGCAGCTTGTCGTTTCGATGCTCCGGGTAGAAGTCGGGCCGCTCGAGGGTGAGGCTGCGCTCCATCTCGTCGATCGTGGAGAGATGGCGCTCGAAGAGCGGCGCGTCGGCCTGGCTGTAGAGCCCGTAGACGCGCGCGGCGTCCGTCAGCAGCAGCAGCGAGTAGCGCGTGGCTCCGTCCGCGGAGGCGAAGCGGTAGGCCTTGCCCTGCGCGCCCGGCCTCTTCTCGTCCCGGGAGGGTGACGACGGGTTGCCGGCGAGGTACTTCTGCGCGTAGTCCTCCAGCGGCATCTCGAGCCGTCCCGCGAGAAGCGTCACCGAGACCGCCGGCTTCCGCTCGGTGCCCGTGGGGGGGCCCAGGAAGTATCGGTACCACATGCCGTCCTGCTCGGCCTGGTCGGTACGCCAGCCCGCCGGATAACGCACGCTGAGGGCGAAGTCACCGTTGAAATACGTGATGAGCGGATCTCGGGACGAGCTACGGCACGCCCCCGCCGCTCCCGCCAGCAGGGCCACGCCGGCCAGGACGCGGACGGCTCTCGACCGGTTACTCAAGGCGGTAGTTCGGCGCTTCCTTGGTGATGATGACGTCGTGGACGTGGCTCTCCTTGAGCCCGGCCGAGGAGATGCGCACGAAGCGCGAGCGCGCCTGCAGCTCGCGGATGCTGCCGGTGCCGCAGTAGCCCATGCCCGCGCGCAGGCCGCCCACGAGCTGCTGGACCATCGCCGACAGCGGCCCCTTGTAGGGGACCATGCCCTCGATGCCCTCCGGCACCAGCTTGCCCGTGTCGGTGTGGCCGTCGAATTCCTGGAAGTAGCGATCGCGAGAGCCTTCCTTCATCGCCCCGATGGAGCCCATGCCCCGGTAGCTCTTGAACGAGCGGCCCTGGCGGAGGATCAGCTCGCCCGGGCTCTCGTCGGTGCCCGCGAAGAGCGAGCCGATCATGACGGCCGAGGCGCCGGCGGCGATGGCCTTGACGATGTCGCCGGAGAACTTCACGCCGCCGTCGGCGATCACCGGGACTCCCGCGGGGCCGGCGGCCTTGGCCGCGGCGGCGATGGCCGTGATCTGCGGCATACCCGCGCCGGAGACGACGCGGGTCGTGCAGATGGAGCCGGGACCCATCCCGACCTTCACCGCGGCGACCCCGGCCGCGACGAGGTCCGCGGCGCCTTCCTGGG
>Ga0184632_10000304_pt1 | contig 18311 bp, 18 predicted proteins | sample PLM31_50_b1_FD_133153 | JGI IMG/M metagenome (GOLD analysis project Ga0184632, IMG submission 133153) | Groundwater sediment microbial communities from an aquifer in East River, Colorado, USA - PLM3-1_50_b1 | ecosystem: Environmental > Terrestrial > Soil > Riparian zone | place: USA: East... | reverse complement strand
CTTCAGCCGCGGCCGATGCGGCCACGTGTGTCCCGGGCCACGCGCTGCAACAGCGGGCGGGGCAGATGTCGCAGTCCGAACACCGCGACTTTGTACTTCCAGTTGGGCACGCTCACGACCTTGCCCCGACGCAGGTCCCGAAGCGCTTCCCGGACGAGTTCGTCCGCGTCCAGCCACATCCAGTTGGGCGTCTTGGACATGTTGATGCCGGCCCGTTGGTGGAACTCGGTGCGCACATACCCGGGGCAGAGCGCCATGACCCGTACGCCGAGTGACGCCACAGACAGCGCCACCGACTCGCTGAAGTTCGTCACCCACGCCTTCGACGCGGGATACGTCGACCCTGGCATCGCGGCGCCGAAGCCGGCCACCGACGACACGTTGACGATCGCGCCATGGCGACGCTGCACCATCCCCGGCAGGGCCGCGAGCGTCAGTCGCATCACCGCATGGACGTTCAGGTTCAGCAGCTCAGTCTCCCTCTCCACGGACGAGCGCAGAAACGGCGTGTTGAGGCTCAGTCCAGCATTGTTGACGAGCACATCCACCGGTCGGTCGGGATCCTGCAGACGCGCCGCCACCGACTCCTGGCCGTCGTCGGTGGCGAGATCGGCCGGGAGGGCGTCGACCTGCACCCCGTGTTGAGTACGGAGCTGCGCCGCGTTGCAGTCGAGCCTGGCCGCATCCCTGGCCACGATCATGAGGTCGTGCCCCTCCTGGGCGAGCCGGCGCGCAAAGGCGGCGCCGATCCCCGCCGTCGCTCCGGTGACGAGAGCGCTGCGTGTGGCCATGGATCCCTCCCTAGGTCACGGCTGCGGCGGTCCACCCGGCGGCTGCGGAGGCTGCGTGGGGTAGGGGGGCGGCGCCGGGTAGCCGCCAGCGGGATCGCCGGGCCATGTCGGCGGCGTCCAGACCTCCTGCTCCTTCCGGAAGTAGTCGTTCGAGGCAGGCAGGGCCAGCAGGACGATCACCGCAAGCAACGCGATCAGCACGATGATGGACGCAACGGCGGTAATGGTGCTCTGCCAGGCCGGAATCGCGTCGGTGATCCTCTGCTGGATATCTGCGCTCTGCGGATCCGATCCCAGCCCGGCGAGCGAACCCTGAACGGCCGTACCGGCCAGGCTGCAGCCGTAGCAGAGAACACCGATACCGGCGATCACCCAGGTGACGATGCGGGCGGGGTTCTTGCCCCTACCCACAAGCAGGCCGAGAACGACGACGCCAATGGCGAGCAGAGCGGAGATGCTCACACCGACGACGATGCCGACCGTGGTCGCCGTGGCGACCGTCTGCGCCTCCGGCCGGTCCGCGAACTCCTCCCGCACGACGTCTTGTACCGGTCCGAGTGCGAGCAGTGACACCACGACCGACGCGAGCTGAATCGCGCCACACAGGTAGAGCAGCGTGCTCGCCGCTGTAACTGCGCCTGGGCGCGGTTTCGCGCCAGGGTTGACGACCGTGTACGACATGAGCGGTCCTTTCCCAAGATTCGTCGCGCACACGCTACCGGCCGACGCGCGAAGGCGCGACCCAAGGGTTCGCTCGTCACACGCGGACCCTAACGCCTAGTCGCGGCGGGCCGGTTTGCGGCGGGCTACGTGCGGCGGGAGACGGCGAGGCTCTGGGCGCCGCGGGGAAGGTCGACCACAACTGTGTCGCCGTCACGGATCCCGCCGCCGAGGAGTGCCTTCGCCAGCTGATCACCGATCGCCGTCTGGATGAGCCGGCGAAGCGGCCGCGCCCCATAGATCGGGTCGTAGCCGTGGCTGGCCAGCCACTCGCGAGCCGGCTCGGTAACCTCCAGCGCGAGCCGGCGATCGGCCAGCCGCCGACGCAGGGCACCAAGTTGGATGTCCACGATGGACTCAAGGTCCTTCCCCGTTAGCGCGTGGAAGACCACGATGTCATCGAGCCGGTTGAGGAACTCCGGCTTGAAGTGCGACCGGACGACGGCCATCACGGCGTCCCGGCGCTGCTCGTCCGTGAGCGTCGGGTCGGCGATCGCGTGCGAGCCGAGATTGGACGTGAGGACCAGGATCGAGTTGCGGAAGTCGACCGTCCGTCCATGCCCGTCCGTCAGGCGACCGTCGTCGAGCACGCCGAGCAGGATGTCGAAGACCTCCGGGTGCGCCTTCTCGACCTCGTCCAGCAAGACGACCGAGTACGGGCGGCGACGCACCGCCTCGGTGAGCTGCCCGCCTTCCTCGTATCCGATATAACCCGGCGGGGCACCCACGAGGCGTGCTACGGAGTGCTTTTCCCCGTACTCACTCATGTCGATGCGGACCATGGCCCGTTCGTCGTCGAAGAGGAACTCAGCCAGCGCCTTCGCCAGCTCGGTCTTACCAACACCGGTGGGTCCGAGGAATAGGAAGCTCCCGGTGGGCCGGTCCGGGTCGGCGATGCCCGCCCGTACCCTCCGAACCGCGTCGGATACGGCCGCGACAGCCTCGGGTTGGCCGACAACCCGATGCGCCAGCGATTCCTCCATCCGCAGTAGCTTCGCGGTCTCGCCCTCCATGAGGCGGCCGGCGGGGATGCCGGTCCAGGCCGACACGACGGCGGCGATGTCGTCGGGGCCGACCTCCTCCTTGAGCATGGCGCCGTCGTGCTGGAGTGCATGCAGCTCCTCCTCGGCCTTGGCGAGCTGGCGCTCCAGCTCTGGGATGCGGCCGTAGCGCAGCTCGGAGGCCCGTTCCAGCTCAAGGTCGCGCTCGGCCCGCTCAGCTTCGCGACGCAGCGTCTCCAGCTGCTCCTTGGCCGCGGAGATCTTTGAAATGTGTTCCTTCTCGGTGCGCCACCGGTCGCCGAGGGAAGCGAGCTGCTCGCGCTTGTCGGCAAGCTCGCGGCGCAGGGCAGCGAGGCGCTCGGCCGAGGCGGGGTCGGGCTCCTTTGCCAGGGCCATCTCCTCGATCTCCAGGCGCCGCACGGCGCGCTCGATCTCGTCGACCTCGACCGGTCGCGAGTCGATCTCCATGCGGAGTCGGGATGCCGCCTCGTCAACGAGGTCGATCGCCTTATCGGGCAGGAACCGGTCGGAGATGTAGCGGTCGGACATGGTCGCCGCGGCGACCAGGGCCGAGTCCGTGATGCGGACTCCATGGTGGACCTCATAGCGCTCCTTGAGGCCCCGCAGGATGCCGATGGTGTCGGCCACGCTGGGCTCGCCGACCAGCACGGGCTGGAAGCGACGCTCCAGAGCCGGATCCTTCTCGATATGCTCGCGGTACTCGTCCAATGTGGTCGCGCCGACCATCCGCAGCTCACCTCGCGCGAGCATCGGCTTGAGCATGTTGCCGGCGTCCATGGAGCCCTCGCCCTTGCCGGCGCCGACGACGGTGTGCAGCTCGTCCAGGAACGTAATGACCTGGCCGTTGCTGTTCTGGATCTCCTCGAGCACGGACTTGAGACGCTCCTCGAACTGGCCGCGGTACTGCGCGCCGGCGACCATGGCGCCGAGATCGAGGTTGACGAGCCGTTTGCCACGCAGGCTCTCCGGTACGTCGCCGGCCACAATGCGCTGAGCCAGGCCCTCCACAATGGCCGTTTTGCCCACGCCGGGTTCGCCGATGAGAACCGGGTTGTTCTTGGTACGGCGGGAAAGCACCTGGACGACGCGGCGGATCTCCGAGTCGCGGCCGATGACAGGGTCCACCTTGCCCTCGCGAGCCCGCTCGGTGAGGTCTACGCCGTACTTCTCGAGGGCCTGGAAGCTCTGTTCCGGGTCGGGAGTCGTGATGCGGCGGTCGCCGCCCCGTACGGTCGGGAAGGCGGCGACAAGGCTCTCCTCCGTCGCGCCGGTCTCCTTCAGCGTGCGCGCCACCGCTCCGCCAACCCGGGCCAGGCCGGCGAGGACGTGCTCGGTCGAGGTGTACTCATCCCCCAGCGGACGGGCGATCTGCTCGGCCGCACCCAACGCGTTGACGAACTCCCGCGACAACGTGGGCTCGGCGACGCTCGGGCCACTGGCTCGGGGTAGGTTCTCGACCGCGCGCGCGGCCGCGCGACGGACGTCGGCGGGGTTGGCCCCGACGGCGCGCAGCAGGGCGGTCGCGGTCGACCCGCCCGTATCGAGCAGGGCGAGCAGCAGGTGCCACGGCTCGACCGTGGCGTGGCCGTTCTTGCCGGCTATGGCGACCGCGGAGGTGATGACCTCGCGGCTTTTCGTGGTCAGGCGGTCGGTATTCATGGCTCCCTGGGCTTACCTAGGATCGTGGGGTTTCGCCCACGAGGACGCAACCAGAGTTGAGCCTATTCCACTCAAGTCTGCGGTGCCAGCCGGCCCGCACCCGGGTGGGCTTGCCGCCGGGATGCGAAGGCACATCGCGCCGGTTCCATTGGAATCGACGGATATGATGTTGACCATGACTATGCGGGCCACCAGGCAACGGACCGCGCTCGTGACCGGGGCCGGGCGCGGCATCGGTCGCGCCATCGCCGTGAGGCTCGCCGCGGCCGGCCACCGGGTCGCACTGACCGCCCGCAACGAGGCCGAACTCGAGGAGACAGCGGCGCTGTGTACCTCGACAACGCTGGTCGTGCCGGCCGACCTGACCGAACCGCGCGCCGTCGACGACGTGTTCGCCGCGATCGAGTCCGAGCTCGGCATGGTGGAGATCCTCATCGCGAACGCGGGTGCCGGCACGTCCGCGCCGCTGCACCGGATCAGCGACGCGGAGTGGGAGCGGATGCTCGACCTCAATCTCACCGCGCCGTTTCGGTGTATCCGCCGTGCGGTGCCGATGATGACTGCGGTCGGCTACGGGCGGATCGTGGTCCTAGCGTCCGTGGCCTCCAAGCGCGGGGAACCTTACCTGGCGGCCTATACGGCCGCGAAGCACGGGGTTCTGGGCCTGGTCCGCTCCGCCGCGGCCGAACTGGCCCGCACCGGCGTCACGGTCAACGCGGTGTGCCCGGCCTATGTGGACACCCCGATGACGGACGGAACCGTCCAGACGATCATGGATAAGACGGGTCGTACGGCGGAGGAGGCGCGCCAGATTCTCGCGGATAAGCAGCCGATCGGGCGTTTGATCACGGTGGAGGAGGTCGCCGACGCGGTTTGGTTCTGCATCCAGAATCCCGGGATTACTGGTCAGGGCATCAATATCGATGGCGGTGCGATCCAGTCGTGACGGTATCAACGCTGCAAATCGGCGCGTCGTGAGTCGCGCCATTGGTGGTGGTCAGTATTGTGGGCGGGGTGCGCTGGCGGCATAGACTGACTAACGCCGCGATCTTGGCGTCGATAACAATTCACGAAGAAGTGACACAATGCCCCTTCCCCTGCCCCGTTGGTTCCCGCTAGGTTGACGCCAGCGCCGGCTGGCACAGAAGTAGGTACGAGTGAGCCTGCAACAGGTCGCGTTTCGCGGCTTCGCGAACCCGGTCGACCCGACCGGTGCTGAGCTGCGCGCCTGGGCGTACCACCCAGACATGGTCAGACTGCAGGCCATGCCGCCCGACTGGGACCTGTTGGTCGCCAGCGACCGTCTCGTGGGAACCCTCCTCGACATCGCGCTAGATGTCAGGTGCCCCGCGCGCCGATTCGCCCTGCACTGCCTCTACATCTATGCGGCGGACGCGATCCGGACCAAGTTCCGGGCGCACCCGAAGCGGCGGCTCCGCAAACTCGTCGAACAGGCCGAAGAAGAAGGCGACGACCTGATGGATACCTGGGCACACAACACCCGGGTCCTGCTCGCGGTGCCGGACCTTTTTGATTATCGCGAGTGGTGCGAGGGCGGCCTCGTACGCCATCCCCGTCGGCTCAAGACGCCGGCGGCGATTCCTGGCCCGAGACTCGCGAGCGACTAGTCCGACACCGCGCTTTCTCGTACTCGCCGAGTCGGTCCTACTCGCCGATCTTGTCGAGGCCTTCCTTGGCCGCGTCGGCGCCCTTGTCGATCTGCCCAGACGCCTTGCCGCCGGTCTTCTCGTCGGCCTTCTCGGCTGCTTCGTCGACCTTCTCGTCGGCGTCAACCTTGTCCATGGCCTTGTCTTTCATGTCCTTGCCCTTGTCCATCATCCCCATGCTGATCTCCCCCCGTCGGGCATTTCCGCCGATAACGGACATGCTATCCGCCGAGGCTACCTCGTGCGCGGGTTCGGCCTGCGGGCGGCGCGTCAGTTCGGCTGCGTTGAGCGCGGCTTCCACACGACCAGCGCGGTCGGTGTGGCCCGCGCCGGCACCAGATCGCGGCGCGGGTAAGTGAGTGCCTCCAACTGGGCGAGCCGGTGTTGGGCCGCTGCCAACTCGACCTCGGCGTCGGCGAGGCGCTGCTGGAGCTCGTACGCCAGCTGCTCCAGCTCGATGATCCGTTTGACGCCGGCGAGGTTCACGCCCGCGTCCTGGCTCAGGTGCTGGATCTCCCGGAGCAGAGCGACGTCACGCGCGCTGTATCGCCGCCCGCCGCCCGAGGCGCGCCCCGGCTGGACGAGGCCCATCCGGTCGTACTGGCGCAGCGTCTGTGGGTGCATTCCCGCCATGCGTGCGGCGACCGAGATGATGAGCACCTTGGCGTCATCCGACTGCACCTCGGCGAAGAAGCCGTGCGCCAGAAAGCTTCTGGTCAAGTCGGCCGTCATAGGTGATCACCACCGTAGTCCGGGCGGGCGTGGCTGCCACGGAACTCGTGGCGTCGCACCATCTCCTCGATCGCGTTCCGCGCAGGCGCCGGGGCGTGCATCGCGTACTCCTCAAGGGCCTTCCGCGCCTCCGGGCCCAGCGCCGTTGGCACGTCCACCTCGATGGTGACCAGCAGGTCGCCGAGTCCGCCATCGCGCCGCGGCACGCCCCGGTTGCGTACCCGAAGCGTCCGGCCGCTCGGTGTGCCCGGCGCGACCCGCAGGGTCACCGCACCGTCCAGTGTGGGCACCCGAAGGTCGGTGCCGAATACCGCCTCGGCGAAGCTGATCGGCACGGTGAGTGTCAGGTCGTCGCCATCCCGGCCGAAGATCGCGTCGGAACGCACCTTCACCAGGAGGTGCAGGTCGCCGGCCGGCCCGCCACGTTCGCCCGGCTCGCCTCGCCCGGCCAACCGGATGCGCTGGCCGTCTGAGACCCCCGGCGGGATCCGGACGTTGAGGGTACGGGTCTTGGTGACCCCTCCCGTGCCACGGCACTCTGGGCACTTCTCGTCCACGACCGTCCCGACGCCCTGGCATTCCCGGCACGGCTCCGAGAAGGAGAACGCGCCCTGATTCGACGTGACCAGGCCAGAACCGTGGCACACCGGACACGGCCTGGGCTGGGTGCCCGGCTTCGCGCCGTTGCCGTGACAGGTGTCGCAGACACCCGGCGCACGCAGTGTGATGGGCAGGGTGGCTCCGTGCACCGCGTCGGCGAAGTCGAGCGTCACCTCCGCCTCGACGTCGCGTCCGCGCATCGGGCCTCGCCGACCGCCCGCCCCCCGAGCCCCGCCACCAAAGATGGTGCCGAAGAGGTCGGTGAATCCTGCCCCGCCGAAACGCTGGTCGCCGCCGGGCTGACCCTGCGGACCCAGGAAGTCGTTCAGGTCGAACGGGCTGCGTTCGTCGGCCCTGGCGCTCCGCCGGAATGCGCCCGCACCGAAGAGCGACCTCATCTCGTCGTACTCCCCGCGCTTTCGTTCGTCGGAGAGTACGTCGTACGCCTCGGAGACGGCCTTGAACCGTTCCTCGGCATTGGGGTTGCCGGGATTGTGGTCGGGGTGCAGCTCCCGGGCCAGCTTCCGGTACGCCTTCTTGATCTCTTCGGCGGAGGCTGTCTTCGAGATCGAGAGGACCGAATAGAAGTCCTTCTCCAGCCAGTCCTTAGAACTCAAGATTCACCTCCTTGCCGACGAGAGCGTGCCTGTAACCGGCGCCGCCGGGAGGCGGCCATCGTCATTCCGGATCGGCCACGGCGACCAGAGCCGCTCGCAGTAAACGGTCACCGAGCAGATAGCCGCGGCGCATCACCGCGACGCACGTCGGCTCCGTGACGTCGCCCGACGTCTGGTGGGCAACGGCCTCGTGCCTGGTCGGGTCGAACGAGTCGCCCGTTTCGCCGAACCCGGTCAGGCCGAACTTCGCCAGCGCCGTATTGAGCTGTTCGGCCATCGCCGCGAATGGCCCGACCAGGTCGCCGTGTTCGCGCGCCCGGTCGAGGTCATCGAGGACCGGCAGGAGGGCGCTGATGACCATGGCGATCGCCTGGTCCACCACCGCGCTGCGGTCGCGCTCCACCCGCTTGCGGTAATTGGCGTACTCGGCCGTCACTCGCTGCAGATCCCGCAGACGTTCGTCGAGCTCGGATCGCAGTGACTCCAGTTCCGCGCCGAGGGGTCCGGGCGTGGGCTGGGCACCGTCCCGATCCTCATTGGACTCCGACATGATCTCGCCAGTGACGACCGTGCTGTCGTCGTCGCCGGGCTCGGCCTCGGTGGTCTCGGGTGTCGTAGGAGTCGTTCCGCCCGACACGGGCGTGCCTGGCTGGCCCATCGTCGCCTCCGGCTGTACGGGCGTTACGCCGTCTGGTTGCTCAGCCGTCCGGTCGGTCGCCGTGTCCCCTGAGCCGGGGATCTTCGGTCGTCCCGATGCGTCGATCTTTCGCTTGTCTCGTATCACGACCTGCTCCCGGGCCGGCCCAGGGTTGTCTCCTGAGCCGGCCTCACGCGCGTTTTCCGTCACTTCTTGTCGTCCTCGTCGACGACCTCTGCATCGACGACGTCCTCACCGCCCGCTGCGCCTCCAGCGCCCGGGCCGCCGGCCCCGCCGGCATCCGTTCCCGCACCGGCGGTCGCGTCCGTGGTGCCGTAGAGCATGGTGCCGGCCTTCTGCGCGACCTGGGCGAGGCTCTCGTGCGCTGACTTGATCCGCTCGATGTCCGAGCCGCCCAATGCGCCACGCAGATCCGACAGCGCCTCGTTCACCTCGTCCTTAGCGCTCTGCGGCAGTTTGTCGCCACTCTCGGCGAGGAACTTCTCGGTCTGCCACTGCAGCGCCTCGGCGACGTTGCGGATCTCGGCGTCCTCACGGCGCTGCCGGTCCTCGTCGGCGTGCTCCTGCGCGTCACGCATCATCCGGTCGATGTCATCCTTCGGCAGGGCCGAGCCGCCGGTGATGGTCATCGACTGCTCCTTGCCCGTACCAAGGTCCTTGGCGGACACGTGCACGATGCCGTTCGCGTCGATGTCGAACGTGACCTCGACCTGCGGCACGCCCCGCGGCGCCGGCGGGATTCCGGTGAGCTCGAAGGTGCCGAGCTTCTTGTTATACGCCGCGATGTCACGCTCGCCCTGGAACACCTGGATGAGCACAGACGGCTGGTTGTCGTCGGCCGTTGTGAAGATCTCCGATCGCTTCGTCGGGATCGTCGTGTTGCGCTCGATGAGCTTGGTGAAGATGCCGCCCTTGGTCTCGATGCCCAGACTCAGCGGGGTCACATCGAGCAGGAGGACATCCTTGACCTCGCCCTTGAGCACACCGGCCTGCAGCGCGGCACCGACGGCCACGACCTCGTCCGGGTTGACGCCCTTGTTGGGATCGCGGCCGATGAGCTTCTTGACCAGGTCGGTCACCGCGGGCATTCGGGTCGAGCCGCCCACGAGGATGACGTGATCAACGGCCTCCACCTTGATGCCGGCGTCCTTGATGGCCTGCTCGAACGGACCCTTGCAGCGGTCCAGCAGATCCTGCGTCATGCGCTGGAACTCCGCCCGGGTCAGGTTCACGTCCAAGTGCAGCGGGCCCGACGGGCCGGCCGTGATGTAGGGCAGGTTGATGCTGCTGGTGGTCGCCGCCGAGAGCTCGATCTTCGCCTTCTCCGCCGCCTCCTTGAGGCGCTGCATCGCCATCTTGTCCTGGGCGAGGTCGATGCCGTACTGCCCCCTGAACGTCTTCACCAGGTGGTCGATGATGCGCTCATCCCAGTCGTCGCCGCCGAGGTGGTTGTCCCCACTGGTGGCCTTGACCTCAATGACACCCTCGGCGAGTTCGAGGAGAGAAACGTCGAACGTGCCGCCGCCCAGGTCGAAGACGAGGACGGTCTGCTCTTTCGTGCCCTTGTCAAGGCCGTACGCCAGTGCGGCGGCCGTCGGCTCGTTGATGATCCGCAGCACGTTGAAGCCCGCGATCTCACCGGCCTCCTTAGTGGCCTGGCGCTGAGAGTCGTTGAAGTACGCCGGAACGGTGATCACCGCGTCGGCGATACTCTCGCCGAGGTAGGCCTCGGCGTCGCGCTTGAGCTTCATGAGTACGCGCGCGGAGATCTCCTGCGCCGTGTACTTCTTCCCGTCGATGTCAACGGACCAGTGCGAGCCCATCTCCCGCTTCACGGAGCGGATCGTCCGGTCCGGGTTCGTGACCGCCTGGCGCTTGGCCACTTCGCCGACCAGCACCTCGCCATTCTTGGCGAACGCGACGATCGACGGCGTGGTGCGGGAACCCTCGGCGTTCGCGATGACTGTAGGCTCGCCGCCCTCGAGCACGCTCACCACTGAGTTCGTCGTGCCCAGGTCGATGCCGACCGCACGTGCCATGTTCTCTTCCTCCAACGTGTGTGGTCTGTCGGCCCGCCCGCTAAGTTGAGCGGACCAGACTCAATGTTGCCACGGGATGTCCCGTTGTCAAGCGAGGTTGAGTCTGCCACACGCAAGCTTAGCCACCCACAAAGCCAGCGCCGATCATGACCTGGAGGTCATGATCGGCGCCTTTGAGCGACGGTCAGCTCATGATCGACGGGTACTCGGGGCTACTTCTTCTTGTTGGGGACCACGATGAGGCGGGCAACCGCGGTGTCGCCATCCTTGGCGCCGGCCACGCCCACCTCGGTGCCGACCGCGATCGCGTTCGGCTGCACCTGTGTCCGGTGCTCGACCACGTGAACTGGGTCACCGAACTTCCAGGTGAGCGTGAACCCGTCGGCCGACTTGACTGTGACGGACGTCGCGTCGATCCCGGTCACCGTGCCTCGCTGGACAACGACGGTCTTCGTACCCTCGTCGGTCTGCACGACTGCCTCGCCGTGCAGCACCCGGTGGCTGAACGCGAACCGGAGCCGCTTGTGCCGCTGCTCTCGCTTCGCCTCCCTGTCCTTGGCGGACGCTGACGGCGTGGGGCCCTCGGCAACCGCCGCTACCGGCACCAACTCCTGCGAACTGAAGCCGATCGCCTCAAGCGCCTGCGCCTCCCAACCCAGTTCGGTCGTCTCCGCCTGACCGCCGGCCTCACCGGGGCCGCCAGCCCCGCCGTTGCCGAGACGCCCGCAGCCGGTCAGTCCCAGCACCGCGACGGCCGCCGCCAGCACGACCCCCATCAGCACTCGTGCGCGTGCAGTACCTCGCATCGAACCCTCCTCGTGACGTTCTCGTCGGGGTCCACTCTGCCGGGGCGCCGCGAGGGCGCGGTCAGCGCCACGTTCGGTTCAGGTAAGAACTCAGCCGCCGACCGACTGGAACAGGCTCACGATCTCCTTCACGATCGCGATGAGCCCCGCCGACGATGCCGACGATCCCACACCCGGGGTTGGACCGCCCATTGGCCGATGTGGACCAAGGTCCTAGATGGGCAGTCGTACGGTCATGCGCGCGCCACCCTCGGCCGCATGGCCACCCTCAATCTGCCCGCCGAGGCGGGCCACCAGCCGCGCCGCCAGCGCCAGCCCGAGTCCGCTGCCGACCTTTCGGACGCCCTTGTAACGCTCGTAAAGCGCCCCCCGCTCAAAGACCACCCCAAGGTCGTCGTCGGTGAAGCCCGGTCCGCCGTCGCGGACCTCGAGCACGGCATACGGGAGGCCGGCGCCCTGGCCCGCACCGTCGCCGATGCCGTGGGCCAGCCACGGCCCCGGCCTCGCCGCGGGTCGCGCCGGCGGCGGCAAGCGCCCCGCGACCGGGAACGCCAGCGTGGCCTCCTCGGTGCTGCCAACCGCGCCGACCCCGCCGCCGCGAACGGCGAGCACGATCGGACTGCCCGGCGGAACGACCCGCAGGGCGTTCTCCAGCAGGCCGTCGACGACCTGACGAACCCGCCCCGGATCGGTGCGCACGAGCACAGCGTGGTCCGGCACCTCGGTACGCAGCACCACACCCTCCGCGGCGCAGCGACCGCTCCACGACTCCGCCGCGTTCGTCACCAGCGAGACGAGCTCCACCTGCATCACCTCGAGCGGAAAGTCGTCGGCCTCAAGCCGGGCGAGCACGAGCAGGTCCTCGACGAGCCGGTCCAGATGTGCGGACTCGGCCAGCATGGTCTTTCCGGCCCGCTGCGCACCATCGGACCCGACTACGCCGTCGGCCAGCGCCTCCGCGTACCCCTTGATGGTCGTCAACGGCGTACGAAGCTCATGGGAGACGGACATGAGGAAGGAGCGTTGCCGGTTCTCGCTGGTGGAGAGCGCGGCGGCGAGGTCGTTGAGTGCCAGAGAGACATCGGCCACTTCGTCCGGCACGTCGGTAGGCGCACGGACACCACGGTCCCCGCTGGAGAGCCGGCGAGCCGCCATCGCGACCTCGCGGAGCGGGCGACCGAGGCGGCGGGCGAGGAAGATCCCGGCCAGCAGACCGGCGAGAAGGCCGGCGGCGAGGGCGAGCCAGAGGCGGTTGATGACGGTACGGGCGGTGACGCTCGTGGTCGGCTGGAGCAGCACGATCCCGTCGCGGTCGCCGGCCGGCCGGCCTTCGGCGATCATCAACGTGCCCTTGTACGCAACGCGCTGGCTCACTATGCCGCCGCCGACGATCTGGTTGACCACCTTCGCCGGCAGGCCGGCCTGATCGGGCTGGGCATCGCGGATGAGGACGGTCTCCACCCCTTGATCGCGCAGGGTCTGCACAACCTTGCGGATCCGCTGCTCCTCACGCTGTGCCGCGACCGCCGTCTTGCGGCCCTCGATGGCGTTCGCCGCGACCCTTGCCTTGTCCGCCAACGCCAAGCGGGATTCCTCGTTCGCGGAGCGTACGGCGAGCGGCAGCGCGACCGCCGCCGTGATCAGCACCGAGATAACCGCCACCAGGCAGGTGACGAGCACCGCCCGAATCGTCAGCGTGCTCCCGACCCACCGCCGATGACCATTCACGGCGAGACCTCGTCGGCGGTGTAGCCCACACCCCGGACCGTCCGGATGACATCGCGCGCGAGCGGGCTCGCGTCGCCTAGCTTTCCGCGGACCTGGGCGACGTGCACGTCGACGGTGCGCGTGCCGGCGTGTGCGGCATACCCCCAGACCGACCCGAGCAGCTCCTCACGAGTAAATACCCGGCCCGGACGCTGCATGAGGTGGGCGAGCAGGTCGAACTCGGTCGACGTCAGCGCGACCTCGACGCCGTCGGCGTGCACCCGGCGGCGGCCTGGATCGAGAGTGACCACGCCGACGCTTCGGGGCGACTCCGCCGCGACGGGCGGGCCTGAGGTACGCCGCAACACCGCCTTGATCCGGGCGACCAGCTCGCGCGGGCTGAACGGCTTGGTCACGTAGTCGTCGGCGCCCAGCTCCAGCCCCACGACGCGATCGACCTCCTCGTCGCGCGCGGTGAGGAAGATGACCGGCGTCCAGTCGCCGCCCTCGCGGAGTCTCCGGCACACCTCCGTACCGTCGATGCCGGGCAGGCCGATGTCGAGCACGCACGCCACCGGGCGCAACCGCCGCGCAGCGGCGAGGCCGCCCACACCGTCGGTCTCCACGTGCACGCCGTACCCGTCGCGCGTCAGGTAGAGCTTGACGAGATCGGCTATCGACCGCTCGTCCTCCACGACGAGCACGAGCCCTCTGGACGCCGCCTCACTCACGCCGCCTAGAGTGCCACGCCGGTGCACCGCCGGAGATCAGCAGACTGTTCGAGCTGTGTACGAGCGCGTTCAGGCGAGCAGCTCGAGGACGGTGGCGTTGGACATGCCACCGCCCTCGCAGATCGCCTGCAGCCCAAATCGGATCGCGTTGTCCCGCATGTGATGCAGCATCGTGGTCATGACCCGGGCACCGGTCGCGCCGAGCGGGTGGCCGAGTGCGATCGCGCCGCCTCGGGGGTTCAGCCGGCTCGGATCGGCGCCGGTCTCAGCGAGCCAAGCCAGCGGTACCGGCGCGAAGGCCTCGTTCACCTCGTATACCCCAATGTCGGGCAGCTCGAGTCCGGCCCGCTTCAGCGCCTTGCGGGTGGCGGGGATGGGCGCGGTCAGCATGATGACCGGGTCGTCCGCCGCGAGGACCGCCGCTCGTACCCTCGCGAGCGGCCGTAGCCCATGGGCGGCGGCCCATTCGGAGCTGGTGACGGCGAGCGCGGCGGCCCCGTCGGAGATCTGCGACGCCGACCCCGCGGTCACCACCCCGCCGGGCTTGAACGGAGTGGGCAACTCGGCGAGCCGTTCCAGCGACGTGTCCCGCCGGATCCCTTCATCGCGATCGGCAAGGCCTAGCTCTGGTACGGGCACTGGAGCGATCTCGTCGGTGAAGCGACCCGCGTCCTGCGCCGCTGCCGCCTTGGCGTGACTGTCCAGGGCGTACTCGTCGAGCTGGCCCCGGGAGAACCCCCACCGGTCCGCCATCATCTCCGCGCCGACCCCCTGGTTGAACGGAACCGGGGCGTCGGCGGCGAAGCCTGCCACGTCGCGGTAGCGCTCGCGAACCCCGCTGCCGAAAGGCCATCCAGCCTCGGCTGACCCCTCGCCTGAGCCCGCGGATGATCCCATCGGCACGCGGGTCATGGACTCGACTCCGCCCGCCACGACCAGATCGCATTGTCCAGCGATGACAGCGGCCGCCGCGAAGTGCAGCGCCTGCTGCGAAGAGCCACACTGACGGTCCACTGTGGTGCCCGGAACGGACTCGGGCCAGCCGGCGGCGAGGACCGCGTTGCGCCCAGTGTTCCATGATTGCTCGCCGACCTGAGACACACAGCCCCAGATGAGGTCGTCCACATCGGACGGATCCAATCCCGTGCGCTCAGCGAGGGCTCTCAGGACGTGCGCGGAGAGATCAACCGGGTGTACCCCAGCGAGCCCGCCCTTGCGACGGCCCACCGGTGTCCGCACCGCGCCGACGATCACCGCGTCTCGCACTGTCGTACTCCCTGCATTACTCAGCGGTAGGCGGACGCCTGAGGGCATGATACGTCCGGCGTGCCATCCTTGGCATCGTGCATGTCCGCAGCCCAGGCGGGCCCGATGAACCGCCCCGGGACCACAGCGTGAACGAGGCTGCCAGCGTGAGCTTCGTGAGCTTCACGGTGCCGACGCGGGTCATCGTGGCCAAGTTCGCGCTGGCTGCACTCTTAGCGCTGATCGCCCTGTTTATGGGTAATCGTCCGCAGGTCGTCATCGGACTGCTGGCCGCCGTGGCTTTGGCGGCGTACGGACTTCGAGACTGCGTGTCGCGAGAGCGGGTGCGCGCCGACGCCGACGGAGTGGTCGCCGTCCGTGGATATGTCGGTCGCCGTCATCTGGCTTGGTCCAAGATCGAGCGGGTACGGGTCGACACGCGCTCGCGTCTAGGCGCGCGCACCGAACTGCTCGAACTCGACGCGGGCGACGAGATCTTCCTGTTCAGCCGGTTCGACCTCGGCGTGGATCCGGATGACGCGGCGGCGGCGCTGGAGGCCGTGCGCGAGCGGTAGCTCAGATGCCGACCAACGCATTCGGGACGTTGGCGAGCATCTGAGTGCCGAACAGCGTGAGGCCCAGGAGAACGGCGAGAACCACGATCACGGCGGACGCCTGCACCGGTGTGCGATTCTTTCGCGGCGCGAAGGCCATGGCCGCGGCCACGATGCCGCCGGTCACCAGGCCACCGACGTGTGCGGCCAGCGAGATCCCCGGCACGAAAGAGATGGCGATATTCAGCACCAGGATCGGGATGACCGACGACGTGTCCCGGCCGAGGCGCTTCAGCACGATGAAGAGCGCCGCGAACAGTCCGAAGATCGCGCCCGAGGCGCCGGCGCTGGCCGTGTGCGGATTGGCAAATAAGAATACAGAGACGCTGCCGCCCAGGCCGGCCGCGAGATAGAGCGCGAGGAACCGGACCGGGCCGAGCACACCCTCGAGCGTGCGACCGAGCACCCACAGGGCCCACATGTTCACCAGCAGGTGGAGCAGTCCGTAGTGCAGGAACATGCTCGTGACCATGCGGTAGTACTCGCCGTGCGCGACGCCGCCCGTGCTCCCGGCGATGCCCACCACCTCGCCCGCCTGCACCTCCACGAACGTGGTGGGCGCCGGCACGAGTGCGCCCCATATATGCAGCGGAGTCAGGCCGCCCAGGAGGCCGCCGAAGCCAGAACCCCCGAAGAGCGAGGTCCCGCCCCCGGCTGTGGCGGCGGCCACGATCATCATGAGGACGTTGAGGCCGATGATCGAAATGGTCACGTATCCCTTGGCCCCGGCCGTCGTGCCGCCGAAGGTGGTCCGGACCGGGCGCTGCGTCCGCCGGCCCTCGGCGACGCACTCGGGGCACTGGTGACCAACGGACGCGTCGTTCATGCACTCTGGGCAGATCGGGCGATCGCACCGGCTGCACCTGACGTAGGTCTCCCGCTTGGGGTGTCGGTAACACACTGGGATCACGGGTTGGGGCGCCTGCGTCATGGCGGCAACAATATCCCGGTCCGCCCCGCTGCCCGTACCGACCGATCTTCGTCGCCACTCATGCCGCGATCAAGGACCTGTGGCCGTGGTTTGGTGATCAAAGCACGGCCATAAGTCCTGGATCGCGAGGATGGCGGGCGGGTAGGCGGGCGGGTTAGGCGGCGGGTTAGAGGCGCTCGATAGCCACTCGCTCGATCACGATGTCCTGCACTGGCCGGTCGCCGGCAGCCGTCCGCGTCGTCGCGATCGAGTCGACGACCTTCCGCGAGTCCTCGTCCGCGACCTCGCCGAAGATCGTGTGCTTTCCATTGAGGTGGGTGGTCGCCGACACGGTGACGAAGAACTGCGAGCCGTTGGTGCCGCTGCCATCGGAGCGCTTGCCCGCGTTGGCCATGGCGAGGAGGTACGGCCGGTTGAAATGAAGCTCCGGGTGGATCTCGTCGTTGAAGTTGTAGCCAGGCCCGCCCCGGCCGGTGCCGGTCGGATCGCCACCTTGGATCATGAAGTTGGGGATGACCCGATGGAAGATCACGCCTTCGTAGTAGGGACCAGATCCCGGAGCCCCGGTGCGCGGGTCCGTGTACTCCCGCGTACCCTCCGCCAGACCCAGGAAGTTCGCGACCGTCCTGGGCGCGTGATTCGGAAAGAGCTCGATCCGGATCGGACCGGCACTGGTGTGCAGGGTCGCAAAGATCGACTCGCCCACGATGACTCCTCTAGTGTCGACGTTGAGCCTTCGTCTGCCGCGTGCTGCTAGGTCCAATCCTGCCATTCGCCCATTCCGCTGGTGAGGCGGTGGCGAAAGGTCCAGGATTGGATGAGTACGGGGAAGCCTGGCATCGGGAGGTGGAACGGTGTTCGTTCGGAGCAAGCCGTCGCGCACCCAGACACAGCAGCTGTTGGACGAGCTGGCGGAGAGCTACGGTCATGTCAAGCTGGCCGCGGGGCACGTGGCAGGCGGTGCGGCCGAGAGGATCACCCCCACCTATGACAAGGCCCGCAACGCTACCTCGCGCGGCTGGATCTACACGAAAGACGCCTTCTCGCCGCTGTATGAGCAGGTCAAGGAGGGCGCAGCGAACGCGCGCAAGGAGAACGACGTGGGCAAGAGGAATAGGTGGCCGGGACTTGTCGGCCTCCTCGCGGCCGGAGCCGCAGTCGGCGCGGCCGGCGCCATGGTCGCGCGGCGTCGCCGTGCGGCGGCTCAGTGGGACGAGTACGAGCCGATGCCGGCCATCGACGATATCGGCTACGGCACCGACACCGCGATGGCGGACACCTCCAAGGACCGAATGTCGTCCGCGACAAAGAAGGTGACCGCTAGCGCCGCCTCGGTCGCCGACACGGTTTCTGAGAAGTCCGGGAAGATCGCCGAGACGCTGCACGAAAAGGCGGGGACGTCCGGTTCCTCGGACATGTCCGCGACCGCCGAGAAGGTGTCGGGGAAGACAGGCGATACGGCTGAGAAGGCGGCCGGTAAGGCCGGCGACGCGGCGTCAGCGACGAAGGACAAGGCATCGGGCAAGGGCACCTTGTCCGCTTTCGCCGACGAGAGGGCCGACGACGTCGCCGCTAAGGCCAACGCCAAGAACACCCGCCCATAGCAACCCCCATCACGCCGATCATGACCTCCAGGTCATGATCGGCGCTGTTTCACGACGGTCAGCTCATGGTTGGGTCGGGGGCTGGCGCGGTGGCTGTTGCTGGGCGGTAGGTCCTGCGGCCTTAATGCCGCCGGTTTCCCGGTCGGTTGTCCCTTCGCAGTGACCCTG
>Ga0184632_10000303_pt1 | contig 18352 bp, 16 predicted proteins | sample PLM31_50_b1_FD_133153 | JGI IMG/M metagenome (GOLD analysis project Ga0184632, IMG submission 133153) | Groundwater sediment microbial communities from an aquifer in East River, Colorado, USA - PLM3-1_50_b1 | ecosystem: Environmental > Terrestrial > Soil > Riparian zone | place: USA: East... | reverse complement strand
TACCCAAGCCGACCCTGCAGCGCGTCCGTACGGACTCGAGTGGGCGCCGTCGCTACCTCGACCTCTACTTCGAGGAATGGGGCATACACATCGAGATCGACGGCGCCCACCACCTCGATCCTCAGCAAGCGTGGCTGGATTCGGACCGGCAGAACCAGATCTGGATCCCCGGAGACCGCATCCTGCGCTTCCCAGCGTGGGTGGTGAGGGCGCAGCCGGCGAAGGTGGCGCACGATATCCGACTGGCCCTCGAAACGGCGGGATGGCGCGGCTGACAAACGATCGTGGTGGTTGAGGGCGGCTATAACCACCGCCAGAAGCAAAGATCCACTAGTCGCGCGGGGTGGCGGCGGGGGTGGCGGCAGCCAGGGCGGCGTCGTCGGCTGAGAAGTCCTCGCTAGCGTCGGCGGGGGGGTTGGCGAGGTGCCACCGGACGGAGCGGACCAGCCCCGCCACCGGGTCGGGACGCCAACCCAGCACCTGCGCGGCCTTGTAGGCATCGAACACAAGGTGCTGATCGTAGGATTTCGTCACCTCCAGGTCCTCGGGCAGCATCGCACCGGGTACCCGGACCAGTTCGGCCTCGTGGCCCGCGGCGGCCAGGATCTCCTTCGCCCAACCACGGAAGCTGCGCACGGACGGCTCGCCGATGTTGAAGACCTCACCGCCCACCAAGGATGTCCCCAGGGTGGCGAGGACCGCGGCGGCTACGTCGCCGACATAGCACCGGGTCCACAGCCACGAGCCCGAGCCCACCGGGATTCGGGTGCGACCCGCACGGACGCGGCGCAGGATGAACTCCTCGCGGCGTTGATGGTCATGTTCACCGTAAATCATGGCCAGCCTGAGCACCGTCGCGCCGCGCTCCAGATAGGACGGTTCGACGTCGAGCTTGTCGTAGTCGCTGGGCCGGCCGCCAATCTCCCGATACGGGTAGCGGACGGTGCGCAGGCGCGAGGACTCGTTGAGCGGCACCGGCTCGCCCTCCCGCTCGTTGAGGACCAGCCAGAACGCCTCGTAGACGTCCATGCTCGAAAGCAGCACCAGCTGCGTGTCGGGGAGGTGGGGCAGCACGGCCGTCACATCGGCGCGGCTCATGGCGAGCGTGTCGACGATCGCGTCCGGCCCGAATGTGCGTACCTCGGCCGCGACCGAGGCGAACTCGGCCCGCGACGCATGCAGGTGCCGACACTCGACCAGATCCGCGGGTTCGGTCTTCCCCCGGTGCACCACCAGAACCTCGTCCCCGCGTGCGGCGAGTTCCTCCACAATCCGGCGCCCGATGAACTTCGTACCGCCAACCACAACCACGCGCATGAACACAGCCGATCAGGCACGCGGCTCGGGAGCAAGTCGTTTCGCGGCGGGCGAACGCAGCGGACGGGGCCTGGCACAATGCCGCAATGGAGAAAATTTCCGCAATGTACGACACTGACGCCATGCGGATCGAGGAACATATCGCGGCTCTACGGCGCGAGGGTGAGCGGATGGCCCAGGCCGTCGAGCGGGCCGACCTTGACGCTGCGGTACCAACCTGTCCTGACTGGACGGTGCGAGAGCTGACACGCCACGTCGGCCGGACACACCGATGGGCGGCCACGTACGTCCGCGAGGGCCGTACCGCCATGATGTCACCCGAGGAGGGCGAGCTGGCCTGGGGTGAGATGCCCGACGATACGGCGCTGGTCGGATGGTTCCGGGATGGGCATGGGCGGATTGTCGAGGTGTTGGAAACCGCGCCAGCGGATCTGGACTGCTGGAGCTTCCTACCCGCGCCCTCACCGCTCGCCTTCTGGGCCCGGCGGCAGGCACACGAGACGGCGATCCATCACGCCGACGCCCAGAGCGCCGCTGGCGCCATCCCTGGCGTGCCAACAGACTTCGCCGTGGACGGAATCGATGAGCTGCTGCGCTGCTTCTTCTCGCGGCCGCGAAATCGGCTGCGCAGTGAGCCCGAACGTACTCTGAGCGTCGCCGCAAACGATACCGACGTGTCCTGGTTAGTCCATATCGGACCGAACGGCGCTAGCGCGGATCGGGGAGCCGGCTCGGCAGACTGCGAACTGCGCGGGCCTGCCAGCGACCTCTACCTCGGGCTATGGAACCGCAGAGCAATCACCGATCTCGAGATCCGCGGCGACCCCACAGTGCTCGATCTGTGGCGGGCCAGGGCGACCGTCCGCTGGTCTTAGGATGGGCGACAATGAACCGTCGTGGGCGAGTCGGGGTCACCCTCGCCGGAGTGCACGCCCACCAGGGGTGTTGCGGCAGGACCGCCGGACGTCAGTGCGGCGTCGAGCGCATCGAGCTCACCCGAACACTCGTCAAACCTGTTCTGCAGGCCCAACGACCGGGCGAACTGGGTTCGCAGCACCAACTGCTCCTCGCCCGACGAGTCGGCGAGTGCGTCCCGGATGGTTGGCTGAGCATCGTAGGCCTGGGTTTGACACATGGAGGTGGGTGGATGGGCGCGCGATCGGTACTGGTGACCGGTGCCTCCAGCGGCATCGGTGAGGCGACGATGCACGAGCTCGTTCGGCTCGGGTTTCACGTATGGGCGACGGTGCGTCGGGCGCAGGATGCGGACCGACTCAGCGAGCAGCACGGCGAGCGGATCACCGTGCTGCGCTGCGATGTCACCGACGCCGAGCAGGTCGCCAACGTCGGTGAGCAGGTACGCCGGCGCGGGGGCCTGCACGGCCTGGTGAACAACGCGGGCACCGCCATCCCGGCGCCGCTGGAGTTCATACCGTTGGATGAGTTCCGGCGCCAGCTCGACATCAACCTCACCGGACAGTTAGCGGTGACCCAGGCGGTGCTGCCAAGCCTTCGCGAGGCTCGCGGGCGGGTGGTGAACGTCGGGTCGATCGGGGATCGGATCGCCGGGCCGATGCTCGGCGCGTACCACGCCTCCAAGTTTGGCCTGGTCGGTCTGACCGACACGCTTCGGGCCGAGTTGGCGCCGGCCGGTATCGCAGTGGTACTCGTCGAGCCAGGCGCGATCGCCACCCCGATCTGGACTACCGGTGCCGCGAGCGGCGAGCGGTTGCTGGCGGACCTGCCACGGGAGGCACTGTCGCACTATGCAGCGCAGATCGATCGTACCCGTAAGGACGCCGCCCGAGCGGCCAAACGTGGGCTGCCGCCGTCGGCGGTCGCCGTCGTCATCGCCAAGGCGCTGACCGTCAAGAATCCGCGGCCGCGTTACCTGGTGGGACGCGACGCGCAGATCGCGTCCGTCGTCGCCCGGCTGCCCTACCGCTTGCGGTACCGGCTGACCGCGGCCCGGCAGTAAGCAGTAGATCTTGGTGCTTGACGGTGGCCAGGACCACCTCCAAATGCCACGATCCAATAGGGTCTCAGCGATACGCCGCAGCCTGGATACCGTACAGCTCGGCGTACGTGCCGCCCAAGGCCATCAGCTCCTCGTGGCTGCCCGTCTCGACTACCCGCGCACCGTCGAGCACGACGATGTGATCGGCCATACGTACGGTCGAGAAGCGGTGCGACACGAGGAGGCTGATCCGGCCGTTCGCCACGTATCGCCGGCCATCGCCCTCCTGGTCTCCGCGCAGCGCCGCGGCGTACCGCTCGAACACGGCATGCTCGGTCTCGGCATCGAGCGCGGCGGTCGGTTCATCCAGTACGAGCAGGAGCGGCCCGTCGCGCATGAAACCCCTAGCCAGGGCGAACTTCTGCCACTGTCCGAAGGAGACATCGACCCCGTCCGGCCAGGTGGGACCGAGTTGGGTGTCCAGGCCTGCCGCGAGCCGCTCTACCACATCAGCGGCGCCGGCGCGTTCGACCGCGGTGCGCACGGCCGGGTCATCGTCGAGTCGGGGCACGTCACCGAGGCCGATCGAGTGTCGCGCCGGCAGCTCAAACCGGAAGAAGTCTTGAAACGCCCCGGCGAGCCGCGTCCGCCAGTCGTCCGCGGGCAGGCGAGCCAGGTCCACCCCGTCGACCAGGATCCGGCCGGAGGTCGGGGCGTAGAGCTTGCACAGCAGCTTGACCAATGTGGACTTGCCGGCGCCGTTCTCCCCAACGATCGCGATGACCGACCCGGCCGGCAGGTCGAGGCTCACCTCCCGCAGCACGAGGCGGTCGGTTCCCGGATAGGCGAAGGAGACACGGTCGACCCGGATGCCCTGGGTCAGTCGTTCGGGCACGGGCAGGTCGGCCGGCGCGACCAAGGATGCGGCGTAGTCCTCCAGCCAGGCCAGCCGGCGCGAGCCATCCATCCAGATGCCGCGCAGGAACCCGATCTCACCTACGGTGGCGCCGACGTACGCGGATAGGCGTGACCCCGCCGCGAGAACCAGCAGCACCTCGGCCGGCGGTGCGTGCAGCCGGGCGGCGACGAAGACGATCGCGCCGACGTAGCCGGCGCCGAAGACCGCCCACGCCAGCGTGTGCCAGGCAGCGCTGCCCCACCGGGCGCGGGAAACCAGGTGGTACCAACGCTCCCACTCGGTGCGGCGTCGGCGCACGAGCCGCGCCCCGATGCCGGATAGGCGCACCTCCTTGCCGGGCGCGGCAGTCGTTGCGGTGACGAAGAGGTGTCGGGCTAGCCGTGCGGCAGGCGCGCCACGCTCTTCCGCGCCGCGCTCGACCGCGGGCCGCCAGCTGGAGGTGAGAACGGTCGGCAGCGCGAACAACGCGAGCAGCGCCAGCGCCGGGTGGACCGACATCAGCAGGGCCACGGTGATGCCGAGCCGCAGAATCCAGCCGCACGTGGAGAAGACCGACATGTACATGTGATCTAGCACGAACACCTGGTCTCGCAGGACGGCGAGCCGGTCGAGTAGCTCCGGTCGCTCCTGATGCGCGATGGTCGCCACCGAGGCCTGAAGGCGAGCCACATGCCCTTCCAGCGCTATCGTGACCCGATCCCGGAATCGGCGCTGTACGCGGGTGCTGATGGTACGGAGGAACCACGTGCCCGCCGCGGACGCGGCCAGTCCGAGCGCGGAGGCGAACAGTAGGCCGCGGTCGGCCCGGACCACTCCCGCTCCTAGCAACGCGAGCCAGAGCGCGATGAGGGCGTCGGGCAACGCGGCGAGCAGGGACAGCAGGAACGCGGCCAGCAGCAGGCCCGGCTCGTGCCGGTAGCCGAGCCGGACCAGTCGCCACATCGACGACAATGCTGGCGGCAGGTCATCCGGCGCAACCGGCGGCGCCGCCTCAGGCGAGGACATCGTAGGTCATCTCCTCCTCGCCCTCGATGACGCTGAATGGCCGTGCCTGCAGATCGAACATCGCCCGATACCGGCCACCGCGCGCTATCAACTCGTCGTGCGAGCCCAGCTCGACCACCCGTCCCCGTTCGACCACACAGATTCGGTCGGCGTGGCGCACCGTCGAGAACCGGTGCGAGATAAGGATTGTCGTGCAATCGCGGGTCGCCAACAGGATGCGATCGAAAATCTCTGCCTCGCCGCGCACGTCCAGCTGCGCCGTGGGCTCATCGAGGAGCACCACGCCGGCGCCGAGGGCAACCGCGCACATCGCCCGGGCCAACGCGACGCGCTGCCACTGTCCGCCAGACAGGTCAGTGCCGCCGGCGTACCCACGCGCCAACACCGTGTCGAGCTCCGCCAGATGGCTAGCACCCGCCGCGTCGAGCGCACCGCGGATGACATCGTCCGGCGCGCCAGCCGGGGCGACGTTGTCGCGCATAGGGAGTTCGAAGCGGGTGAAGTCCTGAAAGACCGCGGCAACCCGGCCGCGCCAACCCATCAGGTCGAGGTGCCGCAGGTCGATGCCGTCCACCTCGATCGTCCCGGACTGCGGATCGTAAAGGCGGCAGAGCAGCTTGGCCAGGGTGGTTTTGCCGGACCCGTTGCGGCCCACGATGGCGAGCGAGGAGCCGGCCGGGATAGTCAGGTCGAAACGCTCTAGCACCGGCTCAGTCGACGACGGGTAGCCGAAGGTGACGTTCCGGAACCGGATCTGCTTGGCCGGCATGCCGTCTGCCGGCGGCGGGTCGGACGGTTCCGACAGGGCTCCGGCCGGCGCCATCGCGGAGTCCAGCCGAAGCACCGCCGCCACCGGCGCCGCCGCGGAGTCTAGGGACCAGTTGAGCCCGCCGAAGGCGATCATGCTGGTACCCACGGCCGCCTGGGCGAACACCGCCACGGGTCCTAGTCCCAAGCCGCCGGCGGCGGCCGTGGCCAGCGCCCAGAACACCACAACGTTGGCCGCGACGACGAGCAGCAGGCTGGTCAACACCGACTTCTCCCGCAGCCTCGTGGCCCGGTACTGCAGCTCGTGCAGCCGGGTACGGCGGGCGGTGAAGCGCTCGATGGTCCAGCCCACCAGCCCGAACAGTCGCAGCTCCTTCGCCGCCGGAGGGTCGACGGCGAGCCGGTACGCGTAGTCGGCGTCCCGCTGGGCCGAGCGCACCTCGTCGGTTCTGCGGTCGCGCCAGACTGCGCTCTCGCGCAGCAGCCAATGGGTGGCCAGCCAGGCCCCGGCCAGGACGATCGGAGCCCACCAGCGGAATCCAAACAGGATCACCGCCGATGCCAAGCCGCCGACGAGCTCGATCAGTCCGACGGCGATGAAGTCCATCGAGATCGCCAGCGGCGGCCCTTGCATGCCCAGATCGAAGTCGCGGGCGACGGTGAGATCATCGGTGAGCCGCTGATCCTCGAGGTGGCCCATGCCCGGCGGCGCCACGGAGGCGCCGGCGAGGCGGTCATTGAGCCAGGCCGCGGTCCGGTCGCCGAGGTTGGCGCTGATCGCGGTGTGGATCGGGCTCAGTACCTGACTGGCGACGAAGACCGCTCCGGTCAGCGCCAGCGGTCCGACCAGGTCGCGGCCGGACAGTACGGCGCCGATAAGCACACCGGTGGCGATGGCGAACAGCGCGGGGAGCACGCCGCGGCCGATGAGGGCCGCCCACCAGAGCAGCGCCAGCTTCCGATCGGCCCGCGGCAGGACAGCAAAGAACTGCCACTCCTGCCGCCTGCGTAGCCGCTCCATTCCTCACCCACCTTCGCCGTACGACAGATCGTCGTTGGTCGGCCTATGCGTCCGCAACAGGACACGCTCGTTCTGTCGTACGTCTGTGCGACCATGCCCATGCTACCGAAGCTCGGACTGGGGGAGGTACGGAGTGGATGATCACAGAGCGCAGGATGAGTTCGAGCGGATGAAGCTGTACCAAGACATTTGAGAAGGCGCGGATGCTCATTGAACCCGCGTCGGGATCGCCGTCACGTGGTGGCGAGCCAGGTGGCGATCCGGCGCAGCAGCTCATCAGGGGCGGCGGTCTCGGCGTGTCCGAAGCCGGGCTCGATCCAAAGCTCCTTGGGCTCGGCGGCGGCCGAGTAGAGCATTTCGGCGTGCTCCAGCGGGAAGTACCGGTCGGCGTCACCGTGGACGATGAGCAGCGGTACGGGCGAGATGCGGGCCGCCACCTCGTGTGGCGGCTCGGGCATCGGGTCCCAGCCGTCGGCAGAGATACGGGTACCCAGAGCGAGGCGGCCGACCAGCCGACCGAGCGGCCGTTCGATCACCCAATGGGCGCGCCGCATCGGCGTCGTGCCGCGGTAGTACCAGCGGCTCGGTCCGCTCACTGCGGCGACGGCGTCGACCCCCCGGAGCAGGCCGGCGTGCCGGACGGCCACGGCGGCCCCCATCGAGAACCCCAGGGTGCAGACTCGCTCGTACCCGAGATCCCGGGCCCAGCCGACCGCGGCCTCGAGGTCGAGCACCTCGCGGTCGCCGACGGTGCTCGAGCCCCCGGATCGGCCGTGCCCGCGAAAGTCGAAGCTCACCACACCGCCGGTAGCGGCGAGCACGGAGGCGATCCGGCGTAGCGATGGACGCCGCCACGAACCGGTGAATCCGTGCGCCACGACGATAGCCAGCCAGCGCGCCGGCACATCAACCGACGCAGCGTCGACAGACGCAGAGTCGATCGTGGCCGGGTCGTGGCATGCGTCGATGGCCACGCCGTCCGCGGTCCACAGCGTCGCGATCTCCGGGGCCGTCAGCTCGGGGGTCGTCACGGCGGGCCAGCCTACGCCGGGACGTCGGAGAAGTGCTCCACCACGGGCGGGGCCGCGAAGTAGGGCCCGATCAACCCTCGCCATTGGCTGAAGCGCTCGCTCGCGCGGAAGTTGTCCTGGTGCGCCGCGACCGAGTCCCACTCGACGAGCAGCACGAACCGCGCCGGAGACTCGATCCCGCGGGTCATCCGGACCGACTGGCAGCCCGGCGTCGTGGCCACCACGGGACGGGCCTGCGTGTACGCGGCGACGAAGTCGTCCTCGCGACCGGGTTGGACATCGATGAGCGCAACCTCGAGCACCATGCGCGCAGCCTGCCACGCCTGCCCGGATCGATGCATCGCGGCCTTCCCTCAAACCTAGCTTCCTAGGACGCCGTAGAGGGTGTGACCCCGACGACCGTGATGTTCGCGGCGTTAGCGGGCACGAGGCAGGCAGGACCGGGGTCGATCGTGCAGAATGGTCAACAGTCAGGAGGGGAGTATTCCCTCGCGACGGCGTCGTCAGCACGGCTGACCGGTGGACACCTGCCCAAGGGATCCGCCAGGAACGCCCGGCGCCGTCGGTCACCGGGTTGGGGCCCAGTGGCGGGAGAGACCTCCGCTGAACACCGAAAGTGCCACCGCGCGCGGTTGACGGTCCGGCCGGACCCCGGCGGTGCCACGTGTCTAGCGGAGGTTGACGCATGAACGTCGCGAGTTGGGTCTGGGCCGCCACCCTGGTCGGCTTGATCGGTATGCTCGCCGTCGATCTGTTGATCATCGGCCGGCGCCCGCACGAGCCGTCGATCCGCGAGTCGACGATCTGGGTGAGCATCTATGTGACCATGGCGGTCCTCTTCGGGCTCGGGATCTACCTCACGTCGGGTGCGGCGTACGCCGGTCAGTTCGCGGCCGGCTGGCTCACGGAGTACAGCCTCTCGGTCGATAACCTCTTCGTCTTCGTGATCATCATGAGTCGCTTCGCGGTGCCGCGGGAGTATCAGCAGAAGGTCCTGCTCATCGGCATCGTGCTGGCGCTGGTCATGCGGGGTGCCTTCATTGCGGCCGGCGCGGCCCTGGTCAACGAGTTCGTCTGGGCCTTCTACATCTTCGGCGCCTTCCTGCTCTACACCGCTGTCAGGCTGTTCCGACATGGCGAGGACGACCCGGCGGACTTCAAGGAGAACGGGCTGATCCGGTGGAGCCGCAAAGTGCTGCCGATCTCCAAAGACTACGAGGGCTCCCGGGCGACCACCCGCAACTCGGCCGGCAGGCTGATCTTTACGCCGCTTCTCATCGTCATGATCGCGATCGGCACCACGGACCTGATCTTCGCGCTCGACTCCATCCCGGCGATCTTCGGGCTCACCCAGGAGCCGTACCTGGTCTTCACCGCGAACGTGTTCGCCCTGATGGGTCTGCGTCAGCTCTACTTCCTGCTCGGCGGGCTGCTCGACCGCCTCGTCTACCTATCGATCGGGCTGGCCGTAGTGCTCGGCTTCATCGGCATCAAGCTGGTGATGGAGGCGTTGCACGGCAACAACGTGCCGTTCATCAATGGTGGCCAGCCGTTGACGGGCGTGCCGGAGATCCCGATCTGGCTCTCGCTCACGGTGATCGTTAGCACTCTCGCCGTGACCACGATCTTGAGCCTGATGAGTTCGCGCCGGCAGCGCAAGTTATCGGCGAGAGCGGCCAGCGCACCCCGTCCGTCCGGCGCTGACCCTTCAGGCGCTGACCCGTCAGGCGCTGACATACCGATCAAGCGCTGACGTGCCCATCAACCGCTCACGGGCAGCGTCAGAATGTCACCCGGCGGGCGCCGACAAGCGTCTCGGCGCGCTCGCCGGTGATCTCCTCGAGGACAACGCGCCCTTGGTCGCCGCACGCGTGCAGCATCTGCCTGGTATTGCCGTCCGGCGCAGCCGCAACGAAGCCGATGTGATGGATCTCGTGGCTCCCCCGGGCAAAGACGTACAGGTCACCGGGGCGCTCGTGCCCCAGCGGGACGTGCGCGGTCGTCGCGGCCTGGTCGTGCGCGTCGCGGGGCAGGGTGACGCCGAACCGCCGCCACGCGAGGTGAACCAGCCCTGAGCAGTCCACACCGTACGCCGAGACCCCACCCCAGATGTAGGGGACGTCGCGTAACCGGTCGGCCCACTGCAGTACCTCGGCATTGTCGGCGGGTGGGGTTGGCGGGACCGCCGCCACGTCCTCCTCGATCGCCCACGCCGGTTCGAATCGACCCGGTACGGCGACCGGCACCCAGCCATCGTGCGGCGCGCCCAATGCCATGAGTCGGGTGCCGAAGGTGACCCCCGGTACGGCGAGCGCCGCATCCGGATCGTCCCGGAGGGCGGTCGCCGTCGCCACGACGACGTGCCAAACGCCGGTGCGGTCCTCGACCTCACCGCGGTCGCGATGGCGGGCGGCGACGCGGACCCCGGCGGCATGGATGCCGTCGAGGGTGGAGAGCTGGTCGGCGGGGAGCCAGCCGGGATATCCGCGCGGGTCCAGCGAGCTCGGTTGGCCGAGCGCCACCACCCGGGCCCAGTCGCCCCGCAGTTCCTGTAACTGCACCCGCTCGCCAAGTAGGAGCTGGCTTACGGTACGTCCGCCCAGGTCCTCGCGTTCCTCGGCGCTCATGGACTCGACCCAGTCCCGGGGCCGGGCGGGCACCCAGAGCGCGGGTTCGTCAACCGGCCGCACCCGATCCGGTGAGGTCCACAGGGTCGCGACCGCGACGCAGACGACTGCCTCGCCACCGGGCGACAGCATCGGCTCATTAGCTGCCAGCAGGGACCCCAAGCTCACTGTGCGTTCCCTTCCCCAGGTCCGATGACGCCCGCGATACCCAAGCCGGGCGCGTCGGCCAACTGTACGAATGCGCCGTCGTAGGTCATGCCGCCGTGCACCAGCGGGGCGGCCAACCACCACGCCGCGTCGAGATCGGAGACGGCCGTGGTGCCGTACGCCGCGACGAGGCTCGCCGCCGCGGCGACGCCGACCGGACCCTCCATCATCGACCCGACGATCGTGCCCATGCCGTGCGCGTGAGCGAGTGAGAGAAGCGTACGCGCGGCCCCGATCCCCCCGCACTTGGCCAGCTTCACGTTGACCATGTCCGCGGCTCGCCGCCGGATCACTTCGACCAGGTCACGCACCGAGAACAGGGACTCGTCCGCGAGGACCGGCGTCCGTACCCGGTCGCTGACCCAGGCGAGGCCGTCGAGGTCCCACCGCGGCACCGGCTGTTCGACCAACTCGACGTCGAGCCCTTCGGATTCGATCTCCGAGATGACCCGTATCGCCTCCCGTGGCGTCCATCCCTGGTTGGCGTCCAGCCGCAGCCTGACCGCGGGGCCTACCGCGGCGCGGATCGCCCGTACCCGGGCCACATCCATCGTCGCATCGGTGCCGACCTTTACCTTGAGGACGTCGAAGCCTTCGCCAACCCGCGTGCTCGCCACGTCGGCCAGGACCTCGGCGGGAGCCGCTGAGAGTGTGATGTCGGTCGGTACCCGCAGCGTGGTACCCCCGAGGAGTCGGACCAACGGCACATCAAGCCGGCGCGCGGCCAGGTCGTGCAACGCGACGTCGGCGGCGGCCTTGGCGGCCTCGTTGCCGGCCACCAGTTGCGAAACGATCTGACAGTTCGAGTTGAGATCGTCTGGGTCGCGACCTACCAGCGTCGGCGCCACCATCTCCGAGATGCACGCCTGCGATCCGGCCAGGGATGCGCCGGTCACCTGCCACACCTGCGGGGCCTCACCGAATCCCAACCGACCGTCGGAGTCCTCGATCTCGACGACGAGCGTCTCGACGCTGGTCGCACTGCGCAACGCGGTCACGAAGGGGGTGTGCAGCGGCGCGGAGACTCGGTGGGTCCGCACGTTAACGATCGGCACGGCTGAGCAGCCTATGCTGCGGGTGGCCCGCCCCGGTAGGCCGTCACGCGATCGCCATCGGACCGGAGGGGGCAAGGATGATCAAGACTCCACCGCCGCGGACGGCGTGCGTTACGGTTCGGGCGTGCCCAACTCGGAGATGACGAACCTGTCGCTGGGGCTCGCCAACGCGGCCAACGCCCGCGATCTCGGTGGCTACCCGGCGGCCCCCGGGCGCCGGGTGCGCCACGGTATGCTGTTCCGCGCCAACGCGCTCAACCGGCTCTCCGACGACGACGTGGCAGCGGTGGGCCGACTCGGTCTGGCCTGCGTGGTCGACTTCCGGCATCCACACGAGATCTAGTTGATCGGCCCCGACCTGTTGCCCGTGCCGCCTCCGCAGCGCCTCGTCGCTCTGCCGCTCTTCGATCTCGAGCACGACGTGTTCACGACCGTAAGCGCCGCGCTCAGGGGAACCGCCGGCGCGGAGGTCCCGGCGAAGCTGCGCCCCGACCACGCCGGTGGCGGAGCCGCGGAGATGATGCTCGAGCTCTACCGATGGTTCGTCACCGCGTCGATGGCGCGGCACGCGTTCGCGTCGGCGGTGCGGCTCATCGCGTCGGCCGACGCCCTGCCGTTGCTGTTTCACTGCACCGCCGGTAAGGACCGCACTGGCTGGCTCGCGGCCCTTGTCCTGTCCTCTCTGGGCGTGGAGCGTGACGTCATCGTGGCGGATTATCTGCGTACAAATGATCTCAATGCGACAGGCAACGCGTACGTGCTCGCCGCGCTCGCCGACCGGGTCGAGGATCCGACCGTGCTACTGCCGCTGCTCGAGGCCCGCCGGGAGTACCTGGCGGAGGGGTTCGCCGAGGTCGATCGGGCGTATGGCGGAATGGAGGCGTACCTGGCTGACGGTCTGGGCCTGGACGGCGCGACATTCGCCGCGCTACGCGCCAACCTGCTGGAGTGATGCACCGTTCGCTTCGCTGACCCGCCCCGCCCAACCGGTGACGATCAAAGCCTGGCCGACCGCGTAGGTGGCCATCACCCAGATCGGCGGTCCGGGTAGCTCACCGGCGCCCGCCACCCGCGCCGCGATCAGGAGGTCTGAGACGAGGAAGAGGGCACCACCGACGCCGACGCGCCAGTCGTACGCGGCCGCGGTCGTGGCCATCGCCGCCAGCGCCAGCGCGTAGGCGGCGACCGGGATCGCGAGCGATCCTAGACCCGGCCAGAGCCAGGGGATGGTGACTGCCAGCACCAGCAGGTAGCCGATCGCAACGGCGAGAAGCGCCGGACGGCGGAGTCTGGCCAGCGCGCCAGCCCGTACAAATGCCGCGATGTAGCACACATGGCAGCTCAGGAAGAGCGCCATCCCGACGATGAACGCCAACGTGCCGTTGAACATCAATGCGATGTCGCCGCCAGTGGCGAAGAGCAGACCGGCGAGGAGCAGCCAGTCCGCCCGGCCGCCGGCCTCGCGCGCGGCCAGCCACAGGAAGCCGGCCAGCAACGGCATAAGCAGGGGCTTCGTCGCCCAGTCCAGGCTCGCCGGGCCGTTACCTGACGCCATGACGTTGATCGTCGCGGTGAACGCGAACAGGATGAGCACGACGCGGGATGTGGCCATGGATTACCTCGAAGCGCGGGGGTGGGAACGCCGAGCCTAGCCGGCCGCCCCGATCGCGTGCCGGTCGGACCAGGCGGCGGAGGCGATGCGTGCGACAAGCTGACACGCCTCGTCATCTTGTTCATTGACCGCCAGCGGGGTGGTCAGGCACACCACGATCACGAACGGCGGTGCGTCATCGGGGAAGACGACCCCGGCGCCGTGGCGGATACCCGGAATCCAGCCGTTCTTGTGCGCGACCCGGGTCCCCGGCGGCAGGCCCGCGGCGAGATCCTCGAGGTGCTCCTGGGCCAGCAGCGTGTCGAGCATGGCCCGACAGGATGCGGTCGACGCGAGGGGGCCGGGAGCCTTGGCGCCGAGGGCGATCGCGCCCAGCAGGGCGGCGAGGTCGGCCGCCGTGACCAGGTTGGTGATCCCAGCCTCGGCGCCCGCGGAGTCCTCGATACCGCGGCGGACCACACTGTGCCGCCCGCCGATGGTGTCCCAGACATCGGCCACCGCCGCCGTCCCCACGTGCGCCAGGATCAGGTTGGTGGCGAGGTTGGACGAGCGCACGATCATCCGCTCGGCGAGCCAGCGCAGCGTCGCCGTCGCGCCGACCCGGGCCCAGACCGCGTCGTCGTTGTCGTAGCTCTGACTGCAGCCGAACCGGGGTGCGCCTGCGGCGGCTGATTCAAATTCGTTGTGTACGGGCGCCTCGCGGTCCAGGTCGAGAACGCCGGCCTCGGCGGCGCGGTGCAGAGCGGCCAGTACGGCGGCCTTCATCGTGCTCGCCGCATAGTGGGTGGCGTCGGCCGCGCGGGCGAAGGCGGCGGCAGTGGCCCCGGGCCGCCCGCACCACACCGACACCGTGCCCGGGACGGCGTCCAGATCGGTGCGGAGGGCTTCGAGGTGACTCATGGGCAGCGAGGCTACCTCGCCGCCCCCAAATCTGGATACGGTGTGGCAGGCCTGTCAACGTCTCGGAGAGGTCGCCGTGACAGAGTTCCCCGCTCCGCAAAGCGCCGCCTACGGTCAATCCGCCAATCTGGTCTTTCCCGGAGGGTGCTGCCGGCACTGTGGCGCGTCGCCTTCGGTCAAGGCCAAGGTTCGGGGGCACCGGGGATTGATCGTGCTGATGCAGTTCCGGTCCCTCGACGGGCCGTTCTGCCGCGACTGCGGCATAGCTGCGGTACGCAGCATGAGCGCGCAGACCCTGTGGCTTGGCTGGTGGAGCGGGCTGTCGTTGCTCATCGCCCCGATCGTGCTGCTCATGAACATGGCGCTGCGGATCCGCTTCAATGGCCTTGAGCCGCCCCTGCGTGCGTACGGCTCACGTCCTCCACTCGACGCGGGACGACCGCTCTACCAGCGGTTCGCGATCGTCGGTCTGGTGGTGCCGCTGGTGGTATCGACGCTCTTCGTCACCGCCCTCGTTCGAGACCTAGCAGCGCTATGACCGGTATCGTGGTAGCTGTCAGTCGCAGCGCTACCCACACGATGTCCAAGTCCAATCAGGACAGTATTCGACTGGTGACGATTCGGTTCCCCGCAGAACGGCCACTTCCCGCTGTGTTGGTCGCGAAGGTGGTCAAGGCGCGGATATTCACGGCGAAATTTCGGGCGATCTACTGTGGATTCACCGATCAAGGGGTTATGGCTGCGGATCGGTGATCAAACCACGACCGTAAATCCTTGATCGCGGAAGAGCATGTGCAGCGACGGCTCGGCAGGCGTCAGCTCTGGTGCTTGCGGCGAGCGGCCTCGCGTCCACGCTGGGCCTGGTCGAGGATGACCTTACGGATCCTGACCGCTTGTGGGGTGACCTCGACGCACTCGTCCTCGCGGCAGAACTCCAGCGCCTGCTCGAGGGAGAGCTTGCGCGGCGGGATGAGTCTCTCCAGTTCGTCTCCAGTGGAGGAGCGCATGTTGGTGAGCTTCTTCTCCTTGGTGATATTCACGTCCATGTCGTCAGAGCGGGAGTTCTCGCCGACAATCATTCCCTCGTACACCTCGGTCGTCGGTTCGACGAACATCGAACCGCGCTCCTGCAAGTTGAACATCGCGAACGACGTCGCTGCCCCAGCTCGATCCGCCACGAGCGAGCCGGTTTGGCGGGTGCGGAGGTCGCCGAACCAGGGTTCGTACGACTCGAAGACGTGGTGCAGGATCCCCGTACCCCGGGTCTCGGTCATGAACTCGGTGCGGAAGCCGATGAGTGCGCGGGCCGGCACCAGCCACTCCATCCTGATCCAGCCGGTGCCGTGGTTGACGAGCTGTTCCATCCGGCCCTTTCGGCTGGCGAGCAGTTGAGTGATCGCGCCGAGATACTCCTCGGGTGCGTCGATCGTGAGGCGCTCGACTGGTTCGCAGACGCGACCGTTCACCTCGCGGGTCACCACCTGTGGCTTGCCCACGGTCAGCTCGTAACCCTCGCGGCGCATCTGCTCGACCAGGATCGCCAGGGCCAGCTCCCCGCGGCCTTGCACCTCCCACGTGTCCGGACGTTCGGTCGGGAGCACCCGCAGCGACACGTTGCCGACGAGCTCACGGTCCAGCCGGTCCTTGACCAGCCGAGCGGTGACCTTGGCACGCTTGACCCGCCCCGCCAGAGGGGAGGTGTTCGTACCGATAGTCATCGAGATCGCGGGCTCGTCCACCGTAATCCGGGGCAGCGGGCGGGGGTCGTCGGCGTCGGCCAGGGTGTCGCCGATCATGATCTCGGAGATGCCGGCGACGGCGATGATGTCGCCCGGTCCGGCGGACTCGGCCGACGTGCGTTCCAGCCCTTCCGTCACTAGCAGCTCGGAGATGCGTACCCGTTCTGTTTGACCGTCGGCACGGCACCAGGCCACCGTCTGTCCCTTGCGGATGGTGCCCTGACGGACGCGGCACAGTGCGAGCCGGCCCAGGAATGGCGACGCGTCCAGGTTGGTCACGTGCGCCTGCAGGGGAGCGCCCTCCACATAGGAGGGTGCGGGGATTGTGTCGAGCAGGGTCCGGAACAACGGCTCAAGGGAGGTCGAATCGGTTGGCACCGAGCCGTCCTCGGGCTGCTTCAACGACGCGACCCCATCGCGCGCACAGGCGTAGATGATCGGGAAGTCGATCTGGGAGTCATCGGCGTCCAGGTCGAGGAAGAGCTCGTACGTGTCATCGACGACTTCCTTGATCCGCGCATCGGCCCGGTCGACCTTGTTGATCACGAGAATGATCGGCAGGCGGGCTTTGAGCGCCTTGCGTAGCACGAACCGGGTCTGCGGCAGCGGGCCTTCGCTCGCGTCGACCAGCAGCAGCACCCCGTCGACCATGGTCAGTCCACGCTCCACCTCGCCGCCGAAGTCGGCGTGTCCCGGCGTGTCGATGATGTTGATCGTGACGCGTTCGCCGGCGGCGGGCTGGTAGCCGACCGCGGTGTTCTTAGCGAGGATGGTGATGCCCTTCTCCCGCTCGAGGTCCATCGAGTCCATGACCCGATCAGCCATCTCCGCTCGCGCATGATAGGCGCCGGACTGCCGGAGCATGCCGTCAACCAAGGTCGTCTTGCCGTGGTCGACGTGAGCGATGATCGCGACATTCCGGAGGTCGGCGCGGCGGAGCTGGTGTGCTGTGTCGGGCATGTACTCCATTCTCCCGTTCGCGAGACTCCCACTGGGCTGACCCCCTAGCGCAGTGACGCAGCCCGCCCACTGCCGTCGTTGATCTAGGGCGTAGTCGCGTGGTTGGAGATCCACTCACGCGACTCTGCCCTTGATCGGCGGGAGGGAGGGGTGGAGCAATGCGATGATTTGTGGGTGGGAGTAACCGGATCGTGCATGACCTGATCACAAGCCTGGGCGACCTGCCGCCGGTTGCCGTCTATGTCATCGCCGCCCTGCTCGTCTTCGCCGAGACCGGGCTGATCATTGGGCTGGTGCTGCCAGGCGAGGTGACGCTGCTCTTCATCGGATTTCTGGCCTACGCCGGCACACTCCGTCCGCTGCCCGCGATCGTGGTCATGACGATCGCCGCGCTGGCCGGCGATGCCGTCGGCTACGCCGAGGGCCGGCGGGTCGGACCGCGCCTCAAGGCCGGCCGCCTCGGCCGTTGGGTCGGCGACAAACGCTGGAACCGAGCCTCGGCATTCGTGGAGCGACACGGTGGACGGGCGGTGTTCCTCGCCCGGTTCGTCGCGTTCGCCCGGACCCTGACCCCCCGCCTGGCCGCGATGTCGGGTGTGTCCTACCCGAGGTTCCTGGCCTGGGACGTGCTCGGCGTCACCATGCAGGTCGCCGGCTCCGTGGCAGTCGGCTACCTGGCCGGCAGTTCGTACGCGCGAGTGGCGGAACTCTTCGGCCGGGCCACGGGCGCACTGTTCCTGCTTCTGCTGGTGATCGCGGCACTGGTCGTTTTCGGTCGCTACCTCGGCAACCACCCCGACCCGGTCGAGGCGTTCGGCGACCGCATCGGCGCCTGGGGGCCGCTCCGGTTGCTCGACCGCGCTTACGACGCGGCATTTCGGTGGCTCACCGCCAGGGTCGGTGTCGGTGGCGCCGTGGCCGCCAGCGTCCTACTGGGCGTGGGCGTCCTACTCGCGTTCGGTGTCGGCCTGACCTGGGCTATCGATCGGCTGGTCAGTACCAGTGGGTTCCCGCTGGTGGATCCCCTGGTTGCGGAGTGGGTCGCGACCCAGCGAACGCCGGCCGTCACCGACGCGGCGGTCACCACCCTCTCGGTACTGCGCGGCTCGTATCTGGTCGTCGCGGCGGGAGTCCTCGGTCTGGTCCTCAACAGCCGGCCCGGGCGTTGGCGGGCGGATCTACTCGGCGTGCTCGGCACTGTGGGCGCCTTCATTCCGCTCGTGATCCTCGCTGC
>Ga0184632_10000300_pt1 | contig 18435 bp, 19 predicted proteins | sample PLM31_50_b1_FD_133153 | JGI IMG/M metagenome (GOLD analysis project Ga0184632, IMG submission 133153) | Groundwater sediment microbial communities from an aquifer in East River, Colorado, USA - PLM3-1_50_b1 | ecosystem: Environmental > Terrestrial > Soil > Riparian zone | place: USA: East... | reverse complement strand
GGACATGAGACCGCGCACGATGCCCTTGGCGCCGCCCATGATACGCGGGCGTTCGATGTCGAGACCATGCTTGTGAAACAAACCGGCTTTCCAGGTCACCATCATCGGTCCAGCCCCTTGCCCGATGGTGGCGAAGCCCGCGTCGATTTTAGTCAGCTCCGCCATGCGCCAATTCCTCCAAGCGAAACAGCTTCATTCCTATCATAGAGCTGCGGCGGAAAGTCAAGCCGGCGCCAGAGCGAAAATCCGGCCGCAAAACTTCGTTGACACCGTTTCAGCGCGAGCGTATTATCAAATTCCGTGATGCGCTTTCCCGCAGAGCCATTGCGGTTTTTTTGTTTTTGCAGACGAGAACGCGAATTTGCTCTCTCATCTCGTTGCCCGCGCAGCCTGGAAGCAGTGAATCCATGAGCGTTGTGGCGATTATCCCGGCGCGCTATGGGTCGACTCGTCTGCCGGGAAAGCCGCTAGCCTTGATCGGCGATAAGCCGATGATTCAGCATGTGTACGAAAACGCCGCCAAGGCGCGGGTGCTGGATCGCGTCATCGTGGCGACCGATGACCGGCGGGTCGAAGGCGCGGTGCGTGAATTCGGCGGCGAAGTGGTAATGACGTCGAAACGGCACAAAAGCGGGACCGACCGGTTGGCTGAAGTGGCGCGGAAACTCAAAGCGGATTGGCTGGTGAACGTGCAGGGGGATTTACCGTTCATCAAGTCTGAGACGATTTCGCGGGCCGTAGGACCGCTGCGCCGCGCCCGCTCGATTCCGATGGGCACGGTTTGCTCGCCGATTTACGACGAGGAAGAGTGGCGCGATCCAAACATCGTCAAGGTCATCAAGGACGCCAACGGCTTTGCCATCTATTTTTCGCGGGCGCTGATTCCCTATCCCAGAAATGCCATCGCACAAGCTTCGGCGCGTGGGGGTAACAAGAAAGTCTGGGGATTCCGTCATCTTGGTCTCTATGTTTACCGCAGGGATTTTCTTTTGAAGTTTGCGCGTCTTCGTCCCACGGTCTTGGAGCAAACGGAGAGTTTGGAACAGCTGCGCGCGCTTCACTATGGTTATCGCGTCTTCGTCGCTGACGTCGATGACAGCTCGGTGGAAGTGGACACGCCGGCGGATCTAGACCGTGCGCAACGCTACCTAAAGGGACTGAAAGGAAGCCATGGCAGGGGTAAAAACTAAATATATTTTCGTGACCGGCGGCGTGGTGTCGTCCTTGGGTAAAGGGTTGGCAGCCGCCTCCATCGGGGCGCTGCTGGAAAGCCGGGGTCTCAAAGTTACGATGCTGAAAATGGACCCTTATATTAACGTTGACCCCGGCACCATGAGCCCGTTCCAGCATGGTGAAGTGTTTGTCACCGACGACGGTGCCGAGACCGATCTCGACCTCGGCCATTATGAACGTTACATCTCGACGGCGATGGGACGCGGGAACAACTGTACCACTGGCCAGGTTTACGAGACGGTCATCTCGAAAGAGCGACGCGGCGACTATCTGGGCGGCACGGTTCAGGTCATTCCGCATATTACGGATGAGATCAAACGGCGAATCTTTTCCGCCGCGGAAGGTTATGACATCGCGATCGGCGAAGTCGGCGGCACAGTCGGCGATATTGAAGGGTTGCCGTTTTTGGAAGCCGTGCGCCAAGTTGCGTGGGATTTAGGCCGGGAAAATGTTCTCTATATTCATTTAACTCTTGTTCCTTTTATAAGCGGTGGCGGCGAACTGAAGACTAAACCGACGCAGCATAGTGTCAAGGAACTCACCGGTTTAGGCATTCAGCCTGATATTCTTCTTTGCCGCACGGATCGCTTCCTCGATAAAAAAATCAAAACGAAAATCGCGCATTTTTGTAATGTTGCGGAAAATGCGGTTATCACGGCGAAAGACGTCGAGTGGATATATGAAGTGCCGCTGGTCTTTCATGAAGAAGGCCTCGATGAGCGGGTCGTCGAAAAACTCAATATCTGGACCGGCGCGCCACACCTTGAAAAGTGGCAGAAGGTCGTGGATGTTCTCAAGAACCCGAAGGATTCAATGCGCATCGCCGTCGTCGGCAAATACATGAGTCTAAAAGAATCCTACAAAAGTCTTTTAGAAGCACTGGTCCACGGCGGCATCGCCAACGAGGCTAAAGTCGAGCTCGACTGTATCGAAGCGGAGCAGCTAGAACAGGAGGCCGCCGATATCGTGTTGAAAAACGTCGATGGGATTCTGATCCCCGGCGGTTTCGGTGACCGCGGCAGCGAGGGAAAAATCGCAGCGATCCGTTACGCGCGCGAAAAAGACATTCCGTTTTTTGGCATTTGTCTTGGCATGCAGATGGCGGTGGTTGAGTTCGCGCGGAACGTCTGTGGCCTGGAACGCGCCAACTCGACTGAGTTCGATCTCCAGACGCCCCATCCTGTGATCCATCTCATGGAGGAGCAAAAAGCGATCGAAAGCAAAGGGGGCACGATGCGCTTAGGCGCTTACCCTTGCGTGCTCCAAAACGACACGGTCGCGTCAAAGCTGTACGGCCGGGAGAGAATCTCAGAACGCCATCGTCATCGCTTTGAGTTCAACAATAGCTATCGCGCTGAGTTTGGCGCGAAAGGAATGGTCTTGAGCGGTCTTTCGCCGGACAGTCATTTGGTCGAGATCATCGAGCTTAAGGGCCACCCGTGGTTCCTCGGGTGCCAGTTTCATCCTGAGTTCAAATCGCGGCCGATGGACAGCCACCCGCTTTTCCGGGGTTTCATCGAGGCGGCATCGCAGTACCGCAAGGCGGTTCGCGAAGTGCCACGGATGAAAGTTGTTCGCACTTGATACGTGCTCGGTTTGTTCCCCAATGCGTTCTAAATTGATCAAGATCGGCGACGTCGAAGTCGGCGCCGGACGGCCCCTTGCCGTGATCGCCGGCCCCTGTGTGATCGAGAGCCGAGACTCGGCGCTGGAGCATGCGGCGCGCCTCAAAGAAGCGGCCGACCGGGTGGGCGTGCCGTTTATTTTCAAATCGTCTTACGACAAGGCCAACCGCTCCTCGGTGACATCTTATCGCGGCCCCGGCTTGACCAAAGGGTTGGAGATCCTCGCCGAGGTCAAAAACAGGGTCGGCATAGCGATCTTAAGCGATGTTCACGAAAAGGAACAAGTCGGGCCGGCCAAAGAAGTTATCGATATTCTGCAAATCCCGGCGTTTTTATGCCGGCAAACCGACTTTGTCATCGCCGTGGCTGAATCCGGTAAAGTGGTTAACGTCAAGAAGGGACAGTTTCTCGCGCCCTGGGACATGGCGAATATCGCGCAAAAAATTCTTTCCACCGGCAACGACCAGATTTTGTTGACCGAGCGCGGCGTTTCGTTCGGTTACAATAACCTGGTCTCCGATATGCGTTCATTGGTTGTCATGGGCGAGCTGGGTTATCCGGTGGTGTTTGACGCAACCCATAGTTTGCAACTACCGGGGGGGCTGGGCCACGCTTCCGGCGGTGAGCGCAAGTTCATTGCGCATCTGGCGCGGGCGGGAGTTGCCGTCGGGGTCGATGCGCTGTTCATGGAAGTCCACGAAGACCCGGACCGTGCGTTGAGCGATGGGCCGAACTCGCTGCCGCTAGCGGAGTTTGAAGCTCTGCTCCGCGTCGTAAAAGAAATCGATGGCATTGTAAAAGAGCAGACCGTCTCGTGAGTAAGCTAGACATACTCCGACGCGCCAAAGAGGTGCTGAAGATCGAGGCCAGGGGCATCGACGCGCTCGGCGCGCGCCTCGATGACAGTTTTCTTCGCGCCGTCGAGTTGCTCTACGAATGCCGGGGAAAAGTTGTCATCACCGGCATGGGGAAGTCCGGTATTATCTCCCGCAAGATCGCCGCAACGCTGGCGAGCACCGGCACTCCGTCGTTCTTTTTACATGCCGGCGAGGGGATTCACGGGGATCTCGGCATGGTCATGAGGGGTGACGTGATTGTCGCGGTCTCCAATAGCGGCGAGACGGAAGAGATTCTAAAACTCCTGCCCCATATCAAGTTCAACGGCCTGAAGCTGATTGTGATGACCGGAAAGCTCGATTCCACCTTGGCCAAAGCGGGTGACGTTGTTCTGGATGTCGGCGTCAGGGAGGAAGCTTGCCCCCTGGGATTGGCGCCGACGGCGAGCACCACGGCGGCATTGGCGATGGGCGATGCTCTAGCGGTGGTGCTGCTGGAAAAAAAAGAATTCAGGGAGCAGGATTTTGCCCTGCGCCACCCCGGCGGTATTCTGGGCCGTAAGCTCATACTCAAAGTCAAAGATTTGATGAAAATGGGCGATGAGATTCCTTTGGTCCGGGAAGAAACGTCGATGAAAGAGGCGCTGTTTGAGATCACTTCCAAGCGCCTGGGCGTTACCGGTGTGGTGGACGGCGAAGGCCGCCTCGTGGGCGTTATCACCGACGGCGATCTCAGACGGGGCCTGGAAAAAAAAGGCGACATCTTCGACCTTAAAGCGGCAGAGCTAATGACGCGCGGTCCGAAGGCCATCGCCGCGGAGATGCTTGCCGCCGAAGCGGTGGCCGTGATGGAACAGTTCCCAATCACGTCGCTCTTTATTGTGGACCAGCAAAGTAAAAAACCCATCGGCGTCATTCATCTCCACGACATTATCAAAGCGGGTGTGGTCTAAGCACGGTGAAACGCGTTCCGCTGTCCGTTCAAGACAAGGCGAGGAAGATCAAACTTCTCTTGCTCGACGTCGATGGAGTGCTCACCGACGGCGGCATTTACCTCGATGACCGCGGCGTTGAGATCAAACGCTTCGACGTGCGTGACGGCCAGGGCATCACGCTGCTGCAACGCGCTGGAGTACGGGTCGGTATTATCACCGGTCGCTCCTCCAACGTGGTGCGGTACCGGGCGCGCGAACTTGGGGTGAAGATCGTCTATCAAGGCGCGGGTGACAAGGTTGATATCTATGAAGAGATCAAACGGAAAACCGGCCTTGGCGACAGCCAGATTGCTTATGTCGGAGATGATATCAGCGATCTCCCAGTGCTGCGGCGCGCTGGCCTCGCGATCACTGTTAGGGACTCATGGGCGGCACTTAAACCGGATGTGGATTACGTGACTCAGGTTGATGGGGGGCGCGGCGCCGTCCGAGAAGTCGTTGAATTGCTGCTACGGGCCACCGGGGGGTGGAGAAAATTAACCAAGGAATCATTACCCCGGTAGATTCGAGCAGTTACGAATTCCAGCGTTTGAGGAGGGGTAAAGCAAATTCCGTGCCTTTAGCTTTACAGCGTTTTCTAAGCGTGTTAGGCTTTCACGTCATCGACGAGATTTGGCATGCGCAAAACCAGAAGGCTAATCCTGCTGCTGGCCGTATTTCTCTCTCTGGGAGGGGTGGCTTACAAGGTCTTTGAAACAGTCTCCCAGGCGCAGCGAGAAATCAAGAAAAATCCCATTAAGGCGCTGGATTATCTGCCGGAATCGGCTCTCCACGTCAAAGATTTTCGGCGCGCTAAGGTGGAAAATGGCCGCAAAGTCTGGGAGGTTATGGGTGAGGAGGCCGACTATTACAAAGACCAGAAAGAAGCGGTGATCAAGAAGCCACGATTCCTTTATTACGCCCGCGACGGCGAGGTTGCGGAAACCTCGGGCGAAGTCGCTAGAATGTTTCTGGGCGAGAAGGAGCTGGAAAAGCTGCAGATTGGAGGCGGCATCCAGGTGAATTATCAAAACTACGTCCTGAAATCCGCTGAAGCCGTATATCTGCCGGCGCAGCAGCGAATTTTGTTACCGAAGCGAACGACGCTTATCGGCGGGGGTTTTGAACTGGAGGGATCGAGCATGGAGGTCGAATTGGAAAGCAAGATCATACGCTTGCTTAACAGTGTCAAAACTAAGATCGAGCCCGACAAAATGGAAAAAAGGAAGAAAGAACCCAAGGCAATGCCGGTGAGTGGAGGGTAAATGGAGCGTACTTGGTTCAGAATAGGATTTTTCATCGGTCTCATGGCGCTGATCACGGCAACACTATCGGCCCATGCGGCGGATCCGGCGAAAGAGGAAACAAAGAAGAAATCCAGCGGCGGCGGTTTCGAACTGAACAAGAAGGATCCCATCTACATCACGTCAGATTGGATGGAGGTCGATCAAGTAAAAAATACCATTACCTACAAAGGGCGGGTGGTAATGGTGCAGGCCGAGATGACGATGCGGAGCGAGACATTGATCGCCCATTACGATCCCGAAATGAAGCGCATGAGTCAGATTATCGCCGAAGGCAAGGTCAACACGACACAAGGGGACCGCGTGGCGACCGGTGATAAAGCCGTGTTCGACGAAAAGGCGAAAACCGTGACGTTAACGGGCAACCCAGTCATGCGCCAGGGCAACAGCCAGGTGAGCGGTACGCGGGTGATCTACTTCATGGAACAGGACCGCGCTGTCGCCGAAGGCGATGGGAAGATAAGAGTCCAAGCGACGATTTTTCCAGAGGAGCTGCAAAAACAGGAAAAAGGAGATTCCGCCGCGAGCCAGCAAAAATGAGCATTCTTCAGGCGGTGGGAGTCGCGAAATCATACAGCGGCCGTCGCGTCGTGGACGCCATCGATTTAGAAGTCCGGGGCGGCGAAGTCGTAGGCTTATTGGGTCCCAACGGCGCCGGTAAAACTACCACGTTTCACATGATGGTGGGTTTGGTGCAGCCGGACGAGGGAAAAGTGTTGCTCAATAACGAAGATTTAACGGAGATGCCGATTTATAAGCGGGCTCGCTCGGGCATCAGTTATTTGCCGCAGGAATCCTCCGTATTCCGGCGGCTGACCGTGCAGGACAATCTTTACGCGATCCTGCAAACATTGGATTTGACCATGGAGGAACGGCGTGAGCGTGCCGGCGCGCTCATGAAAATGCTCGGCGTGGGGCACCTTGCCACCCATAAGGCCCACACACTTTCCGGCGGCGAACGGCGCCGCGTGGAGATCGCCCGGGCCTTGGTGTTGTCGCCGTTTTTCGTTTTGCTTGACGAGCCCTTTACCGGTATCGATCCGATCGCCGTCGCTGAGATCCAAAAGATCGTGCGCCGGTTGATTTCCAGCGGCATTGGTATTCTGATAACCGATCACAACGTGCGCGAGACCCTGGGAATTTGCGATCGCGCCTACATCGTCAACGAGGGCGCGATTCTCGAGGAGGGCACCCCGGAAAAAATCACCGCGAGTCCCGAAGCGAGGAAATTTTACTTGGGAGAAGGTTTTAAGTTTTAACTATGGCTCTCGAAATTCGTCAGGTCCAGAAGCTTGCCCAACAGTTAGTGATGACGCCGCAATTGCAGCAGGCGATCAAGTTGTTGCAGCTTTCGCGAATCGAATTGCAAGAAATGGTTACGACGGAATTGGAGGAGAACCCCGCGCTTGAAGAAGTTCCGGTGAGCGAAATTGAAACGGCCGAGCAGGGGCCCCAGGAATCCCAGCCGGGTGGTTCGGAGCAGGTTGAGGAGCCGGTTTTGAACCGGGAGCCGTCCGGGGTGGACAAGATCGGCACGCTCGACTGGCAGGAGTATCTCGATAGCCACTCAAACTCAATTCACGGCTCCTTAACGGCTGAAGCCAATTCGGATGACGGCGACGGGCCGCCGTCTTGGGAAAATAGCCTGACCAAAAAGACTTCGCTGGAAGATCATTTGATCTGGCAACTCAGGCTGTCCAAAGCCACCGAAAAAGAAGAAAACGTCGGCCTCTATATTATAGGCAACCTCAACGAGAACGGCTATCTGGCGTTGTCTTTGGAAGACGTTTGCAGCGCCACCGAGGCCGCCCTGGAAGACGCCGAAGCCGTACACAAGAGAATTCTTTTTTTCGATCCCGTCGGCGTCGCGGCCCGGGATTTGCGCGAATGTCTACTGGCGCAACTGGAAAGCTTGGGATTAGCTGATAGCCTGGCGGCCCGGATCGCCAGCGATTTTTTGGGCCACCTGGAATCCAAGCGCTACGAAAAACTGGCGCGCGAGTTGGGCGTGGGTATCGACGAGATCGCCGACGCGGCCCATGTTATTGCTTCCCTGGAGCCCAAGCCCTCCCGAGGATTTGAACAGGACGAAGTTCGTACCGTCTTGCCCGATGTTTTCGTCGAAAAAGTCGGCGATGATTATGTAATTTATCTGAACGACGAAGGCGTGCCGCGCCTACGGGTCAGCTCGCTCTACCGACGTATGGTGGGGCAAGAGGGTGAGGCTGAGGTACAGGCCCGGCAGTATCTCCAAGAAAAGGTCCGTGCCGCGACCTGGCTCATCAAGAGCATTCAACAACGACAGCAAACCCTCTTCCGCGTCACCCAGAGTATTTTCAAGTTCCAACGGGAATTTCTCGATCATGGGGTCAGCCAATTAAGGCCGATGGTGCTGCGGGACATCGCCGAGGATATTCACATGCATGAGTCCACGGTCAGCCGGGCCACGGCCAATAAATACGTGTACACGCCGCAGGGGCTCTTCGAGCTCAAGTTCTTTTTTCAAAGCGGCATCAGGGGCGGCAATGGTGAAGATGTCGCCAGCGAGACCGTCAAAGAGAAAATCCGCGGCATTATCACCGCGGAAGACCCGCAGAAGCCCTACAGCGACCAGCATATCGCGGCGGTGTTGTCGGACAATTCCATCGAAATCGCGCGGCGCACCGTGGCCAAGTACCGTGAGGCCATGGGCATTTTGCCCTCCTCGCAGCGGCGCCAGCCCTTTCTTCGCAAATAGCTCTTTGATAGAGAGAAGAACCGATGAGCGACGTGAACGTTCATGACGACCTTTATGCGACCATCGATTTGGCGGTGGATAAGATAGAGCGGCAGGTCAAGAAACAAAAATAAAGAGCCAACTCAACCCAAGAAAGCCCAAACAGTGAAGATTACCGATTTTTTGACCGCCGAGGGTATCATCCCCGATCTCGCGGGAAGCGACAAACGAGCCGTTCTGAATGAGTTGGCGGAAAAGTTCGCGGCGGCCGACGGCGCGCCGGCGGCCGATCGCGTGCTGCAAGTCCTGCTTGAGCGGGAGAAAATTAGCACCACGGCCATCGGCGAGGGTGTGGCTATTCCCCACGGTAAGCTTGCCGACGTTGATCGGGTGCGCGCCGTCTTCGCGCGCAGCAAGGCGGGCGTTGATTTCGCCTCTCTCGACGGCGCGCCTACGCATTTGTTTTTTGCCTTGATTGCCCCTGAGGACGGCGCCGCGGATCATCTCAAGGCGATGGCGCGTATTTCCCGCCTCTTAAAAGATGCGGCTTTCCGCGATCGGCTGCTGAAAGGAACATCTGGCAGAGAGCTCTTTGACATCATCACCGCGGAGGACCAGAAGTTCTAACTGTCTATGGCGGAATCTCTGGATATCGTCATCGTCACGGGGCTCTCCGGCTCGGGGAAAAGTCTTGCCATCCGCGCTTTCGAAGATAATGGTTTTTTCTGCGTTGATAATCTGCCCGCGCTCCTGATTCCGAAATTTATCGACCTCTGCCAAGACCACCGCGAAGGTGTCGCCCGCATCGCGCTGGGAGTGGACTTGCGCGGCGAGCAGTTTCTCCAATCTTGGCCAAACGTTCTGGCGCAAATGCGCACCGCGGGCCACCATATCCAGGTGCTATTTTTCGACGCTTCCGACGACGTGCTGCTCAGGCGCTTCAGTGAAACGCGGCGGCCCCATCCGCTGGCGGGAGATGAATCGATTCAGGACGGCATTTCCCGCGAACGTAAGGCGCTGGAAGCGATGCGCGCTCTGGCGGACAAAATTATCGACACCAGCAATTTCACCGTGCACCAGTTGAAGCAGGAAATCGAGCAACAGTTCTGCCAGGCGCCGTTCTCGCGGCGCATGGCGGTTTTTTTGACGTCCTTTGGCTATAAGTACGGCATTCCGCACGACACGGACATCATCTTGGACGTTCGCTTTCTGCCCAATCCTTACTTCGTCAATGAGCTGCGCGAGAAAACCGGCCTGGACTCAGAGGTTAGAGACTACGTTCAGCAAAACGATGACACGCGCGCGTTTCTCGACCGTCTGTATGCCCTTCTCGAATTTACCTTGCCGCTCTACGAGAGGGAGGGCAAAAGCAGCCTCACCCTGGCGCTTGGGTGCACCGGCGGAAGGCACCGTTCCGTGGTGTTGGTGGAGAATCTACGGCAGCGGCTGAGCCGGGGGCAATTGCGCATACACGTCAAACACCGCGACATCGACAAGTGACCGCATGGGCAAAGCCATAAAAAAACTGGAGATCCAGAACAAGCTTGGACTTCACGCCAGGGCCGCGGCTTTGTTCGTGCAAACGGTCAATAAATTTTCGTCACAGGTGACCGTCACCAATGACGGCCAGACCGCGGATGGCCGCAGCATCATGGGCATGCTGACCCTTGGAGCGACCCAGGGCAGCAAAATCCAGGTCGAAGTGACCGGCGAGGACGCCGACAAGGCGCTACGGGCCATCGAAAAGCTGCTCGACAGCCGGTTCAACGAGAACGAGTAAGGTTGATTCACCTACTCGTATCCGCTATACAAAACAGACTAATTTTTCGGCAAATATGACCCTGGAGGTAGGCTCAATGGCAGGGAAAGATTTCTTATTTACGTCTGAATCCGTTTCCGAAGGCCATCCCGACAAACTCTGCGATCAAGTCTCCGACGCTATCCTGGACGCTCATCTAGCGGGCGACCCTGATAGCCGCGTCGCGTGCGAGAGCCTGGCCAAAACCGGAATGATCGTTGTCGCCGGGGAAATCACCAGCAACGCGAAGGTCGGCTATGTTGATATCGTGCGCGAAGTGGTGCGCGAGATCGGCTATACCGATTCCGCGATGGGGTTCGACGGTAACACTTGTGCGATCTTGACCGCCATCGAGCAGCAGTCACCGGATATTTCGCAGGGCGTCACCGAAGGCGAAGGTTTGCACAAAGAACAAGGTGCCGGCGACCAGGGCATGATGTTCGGTTATGCCTGCGATGAAACGCCCGAGCTGATGCCGTTTCCGATCCAGATGGCGCACAGCCTGGTCAGATACTTGGCCAAGATTCGCAAAGGCGGCGAGGCGCACTTTCTCAGACCCGACAGCAAATCCCAGGTCACGGTGGAATACCGAGACGGGAAACCGGTGAAGGTTAGAAACGTCGTGATCTCGACGCAGCACAGCCCCGAAGTCGAGTATCGGAAGTTGAAAGAAACCATTATCGACGGCGTGATCAAAGCCGTTATCCCGGCCGAGTATCTCGACAAAGACACCATTTTTCATGTCAATCCAACCGGTCGCTTTGTGGTCGGCGGGCCTCAAGGCGACTGCGGTCTCACGGGACGAAAAATCATCGTCGACACATACGGCGGCATGGGACGACATGGCGGCGGCGCTTTCTCGGGAAAGGATCCGTCGAAGGTTGACCGGAGCGCGGCCTACATGGCGCGCTACGTGGCGAAAAACATCGTCGCCGCGGAATTGGCTCAGCGTTGCGAGGTGCAGCTCGCCTACGTCATCGGTGTCGCGCAACCGGTCTCCGTGCTTGTCGAAACCTTTGGTACCGCGGCGATTCCCGAAGCGCAGATCGCCAAAATCGTTCAAGACACCTTCGATCTGAGCCCCAAAGGCATTATTCAAACACTCGATCTCAAACGTCCCATCTATCGCGCTACGGCAGCGTACGGCCATTTTGGCCGCACGCCGAAGGAAGGGCAGTTTACCTGGGAAAAGACCGATCGTGCGGCGGAACTTAGAAAAGCGGCGGGCAAAGTATAGTTATGACTCGATGAGGGGAAATTTTCAGGATGGCAAAAAACTACGACGTCAAAGATTTCAAACTGGCTCCAACCGGGCGCAAACGCATTCTCTGGGCGGCACAGGACATGCCCGTGCTGCAACGGGTGCGCGAACGCTTCCAAAAAGAGAAGCCATTACAGGGAATGCGCTTCTCGGCCTGTCTTCATGTGACCGCGGAAACCGCCAACCTGGTGCAGACGTTAAAAGCCGGTGGGGCGAACGTTGTGCTGTGCGCCTCCAATCCGTTATCGACGCAGGACGACGTCGCGGCTTCATTAGTACAGCACGACAAGATTTCCACCTACGCGATCAAGGGCGAGGACAACAAGACGTATTACAAGCACCTGCGCGCGGCTCTCGATCACCAGCCGGTGATCACCATGGATGACGGCGCCGACCTGGTGTCGATGTTGCACACCGACTACACGAAGCTCATTGCCAACTTGATCGCGAGCATGGAGGAGACGACCACGGGTGTCATTCGCCTGCGCGCATTGGAAAAAGAAGGAGCGCTTAAGATTCCCGTGATCGCCGTCAACGACGCGGCCACCAAACATCTATTCGATAACCGCTACGGCACCGGCCAATCAACCATCGACGGCGTCATCCGGGCCACCGATATGTTGATCGCCGGCAAGCATGTTGTCGTTGCCGGCTACGGCTGGTGCGGCAAGGGGGTGGCGGCGCGCGCGCGCGGCATGGGTGGAAAGGTCATCGTTACCGAAGTCGATCCGGTGCCGGCCCTCGAAGCGGCCATGGACGGCTTTGAAGTGATGACGATGAAGGCGGCCGCCAAAATCGGGGATCTATTTATTACGCTCACCGGCGACATGCATGTCATTGCCGCGGATCATCTAAGAGTCATGAAGAACGGCGCGGTGATCTGCAACTCCGGCCACTTCGATATTGAAATTGATCTTAAAGCGCTTACCAAGCTCGCTCGGAAAGTCGAAAAGAACGTGCGCAACTTCGTCGACGCGTATCATCTGCCCGGCGGCAAAACGATTTATTTGCTCGGTGAAGGCCGACTCGTCAATCTCGCGGCGGCGGAAGGGCATCCGGCGTCGGTCATGGATATGAGTTTCGCGACCCAGGCGCTGGCGGCGGAGTGGGCGGTAAAAAACCAGAAAAAGCTGACGCCGCAGGTCTACGAGGTGCCCGTCGCTGTTGAGAATTGGGTGGCCAAGCTCAAACTCTCTTCGATGGGAATTCACATCGATGCCCTGACCAAAGAGCAAGCCAAGTATCTTTCGTCCTGGGACCATGGCACCTGATGCGAGTGAGAGTTCAAGTCGTTCAAAAAGTTCAAATCGTTCAAAACGTTTTGAACTGCAGTTGTCGGCACCAGGGCTCGCCCCTCTCTGCCAGAAGACCCCCTACGTTGGAACTTCTTAATACTTGACGCAGCCTGCGGGCGGGATTAGATAAAGGCGGGTAGCTAATCTCAATCCCCCGTTCAGGAGGTGGTTTATGAGCAGTCAGAGCGCCGTGCAGAAATTTATCGCGTCCGCCCGCAGGCTTCACGCCGAAGAGGAAGACGCGGCGAAACGCTGGGAGAAAATGACGCCGCTACTTCAGGAGTTATTGGCCGATCCGTCGTTGCAAGAGCAATCGAGAAGCTGGCCGGATTGCGCCCAAGGCGGTGAGCGCGCCGAGAACTTACTCTTCTATGAGGATCCGGATTACAAGTTTGTTATCAACGGCTTGATCAAGGCGCCTCACACTCGCACCGCGATTCATGACCACGCGCACAATTGGACTCTTTACGGAGTGCTCGACGGCAATGAGAACATTGAACGCTATGAACGTGTGGACGATCGGTCCAAACCCGACTATGCCGAGGTCCGTAAAACGGTTAACGTCAAAGTCAGCGCCGGAAAGATCGATTTGGTGCCGCCTTATGAGATTCACGCCGAAGAAAGCGGCGGAGAGCGCACGGTCGCGATCATAGTTCGCGCGGAAAAGGCCGGCGGATTTTTGCAGGGCCGCTACGATCCCGCGACCAACAAGTACTGGCAGGGTTACGGACCTACGCAGCTCCCCCACGAGCTGAAATAGTTGTTTTGGACCCCGAACGTCGTTCGGTTTCCCGGTTCGCGCGACGTAGGGGCGCGGCGTCAGCCGCGGATGAAGCCGTACTTTGGCGGATTCGCGTCCCTAAGACAAAATAATCCTCGCTCTTGGAGACTTTTGTGGCAAATGCAGTAACTCACGGTAAACCTCGCATCGCGGTCTTCTCCGGTCCCACGGCCACGATTCAAAACAGTGAACCGCTCGTTACCAGCAACAAAGCGCGCGAGAAGTACGGCTTGTCTTTGCGCATGAACGCAGACGGCACCCCGATGCGTTTCGACATTCTGCGCGCCCAGCGCCTGGCCGCGCCGGTGACCGTCTATGTCGAGCAATTTAGCGCTCATCCGCTTGAACGAGACGCCGCCGAGCTTTATGCGCCGCCCGACGGCTATCTCGACGCCGCCGGCGTTTTTCACAAGGAGCGCACAGGTCCCGCTGACAAACCTGTCTACGCAGTAACGCTGAAGCCCGAAGACGGTCTCTATCCGTTGCCTTACATGGCGCGGCAAGCCGCCGGCCAGGCGTGGGAAGAAGACGGCACGGAAAAAGGCGCGCTGGCTGAGCGCACTCGCGTGCCGTTTTTCCCGGACGGCTCGCGTCTCTTCGAAGAAATCGACCGATTGGGAATCGCCGACAGCGGCGTGGGCTGCTCGTTGTCTTCAAAAGCTGATTTTGATTTTTATCGCGCCGCGCCGTCCGGCGGGTACATGAAAGGTCTCGCGGCAGCTCTGCGCACCGACGTGGGGCGAGGCGATATCGCGCCGGAAGTTCACGGCAGGGATTTCTTTCCTTACCGGCCCAATCATCTGCGCAAGGAGCCGCCGATGGCGACGCTGGCGAAATTGACCAATGTCGTGCAGCAAGCTCTGCGTGGCGGTCAGTACGCCGGGGCGATCTGGCTCGAGGGCAGCCCGTTTGTCGAGGAAACCAGCTATTGGCTCAACTTGCTTATCGATACGACCGCGCCCATTGCGGGTAATTCATCTCAACGACCCCACGGCGCTGTGGGCAATGACGGCGACCGGAATATCGTCGATTCCGTGGATTACATCACGTCGCGAATTTGGGCCGATGAAAGTGGGCGCGACTGCATCGGCGCAGTCGCCATCCTCGATGAACAGATTTTTACCGCCCGCGACGTGCAAAAAGCGGACGCGCGGCCCGGCGGCTATGTCGCCACCGGTGGGCACGGCGGCATCATTGGACGCATCGGCCATCCCGGCCCGCCGCAGTTCACGTTCAAGACCATCAAGCGGCATACCTACAATTCAGCGGTGAATCTCACGCAGTTGCCCAACGAAGTTCAAGGTTCAAGGGTTCAAGGTTCAAGGATCGCAACCGTGGTGGTGCCGATCAAAGATGCTGACGGTAATTTGCTTCCGGCCGCGATTCCGAAGGTCACGATTGTCAAGCATGCGCGTTATCTGCCTGAGGATCACTCGGGCGACGCAGCGGCGGAAATCGATATCCTCGCGCGCATTGAAAACAATCTGCGCCAAGCGCCGCTCGCCGGTTTCGTCGCCGAAGGCTCCGCGCCATTCGGCGCTATGAGCAATTCCGTCGACGCGGCGCTGAGGCGCGCGACGTTTTGCGGCATGCCCTTCGTGAAAGTCGGCAGGGGCAACGCCGCCGGGTTCGTGGAGCAGGCGCGTAATCCGCTATCGATCGCGGGGAGCAATCTCACTTCCACAAAAGCGCGGTTGCTGCTCATGGCCTGCTTGATGAAATTCGGCGCTCTGCCGCCGGCGGTTGATCCTGCGAACCCGACGCCGGATGAGGTCAAGGCCGTCGAAACAAAGCTCGATCAATATCGGGAAGTTTTTAACACTCACTGATCCGCGCCTGCGCGCGGGTTTTTGTGGGAGGTTCTATGCCGGGAAATCACAAGCACAAGTCATTTGAAGGTCACATGCACGATTATGACGCGCACATCAAGGCTGTCGAAGAAGATTTGGAATACTACCGGGCAAAACGATTTGAGCCGCGCATTATCTATTTACTGCGGCGCGGCGTTGTGACGTTCTATGATCTACTCAAGGCCCGAACGGCGCTCAAAAAGAAAAACCAGTTTTTCAAGATCAAGAAACCCCAGGGAAAGAATATCGAAGCCCGCGTGCGCTACCTGGAAGAGTGGCTCGACGAATACGTGAAGGGGATCGCCCTGGTCTCGGCGCGTGCCGTCGAATCCATGGACATGGTGACCGAAGACAATCGCAAGGAGCGCGGTGACTATGACGACTTTTTCAAAATCAAAAAGAAGGAACACCACGGCACCCTCCAAGAACGCATGGTGAACCTGGAGCAGGACTTAAAAGACTACCAGGAATTGCTCGAGGTATTCGTCCAAGCCCTGATCAAACGCGGTTGGTCGAATCGCGCGGAGTTGGACCAGCGTTGGCAGCAGCTCCATGAAGAGCGCCCCTGGGCCGGCGGCACGATTGTCGCCAGGGCGTGGACCGATCCAGCGTTCAAGCAGGAGTTGTTGTCCACCGGCCGCGAGGCGCTTCGAGAAATGGGCGTGCACCAGGGGAAAGTCGGCAAGTTAGTCGTTGTGGAGAATAGCGACAAGGTTCACAACGTCGTCGTTTGCACTCTCTGCTCTTGTTATCCCTACGACATTCTCGGCGACACACCATGGTGGTACAAGCACGAGAGCTACCGAACTAAGATTGTCCAGAATCCCCGGGCGACCCTGGAAGAGATGTTTGACTTGAAAGTTCCCGTGAACAAAGAGGTCCAGGTTTACGACAGCACCTCGGACGTGCGTTACTTCGTGCTACCGCAACGGCCCGCTGGCACCGAGGGCATGTCGGAGGAAGAGTTGGCGAAGCTCGTCACCGCCGATAGTTTGATCGGCGCCGGCTACGCGCTGGAACCACGGCAGTTGAGTGAAGTGGAAAAGTCGGGAGCGACACCCGAAATGCCGAGAGTGCGGCCGGATTGAGTAAAATCATAGAATCAATGGACGGTAAGTTCAAAATCGGCGACCCCGTCGTGGTTGCATCTGAAAACCCCAAAGGCAACCCGCGCACGCCGAAGTACATCCGCGGCAAACGCGGCGTTATCGGCTTGGTCCACGGTGTTCTGGAAAACATCAGAGACCACCGTGGCATACATAATCCGCTTTACACGGTGCGGTTTGATCTGAGCGAATTGTCAACCTGCCACGACACAGATTCTATCTGGGTGGACGTGCATGAAGAATGGTTGAGTGTGCTCGAGCCCGAAGAGAGAAATTGATTCTCCTTCGCCGAATACCTCGCAGCTCGCTGCGAGGATGAAGGTGAGGAGAACCCTTCGTAGCCTTGGCGAAGGAGGGTGGAAGGGCTTTGGAGAATTTCGCAAAGATATCTCGGAGCTTTGCTCCGAGGAGCTTCATTAAACCAGGGATCCGTCGTTTAGCGAAACTCCACTCGTAGATTCGAAATTTGCCGTCGCCGTAGTCGCTATTGGCGTTTTCCCACCAATGCGAGAAGGACGGCTAGAGCGGCCACGGGTAGAAGTAAAGAGAAGGCAAATTGCTGGTCGTAGGCAAAACCCGCGGCATCACCGCCAATCCGATTTTTCTTCGCGACCTCGGCTAGCGCTACCGCGGCCGTCGTGCCTAACACGCCCGAGGCGGTGCCAAACGTGGTCAGCATGGCGGAAAGCATTCCGTAATCTCCGCTTGGGACCGCTGAAAAGGCGGCCTTTTCATTGGCGGGGACAAAAAGTCCGATGCCGGCCCCCAGAATACAGAGAACAAAAACGATCCAAACAAGTGTGGCGCCCGCCCCGAGTCGAGCATACAAGAACACACCCAAAAGAATAATGCACAAGCCAAATATGGTCACCCACCTGGGATTTAGCCGATCCGCAAAACGGCCGCTTAGGGGTGAGAACAGCGTGGTACAGAAGGGCAGGGTGGCCATGGCGAGACCCACCGAAAGTGGTGAAATCCCAATAGCGTTGAGCAAGTACAGAGGGCCGAAGATAGAAACCGGGTAGAACGCCAGGGTTGCAAGAACTAGAGACAGGATCGCGCGTAGGAGCGCAATATTGCGAAAATAGCGGAGGTTCATCAATGGTGCTTTCGCATTTAATTCTCTCCAGACGAAGCCGACCATTCCCGCCGCCGCCAAGCCAAACCACAACATGATCTCCGAGCCGTGCCAACCGAAGCGAGTTCCGAGAGTCAGGGCTATTAGAAGTGAAGGAAAGCCGATTAATAGTGAAATGACAGCCAAAGAATCAAAGGAAACGTCACGGCGTTCTTCCTTTCCTTTAAAAATCAGAAACAAAGTCAGGCAGGTGGCTATCCCAAAAATGCAATTGGCAAGGAAAACCGCGCGCCATCCCCAAAACTGAAGGATGAGCCCGCCGATAGTCGGTCCCGTGGTCCGGCCCAACGCGACGGAGGCAGCGAGCCAGCCGAGAGCCCGTCCTCTGCTCTCGTGTTCGTGGATAGAGGCTACGATAGCCCCAGCCAGCGGCGCTGCCATGGCCAAGCAGAGCGCCATGAGGCAGCGGAACGCGAGCAGTTGCAGAAACGATCCCGAGACCGCCGCTAAACCTGCGCCCACGGCGTAAAGAGTGAGCCCTGTTTTAAAAATCTTTCTTCGACCGAAGAGATCGCCCG
>Ga0184632_10000299_pt1 | contig 18447 bp, 15 predicted proteins | sample PLM31_50_b1_FD_133153 | JGI IMG/M metagenome (GOLD analysis project Ga0184632, IMG submission 133153) | Groundwater sediment microbial communities from an aquifer in East River, Colorado, USA - PLM3-1_50_b1 | ecosystem: Environmental > Terrestrial > Soil > Riparian zone | place: USA: East... | reverse complement strand
TGCGCAAGATTCCCCACTGCTGCCTCCCGTAGGAGTCTGGGCCGTGTCTCAGTCCCAGTGTGGCTGATCGTCCTCTCAGACCAGCTACGGATCGTCGCCTTGGTGAGCCGTTACCTCACCAACAAGCTAATCCGCCGCGGGCTCATCCTCGATCGGAGGCCGAAGCTACCTTTTCCTTCAAGTCCGAAAGACTCGAAGGGCCATCCGGTATTAATCCGGGTTTCCCCGGGCTATCCCAGTATCGAGGGCAGATTACCCACGTGTTACTCACCCGTTCGCCGCTGTCCCCAGGCCCGAAGGCCTGGTTCTCGCTCGACTTGCATGTGTTAAGCGCGCCGCCAGCGTTCGTCCTGAGCCAGGATCAAACTCTCCGTGAAGATTGATTGCCGGCGAACTGCCCGGCGATCTTTCACTTTGAGCTTGTGCTCAAAGTCCAGCCCATCGGCATCGCAAGCGACACCTTAGGCTGTGACAGGTTAATGGCCTCATTGACCCGAAGGTCGCTGAGGTCTCGACGTAAACGCTGCTGAGTTTTCAAAGACCGTCGCTGCTGTCGGCGTAAAAAAGCCTCCGACTCGCGCCAGAGGCCCAGGGAAGCTCGGAAACTTTCGTCGTATCCGTTGCGTCCTGAGGGCGCTCCAATGTCGAGGTACGGGGACGTCCTACGCCGCCCTATCGGGCAGCCGGGGAATGATAGCAACCGAGAGGCCCCAGTCAAGCGGCGGAAAACCGCATGAAGCGGCGTTTCCCGGCCTGGACGAGCGCACCCGCCAGGGTAGCCCTCGGCAGGTCGAGCTCGGAGACGGGCGAGCCTTCCACCTTGACCCCACCTTGCGCGATCAGGCGACGAGCCTCGCTCGTGGAGCCCACCCCGAGATGCTCGACCAGCAGGGTCGGGAGATGGATCGGGTCCCCCTCCGGGAGTGGGGCCTCAGGAACGTCCTGCGGGGCTTCACGTTCGCGCACCACGCGCGTGAAGTGATCTTCGGCCCGACTCGCCGCTTCTGGTCCATGCGCGCGCGTAACAATGAACCGGGCCAACTGCAGCTTGGCGTCCATGGGATCCCCTGCCGGTAGATCTCGTTCCAGCACGAGCCGGTAGTAGTCGGGGAGCAGCTCGTCGGGCAGGCGCATCGTCTTGCCGAACTGCTCGTTCGGATCCTCGACGAGCGCGATGTAGTTCCCTTTCGAGCCGCTCATCTTGCTGCCGTCCCAGGATTCGATCAGCGGCGTGATCAGCACGACCTGGGGCTCGAGCCCGTAGGCCTCCATCACATCGCGACCCGTGAGCAGGTTGTACAGCTGGTCGGTCCCGCCGAGCTCGACGTCTGCCTCGACGGCGACGGAGTCGTATGCCTGCATCAACGGGTAGAGGAGCTCGGAGACCGAGATAGCCTGCTGCGCCGCAAAGCGCTTCGCGAAGTCGTCGCGTTCGAGAATCCGCGCGACCGTCACGGAACGCGTGAGGCGCAGAACCTCCGCGAAGTCCACCTTGGCGAGCCACTCGCCGTTGTAGCGCACCTCCGTCCGTTCGGGATCGAGAATCGTGTAGGCCGACTCGAAGAAGCGCGCCGCCATGCGGTCGATCTCCTCCGGCGCGATGATCGGCCGCTCTATCGACGCGCCGGACGGATCGCCGATGCGTGCCGTGTAGTCGCCGACGATCAGCACGCCCGTATGGCCGGCGTCCTGGAATGCACGCATCCGCTGTAGCGGTATCCCGTTGCCGATGTGGATGTGCGGCGCCGTGACGTCGATGCCGAGCTTGACCCGCAAGGGTCGGCCGAGCTTCAGCTTCTCCTCGAGCCCGCCTCTCGGCAGCACGTCGACCGCGTTCCGCGTGAGCTCGGCGACGCTCATGCTCTTAAGGCCGCTTCGAGGACGGCCCCGCAGGCAAAGCCCGCGGGGCCTCGGTGCGGCGTCGCCGAGTCGACGCCTCGTCGAGGTTCTCGAGGTCGATGGGGTCGAGCTTGTCCGCGGGCTCAAAGCCGAAGACCTGTGCGAGGAACGAGAGGTGGGCCTCGATCGCGCGCTTGACGTTCTCGGCCCTGCGGAACCCGTGCCCTTCGCCTTCGAACGCGATGTAGGCGTATGGGATCCCGCGGCGGTCGAGCGCGTCGACGATGACTTCGGACTGCGACGGCGGAACGACCTTGTCGTCGAGTCCCTGGAGAAGTAGGAGCGGCCGTTTGATCGAGTCTGCATGGGTCACAGGCGAGCGCTCGCGATAGAGATCGAGCGCTTCCGGCCACGGGCCCACCAGATATTCGTCGTAGTGCGACTCGAACTTATGGGTCTCCTCGTGGAAGCTGACGAGGTCGGCGACGCCGTAATACGACGTACCGGAGGCGAACTCGTCACGCACCGCGAGCGCCATCAGCGTCGTGTAGCCGCCGGCGCTGCCGCCGGTGATCTCGATTCGCGCCGCGTCCGCGTCACCGCGTGCAGAGAGATACCGCGCGGCGGCCGCGCTGTCCTCGACGTCGACCTCCCCCCAGCGACCGCGCAGGCGGTCGCGGTACTCGCGGCCGTAACCAGTACTTCCGCCATAGTTGAGGTCGACGACGGCGATGCCTCGACTGGTGAAGAGCTGCACGCCGAGTTCGAGCGCAGTCGAGACGTGCGCGGTCGGGCCGCCATGAACGAAGACGACGAGCGGTGGCAACTCGTCCGGCGGTCCTTCGTACTCGGGATTCGTCGGCGCGTAATAGAAGCCGTGCGAGGTCAGGCCGTCGGCGCCCTCGAACTGGATCGCCTCGGCTACGGACACATATCTGTCGTCGAGCGCGAGATCGGTGGAGCGCTGGATGATCTCCTGGTCGCCCGACTCGAGGTCGAGCGAGACGACCGCCGAGGGCTCGGTCGGGGACGAGGCAGCAAACACCACCCGGCCACCCTCACTTCGGAGCGACGGCGAGTAGAAGCTCGTGTACGGCAAGTCGACCTTCTCCAGCCGGCCGCTCGCGGTGTCGAGAAGCTCGAGGCCGTCGATCGCTGAACGCGTGAAGATGCACGCGATGCGACCGTCCGCGAGGAACGCGTAGCGCGTCAGGTCGAAGACCCACTGGGGATAACCGAGCTCGGCCTCTTCGCTCGTGAGTGCGTAGACGCCCCGGTCCCGCTCGACATACAGATTCGACCAACCCGTCCGGTCGGAGACGAAATGGAGCAGCCCGTCTCGGCTCCACTCGGGTTGGAAGATCGACTCGCTCTCCGACCCCGCGACGCGCCGCCCGTTGGAAACCGAGCCGTCCGCGTCGAGGTCGGCGACGCAGAGGTCGGTCCCCTCGAACGGCATGCGCGGGTGATCCCACGCCAGCCAGGCGAGCCGACTGCCGTCAGGGCTTGGCCGCGGCGCGGCGTAGAAGTCGCGACCCCCCGAGATCACGCGGGGCTCGCTGGAGCCGTCCGTCGGGAGCACGACGAGCTCGTTCACCGGCTCGCCCTCCCCATGCGTCTCGCGAACGCAGACGATCAAGCGGCCGCCGGCAAAGACCCGGCCGTCGGCATATCGGAGAGCATGGGGCTCAACCGGTTCCGGCGTGATCGGCTGGGGCTCGGCCCCAGGGCTCGCGATCCTGTAGAGCCTGCTGTCGTCGAAGCTGGAGCAGAAGACCACGTCGCCGTCGCGAAACCAGGCGCCGCCCCCGTACTCGTGTACGCGCGAGCGGACGTTGAAGTCCGCCGGAACGATGTCGACCGCCTCGCCTCCGTGCGGTCGAAACACGAGCGCGCTCCTGCCCTTCTCCTGCGGGCGGCTTTCGGTCCAGTAGACCCCGGCCTCGGTGGTGTCGACGAAGCCGAAGGAGACACCCCCCTCGCTCGCGACGAGGTCGATCGTGATCGGAGACGGCCAGGAACCGTACGGCGCGACAGTAGCCACCCCGCGGAACGTACTACAAGAGGTAAGGGACAAGCCCTTGCGCACCCAGTGCGTACCAGACGCCGAAGAGCAGGCTCAGGGTCCCGAGCGCCGGTGCGAGACGATCGAAAGACCGCCGGACGGGGATACGGGAGAAGGCGAAGCCCAACCCCGTCGAGAGCATGGTCATCGAGACGGCAGTGCCGAAAGCGAAGATGGCGAGGCAGACGATCGCAAGCGGGCGACTGTCGATGGTCGCCAGGAGGAGCAGACCGACGCCTGCCGTACCGCCCATTCCGTGGACGAGGCCGATCCCATAAGCCTGAAGGCTCGTTCTCCCACTCGCGTGCGAATGAGGCGTCGTCTGGCGGTAGAGGCCGCGGCGCCAGCGCGCCAGGAGCATGAGTGCGAGGAGGACGATGATGAAGCCGACGGTCGTCTCGGCCGCTTTCTGCGCGGGCTCAGGGAGATAGGCGCTGTAGAGCACCACCGGGACGCCGAACACGACGAGCGTCGTTGCATGGCCAAGCCCCCATGTGAATCCGAGCCTCGCCGCACGGTGTGCCGCTCGGTCACGTCCAGACGCGATCATCGTGGTCACCGCCGCGAGGTGATCAGGATCGCTCGCGTGACGAAGACCGAGCAAGACGGAAACACCGACGACGATCAGCAATGTCGTGCCATTCGAGAACGACGCGATTCCTTCGTCGAGACCGAACATGGCTAATTCACCTCCGGGAGGGCGTGGAGTGTCATGACGAGCCCGGCGACGAGGATCGCGACTGCGCTGGCCGTCGGGAGGAGCGAGACGAGCCGACCCTCGAAGCTCAGGCGGCCGAACGCGTTGCGGGCGAGGACGGCCACCAGACCGATGCCCGTGATCGTCAGCGCCAAGCCGATGCTGAATGCGACGACGAGCAGCATCCCGAAGGCGACGCGGTGCAGCGATATCGCCGCCAGGAGTACGACGAGGGCTGACGGGCACGGCAGGAGGCCGCCGGAGACGCCGACCGCGATCAGCGAACGCCGACTCAGGTCGTGGTTGTGATCGTGATGATGACCGTGGCCGTGCGAGTGCGCGCGGCGGTGGAGCCACCGCGCACGAAGCACCGAGACGCCAATGCCGACGACGAGCAGCCCGGCAACGAGGTTGAGCCACGGGTAGAGATCGTCGGGGACGATGAACTGCGAGAGCAGCAGGGTCACGGCCCCGAGCGCGAAGACGCCGACGGTGTGCGTGAGCGTGACGATCAGGCCGAGGAGCGCGGCGTGACGCGCCGTCCCACGCTGGCCGATCAGATATCCGGTGACGATCGCCTTCCCGTGACCGGGCGAAAGCGCGTGCGCCATGCCCCAGAAGAGCGCAGCTCCAAGCGAAGCCAGGATCACCCAGACACCGAGGTCATCTCGGTTGATGAGCGCCGCGAACCCGGAATCGCCCCCGCGGACCGGTGATGCTCCTGCAGCCGGTGTCACGTTGGGACGTGTCTCGGGGTCGGACCCGGGGACGAGTCTCGTCTGGATGGCGGTGCGGTCGAGTGGGCTCGAAAGAAGGTCGCGTGGATACGCGCGCAGCTCCCGGCTACGGCTCGGCTCCTCGCCGACGACGATTTCCTTCCAGCCGATCCGGTCCGAGTAGTTGGTATCTCGGTAGGTGATCTCGCTCGGACCGTCAAGCGCGGGGCCACGCAACACGACTTCGAAGCGCGTCGTCTTCAACCCGCCCGCGCCCCCCGGATGCGTGAGCGCGGTCTCGATGGGGACGAGCTGCGCAGGGCGTCCATTCACCGTGAGACGGGCGCCCTGCGCGATGCGACGCGCGTAGGTTCGCGCGTCGACCTTGCCGGCCTGGAAGGTCGGGATCTCCGCGAGATCGAGCACATAGCGCACGTACACGCGCGGTCCCGCGACCTCGATCCGGCTGAAGCGGTTGACCGTGAAGTTTCCGAGTGGATGGGCCGCAGCCGCAACAGGTAGGACAAGCGCAGCAACCGCGACGAAGAGGAGAACCACGCGTTTCACGATGCGTACTTCCTTGCTACGGGTGCCCACAGCACCGAGAAGTGCGGGTTGAGTGCGAGCCCGCGCCGGAACCAGCGCTTCGCCTCGGCGTCTTGGCCGAGGCAGCGCTCGATCATCCCGCGGTGGAAGAACTTGGACGCATCGAGCGTCCCCAGCCGGAGCGCGCGCTTCGAGAAGCGCAGCGCCTCTCCGCAGCGGCCGTTGCGCAAGAGCGCCCAAGACAGGACGTCGTCTCCCTCGATCGACGGTCGGTCCGCGTACGACACGCGAGCAAGCGCGAGCGCTTCAGGTAGCCGGATCCCGTGGTCGACGTTGAAGAGCGCTGTCTCGAGATCTGTCTTCACGCCATTCGCGCGTAGGAGCCGCTCGATCGCCCCGATCAGAGCGTATTGCTTCCTCGCCGCTGCCTGGTCTCCGGCAGCGCGATGGAGATCACCGAGCGCGCCCACAAACTGCGGCAGAGGGACGGCATCCGCCGCGCGGCGTTGGAGCGCGATCGCCCGGCGCAGGTTGCCGCGCGCCTCCTCGACCCGCGCGAGCGCGTCATGCGCGTAGACGTAGCCGGGGAACGCCGCGAGCGCCGCCCGGTACTCCCGCGCAGCCGCGCCGAGCCGACCCACTGACCAGAAAAGCTTCCCGAGCTGGACGTGCGTCCAGGCCAGCGCCTCAGGCTGGCCAATCGCAGCATCGAGTGCGAGCCTCATGGCCGACTCCGCGCCCTCCACGTCGCCGAGCAGCTCGCGTGCGTATGAGATTCGCGAGTAGGCCGAGAGCGTCGGCTTGAGTCCCGCCATCTTGTCGAAGGCCGCGAACGCCTCCTCGTAGCGGCCGAGCTCGATCAGCGCGTCACCGATCACGGCGTAGTTGCGCGCGGTCCAGGGCGAGAGCCGCTGCGCACGGCGACCGAGGGTCAGAGCGTCGCGGAACCGGTGGCGCGAGAGTGCAAGCGAGCCGAGCCCGCTCGTCGCGAGGAGATCCTTCGGCGCAAGCCGGAGCGCGCGCCGGAGCACGCCCTCCGACTTCTGGTAGTAGGACGGGTCGCCGGTCTCGCGGGCCCGTTGCTGGTAGGCGAGGCCGAGTAGGTCATACGAGTGGACATCGGTCGGGTTCGCGCGCAGCGTCTCCTGGAGCGAGCGAAGGAGGCTGGCTGTGTCGCCACTACCGAAGCCGGTTTGGAGCCGATCGGGGTCGGCCGTCGCCGGCCGAGCCGTGCGAGTGCCCGCCGACGGCGACTCGTGCAGAACGCCGCCGAAGAGGAGGACGGTGGCGGCGATCGCCGCCACCGTCCCTGCCGTTGCCAGGCGCCTCTTGATCATCAGTCGCCGTGGTGCTTGTGCTCGTACCCCTGATGCGGGGACGCGACGTAGGGGAATGCCGTGAGGAACGACTTCTCGTTCTCGTCGACGCCATCGCCGAGCAGGTTGTTCGGTGTCCGGTTGCCGTTGCCGGCGCAGAATCCGAACCCCTCGATGATCGGCCCGACGATCGGCCCGTAGCCGCAGGCGAACGCCCGCAGCTCGATGTCCGTGACGTCATCCTCGAGCCGCCGCCCATTCGGGAAGCCCGCGAAGTCGCCTGCGAGCAGACCGAGACGGTTGCCGGTGCCGACCGGACCGCTCGGGAAGATGGACGTGTTGAGGCGGATCAGATCGGACTTCGTGTCACCGGTGAAGTTGACCGTCGGGACGCCCGTGAGCAGTACGGCGACGAGGTCGTCGCGACCGGTCTCCGGAGCGTCGTCGAGAACCGGATAGAGCGCGTTCTCGAGCCTCGTCACCTCTGGCGCGGTGTAGAACCCTTCGAACTTCTCGTCCCCTTCAGGTTCCGAGACGTTCCAGAGATCCTTCTGGGCGAGGGGAATGACGACCTCGTTGATGAGCGGGTTCGCGAGCCGCGAGACTCGGATCAAGGGGCCGTTGCTGTCCCTCGTGCCGTCCTTCCCGAGAATCGTCACCTTCTGGCGGCTAGCGCTGGCATAGACGCCGATCGTGGGCTTTCCAGACGTCGCCAGCTGCCCCATCGGCACTTGAATCACGATGGAGTGCGTGTTGAACCCCGCGACGCCGTCCACTCCGTCTTCCCCGGGAAGCGGGATGAGGTGGAAGGGGTTGAACGGTCGCAGGCCGGCAAGGTCGAAGACCGAGCCGAGGTCGACGAAGAACGGATCGTCGCGCTGGCCCGCGAAGACTTTGATCCCGCCTGGAAGGTCGGTGATCGCCGCGTTCGCGAGCGTGTCATAGGCCGGCGTCGAGCGTGGCCCGACGTTCACCGGTGGCGTCGCTATGTTCTGGCCGAGGAGTTCGCCCTTCCCTGTGCCGTCGACACGCGTGACGCTGTAGGTCTGCCGGACGTTCCAGTCCGGGTCGGTCAGCGAGGTGATCGGACCGGTGTTGTAGAGGAACGTGTTCCCATTCTGGACCTTCGTGTTGAACCGGAACTCGTACGTGACATCCTCTTTGGCGTCGCCGTTGTTGTCGACGTGGATCGCGTAGAGAACGCTGTCGGCGAACTTCGCGAAGTTGGGCCCGCCGGCAGGCTCCTCTAGCGGGATGTAGTTCGCGATCATCGTGACGCTGTCCGGGCGATTGGGACTTACGAACGCATACACGTCCGTGTTGTCCGCCGCCGGGTCGTCGCTGATCACGGGCGCCTCGCGGTGGCTCGATGCGGTTGCGCCCTTCGGGCCCGCACCCGCGAATGCCGCCACCGCTGTCAAGATCACGGCCCCGATCAGCGTAAGTAGTGCTCGTTTCATGTGGTCTCCCTCCTCCCCCGATTGCTGCTGATTCGCCTGCTGGGCGAAAGTGGTTCGGGAGGGCCGCCGCACGACGGCCTCCCGTTGGTGGGTTAGGGCTTCTGCTGCCCCTTCGTGTTGTCGAAGCCGCTGAACGGATCGGCCTGGTACGGGAACGTCGTCATGAACGAGACGTCGTTCGCGTCCACGCCGTCACCAAGCGGCAGGGGGTGTCCGATGAGGGCACCGCCGACAGCACGCTCGGCGATGTCGATGACGTCGTCCTCGAGCCGGCGGCCGTTCGGCCAGCCCGCGAGGTCGCCGCCGAGCACTCCGAGCCGGTTGCCTTGCCCGACGGCCGCGGTCGGCGCGATCGCCAGGTTCAGGCGGATCTCGTCGGCACGCGTGTCACCGGTGAAGTTGAGATTCGGCTCCTTCAGCCCGGTGAGCAGCACCGCGACGAGGTCGGTGCGGTTGTTCTCCTGGAACGGGCCGAACTGCGGGTAAAGCTGGTTCAGCAGCTTGGCCAGGATCGGGCTCGAGTAGTACTGCTCGAACTGCTTGTCCTTGTCCGGGCCGACCGCGTTCCATTTGTCCTTGACCTGCGTCGGAATGAGCAGCTCGTTGATCAGCGGATTGCCGAGCCGCGAGACCTGCTGCCACTCCGTGGTCTTCTGCAGGAACTTGCGGCCCTTCCACTTCGCCAGCTTCACCTTGACGACGGGCCGTTCCGTCGCCGACCAGATGCCGACGATGCGATTGCGGCCGTTGTCGAGCTGAGCGAGCGGGACCTGCAGCGAGATCGCGTGCACCGCGTAGCCGGCGAAGAAGTCCTTGCCGCCGCCTGACGCGCCGGTGCCGTTACGAATCGCCACGAGGTCGAACACCGCGCCGATGTCACCGAAGAACCCATCGTCGCGTTGACCGGCGAAGACCTTGGAGCCGTCGCTGAGGTCATGGACGCCGGCTGCCGCGAGCGAGCGATAGTTCGGCGTCGAACGGGGGCCGATGTTGTTCGGCGGCGTCAGGAGGCCACTGCCGACGACACGTGAGGAGTTTCCCTCTACGCGTGTGACCGTGTACTCCTGCTGTGTGTTCTGCAGGAACGCGACGGGTTCGCGGTTCTTGAACCTGAACCGCCACGTGATCTCGGGCTTGCCGTCGCCGTTCTTGTCGGCATAGACCACGTATCGCGCCGTCTGCGAGAACGTGTACCACATCGGTCCCGCGGCCGGATCTTCGGCGGGGATGTAGTTGGAGATGATCGTCACGGTGTCCGGCCTGTCCGGGCTCCGGAACGCGTACGTGTCGGTGTTGTCCGCGGAGGGATCCTCCGAGATCAACGGGGCTTCCCGGTGGCTCGAGGCCTGGGCCGCCGAGGGGCTCCCGCCCCGCGACGCAAGCGCCGTAAACAGCGCTGCCGAGGCTGCGGCCGCCAGGAGAACGAATGCGAGCTTGCGCATCGTCTGTCGCTCCTTTCAGACGGCCCGTCGAGGTCTGCGTTCGTTGGTGGCCGTCGGTGTTGGCCCCTGATTCGCTCGCACCTCCCAACCGGTTCGGACCGAACCGAACGGAGGCCTCGGCCGAATCACGCCGGATGGGCAACACTTCACCCGCGATGGCTCGGTCGTTTGCGCACCTCTCGGACGAGGCGATCGTCGCTCTCGTCGCGCGTTCCGATCAGTCTGCGCTCGCCGAGCTCTACGATCGGTTCGGGCGGGTCGCCTACAGCGTCGCGCTGCGCATCCTGAGGGACGAGAAGCTCGCCGAGGACGCCGTGCAGGAGGGATTCCTCGCAGCGTGGCGCAACGCGGACCGGTTCATGCCCGAGCGGGCTCAGGCGAGCACCTGGCTCCTGACGCTGGTGCACCGACGCGCCGTCGATCTCGTTCGGCGTGAGAACCGCCGGCGCGCGGAGGCACTTCCCGAGGACACCGACTACGCGGCGTCCGACTCCGCGGAAGACGACGCGTGGTTACGGTTCGAGCGCGAGCGCGTCCAGGCTGCGCTGAGCAAGCTTCCGGACCAGCAGCGGGAAGCACTCGAGCTTGCGTACTACGGAGGCTTCACGCAGTCGGAGCTCGCCGAGAGACTCGGACAACCCGTCGGTACGATCAAAAGCAGGATGTTCACAGGCCTCGCCCGGCTTCGCGAACTGTTGGGGGAGCCCGGGCCCGGAGAGACGGCATGGAAGCCGACACCCTTCACGACCTGACAGCCGCGTACGCGCTCGACGCCCTCGATCCCGAGGACGCGCGCGAGTACGAGGTGCATCTCGCGCGCTGTGAACGCTGCCGCGAGGACCTGGCCGAGCTCTCGCAGGCTGCCACCGCTCTCGCTTACGCGAGCGAGGCGCCGGCGCCACCGCCGGAGCTCCGAGCGCGGATCCTGCAGGAGGCCTCGCGCGAACGGGCGAATGTCGTGCCCTTGAGGCCCCGTTGGGTCAGGCCGGTGGCGGCGGCCGCAGCGGTCGCGGCGATCGTCGCGATCGGCCTGGGACTATGGGCGATGTCGCTCTCGAACAGGCTGGACAGCAGGGAGCGCGCGCTCACGGCCCAAGAACGCGTCACGCAGATCCTGGCCCGGCCCGACTCGCGCAAGATCTCGTTCGACCGCGGCACGCTGATCGTCTCCCGGAGCGGCGACGCGGCACTCGTCCTGCGGAACCTGGAGCGGCCGAAGCCAGGTCGGACCTACGAAGCCTGGGTGGCGGAACCCGGCAGCAGCCCACGACCCGCGGGGCTCTTCGAGGGCGGGGACGTCGTGGCCGTACCCCTCGACCAGCCCGTGCCCGATGGCGCGCTCGTGCTGGTCACCGAGGAGCCCGACGGCGGGAGACAGGCCCCTACGAGCGACCCCTTCCTTCAAGTGGAGAACGCCTCGCCGAGCTAGAATCCGGCGCTTGCTTCGCCGCAGACGCAGCACCCGAGCGCCCGCCTCGAACGGGCGCCGACGGAGGATCCGCAAGCTCCGCCTCGTCGCTCTCCTCCTGATCCTTTTCCTCCTTGGAATCGCCTCGTTCACGTTCGGGCTGATCACGGCGGTCGCCAGCCAGATACCGAACTGCGACCCGTCGCGGGTGCCTCGCGAGGTCGACGGACACATCTACGCGAACGACGACCACACGATCCTCGCGACGTTGCGCGGCGCCGAGAGCAGGATCCTTCTCCAGCACTACCAGATCGCGCCGATCATGCAGCAGGCGATCGTCGCGATCGAGGACCGGCGCTTCTACCAGCACCGTGGCGTCGATCTCCGCGGCATCGGGCGGGCCGTCTGGGCAGACATCTCCAGCAAGAAAGTCGTGCAGGGCGGGTCGACGATCACGCAGCAGTTCGTAAAGAACTCGTGCGTCACGTCTCAGCGGACGATCAGCCGGAAGCTCAAAGAGGCCGCGCTCGCGTGGCAGCTCGAGCAGCGGTGGCCCAAGGACCGGATCCTGACCGCGTATCTGAACACGATCTACTTCGGGAACGGCGCGTACGGGATCCAGCGTGCGGCGCAGACGTACTTCAACACGACCGCCTCGAGGCTGACGCTGCCGCAAGCAGCCCTTCTCGCGGGAATCCCGGCCGATCCGACCCGGTACGACCCGGTCGTCAATCCGAAGACCGCACGTGCACGCCGGCTCGACATCCTGAAGGTGATGCTCGCCCAGAACGAGATCTCGGAACTCGACCTTCGCCGGGCCGACCGCGCGCCGCTGCCCCGTGCTGAGGAGGTTCGACTCCCGGGCATCCAGGGGCCGGTCCCGTACTTCGTCAACTACGTGAAGCAGCAGCTGATCGAGGAGTACGGCACACGCCGCGTCTTCGGCGGCGGTCTCAACGTCCAGACGACCATCGACCTGCGCCTGCAGAAGCTCGCCCGAACCGCGATCGAGGGCGTGCTGAAGGAGCCCAACGGCCCGTCGGCGGCACTCGTGTCTATCCGGCCGCGCACGGGCGAGATCCTGGCAATGTACGGGGGCGACAACTTCCGCCAGAGCCAGTTCAATCTTGCCGTCCAGGGAGAGCGACAGGCCGGCTCCTCGTTCAAGCCGTTCGTCCTCGCGACGGCATTCAAGCAGGGAATCGCACCTTCGACGACCTTCCCGTCCAAACCCGTCAACATCTTCATCGGCGACAAGTACTGGCCGGTCACGAACTACGAGAACGCCTACCTCGGCTCAGCCGACCTCGCGACCGCGACGGTCATGTCCGACAACAGCATCTATGCACAGCTCACGCGGCTGGTCGGACCCGGGAACGTCGCACGGACGGCGCGACAACTCGGAATCACCAGACATCTCAATCCGTACTTCGCGATCGGCCTCGGTGCGGATCCGGTAAGCCCGCTCGAGATGGCACGCGCGTTCTCGACGTTCGCGAACGAAGGACGCCGCATCGACGGGGCCGCGTTCGGCAACCGGCCGCGCGCGATCGCACGAGTGCGGACCCCACAAGGGAAAATGGTGGCCGACAATCGGCCGATCAACCGGCCCGTCCTGCGGCGGGACGACAACGCGCTGCTCACTAGCATCCTCGAAACCGTGATCCGCTCCGGGACCGGCAAGCGCGCGAGGCTGACCGACCGCACCGCCGCCGGCAAGACCGGGACGACCGAGAACTACGGCGATGCGTGGTTCGTGGGCTATACCCCCGAGCTCGCGACCGCGGTCTGGGTCGGCTATCCGAACAAGCTCGTCCCCATGTTGACGGAATACCACGGGGATGCCGTCGCCGGTGGAACGTTCCCCGCCGAGATCTGGCGTGTCTTCAACCAGCTTGCACTCGCGGGCACGGATCCCGAGGCGTTCCCGACGTACTCGTATCAGTACGCGTCGTCGAAGCGAGTGGTGTGGCGCGACGGGCGCCTACAGCTCGACAACGGCCTCTGCCAGGAGACGACGCTCGTCTCATACTTCAGCGGCCATGGACCGGGCCGCACTGCGAATTGCAGGCCGAACGAGGTCGACGTTCCGCGGGTGGTCGGCATGACCCTCACGCGAGCGAAGATCAGGCTCGCAGCGCAACCGCTCACCGCGAACATCGTCTACAAGCCGGCGAAGCCGAAGCAGCGACTCGACCTCGTGCTCGACCAGTTCCCACGCAGGGGTCGTCTGTCGTCGTACGACACGGTGACGCTCGTGCTCGCGAAGCCGCTGCACGGGGTCGTGCCGAAAGTGATCGGCCTCTCGATCAGGGAGGCACGGTCACGCTTGCGCAACCGTGGATTCGTGCCGGTCATCGACCGCCGCGCAGGCGGCGACGCGGATCGCGTCCTGGCGCAGACGCCCTCGCCGGGTGTAGCCGGGGGCAAGCGCCTCCGCGTCAGGTTGGTCGTGGGCGGCTAATCCGCGAAAATCCGCGAAAAGTGCTGCGCACCTTCCGCGGGGAGAAGTTAGGACTTCGCTTCGCTCGTCGACCTCGCCGACCGACTCAGGAAGGGTGAGGTTGCGTCCATGTAGCGCCAGGACAGCTCGGTGGCCTTCGTGATGCCAATACGGGGACCGGTCACGATCTCGGGGACCTCGACGCGGGGGTCGAGCCGGAACGGCGGGGCATCGAGGGCGAGGCCGTTGTGCTCGCGACCGACCCCAAGGGCCTGACAGAGCTTGCCCGGGCCCGAGCAGAGGGAGCGCAGAGCCTCCGCCCCGCGCCGACGGCGCTGCTCCGCGATCCCCGCGGTCGGCTCGAGCGCCCGGATGAGCACCGCAGCTGCGACTCCCTCCTCGCCGCAGACGAAGTTCAGACACCAGTGGATGCCATACGAGCGGTACACGTACGCGTAGCCGGGAGGTCCGAACATCACTGCATTTCGCGGCGTTCGGCCCCGGTAGCCGTGGCTCGCCGGGTCCTCCTGGTCGTACGCCTCTACTTCCACGATGCGCCCGCCGACGCCGTCCACGAGTAGCGTGGCGCCGATCAGGCCCGGCGCCACCTCGTGGACGCTTCGCGCGAAGAAGTCACGCTTCAGCATTGGCCTCGGCGTCGTAGCGAACGAGGGCGGGGAAAGCCGCGGCGAGTAAGAGGCAGCCGACGACGCACGCGACTCCACCGGAGACGATCGAGAACCGCAGGCTCGTCACCGACGCAAGCGCGCCGGCTTCCAGATTCCCGACCGAGGGCGCCGCGGCGACCTGCATGAACTCGATCCCGGAGACCCGCCCCAACATGCCCTTGGGCGCAATCTTGTAGAGCATCACCGAGCGCAGGATGGCGCTCATCTGATCTGCGAGTCCCGCCAGGCCGAGTAACAGAAGCGCGAGCCACAGCTGCTGCGCGAAGCCGAAGGCCGCGATCGCGATGCCCCAGAACGCGGCGGTGACCACGACGCCGAGGCCCTGCCGGCGGAGCTGGCGTAAAGGCCCGGAGAGCACCGAAACCAGCAGCGCGCCGACAGCGGGCGCGGCGTAGAGCCAGCCGACGAGTGATGCGTCGCCGAAGCGATGGGCGGCGACCGCCGGAAAGAGGGCGTACGGCATGCCAAAGATCATCGCGTTCGTGTCGATGAGGAAGAAGCCGAGAATCACAGGCTGGCGCCGGACGTACCGGAAGCCGGCGACGATCGACTGCCACGAGGGCCGATCCGGGTCGTCCGTCGCGACGAGTCTCGGCAGGAGTGACACGGCGACGATCGCGCCGATGTACGAGAGCGAGTCGGCAAGGTAAAGCCACTTCAGGTCGACGAAGCGGATGAGAAGTCCCGCGACTGCCGGACCCCCGACCGCGCCGAACTGCGAGGTGATGCTGTTCAGCGCCGAGGCGGACATGAAGTGCTCCTCGTCGACGAGTTGCGGCGTCATCGAGCGCTGAGCCCCGACGCCGAGGCTGAACGAGGCCGAGATCACGAACTGGAAGACGTACAGTGGCCACACGCGCGGGTGTTCCAGCGCAGCGTTCGCGGCAAGCCCGAGGCTCCCGAGCACCATGCCGGCCTGTTGAAAGAGCATCAACCGGCCGCGGTCGAATGCGTCGGCGATCGCGCCGCCGATGACCGTCAAGGTGAGAAGCGGTACGAGGTGCGTGAGTGCGATCAGGCCGACCGCCAGTGTCGAGCCCGTTAGCTGGTAGGCCTGGTAGAAGAGCGCTACCTCGGCGATCTCCGTGCCGACGAACGAGATCCCTTGCGCGAACCAGAGACGCCGGAACGCTGGGTATCTTCGAAGCGGCGTCAGGTCGACGGCAAGCCGTGACGCGCGCTGCCGCAGGCGCCGACGTTCGCCGGTTTCGCCCCCCTGCCCGTCCGTCAAAAGAGCTTGGCTTCGCTCGGAACGGCGGTGGCCTCTAGCAATCGGCGGGCACGACGGCCGAGGTCGTTGAGATCCACGCGACCCTGCGCGGTCTGCTCGGCGAGCCGCTCAGCGAGATCGAGGGCCTGGTCGACAATCGCCGACGCCGTGACGTCGTGACCCATGTCGTGCAGGATCGTCCGCTCGGTCCGCGACGCGACGACTGGGTCAGGGACGCCCTCGATCCAGACCCGGGTGCGGCGACCGTGCCCGCGCTCGCCCTCAGCCAGCGGCTCGAGCGCGTAGATCTTGTCAGCGCGCGCGTACTTCCCGAAGCCCAGGAAGATCATCCGGGTGGCGTCGGCCACACCGGGGATTATCGAACGCCTCGGTCGTCCGTGCGGACCGGACGCCCATCAGCTGTCTGTCGCGGCCGGCCCTTCGTGCTCGTGCTCAGGCCGAGGCTCGTCTGGCCGGGCGGTCTCCGGCTCGGGCTCCGGCTGCGGGATCCGGAAGGCCGTCACGACGGCCAGGCCGACCCAGAGCAGGTCCCACCAGCCCCACACGTCCTTCCTCGCATCCCAGTAGAGGTCGAACGTGTCCTTCGAGAAGAGCGGGAGATCGATCCCGACCTTCCCGAGCTCGTCCTGGCCGACCCAGACGAAGCCCAGGTACTTGCCGAGCGCGATGCCGAGCAGGGCGAACACAACTGCAATGAGCTGGAAGGGAATACCCCGGAGGTTTCGCGCGCCGTAGACGACTGCCGTCCCGACGACGAAGCCGATGCCCCAGGCCACGAAGCCGAGCTCGTACTGCGTCCACTTGACGATCAGCCCCCAGACGATCCCGCCCACGAGCGCGGCCGCGAGTCCAGCACCGGTCGCCCTGAGGATGGGGCTCGATCCGAAGGCGCGCGGCTCAACTACTCCCATGCTGCGCCTTTCGCCGCCCCCGGCTCCTTTCCTCGGCTCAAGCGACGGACGAGGTCAGCACGTCGACGACGCGGTCCTGATCCTCGGGCTCGATCTGCGTGAAGAAAGGGAGCGCCATCGTCCGGCTCGCCGTCGCCTCCGCCACAGGGCACAGGCCCTCGGCAAAGCCGTAGCGCTCGCGCATGTAGGGCTGAAGGTGGATGCATGGAACGTACTCGGCCGTCCCGATCCCCTCGCGCCGAAGCGTCTCCATGATCGCTGCTCGATCGAGCGCAGGGTCGAGCTTCACGACGTAGACGAACCACGAACGCTTGTGCTCGGCATCTGCGGCGTACGGGGCCTCGACACCGCCCACCTCTTTAAGCAGCTCGCCGTAATGTCGAGCCGCTGTCTCGCGGAGCTCGAGGATCCGGTCGAGCTTCTCGAGCTGTGCAAGCCCGATCGCCGCCTGAACATCTGTCCAGCGGTAGTTCAGGCCGAGCCGGACGTGATGGAACCACCCGCCGCCTCCGTCATACGAGCGCCCCTGGTTGCGGAGGCTGCGCAGCAACTGCCACTCCTCCTCGGAGTGCGTCGTGACGACTCCGCCTTCGCCTGTCGCCATCTGCTTGTTCGGGTAGAAGGCGAACACGGCGGAGGGCCCGTGCGCTCCGAGCGGCCGGCCCCGATACTCCGCACCGAGCGACTCGCAGGCGTCCTCGATCAGCGTGAGGCCGTGGCGGTCCGCGATCGCTCGCAACTCGTCGAGCTCGCACGGCAGCCCGAACATGTCGACTGCAACGATCGCGCGCGTGCGGTCCGTGATCGCCGCCTCGACCGCGGCCGGATCGAGGTTGAGCGTGATCGGATCGATGTCCGCGAATACCGGGGTCGCACCCTCCAGGATGAAGCAGTTCGCCGAGGAGACGAACGAGAGCGGCGAGGTGATCACCTCGTCCCCGGATCCAACGCCGGCGATCCTGCAGAGCAGGTGCAGCCCGGCCGTGCCGCTGGAGAGCGCCGCCGCGTACGGCGCGCCGACTCGCTCCGCTATCTGCTCCTCGAAGCGGTCGATCCAGGGACCGAGCGACAAGCGGCCGGACCGCAGCACCTCCAGGACGAGCTCCTCCTCGCGCTCGTCGAGCCACGGCCGCGAGAGTGGGATCGGCCGCGTGACCGCCTTGCTCATCGTCTCCCCAGTCTGAGTGAACTAGCCCCTGTCGCCGGAAAGTGCGTCGGCACTCTTCGGCGCGAACTCGAGCCAGTGAGACCAGCGCTCGCTCTTGCCGCGCACCGTGTCGAGGTACGCTTTCTGGATCGCCAGCGTGACGGGCCCGGGCGGACCGAGCGGCTGGTCGTCGACCTCGCGCAACGGTGTGACCTCGGCCGCCGTGCCGGTCATGAAGACCTCGTCCGCGAGATACAGGTCGGTGCGGATCAGCTGCTTCTCGACCACCGAGTGGCCGAGGTCCTGCGCGATCTGGATGACCGTGTCACGCGTGATGCCGGGCAGGATCGATGCGGAGAGATCCGGGGTGTAGATCGTTCCATCCTTGACGACGAACACGTTTTCGCCGGAGCCGTCCGCGATGAAGCCGTCGTCGGTGAGCAGGATCGCCTCGTCGTAGCCGGCGCGATTCGCCTCCATGACCGCGAGCATCGAGTTCAGGTAGATGCCTGTCGCCTTCGCGACGTGTGGGATGAC
>Ga0184632_10000294_pt1 | contig 18537 bp, 17 predicted proteins | sample PLM31_50_b1_FD_133153 | JGI IMG/M metagenome (GOLD analysis project Ga0184632, IMG submission 133153) | Groundwater sediment microbial communities from an aquifer in East River, Colorado, USA - PLM3-1_50_b1 | ecosystem: Environmental > Terrestrial > Soil > Riparian zone | place: USA: East... | reverse complement strand
CCCCCGACGCCGCCCGAGCGGCGCGGCAGCGCAGACGGCGGAGACAGCGGCGGCAGCGAGGAGCAGAATCGCGGCGGTGCCCAATGCCAGCGAGGTCGGTCCGGACTGCTGCTGGCCATGCGTGAACCCGTGGCCCGGGGCGATCCCCGCCGGCCGCGCGGGCGCGGTACTAGGCGGGGCCGGCTCGACGACCTCGGTGAGCGCTCGCATGGGGTTGAGAACTCCGTATCCGTACTCTGCCGACGGCCTCGCCCCGGCGGCCGGATCAGTAGTCGCCAGGAGCCGCCGCACCACCCCGGCCCGATCCAATTGGGGCCAGCGGGCCCGGATCAGCGCGGCCGTGGCCGCGACGAACGGGCTGGCGAAGCTCGTCCCCTGATAGGAGGCGTGTCCACGGCGCGGCGCCGCACCGATCACGCCACCACCGGGTGCGACTATGTCCACATAGGATCCCACCTGCGAGGTCGGCACGCGCAGACCATCCGGGGCGATGGCGCCCACGCCGACCACGCCCTCATAGCTCGCCGGGTACGGCGTCGGGTCACCTCGGTTGTGCTGGTTGCCCACTGCCGCTACGACGACGATGTCGGCCTCGAGGGCCGCCTTGACCGCGCCACGCAGCGCCGCGTTGTCGGTCCGGGTCGAGATGGAGAGGTTGATGACGGTCGGCCTGGGGCGGCTTGCCACGGCCGCGAGGATGCCGGCGGCGAGGTCGGCCACTTCACCATCGTCAAGCAGAGCACCATCGTCAAGCAGAGCACCATCGCCAAGCGGAGCACCCTCGCCGGACGGGGCTGCGTTTGCGTCGACCCGCTCGTTGACCCGGACGGGCAGGATGCTGACCGCGGGTGCGAGGCCGCGTAGCCCGGATCCGGCGACCGGTCGGGCCGCGATGATGCTGGCCACAGCTGTGCCGTGCCCGACGCAGTCCGTCCGACCGTCGCCGCCGCGCTCAAGCATGTCTTTTCCGGACCTGACCGCCGAGGCGAGTTGCGGATGAGCCGCGTCGACCCCAGAGTCGATCACGGCGACGATGACTCCGGCTCCGTCGGTGATCTGACTCAACGCAGACAGATCGTATCGGAGCTGCGGCCACGGCGTGTCGGCGATGATGGTCGATGGGGCGGGCGTGCTGGTGCAGCCTTTTGACGCGCTCGTTGGTGGCACGGAGCCGGCGGCCCGGGTATCGGTGCCGATACCGATACCGGCGCCGACCAGGCATCCAGCCAAGAGCCCTACCGTGGCGATTGACCTGGCGACGGCCCGGGCACGGTCCTGGCGTCGATGTGGAACGCGGCGGGCCATCGATGAGAGCATGACGTACGCGATGCTAGACCGGACGCGGGTCGTATGGTGGCCGCCTGGCATGGCCTTGTAGGTTGTTGCTGGCAGGCGGCCCCAGGGATGGAGGGGGGTGGCCGTTGAGCGACTGGGCACCGGCCACCGAGGCCGAGGCCGCGATGCGCGATGCGCTCGGGGCGTCCGATCAGGAGCACTACTTCCGTATTCTGGCGCGGTCGGAGCTGCTCCTACCGGTGTCTTCGGACGCTCTCGCCGGACGTGCGCCCATGGGCTGGGGCACCTGGACGACCGGTAATCGGACCCACGTCCTCGCGTTTACCTCGCCCACAGCGCTGCACACGTGCCTGAACGAGCCGGGCGGCTCATACCGCACCATGCCGTTCCACGCCCTCGCCGGCGATTGGCCGAACTACGAATGGTGGCTCGCGGTCAACCCTGGTTTGCCCATCGAGGCGTACCTTCCGTCCTGGTTTGTCTCGCAGCTCACCCGCGGTGATGTCCGTCTGCCGGGGCGGACAATGGGTGCGCGGGCGCGTATGGCCCAGAGCGACCTCGCCGCGGCTCTCAACGGACGGGTGCGCGCGTCCGCGCCAGCACCCACCGTGACCGCGGTGGGGCCTGTGCCTGCGCAGTCCGGCCCGCCCACCTCGGCTGGCTCGGATTTTCCTCTCAACGGCCGATCGGTGGAGACCGTCGAGGCCGAGATCATCGACTATCCGCCTGCCTCCGGCTCGGCTCGCGTATACGGTCCGGGCGCCGACCACGGTCCCGACCCGGGCGCTGGACCTGGCCGCGACCCGGTGCCCGGCTTCGCAGCGGGGCCGGGTTACGGGGCGGGGCCGGGTTACGGTCCCGCGTCGGGCTTCGATCCCGGGCCGGGTCTCGGCGGTGGTGTCGGCTATGGCCACGCGCCCAAGCCGCCGACCTCGCCAGCGCCCTCGGCCGCGGCCAGGACGTCCGCGACACGCGAGGCGCAGGACGCCGAAATCGTCTCCGGGGCGGGCGCATGGCCAGCCGTCTTCGCCCCGGCCAACGAGACGGAGGCCAACCTCCTCGCCGCGGCCGAGGAGAACAACACCGATGCGTTCCTCTCGACGTTGCTGCTGGCTCGGATCATTCTTCCCGTGCCGCCCGGCACGCCGACCAACGCGCGTCCGCACGACCCGGACTTTCCCTGGCAGATCGAAGCGACAGATGATCAACGATTCATCTCAGTCTTCACCTCGCCGGAGCGTCTCGGCGAACACAGCTACTCCCGCTTCGGCCCGGAGATCTCCTCGGTGAGTCTGCGGTTCGTCCAGCTCATCGGGGCGTGGCCGGACGAGGAGATCGCGTTCGCGATCAACCCAGGTAGCCCGGTCGGCGCGACCTTGCCGGGCTCACAGATCGTCGCCCTCGCCACGTGGGCGGCTGAGGTCGGGCTGCGCGACGAACCCTCGGCAGACGTGGTCATAGCGCCCAAGAAAAGCGAGTCGACGCCGTCGGTCGGTGTGGCCGGAGCCCCCGTCGCCGGCGCCGATCGTGCCACCGTCATGCAGCGGACGGTGCCACCCGCGCAACTCCCGTTCTATCTGGACCGCGGCTACGATCGCGTCTCCGGATTCGTCAACCGCGCGAGTGAGGTGTCTCACCTCACCTCGCCGAGGACCCTGTACCGCGCGCTCGGGCTCGTCTACTCGGGATCCACGTTCAGCGAGGATGACGCCGAGGTCCATGTGGTCCGGTGGGTGGCGCACCGCTCCGACCTCTACCGTCTCCCGTACGGCGGGCAGCACGAGGCGGGTATGCGTGCGATGCAGGGCTGGGTCATCGAGCGCCCGCCGTTCCGCGGAAACGGCTTCGCTCCAGGCGAGACAGACGTCGTCGCGGAGTTCAAGGTCGATAGCGTCCGGCTGCCCCACGGTGCCCAGATGTGGCGGCTGGCCAAGGATGGCACCGAGACCCTGATGGCTACCTTCGACGCCGACGCGTCCCGGTGGGTCACCGCGCCGCCAGCGTTCGGCGGGAGCCCGCATGCGTGACGGCTATCACGCACGGTGGCGTGGGCGGGAGTACGAGGTCAGTCCGGACGGCGGTGACATGCGCCTCTACGCCGCCGAAGCGCAGGAGGGCTTCGCGGAGGTGCGGCCGGGTCGGTTCGTGCGGGTTGTCCCAGCCCACGAGGTCGAGGACTTCTCCTACGTCCGGACCACGTGCACCTGGCAAGGAGAACCGTTCATCGTGCTGGGCGAGGCCGATGGATGGCTACGGGTCGAGTACACCGGCGGCAAGGCGCCGGTGGCCCGCACGCTGGGTCTGGAGGAGTTTGACTATGGCGTCTACCAGGGGTGGGCCCCGCTCGCCCAGGTCAGCAACCTGAGCGAGTACCGGACCTAAAGCCCTTGATCCGCTCGACCTCGTGGATCGGTGCTCGGTGGGGCCGTTCCGGCGGGTCGGCCGGTCCGGCCGTACGCTGATGGCATGAAGGCGGCCCCGGTCGACGAGTCGTGTGTGCTGATCGAGGGCGAGTGGACGCACCGATTCGTCTCCGCGAATGGCAGCCGTTTCCACATCGCCGAGGCGGGTGCCGGCCCGCTCGTACTCCTCCTGCATGGCTTCCCGGAGTTCTGGGGCGCGTGGCAGCAACAGCTCACCGCGTTGGCCGAGGCGGGGTTCCGAGCCGTGGCGGTGGATCTGCGCGGCTACGGCGCGAGTGACAAGCCACCCCGCGGTTACGACGGCTACACGATGGCCGCCGACATCACCGGACTCATCCGGGCCCTCGGCGAGCGTGAGGCGACCCTCGTGGGTGCCGGCTACGGCGGACTTGCCGCCTGGACAACGGCGGCCTTCCACCCCCGCTGCGTACGGCGGTTGGTGGTCCTCTCCGCGGCCCATCCCCTCCGGCTGCGGGCGTCCATTCTCGCCCACCCTCGGGGGCAGCTCTCCGCCGCCGGGCCGGTGCTGAGGTTTCAGCTACCCCGCTACGAGCACGTGCTTACCCGCGATGACGCCGCCCTCATCGGCTCGTACCTGCGGGAGTGGGCCGGACCGACCTGGGTCGAGTCGGCGGACTTCGCCGCGTATGAGCGTGCCTGCCGGAACGCCTTTCAGATCCCTCAGGTCGCCTTCTGTTCCCTCGAAGGCTTCCGGTGGGGCATGCGAAGCCTGCTCCGCCTGCATGGATACCGATTCCGCAAGCAACTTCGCGTCCCGGTGCAGGCGCCCACGCTGCACCTGCACGGGGCGTTGGACCCGGTCGTCCTGCCGGCCACGGCCCTGGGCTCTGGCCGGTATGTCATCGCGACGTATGAGTGGCGCCTCCTCGAGGGCGTCGGGCACTTCCCGCACCGCGAGGCGCCCGACCTAGTCACTGGGGAGATCCTTCGCTGGGCCAAGGAGGAGTGACTTCCCGCCGATCAAGGCGAGGCCTAGGGGTACAGGGGTACAGGGGCGCGTTGAGCTCACCAAGATTGCCACGATCATGAGCTGGCCGTCGCAAAACGGCGCCGATCATGACCTCCAGGTCATGATCGGCGCCAAACGGGGGTCAGTCCTCTGTGGAGGCTCCTGCCTTGAGTCCGGCGGAGATCAGGTCCATCACGGACGAATCCTGGAGCGTGGTCACATCGCCCATCGATCGGTTCTCCGCGACGTCGCGAAGAAGCCGCCGCATGATCTTTCCAGAACGGGTCTTGGGTAGCTCTGGCACGAGCATGATCTGACGCGGCTTGGCGATCGGCCCGAGCGTCTTGGCGACATGGTCGCGCAGTTCCTGGATCAGCGCCTCGTCCCCCTCGGCTGCGCCTCGGAGGATCACGAACGCCACGATGGCCTGGCCGGTCGTCGGGTCGGTCGCGCCAACGACCGCCGACTCGGCCACCTTCGGGTGGGACACGAGGGCGGACTCGACCTCGGTGGTGGAGATGTTGTGCCCGGAGATGAGCATGACGTCGTCAACCCGGCCGAGCAGCCACAGGTCGCCATCCTCGTCCCGCTTCGCGCCATCGCCCGGGAAATAGAGGCCTTCGAATCTCGACCAGTACGTCTCCACGAACCGCTTGTCGTCGCCCCAGATCGTGCGGAGCATGGCGGGCCACGGGTCTCGTACCACCAGATAACCGCCGCCACCGTTGGGCACGGAGGTCCCGGTGTCATCGACGACGTCGGCCGTGATGCCGGGAAGCGAACGCATGGCCGAACCTGGTTTGCAGATGGTCACGCCCGGTAACGGCGAGATCATGATGGCGCCGGTCTCCGTCTGCCACCACGTGTCCACGATCGGGCAGCGATCACCGCCGATGTGCTCGCGATACCACATCCATGCCTCGGGGTTGATCGGCTCGCCAACGGAGCCGAGCAGCCGAAGCGACGACAGGTCGAACTGGGCCGGAATGTCGTCCCCCCACTTGGCGAACGTCCGGATCGCCGTGGGCGCCGTGTAGAGAATGGTGACGCGGTACTTCTCGACCAGCTCCCAGAACCGACCACGGTGAGGCGTGTCGGGCGTCCCCTCGTACATCACCTGGGTCGCGCCATTGGCCAGTGGCCCGTACACGATGTAGCTGTGGCCGGTCACCCAGCCGATGTCTGCTGTGCACCAGAAGACGTCGGTGTCCGGCTTGAGATCGAACACAGCATGGTGGGTCCAGGCGACCTGCGTGAGGTAGCCGCCGGTCGTGTGCAGGATCCCCTTAGGTTTCGCCGTCGTGCCCGAGGTGTAGAGGATGTACAGCGGGTGCTCGGAGTCGAAGGGCTGTGCGGTGTGCTCGGCGCTGGCCGGGTCGACCGTCTCATGCCACCAGAGGTCGCGGCCGTCCTGCCAGGCCACGTCCTGGCCGGTGCGCCGGACCACGAGGACGTTTCGGACCGTGGGACATTGAGCGATGGCTTCGTCCACGGTGGGTTTGAGCGCCGAGGGCGCTCCGCGGCGGAAGCCACCGTCGGCCGTGATGACGAGGGTGGCGTCCTGGTCTTGGATACGGCCCTTCAACGCGTCGGCGGAGAAACCACCGAAGACAACCGAGTGGGTGGCGCCGATGCGGGCGCAGGCAAGCATGGCGACCGGCAGCTCCGGGATCATGGGCATATAGATAGCGACCCGGTCGCCTGCGCGGATGCCGAGGTCGGTGAGGGCGTTCGCCGCCCGACATACCTCGCCGTGCAGGTCGGCGTAGGTAATCGTCCGGGTGTCTCCCGGCTCGCCCTCCCAGTGGTAGGCGACCTTGTCACCGCGGCCCGCCTCGACGTGGCGGTCAAGGCAGTTGTACGCGACATTGAGCTGTCCGCCAACGAACCATTTCGCGAATGGCGGGTTGGACCAGTCGAGCACTTCGTCCCAACGCTTGTGCCAATGAAGCCGATTGGCCTGCCGCTCCCAGAAGCCCAGCCGGTCGGCGCTGGCCGCGCCGTACACATTGGCCGTGACATTGGCCCGGTCGGCCAGGGCACCCGGCGGCGGGAACTGGCGCGTCTCGTGCAGCAGATTGGCCAACGTCTCGCTCATGCGGCACGCTCCTTCGTGTGGTCCAGGTCTCGGAACAGGCTAGCGTCGTTACCGGCGTACGGGCGAGCGGCGGTCGTTCGCCGGATGTGCGCTACTGCGTGAACATGCTCGCATAGTGCGCCTGTCTCGCTCGTTCCTGAACGGTTAGCGTGATCGCTCGTGACATCATCCGCTCTCGCCCCGCTTCTCGACCTGCCAGACGTGGCGCCGGCACTGACCGCCGCACGTCAGGCCGTGGACGCCGCGTTGAGCCACCGTGCCCTGCGGCGCTCGGGTGGACCGCTCGCCGGCGAGGTGGGGTTGCGGTCGGCTGTGGCGAGCGCCGAGTTGGAGGGGCATGGTTACGGCCTTGAGGACATACGGGCGGGGACGATCACTGATCCGGTCGTGCAGGGCGCCCTGCGCGTGAGCGCGGCCCTGGACGGCCTTGCCGTGCGGTGGTTGGCCGCGCCGCGTCAGGTGCTCGCACGCCTGCACGTGCTCGCGGCGCGTGGCTGTGCGGGCGTGGATGAGCAGTCGCTGGGCCGACCCGTCGCCTCGGCCGAGGTCGCGGCACGGCTGGACGCGCTCTGCGAACTGCTCGTCACTCCGGGTGGAGGCGTGCCGGCACTGTTGAGAGCGGCGGTGGTGCACGGGGAGCTACTCGCGTTGCGTCCGTTCGCCGGGCCGAGCGGTGTGGTCTCGCGCGCGGCAGCCCGACTCACGTTGATCGCCGAGGGATTGGACCCACGGGGACTGATCGCTCCGGAGGTGGGGCACACCGCGAGAGAGCCGGAGTACGTGGGGTCGGCCAACGCCTACTCAACCGGTTCACCCGACGGGGTGCGCTCGTGGCTCAAACACTGCGCGGCAGCAACCGAGGCCGCGGCCGCGACGTTGGTGGCCCTCGCCGACGCCGGCTGACCATCGCTGACTCTCGGCGGAACAGGGCCGCTGACCCTCTGCCGCCGAGAGACAGACCTTGGTCAGGCCGAGGGCTGCGTGGCAGACTTCTTCGCTCGCCAACCTTGAAACGCCCGGAAGAGCAGCAGCGCCGGCACGATGAAGGCGTAGAGGAAGAGTCGGTACTCCCCGCCTTCGAAGATGAACGCGAGATAGCCGGCGTAGCCGAGGAAGGCTAGCGCGACGAGGCCACTGATGATCCGCGAACCAACGCCCGCACCGCCGAAGCCGGTCAGGGCAAGCACGGCGAGGATCAGGCCGCTGACGGCGAGTGCTCCCACATAGACGAGGAAGGTGTTGTCGCCGAGGTCGAGGGCCGCGAGAGGCACGATTATCTCCGAGGGTGAGTAGGGACAACAGACCTGCCACCCTAGGACACTTGGACTGACGATGGGGGGCAGCCTCCGACATGATCGGGGTCACCCCCCGAGGCGCTCGACTAGTTCCGCCGCCGACATCCCATCGTCAACCGCCTCAGGGTCCTGCCGTGCCAGCTCCGTCCGCGCGAGATGTTCGTACACGCCGGCCATCGCCTCGAACAACCCACCCGAGAGCCCGGCCGCCGCCTGGGTCGCTGCGATCTCATGCATCTCTGGGACGAAGCGCCACGCCTTGGTGGCGGCCATTGGGATCTGGGCGGCAGGCCGATATCCGTCCTCGCCGAGGTCCGCCAGGACGTGGTGGGCGACGCCATAATGGGCGGCGGCCCACAATGCCTGGGTCACGATGCCAATCGCTCCCTTGTATACCGACGCGGTGCACATCTTGACGGCGCTAGCATCGCCGACGCGGTCGCTGACCACGATCGGGTTAACACGACGCCAACCAAGGTCGGCGAGATCACCCGCACGTGGTCCGGACAGGTAGATCGCCGCCCCCGGCCGCACCGTGGGCGGTGGGCCGGAGATGGATCCGTCGACTAGCTCGAGCCCGGCCTCAGCCAGCGTCGCCTTGACCCTTTCCATTGTGGAGGGTGACACAGCGTTGAGATCTGCCACCAGCGGATGCGCGCCCGTCGCCAGACACGCGCCGGCGATGGCCATGGCGGCATCCACAGCCGAGCCGGGCGGGGTGACCACGAGTAGCACCGCCGCGGCGGAGACCACTGCGTTGAGATTGGGGAGTGCATCGATGCCGGCCTCGCGGACAAGGCGTACGGTACGTGCGGATCGTCCCTCGAGGGTAGTGACGACCTCATGGCCACCGTCGCGCAACGCGGCGCCCAGGCCGGAGCCCATGTGACCGGCACCGACCAGACCGATGATTGTCATGGGTGGAGCGTGCCACGCTCGTCTACTGGTTGGGCATGGGATGGGACACGGTGGGCGCTCGCGCACACGTGGACGGCGCCTCACAGGGGAGGCGCCGCCTACAGGCACGTCCGGCCGGGTTACCAAGCGTGCACCTCAGTTTCGTTGTCAATGGACCTCAAGGGGTCCAGAGCAACGTGCCTACCCGCGGCTGGTCGCGCGTGGGTGCCCGGCGGCCGTGTGCGGAGCCCGATATAGCAACCGAACCGCGGTTTCTCATCGAAGTCCGCTACCCCTGTTTGTACGCCGCTTTGCCCCGTCACGCCACCCCTAGGTCGGATTCTGTGACGGGTCGCGCCGCGTGTGAATACAGTTGCTCGCTGGTCTGGCCGGTTCCGCGTCAGATGCGGACATGGGCGAGGGCAGCGCGCGCTCGCCGATGCCGGCCATAGAGGGCGAGGCCGATGGCCACCCCGACGCCGAGGCCAATCGCCGCCGCTGCCATCGGCACGGCGGGACGGTCGCGCAGGCGCCGCGAGAGTGGCACCGGATGGCGGAACTCCAGGACCGGCCATCCGCGTTCCGTCGCGGTCCGGCGAAGTCCCCGGTCGGGGTTCACGGCAGTGGGATGACCGACGGCCTCCAGCAACGGTATGTCGGAGATCGAGTCGGAGTACGCGTACGAGGACGAGAGGTCGTAGTCGCGCTCCTTAGCCAGCTCGCGAGCCGCTTCGGCTTTGGTCGGGCCGGCGGCGTAGTAGGCAACCTCCCCCGTGTAGCGACCATCTTCGACCACCATCCTGGTGGCTATGACGTCGCTAACGCCGAGCTCCTCGGCGATGGGACGCACCATCTCCTCGCCTGAGCTGGAGACGACAACAATGTCGCGGCCGGCGGCCCGGTGCTCGTCAATGAGCGCCGCGGCTTCGGCATAGACATATGGGTTGATTAACTCGTGCAGCGTCTCGTTGACGATTTGGCTGACCTGATCGACCCGCCACCCGCGGCACAAGTCGGCAAGATGGTCCCGTATCCGCGCCATCTGCTGCTCGTCGGCCCCGCCGAGGCGGAACATGAGCTGGGCATACGCCGCCTTCACCACGTCGCGCCGGGTGATGAGACCGTCCCGGTAGAACGGACGGCCGAAGGCGAGCGCGCTCGACTTGGCGATCACCGTCTTGTCGAGATCGAAGAATGCGGCACTGGGGACCACGGCCGGTTAGTCTAGCCGCCAGCTGGGACTATTTCGGGACGCCAGGCCACCTCACCATTGTTTGGGAGCGCTTCCGAGGCGACAATGGGGCCTTCGGGTGACCTTACGCATCACGAGTGGATAGATCCGTGGGTCGCCTAACCGACTATCCCAGGTGTGTCGGCACTCGACGCGTGCCACCGCATCGGGCATGCTTGTGACAAGAGGCGCCGTTTCACGCGAGCCGGGCCTTGTCGAGCGACTTGGAGAAGCGTGCGTGATGTCTCGAACGGGACATTGAAGCAGGCCCTCGGCGGTTGCACCCCCCCGTAACCGCTGAGTGGGATCGGCTCGACCCCCCCGGAGCCGCTCCCCGACGACCCCCGTCACCCCCCGGACGGGGGTCGTCACTTTCGCGCAAAGCGCGTGCCAGCCGCTCGCAGATGGAGCAGACACGGACGAACCGGGCGTACGCCTGTCGCGCTGGGGGTCATGAAAGTCGGAAACGGCTCTCGTTCAGTGCGCAGCCGACCGGCCCTCCCATGGTCCGGCACCGCGCCGGTGCAGCTCTGAGCATTGACTCAGCCACGACTCCCAGGTTGCGACGGTTTCCGCGCGACTGCGCGTTATCCACAGGCACCCGCTTTGTCCACAGATCTTGAAAGGGCCCTGGTACGGGCACCAGGCGTACGACAACGTTGGCGCAGACCAAGCGGCGCGCCCCAGGGCCGCCCAAGCCGATGTGGAGTCGCCGTGCCGGTACGATCGCTTCCCAGAACGACCGCCGTCGACGGCCGGCATCCGCTTGTCGTGACGACCGACCCGCTACTGCTCGATGACCTTCTCAGGCTGGCCGCAGCCGGCAGCGCCGAGGTGAGCGTGGCCGTCGACGCCACTGCGGCCGCCCCGGGTTGGGCGACCGCGCCGTTCGTCCTCCTCGGCGCCGACGCCGCACCGCAGTGCGTGCTTGCTGATCTGTCCGCACGCACCTGCGTGATTCTGGTGGCTCGCGGGTCTGACACCGAGCCGCCGTGGGAATACGCCGAGGCGCTCAGGGCCGAGCAGGTCGCGGTTCTGCCGACCGCCGAGGCCTGGCTGGTGGACCGGTTCGCCGACCACGCGTCGGGTAATCCGACCCGGGGTCGTGTCGTCGCGGTGCTCGGCGGCCGCGGCGGCGCTGGGGCGAGTGTGCTGGCCACCGCGTTGGCCGTGACCGCGCGCCGGCGCGGGCTGGACACCCTGCTCGTCGACGCCGATCCGTTCGGAGGCGGCGTTGACCTGGTGCTCGGCTGGGAGCGGATGCGCGGTCTTCGTTGGCCGGATCTCGTGGATGCCCGCGGCCGGGTAAACCCACCCGCGCTGGTCAGCGCCCTGCCCGGGGACGGCAGCCTCGCCGCGCTCTCGTTCGACCGATCCGAGCTCAATGGTGTTCCGGTCGAAGCCATGGCGGCCGCACTCGATGCGGGCCGGCGGGGTCGGGACCTGGTCGTGGTCGACCTTCCTCGTCGGTTCGACGACCCTTCGCTGATGGCGCTGACCGCCGCCGACCGCGCCTATCTCGTGGTGCCGGCCGAGTTGCGGGCCTGCGCCGCCGCTCGGCGGGTCGCCGCCGTCGCTGCGATCCACTGTCCCGCACTCGCCGTCGTGGTGCGTGGGCCGGCGCCTGGCGGCATCGACGCGGAGGCGATCGCGCAAGCGCTCGACCTTCCGCTTGCCGGCATCCTCTCCCCGGAGCCTGGCCTGGTCCGCGCCCTTGACCGCGGTGCGCCGCCCGGGGGCACCGGTCGGGGCCCCTTAGCGGAGCTGTGCCGCTTGCTGCTCACCGACATCTCTCCGCGATCACACCGGGCGATGGCACGATGACGGCCCGGCTGGAACCGGCAACGCCGCAATTAGACACGGATCTGGTCGGCCGTGTCAGGCGCAGGTTGACCGACACCGCCGCTTCGCCGACCCCTGTCGCCGTGATTGACGCGGTCCGGGCCGAACCAGCCCAGGCACTGCTCGGCGGCACGACCCTGCTGCGCCTAAGCGGCCGTCTCTACGACGAGTTTGCCGGCGCTGGTCCATTGGGCACGCTGCTGGTCGACCCCGCTGTGACTGACGTGGTGGTCAACGGACCGGCCGAGGTCTGGGTGGACCGAGGCGCCGGCATGGTGCGTGCGGACGCGGCCTTCCCCGACGAGGAAAGCCTGCGGCGGCTTGCGCAGCGCCTCGCGGCCTCCTGCGGGCGTCGCCTGGACGACGCCTGCCCGTATGTGGACGCACGTCTGCCCGATGGCACCCGCCTACACGCGGTCCTACCGCCGGTGGCCGTCCGCGGCCCATACTTGTCCCTACGCACCTTCCGGCACCGTGCGTTCACGCTCGCGGAGCTGGTCGCCGCCGGCACGCTCACGGCCGACGCCGGGCAATTGGTCGGGGCGATCGTCACGGCTCGGCTGGCGTATCTGGTCACCGGTGGAACCGGCTCGGGCAAGACAACCCTGCTCGCCACAATGCTCGGGCTGGTCCCGACCGACGAGCGCATCGTAGTTGTGGAGGACGCCACCGAGCTCAGGCCGGCACATCCGCATTGTGTCGCTCTACAGTCCCGACCATCCAATGTAGAAGGCGTCGGTACCGTTACACTCAGGGACCTGGTGCGCCAGGCGCTGCGAATGCGGCCGGACCGTCTGGTCGTCGGCGAGTGCCGTGGCGCTGAGGTGGTCGACCTCCTCGGCGCGCTCAACACCGGGCATGAGGGCGGGGCCGGCACGCTGCATGCCAATCGAGCTGTCGACGTACCCGCCCGACTCGAGGCGCTCGGGCTACTCGGAGGGCTGTCCCGCGACGCTCTCCACGCCCAGGTTGTCGCCGGTCTGCAGGTGGTCGTCCACCTGGGCCGATCGGACGGCGGCCGGGCGCTCGAGGAGATCTGCCTCCTGCTGCCCTCCGGACCGGCCCGTCTCGTCCATGCCGTCACCGCCTGGCGCCGCGACGGTGGCCCCGGGCCGGCCGTAGCCGCGCTCGCGCGCCTACTTGCTTCGCGCGGAGCTCCGCCACCGCCGGTGCTGGGCGGCTGATGTGGTCGGCCTGCTCTGGTTGACGCTGGCTGCCGGTGCGGCGCTGACCGTCGTCGTGGTCGTCCTGCCCCGACGCGCGTCACGCGCCCGGTGGCGTCGGCTCCTTCATGCGGCATCCTCGCGGAGCGTGGCTGGGCGGCTTCGTCTCGCGGTTGTGCGCACTCTGCTTCCCGCCGCCGGGCGCCCGGCGGTAGCGCGCTGGTCTGCAGCGCGCCCGGCAGTGGCGTACCGAGCGGTCGCGTTCGGGGCAGTCGGGGCGGGCGCACTGGGCTTCGTCCTGGCCGGCCCGGTGGCGGCCGCGGTCCTGGCCGCGTACGGCGCCACCGGCGCAGCTCTCGCGCTCCGTGCCTCGACACACCGCGCGGAGACACGCTCTCTGCGGGCAGCTGTGGACGCCGTGGCGGCGCTCGCGGCCGAACTTCGGGCCGGCCTGACCGTGGGCTCGGCCATGGCGGCGGCGTCCCGTTCCTTGGCAGGGCCGGTCGTGGTTGGTGATGGCGCCGCCACGGCTGCCCGTCGGGTCGAGGCAGCGGTGGAGGTGGCCGAGGCGAGCGGTGCACCCCTGGCTGACGTGCTGGATCGCCTGGACACCCATCTGCGTGCGGTGGACCGGGCCAGGGCGACCGCCTCCGCCCAGGCCGCCGGTGCCCGGGCGAGCGCGCTGCTACTAGCTGCCATGCCGGTGGCGGGCACAGGCCTGGGGTTCCTGATCGGCGTGGATTCCCTGCATGTGTTGCTGCACACCCCATTGGGCTCCGCGTGTGTGGTCGGCTCGGTGGTCTTGCAACTGAGTGGACTGGCCTGGGCCGCACGGCTGAGTCGCGTGGAGGTGCCGGCATGATCGCGGTTCGGGTTGGTGGCGCATGTAGGCCAGCCACCAGACGTGTGGTTATGTCTGGCGGCATCGCCGTCGGGGTCACGGCCGCGATTGGGGGTTGGAGCGGGTTGGCCCTGGGTCCGGTGCTCGGCATCGTGGCGTACTTCTGGCTCTCCCGCCGGCCCTTCACAGAGCGGGTCGCGGAGGACCGCCGCGTCAACGCCGACCTGCCATTCGCAGCGGACCTGCTGGCTGCGGCCATGCGGGCAGGCGCCCCGCCCGATGCGGCGGCCCGCTGCGTCGGCCGCGCAGTCGGGGGACCGCTGGGTGAGCGCCTCGCCCGGGTCGACCGAGCATTGCGCCTCGGCGCAGCCGCCGACGAGGCATGGTCCTACCTCGGCGCGGTGGACGGCGCGAACCGCCTGGCCCAGGCCGCGACCCGCAGTCAGCACAGCGGTGTGGCCTTCGCCGGATCCCTGCAGCGGCTCGCTGACGACCTGCGTGCCGATCGCCTCATCGCCGCCGACGCCGCGGCTCGCCGGGCCGGCGTCCTCATCGTGCTGCCGTTAGGGCTCTGTTTCCTACCGGCCTTCGTGCTCGCCGGACTCGTGCCGGTGATCGTCGCCGTTCTTGGCGGCGTGCTGTCCCCATAACCCTTTGGAAGGAGACGCACATGCACAGGTTGCTGGCTCGACTGCGTGACGCACGACCGCGCGGCGACGACGGGATGAACACGGCGGAGTACGCGGTCGGGACCATCGCGGCGGTGGCCTTCGCCGGGCTGCTGCTGAAGGTTCTGACCTCGGACACGGTGCAGAACGCGCTCACCGCGATCGTCCAGCGGGCGCTGAAGTGACGCGAGCACGTCAGGGGTGGTGGGCCATGCGGCCCATCGCCCCGCACCCGGGCAGGGTCCGAGACGAGGGCAGCGCAACTGCGGAGCTCGCGGTCTCGCTGCCCGCCCTGGTGCTCATGGTCTTCACGGCGCTGACGGCGGTAACTGCCGTCCGTACTCAGTTGGAGTGCGTCGATGCCGCGCGCGAAGCGGCCCGGGCGGCCGCGCGTGGGGAGTCCGGAATCCCCGCGGGGGCTCGAGTAGCGCCGAACGGCGCATCGGTGAGCGTCGCCGACAGCGGCGACACGGTGCGAGCGACGGTACGGGTGCGGGTACATCCCCTCGGCGGGCGCCTACCGGGAATCGATGTCAACGCGACTGCGGTGGCCGCGGTCGAGCCAGGCATCGTCGGCGGCTGAAGTCATGCGCCGGACGGGATTGCGGCGCACGGGATTGCGCCACACGAGATGGGATCGGGGCAGGGCGGATGATGACCGAGGCGCCGCCACCATATGGGTGCTCGCCGCCGGTCTGTTGACAGTTCTCGTAGCCCTCGCTTCGTCGGCCGCAGGGGCGGCGATGGTGGCTCGCCACCGGGCTCAAGGTGCTGCCGATCTCGGCGCTCTCGCCGGCGCCGGACGAGCGATCGAGGGAGAGGATGCGGCATGCCAGCGTGCCGGAGACATCGTGTCGGCAAATGGCGCCCGCCTCGTGGGGTGCCGGCTCGACGGCTTCGATCTCACGGTCACCGCGCAGGTCAGCCCGGCCGGAGTGGCGGCGATCGCCGGGACGGCTCGCGCGTCCGCCCGCGCCGGTCCCGCCTAGTGAAAGCGGAAGATCCTCACTTGCGGGAGGGGGAGGATCCTCCGTCATCGCCACGTTGCCGGGCAGGTGGGACAGGACGGGCAGGAGGTACGCGAGCGACCTGCCGGCGGCTTTGCCGCGGACACGAGGTGGACTGTGGCATCTTTGGCTGCGTTCGTCGCGCGCGCCTGGGCGACAGTGGCAAGATGCGCGGAGGGACGCCAACCAGTGCGGGGCGACAGCCTCTGCGGGGCGACAACCATTGCGGGGAGAGGAGCACTCATGGAACTGTCCTTGGCGACACGTTCCGTCTCCGACCATGTTGTGCTTGAAATTGGCGGCGAGATCGACGTTTACACGGCACCGCGCCTGCGCGAGCGGCTGATCGAGCTGGTCGGCGCTGGAGAGAAGCAGGTCGTGGTTGACCTCGGTCGGGTGGATTTTCTCGACTCGACCGGGCTCGGCGTGCTTGTCGGTGCCCACCGTCGGTTGCGCGCCAGCGATGGCGCGCTGAGCCTCGTATGTCCCCACGAGAGGCTGCTCAAGATCTGCCTGATCACCGGGTTCGACTCCGTCTTTGAGATCCACAGATCGGTCGAAGACGCGACGACGGGCGGATCCGCGAAGACAGCCCGCACGGGCGCCTGACGGCCGACGTCCCCCGTGAACAACACCCCGGCGCAGATGTCTACCGTCCACGTCGCCTTCTCGCCCGACCCGGCCTATGTCCGAACGGTCCGGTTGGTAGCCGCGGCGGTGGCCCGCCGGGCTGGCATCTCGGACGAGGTGCTCGACGAGGTGCGCCTCGCTATCGGCGAGGCGTGCACGCGGGCCGTGGCTCTTCACCGCCGCCATGGGCTCACTGACCTGATCTCCGTCACGATGAGCGACGGAGGTCGGTTCACCGTGCGGGTTACCGACCGGGGTCCGGCGGAGTCCGCCGGGAAGGAGCCGGGGGAGACCACCGGCGACATCATGGCTCAGGTCGCGGCCGAGTCCGGACGCCTCGCGGTGGACGAGGATGTGCTGACGGCGGGGGTCGGCCTGGCGCTGCTGACTGGGCTCGTCGCCGACCTGGCTGTGTCGGCCGCGTCGGATGGCATCGGGACCGAAATTCGTATGTCGTGGCCGGTCAGTCGCCGATCCGCGCACTGAGTCGCGTATCCGGCTGGTCTGATTGGGCTCAGCACGCCTCTCGGACACCGCGATGTGACCACGCGCACGAGCGGCCGCTAGAGTACGCCCGTCATGTGACACGTTCGGGCGACGCGTTCCAAGCGCCCTGTGTGTCGGCTCCCCTCGCGGAGTACCCAACCGGCCGTCTCCCCTTGGCGCCCGGTCGTAGCGTGGCCGGCTCAGCCGGGCTCAATAGTTTGGTACAGGAGGACAACGAATGTCCGGGACCCGCTTCGTCGCTGACGGCGAGCTGTCCCTTGCCGGTGAGAACTTGACGTACGTGATCGTCGCCGCGGCCATCGCGCTTGTCGCGCTCGGTTTCGCGGCGGCTCTCGTCAAGGCCGTTCTCGCCGCCGGTAAGGGCACCCAAAGGATGCAAGACATCGCCGGCGCGGTCCAGGAAGGCGCCATGGCGTACCTCGTGCGGCAGTTCAGGACGCTCGCAATCTTCGTCGTGGTCGCCGTTGTGCTGCTCTTTCTGCTCCCGGTGAGTGGGGCGGGCGACAACGAGACGGCGATCAAGATCGGGCGATCGCTCTTCTTCGTCGTGGGCGCGACGTTCAGCGCTTTTATCGGCGGCGCGGGCATGGCCCTGGCGACGCGCGCGAACGTGCGGGTAGCGGCAGCGGCGCGCAAGGGCGGCGGTGGCCGGGAAAAGGCGATGCAGATCGCCTTCCGTACCGGTGGGGTCGTTGGCTTTCTCACCGTGGGCCTAGGCCTGTTCGGCGCCACGATGGTCGTACTGATCTATCGAGGCGACGCCCCGACGGTGCTCGAGGGTTTTGGCTTCGGCGCCGCGCTGCTCGCGATGTTCATGCGGGTCGGCGGTGGCATCTTCACCAAGGCGGCTGATGTGGGTGCCGACCTCGTCGGCAAGGTCGAGAAGGGTATTCCCGAGGACGATCCACGCAACGCCGCGACGATCGCTGACAATGTCGGCGACAACGTTGGTGACTGCGCAGGCATGGCCGCGGACCTCTTCGAGTCGTACGCCGTCACACTGGTCGCTGCCCTTATCCTCGGCAAGGTGGCCTTCGGCGTCGATGGCCTGGTCTTCCCGCTGATCACGGGCGGAATTGGCGTGTTGGTGGCCATCGTCGGCGTGTTCATCACTCGGCTGCGGGCCTCCGATCGGTCCGCACTTACCGCCATCAACCGGGCGTTCTACATGTCGGCCGTTGTCTCTGCGTTACTGGTGGCCGTCGCGGCGTTCCTTACCCTGCCCGCGACGTTTGCGGGATTTGGTCCGGACTTCGCGGCCACCGCTGGGAACCCGCGCTGGGTGGCGATCGGTGCCGTGGTCATCGGCATCGTGCTCGCCGCGGTGATCCAGGCCCTGACGGGTTACTTCACCGAGACCGGCCGCCGGCCCGTCAAAGACATCGGCAAGAGTTCGTTGACCGGCGCGGCCACGGTTATCCTGGCTGGCGTCAGCGTGGGCTTCGAGTCGGCGGTCTACTCGGCTCTCGTCATCGCCGCCGGCGTATTCGGCGCCTACCTGCTGGGCGGCGGGAGCATCCTACTGTCGTTCTTCGCCGTCGCGCTCGCCGGCTGCGGCCTGCTGACCACCGTCGGCGTGATCGTCGCCATGGACACCTTCGGTCCGATCAGCGACAACGCCCAGGGCATCGCGGAGATGTCCGGCGACATCGACAAGGACGGCGCTCGT
>Ga0184632_10000293_pt1 | contig 18568 bp, 16 predicted proteins | sample PLM31_50_b1_FD_133153 | JGI IMG/M metagenome (GOLD analysis project Ga0184632, IMG submission 133153) | Groundwater sediment microbial communities from an aquifer in East River, Colorado, USA - PLM3-1_50_b1 | ecosystem: Environmental > Terrestrial > Soil > Riparian zone | place: USA: East... | reverse complement strand
TGGAGACCGGCCGCTCGCCGCGATATTCGCGCAGGTGTGGTTCGACTTCCCCCACACCTTCGCGATGCAGAACTTCACGGACTTCCTCGACTGGATGCGGTTCACCATCGGGCAGATCGCGGCGAACACCTCCGTCACCTGGCTCTTGAAGCCGCATCCGTGCGACCAGTGGTACGGCGGCGTGCGGCTCGTCGACCTGGTACGCGAGCTCCCGCGCCACGTCGTCCTCTGCCCCGAGGACACGGACTCGCTGACAGTCCAGGTCGCGACCGATTACGTGGTGACCGTGCACGGGACGGTGGCGATCGAGGCAGCCGCGCGCGGTCTGCCGGTGCTGAACGCGGACCGGAGCCACTACACAGACTGGGGATTCACGCACCTCGCGAAGTCACGGAAGGATTACGCGGACCTCCTGGCGGGGATCCAGCACCTCGCTCCGCCGACGGGGGAGCAGCAGGAACGCGCGATGGCCTTCGGTGCGCTCTCGCTGGCCCCGACGCCCGGCGGGATCGGGCTACTGCGCACGTCCTGCGACACGAGCGGCCCGATGCTCTACGCCGAGATCCTGAGCAGGCTCGAGCGAGAGCGCGCGGGCTTCGCCCGTGAGCGGGCGGCGATCGCGGACTGGATCGCGAGCCGCCGTCCGAGCTATGCGGCGTACCACACGACGCGGTACTTCGAGCGTTCCTGAGATGAGCCTACCGACGAAGGGCCTCGGGCATCTGCGGCGGGGTTTCGAGGCTGTCTTCGACCGGCACTACGCCGCGCGGCATCCAGGACCGTTCGCGCGGGCTCTCCTCCGCTTGCTCGGCCCGATCGTGTTACGGGACCTCCCCAACGACAAGTGGAACCTGCACGTGTTCGTCCCCGCGTGGCTGGGCGCCCTCGCCACGCCCGTCCGCCCGCCACTGCCGCCGGCGAAGCGCATCTTCCTCTTCTGCGCCTACCGCATCGAGTTCACCCTGAACCTCAACCTGGCCGTCCTGCTGGCATGGCGTGGGCACCGCGTCACGATCGGGTACCTGCCGAAGCTCCAGAGCCCGATCAAGGAGCCTCGCCGCGATCATCCCTCGGCTAAGGCATATCTCGCCGCGGCGCTGAGGGACGTCGAGCGACTGAGCGGGGGCCGGATCCGATGTGTCGATCTGAGCGGCGCGACCTCGTGGGATCGACCGGTGGACGAGGCCTTCATCGCCCGGCAGCTCACGTCCGACGTCGTAATGGCGGTGCGACGGGAGACGCTTGACCCGGGCGATGTCGAGGTGGCCGGGCACCGCGCGTATTACGAGCACGTGGCGCGCTCCGCGCAGCGGATGGCGTGGTCGCATCTGTCCGCGCGCCAGGGCGAGTACGATCTCTGCCTCATCCCGAACGGGACCACCTTCGAAGGCGCGCAGTTCTGTCATGTCGCGAAGCAGGTCGGCATTCCGGTGAACACCTTCGAGAAGTTCGCGTTCCGGAACATTCGCATCATCAACCACGGTGACAACTTTCTCGCCTTTCACGACCTCGATCTCGCGTGGAGTCTGCGGAAGGCCGCCGGCTACGAGGACGAGCCGTTCTACAGCCGTGCCTGCGAGCGGGCGATGGCGCTCCTCGACGAGCGGCGCGCGAACTCGACGAAGAACTGGGGCTGGAAGCTCCAGACGGCGCCGCCGCAGTCGGCGGCGGAGGTGCTCGCCGGGCACGGGCTCGGCGCGGACGAGCCCTTCGTCCTCGTGTGCACGAACGTCCCGTACGACGCCGGGTACGAAGGGCTACGAACCATCTTTCCCAGCATGCGCGAGTGGCTCGTCGAGACCGTGCGGTTCCTGCTCGATCACTCCAAGCTGACGGTGGTCGTGCGAGCGCATCCGGCAGAAGCGGCCCACTGGGGCGGGCGCGAGCGGAGCGAGGAGACCCTCCGCAGCGCCGGCCTCGTCTCGAACCGTCTCGTTGTCATGCCGGCCGAGGCGAAGGTGAACACCTACGCGCTCATGGAGTCGTGCCGGTTCGCCGCCGTGTTCTCGTCGACGGCCGGGCTGGAGACGACGATGCTGGGGAAGACAGTGCTCGTTGGAACCCACGTCTACTACACGGGACGGGGTTTCACGGTCGACTCCAAGGACCGCACCGATTACTTCGCGCACCTCGCCGGGCTCGCCCGGGAGACCGGGCGGCTGGATCTCGGGCTCGATGCGACGCGGCAGGCTCGCCTCTTCCACTTCATCCTCCACTGCGTGATGCAATGGCCGTATCCGTACGACAAGCCCAGCTCGGTCCGCGCGCTCGCGCCCGTCGATCTGCTCGTGAGTCCTCGGATGAGCGAGTACGTCGATACCCTCGACGTCCTGGCCATGACGCCCTCCGAGTGGCGCGCCCGGGCGCTCGACTATTTAAGGGCCGACAAGCCGAACCACGTGACGGCTCGCCTGGGTGCAGGATGACCGTGTCCCCCGCGCGGATCCTCGTCGCCGGCCACGACTTCGGCGGGCTGAACCTCCTCGCGCCGCTCCTTCGGGCATGGCAGCGCGACGGGCGCCTCGAGGCCGCGTTCGTCAGCACGCCGGCGGTGTGCCGCGAGATGACGGCGCAGGTTCCGAAGCTGACATTCCCGGACTGGGTTAAGGGATTAGCGGAGTCCCTGTGCGCGAACGGGCAGGAGCTCGACGACTATCTAGAGCGGTGGCTGGAGCCGCCGGAATGGGACGTCGTCCTCTGCAGCACGAGCCGGGTCAGCCTCCTCGAGAAGCGTCTCATCAGAGCGGCGAACGCCAAGGTGATCCCGACGATCGGCTTCTGCGACATGTGGTGGGCGTACGAGGAACGTTTCCGCGACGGCCGCGAGTGGTGCGTTCCGAGGACTGTTTGGGTGTTGGACGAGCGCATGCGGGACGAGATCACGCAGGTCCCGTGGCCAAATCCGCCTGAAGTGGAGGTGGTGGGGAGCCCGCTCTTCCAGCAGCTCATGGAGATGAGAGCGACAGGCCGCGCAGGCGTCGACGGCGCGATCCGGTTCATTTCCGAGCCGGTATCCTCGAAGTTCCCCCGGAGCCGCATTGACGAGTTCGAGCTCGCAGAGCAGCTCGTGGAGACGGCGCGCGGCGCGGGAATCACGAATCGGATCGCCATTCGCACGCACCCCTCCGATCCGATCGAGCAGTGGCGGCGATGGGCATGGCGGCTCAGGGATCGCGGCGTAGAGCTGGACGCGATGCCACTCGCTCAGTGCATTGCCGATACGACTCGGGCCGTCGGGATCTCTTCGATCCTCCTGTCCGAGATGGCGATCTGCGGTGTGCCGACTGCGTCGCTCCAGTGGCCGGGCAGCGATTCCTCGTACTATTGCCTTCCGTTCGAGCAGTTCCAGATCGCGACGCTGCAATCGACGGACGAGCTGCGGGCCTGGCTCCTCGCCGACCACGACAACCCAGTGAGACGCGTGCTGGGTCACTCCCACCGTGACGCGATCGCACGGATCAGCCGCCTCCTCGTGCAGACCGCCTTCGTTGACCAACGGCCATGACGCCGACGAAGACGCCGCGCATTCCCGGAGACCGCGTCGAGCTACGGCCGTTCACCGAAGCGCTGATCTCCGAGGAGTATCTCGGCTGGCTGAACGACAAGACGCTGATGCAGTACTCGCGACAGCGCCACCTCTCCCACACGCGGGAGAGCTGCCGGGAGTATCTCCAGAGCTTCGAGAGCACGCCGCACTGTTTCTGGGCTACGTACTGGAAGGCGCCCGAGCTCCATATCGGAACGATGACAGCGTACGTCGACCCGACCAGCAATGTGGCCGATCTCGGCATCCTGATCGGGCATCGGATGGCCCGGGAGTGTGGAGTCGGACGCGAGGCTTGGGGCCTGGCTATGGGGTACCTGTTCGCTGAGGAGGGGCTCCGCAGGGTGACCGGAGGCACGGTGGCCTGGAATGTGCCGATGATCAGGATATTCGAGCACTGGGGAATGAAGCGCGAAGGCACGCTCCGCGAGCACGAGCTGATCGGCGGCCACGCGGTGGACGTTGTGCTGTACGGACTGCTGGCAAACGAGCGGGCTCCGCTGCGCGTGAGATCGTCTGTCTGATGACTCAGGCGGTTCCCCTCAGCCTAAAGAAGGTCGCGCTCTCGAGCTGGCGCATGCTGACGGTCGGCGAGCGTCTCCAGGTGGCGCTCCTTGCCGCAGCAATGGTCGTGAACGGCTTCCTCCAGTCCTTCTCGCTCGCAGTGCTCTTGCCGTTCATCGGGCTGCTTCTCGATCCCACGGCCGTTCAGGGCAAAGGCTACCTCGCGACGGCGAGCCGCTGGGTCGGCAACCCGGCCCCGGGTCGGCTGCTGATCTGGTGCGCGTTCGCCGTGTTCGCCGCCATCGTGGTGAAGAACGCGTTCAACCTCGTCTACACGCATTGGCTGAACCGGCTGGTGGCGGCGGTGGAGAAGCGGGTCGCGGTGGGCCTGCTCGACCAGTGCATGTCGGCCCCCTACGTCTGGTTCCTCTCGAAGAACACCGCGGTCCTGGTCATGCGGGTGATGGGCGACGTCGTGACCTGGGCTCGGTCGGGGCTCAAGAGCATTCTGTCGCTGACCAGCAACTCGGTCACGATGGTGTCGATCGTGGTTCTGCTCGTGGGCATCAACCCGCTCGTCGGGACCGGCCTGGTCCTGGCCGGGGCGCTGTTCAGTCTGGGCGCTATGGGGGTCCTGAGGCCCTCTCTGCACCGGATGGCGGTCAGGAAGCATCTCGCCAGCGTCGAGGCGACCAAGGTCGTCAACCATGCCCTCGGGGGCGCGAAGGACATCAAGGCCGGCGGCATCGAGCGGTTCTTCGTCGACCAGTTCGCGGCGCAGTACGACGTTTTTGCCCGCAACGCGGCGCGGCCCTCCACCCTCCAGCCGATCCCCGGCCACGTCGTCGAAATCGCCGTCGCGCTTGTGATCGTGATGATCGGCCTCTACGTTGCCGGCCAGGCATCCCTGGGCCCGGAGTTCGTCGCGCTCGTCGCGATCTACGGCGTGGCTGCCATCCGTCTGCTGCCTGTGTTCAACCAGATCTCGGCGACGGTCTCGAGCGTCCAGACGGCGCTCCCCTCGATCGAGACGATCCACCGGATGCAGGCCGAGCTGGCCGCCTTCGAGCCGCGTCACGGCACGAAGTCGGAGCCAGCGGCTTTCGGCGCCTGGGACCGGCTGGAGCTCCAAGACGTGTGGTACCGCTACCCGGAGGGTTACGGCAACGCTCTCGATGGGGTCACGCTGGCGCTCGAGCGGGGTGTGCGCATCGGCATCGTGGGCCGTTCGGGCTCCGGCAAGACGACACTGGTCGACGTGCTCACGGGTCTGCTCGCCCCGAGCTCGGGTCGCGTACTGGTCGACGGGCGCGAGCTCGGGGCCGAGGCGATGCCGTCGTGGCGCCGGCAGATCGGCTACGTGTCGCAGCACCCGTTCATCGCCGACGAGTCGCTGCGTTTCAACGTGGCCCTGGGCGTGGACCGTGAGCTCGTCGACGATGCGCGCGTGCGGAGCGCGCTCGAGGACGCGAGTTTCGGCGACGTGCTGCGAGTCGAGCTGGGAGACCGGCTCGAGGCGCCGCTCGGCGAGCGTGGCGTGCGGCTCTCGGGTGGCCAGCGCCAGCGGGTGGCCATCGCCCGAGCACTCTATCGGGAGTCGAGCCTGCTGATCCTCGACGAGGCCACCAGCGCACTGGACTCGGAGAGCGAGCGGACGGTCTCGCTGGCGTTGAGCCGGATTCCGCGGCAGACTACGATGCTGATCGTGGCGCACAGACTCTCGACCGTGAAGGACTGCGACCGTATCGTCGTGCTCGAGCGCGGCAAGATCGTGGGCTACGACACACACGCGGGCCTCATCCGCGACTGCCCGCTCTACCGACGCTTCGTCGAGCTCGGCGACCTGTCGCTGTCCGAGGTCGACGGTGAGCTCGATCGGCACGCGGTCACGGGCTATCAGCCGTGAGCTTCGAGATCGGTCAGCGCCCAGTCGGTCCCGGGCATCCCTGCTTCATCGTGGGCGAGGTGGCCCAATCGCACGACGGCAGCGTCGGCATGGCGCACGCGTTCATCGACGCCATCGCCAGCGCCGGCGCCGACGCGGTGAAGTTCCAGACCCACATTGCCGCCGCCGAGAGCACACCCCAGGAGCCGTGGCGCGTGCGCTTCAGCCCCCAGGACGACAGTCGCTACGACTACTGGCGGCGGATGGAGTTCACCGAGGCGCAGTGGCTGGCTCTCAAGCGGCACGCCGAGGCGCGCGGCCTCGTGTTCCTCAGCTCGCCGTTCTCGAACGAGGCCGTCGACCTGCTCGCCCGGATCGGGATGGCCGCCTGGAAGGTCGCCTCGGGCGAGGTGGCCAATAGCCTGCTCCTCGAGCGGATGCTCGCGACCGGCGCTCCGATCTTGCTCTCCACGGGGATGAGCCCGGTGGAGGAGATCGACACGGCGGTGGCGCTGGTGAAGCGCGCGGGCCGGCCGCTGGCTGTGCTCCAGGCGACCACCGCGTATCCGTGCCCTCCCGAGCGGGTCGGCGTCAACATACTGGCCTTCTACCGCGAGCGCTACGGCTGCCCGGTTGGACTCTCGGATCACTCCGCGACCATCTACGCCGGGCTCGCCGCGGTGGCGCTCGGCTGCGATATCGTCGAGGTGCACGTCGCGCTGAGCCGGGAGATGTTCGGGCCCGACGTTCTGGCCTCGCTCACCACCGCCGAGTTGCGTCAGCTCGTGGACGGCGCGCGGTTTATCGAGCGCATGCGGGCCAACCCCGTGGACAAGGACGCGCTCGCGCGGGAGCTCTCGCCGCTGCGCGGCGTCTTCGCCAAGAGCGTGGTGGCGCGCGTGGACCTACCGGCGGGAACGATGCTACGGCCGGAGCACCTGACCGTGAAGAAGCCCGGCACCGGGATCCCGGCCGCGGAGATGGGGCGCGTGGTCGGTCACCGGCTGGCGCGCGCCGTCGCGGGAGATCAGCTGCTGACGTGGAGGGACATCGATGGCGCGGACTGAGGCGCGGCGGAAAGTCTGCGTGGTGGTCAACAGCCGCGCCAACTACGGCCGGATCAAGTCGGTGCTCCGCGCCGTCCAGGCGCGACGCGACCTGGAGCTCCAGCTCATCGTCGGCGCCTCCGCCCTGCTGCACCGCTTCGGCAACGTGCGCCAGATCATCGAGGCCGACGGCTTTGTCGCCACCGCCACTGTCTACACGATCGTGGAGGGCGAGACGCCGACCACGATGGCCAAGTCGACGGGCTTGGCGATCCTCGAGCTGGCGACGCTGTTCGAGAACCTCAAGCCCGACCTCGTGCTGACCGTCGCGGACCGGTTCGAGACAATGGCCACCGCGGTCGCCGCCAGCTACATGAACATCTCGCTCGCTCACACGCAGGGCGGCGAAGTCACGGGCTCCATCGACGAGAGCGTGCGCCACGCGGTCACCAAGCTCTCGCATCTGCACTTTCCGGCCACGCAGCTCGCGGCCGAGAACGTCATCCGGATGGGCGAGGATCCCGAGACCGTCTTCTGCACGGGCTGCCCGTCCATCGACATCGTCGCCGAGCTGGACCTGGCGCTGCCAAGCGATATTTTCCGCCGTTACCTCGGCGTCGGCAGCGAGGTCGACCCGACGCAGCCCTATATCGTGGCCCTCCAGCATCCGGTCACGACCGAGTACGGCCGCGGGTTCGAGCAGGTCAACGAGACCCTCGAGGCGGTCGCGGCGATCGGAATGCAGACGGTCTGGCTGTGGCCGAACGTCGACGCGGGCTCCGACGACGTCTCCAAAGGCCTGCGCATGTACCGCGAACGCCACAACCCGAAGAATCTGCACCTCTATCGCAACTTCGCGGTGGAGGATTATGCGCGCCTCATCGCCAACGCCGCGTGTCTCGTGGGCAACTCCAGCTCGGCGCTGCGCGAGGGCGCCTTCCTCGGCGTCCCGGCCGTGAACATCGGCACCCGGCAAACTGGGCGCGAGCACGGCCCCAACGTCGTCCACGTCGACTACCGCGCCGAGGAGATCCTCGCCGCCATGCGCCAGCAGATCGCTCACGGCCGCTACGAGCGGTCGACGTTGTTCGGCGACGGCTTCGCCGGCAAGCGCATCGCCGACGTTCTGGCTTCCGCCGAGCTACGGATCCAGAAGCGGCTGGCGTACTCCACGTCATGACCGCGCTCCAGCCGACCCTGGCGCTGATTCCCGCCCGCGGAGGCAGCAAGGGCATTCCGGACAAGAACTTGTGCCTCGTCGGCGAGCTCACGCTCACGGCTCGGGCCGTTCGCTGTGCCCGCGAGACGAAGCGCTTCGATCGTATCGTGGTCAGCACCGACAGCGAGGCGATCGCGGCCGATGCGCGCCGCGAAGGCGCCGACGTGATCCGGCGCCCGGCGCACCTCGCCTCCGACACCGCCGACGTCGCCGAGGCCATCGAGCACGCGCTCGCGGTCCTCGCCGGCGCCGGCTTCGCGCCGCAGGTCGTCGCCCTGCTCGAGCCGAGCAGCCCCCTCCGGACGCCGGCGATGGTCGAGCAGGCGTTGGCTGCGCTCGACGCCGCCGACGCCGCATTCACCGTGTCACCGGTGCCGTTACGCTTCCACCCGCGCAAGCAGTTCCACGTCGAGGACGGCGGCGCCGCGCGGTGGGTCTTTCCCAACCCTCCCCCGGTACGGCGACAGGAGTTGACGCCGACCTTCGTCCAGAACGGGGCGGTCTACGCGTTCCGGACTTCGATGTTCCGCGCTCACCGCTCTGTGTTCGGTCCTACGCCGCGGGCCGTGATCATCGAGGCACCGCTGGTGAACATCGACGGGCCCGAGGACCTCACCGCCGCCCAGCGGCTCGCGGCAGAGGGGCGCGGGTGATCCGCCGGGTCGCGCGCGCGGTACGCCGGGCGGTGGTTGCGTCGCCGCCGGACTACCGGCAGCTGCTCTTCGAGGATCTCCTCGAGTACGTCGGCGGCCGCCGGCCCGGGCGCGTGCTGGAGATCGGTCCGAAGGACGGTCTCGACACGCGCCGGTTGTTGTCGCTCGAACCGGCGCACCTGACCCTCGTGGACCTTCCACGGCTCGAGGCGTCCAATCGCGCCTGGCTCGACGCGATCGGTTCGCCGAAGATCGAGTACCTCTCGGCTAACGTCATGTACAGCCGCGCGGTGACCGAGCTGCCGCCCTACGACCTTGTCTGGTGCACGGGCGTCCTCTACCACAACCCCGAGCAGCTGCGGATGGTCCGCCGGCTCCACGACTTGTTGGTGCCGGGCGGCGTGCTCGTCCTCGAGTCCGCGACGACCCGCAACCCGCGCCTGCGCACGGCGAAGTGCGTGGAGATCGTATATCCGCCCTCCGAGGCTCTCAAGCGCAAGTACCACATCAGCGCGAACATCAGCCATCTGCCGTCGGCCCAGGCGATCGCCTCCTGGATGGCGATGGTCGGCCTGGAGCGGATCACGCCCTCCGCCTGCCATCGCCGGGTCTCCCGCGCGCTCGGCCACGCGCGCGCCGCTTTTCTCGGGACCCGCCCGGCCACGCCCCGCGCCGGCGTGTACTACGCCCTCGGTGACGGAGACGGCTACGAGATCGGGAGGTCGCTGTGAGCGACGACGCGAAGCCGCCGGCACAGTGCGGGATCTGTCAGGGGACCGAGCACCAGGTGCTCTATCACGGTCCCGTGCGCGTCGGCCGCTTCGGATCGTGGAGCGCTGCGCCGCGGACGGTGTGGCGGTGCGTGGGCTGCGGCGCCGGGCGCCTGCCGGTGGAGCCGGCCGATTACGCGTCGCCGGAGTACCGGACACGGGTGGACGGCAGCGACACCATCGATGAGTTTCATCGGCTGCACGATGGCGAGCAATCGGACAAGCTGCGGATGCTCGGCACCGACGGGCTGCGCGGCACGGTGTTCATGGACGTGGGCTGCGGCGGCGGCTCGTTCCTGGACGTGGTCCGTGGTTTCTGTCGCGCGACCATCGGCATCGAGCCGACCTCCTCACTGCGGACGGCGGTGGCGGCCAAGGGCCATCTCGCCTTTCCCTACTGCGCCGACGTTCCAGCCGAGTGGTCGGGACGTGTGGAGGTGGCGGTGGCCTTCAGCCTTGTCGAGCACGTTGAGGACCCCGTCGGCCTCCTTCGCGACGTGCGCCGTCTGTTGGCGCCGGGCGGGCACCTGCTCCTCAGCACGCCGAATCGGCGCGACTGGCTGCTAGAGATGTTGCCCGAGGACTACGCGCGCTTTTTCTACCGGATCGTGCACCTCTGGTACTTCGACGCGGAGGCGCTGACGACGCTCGTGCGCAGCGCCGGCTTCGCCGACGTGGTCGTGACCTACGCGCACCGCTTCGATCTGTCGAACGCGATCCTGTGGCTGCGCGACAAGCGGCCGACGGGGCTGGCCGCGCTCGGGCTGCCATCGGCCGCCGACGCGATCTACCGCGGGCTCCTGGAGGCGAGTGGGCGCTCCGATTATCTCTACGCTTCTTGCCGGAAGGCCTAGCGACGCCGTGGCCAAGCTCGTCGTCTTCATCGATCACGACATCATCGTGCGGCACTTCGTCCTGAGTGGAGTGCTCCGCGCCCTCGAGGCCGGGCACGAGGTCGTCTACGTCTTTCCGGACAGCCACCGCCGCGTGACGAGCGACCCCGCCTGCCTTCCCATCAGCCGCTACCGGACAGTGCCCGTCTCGGAAGCGCGGTTGCACGGCTACCGGCGGCTCTACCACGCCACCGTGTTGAAGATGCTGCGCGGCACGCGCGACGCGCACGCGGTCTTCGCCTTCTGGCGCGAGATGCTGGGACGGCGCGCTTACTGGACGAGCTGGTGCCTGTCGTGGCCGGGCATCCATCACCTATACCAGCAGCGGATGCTGGCGCGGATCGGCGGGCATCCGCCGCTCGACGACCTGCTCCATGAGGAGAAGCCCGACGTCATCATCCACCCGACGGTCCTCGAGGGCCTGTTCGTCGCCGACCTCGTCCAGTGGGGGCGCGCGCACGGAGTGCCGACCGTCTACCTGATGAACTCGTGGGACAATCCGGCGGTGAAGGCGATGACCGTGGGCGCGCCCGACCGGCTCGTCGTCTGGGGCGAGCATTCGCGCCTGCTCGCGCGTGAGCGCCTCAGAATGCCTCTGTCTCGCATCCTGTCGTTCGGGGCGGCGCAGTTCGAGGTGTACCGGCGGCCGCCCCGCGAGACGCCGGCGGCGTACCGCCAGAGGCTCGGCGTGCCGCCGGGCCGCCGTCTGCTCCTCTACGCCGGCTCCAGCAAGGGACTCGACGAGACGGCGCACCTCCTTGCGCTCGAGGAGGCCATCGCGACGGGGCGGCTGGCGAACTGCGCGGTCCTGTATCGCCCGCACCCGTGGCGGGCTCAGCTCGAGTCGGAGATCGACTTCTTCGCCCGTGCCTGGCGGCACGTCGCCATGGCGCCAGACATGGCGGGCTACTACCGCCGCCGCCGCGGCGGCGACATGTCGCCGAACCTGGCCGACTACGAGGAGACTCACGTGACGTTGAGCGCGGTGGACGCGGTCGTCTCGCCGCTCTCGACGATCCTGCTGGAGGCCGCGCTGCACGGTAAGCCGATCCTCGCCTATCTGCCGGACGAGGACATGAAGCAAAACGTCGCTCTGTTCAGCATGGCGAAGACGGTGCACTTCCGCGACTTCTTCGAGCGTGTGGATTGCCCGCGGTGCGTGAGTCCGGGCGACCTCGTCGCCGACTGCGAGCGACTGTTGGAGGCGGCCGGGCGTGCCGGGATCGCCGCGGAGCTCCGCCGTCAGTGCGAGTTCTTCGTCGACGCTGGCGAGCGCTCGTACGCCGACCGCCTGGACACGCTGGCCCGCAGCCTGGTCGGTGGGTCGGCCAGCCGAGCGAACGGGGGGCCCTGACATGCGCCTCGTCGCCTTCGCAAGGCGGCTCGCGCGCCGGCTCCGCCCTGCGCGGGATCACTGGTCGCATCTCGTGTCGATCATGGACGCCGCAAGCCTCGAGCACGATCCGGGCCTCGACGCCGCCGGCAAGCGCGTACTCTTCAAGCGGAACGTGACGCTGGTGGAGCTGGAGCCGCACGCCTACTGCAACCGGACCTGTTCGTTCTGCCCCAACAGCATCATCGATCGACTGACGGTCAAGGAGACCTTCGACCGCGGCGTGTACGAGTCGATTCTGGCGGATCTGGCGTCGATCGACTACGACCGGGTGCTTCGCCTGGCCCGCTACTCCGAGCCGATGGCCCACGAGCACATCTACGACATGGTGGCCCTGGCGCGGCGGCGCCTGCCGAAGGCGGAGATCGACATCGTTACCAACGGCGACTACTTGACGGCGGAGGCGCTGACGCGCCTGCGCGAGACCGGCCTCTCCGTCCTGCGGATCAGCGTGTACCTGCGTCGGGGCATCGCGTGGAGCGTGCCGGCGGCGCGGGAAGAGATCGCGCGCGTGGGCCGCCGCATCGGGATCGAGCCGGTGTGGAAGGAGAGCTCGTCGACGTCGGTGGGAGCGGTGTTCCCGCACCGGGAGCTGCGTATCATCACCTTCTCCCACAACTTCGACGAAGTCGGCTACGATCGCGGCCAGCTCCTGCCGAAGCTGGTGGATCGCGCCTATGTCCGCCGCTCGCCGTGCTTCCTCGTGTTCTCGAACTTCACGGTGGACTTCAACGGCAAGGTGATGCCGTGCTGCAATTTGCGAAGCGACCACACGGATCACGCGGGGTTCGTGGTCGGCGATCTGTCAGATCGCCGCGCGAGCATCTTCGACGTCTACGCCGGGTCCGAGCTGACGACTTGGCGCCGCAGCCTGGCGGGCGTGGGGGACAAGGCGCCGCCGTGCGCGACGTGCAAGCAGAAAACGCTGGAGGGCGCCGCGCTCGCGCGGCTCGACCAGAGGCTCGCGCCGAAGCTCCACGCCCTCGGGATCGAGTCCAAGGTGTGATCGTTCCCGCCTCGGCCGCCGAGGTCGTCTGGATCTATCGTCGCGATCGTCGCCGCTCACTCGTGGAGTGGGAGCGTGGCGAGTGCTCGAGCGAGTTCTTCTACGGGCTGATGCCGCTGCGCGAGCGCTATCGGGTCGGCTTCGTCGAGGAGGACGGCACCGCCCCGTACCGCCGCCCCTGGTACGCGGTCGAGCGGCTCATCGCCCGGCGCCTCGGCATCGGCTTCGCGCTCGACCTCGCGCTGCGGCATCTTGGCGCGCTCAACCGCGCGCGGGTGGTGGTCTCGACGGTGGACACGTGCGGGCTGCCTCTGGCGCTTTTGAAGCGCCTGGGGTTGTTGCGGAGTCGCCTCGTCTACATCAGCCAGGGTCTGAGCGACCGGATCCAGGCGTACGGCCCGGAACGCCGGCTGGCCCGCTGGTGCCGCGCGCTCGTGCTGGCTGCCGACGAGCTGGCGACGCTCAGCGGCGGAGCCGGCGCGGGGCTCGCCGCCTGGCTCGGGATCCCGGCCGAGCGAGTGCGGGTGCTGCCGTTCGGCACCGATCACGCCTTCTGGCGGAACACGGCACCCGACGTGGCGGGGACCCGGATGGTGAGCGTCGGCTCCGACGCCGGGCGCGACTACGCGACGCTGCTCGGCGCCGTGGGCGAGCTGCCCCTGCACATCGTCACGCGCCAGGCGCTGGCCGTCGCCGATCGCGCCAACGTCGTCGTCACGTCGGCTCACTCGCCGGCGGGGCTGCGCGATCTCTACTCGCGCAGCCGCTTCGTGGTCATCCCGCTGCACGACCGCGACCAGCCGTCGGGCCAGAGCGCGGCCTTGCAGGCGATGGCATGCGGTAAGGCCGTCGTGTTGACCAGGACACGAGGCTGGTGGGGCGAGGAGCTCCTGCGCGATGGCGACAACTGCCTGCTGGTGCCGCCGGCCGACACGCCCGCCCTGCGACAGGTCGTGCACGATCTGTGGGCGGCGCCCGAGCGCTGTCGAGAGATCGGCGGGCACGGGCGGGACACCGTGGTCCGGTGGTTCGGGGAGGAGCGATTCGCCGATGCCCTGGCGGACCTCGTCTCGGCCCAGTTGAAGGCGCGTGGTGGCGCCGTTGGAAGTCGTGCATGACGATGCGCGCGCTCGGAGCGCGCCAGCGGGTCGGGCGCTGGACCGAGACGCTGTGGTGGCGGCGCCGCGACGGCGACGAGCCGATCGCGCGCGTTGCCATCAACATGCGGCCGGCGACGGCCTCGTGGGGCGGCGGCAGCCAGTGGGCCGGGCAGATGGCCCGCTACCTGGCCGACCGCCGTTACGCGGTCGGCTTCGAGCTCGACCGGCCGGTCGACTGCGTCGTCCTCGCCGATCCGCGTCCTGGCGGGCTCGTCTCTTTCGGGGCGGACGAGGTCGCCCAGTACAAGGCGCGAACGCCGCGGGCGTGGTGCCTGCATCGCATCAACGAGAACGACCAGCGCAAGGGCACCGATGTCGTCGATCGGCTCCTCGCCGAGGCGAACCGGGTTGCCGACCACACGGTCTTCATCTCGCTATGGTTGCGCGACTACCACGCGACCCGCTGGTTCGACACCAAGCGTCCCCACAGCGTCATCACCAATGGTGCGGATCCGCGGGTCTTCCATCCGCTCGGCGGCGTTCCGTTCGAGCCGGGCGCCACACTCCGCCTGGTCACCCATCACTGGTCCGACAACTGGCGCAAGGGCTTCGCCGTCTACCAGGAGATCGATCGCCTGATCGCCGATGGCGTGCTGGCGAACACCGAGCTGTGGGTGATCGGCCGGTGGCCGAAGGAGCTGCGGTGGCGCGCTGCGCGAACGTTTCCGCCGGCTCACGGCGAGGCCCTGGCCCGTCGGCTCAGGAGTTGCCACGTGTACGTAACCGCCTCGCTCTGGGAACCCGGCGGTATGCATTTCATCGAGGGTGCGCAGTGCGGGCTGCCCGCCCTCTATCACGAGGACGGCGGCGGTATCGTCGAAGTCGCCGAGCGTTTCGGTATCGGCTTCCGGGACGACGTCCGCGGCGCGGTGCTGGCAGTGCGGGAGCGGTACGACGAGCTGCGGCGGGCCGTGCTGGAACGACCGCCCTCGGGAGACGCGATGTGCCACGCCTACGCCCAACTCGTCCAGCAGGGAATCGCGCTCGGGAGGCGTGCTTCGTGACGACGCTGCAGGAGTACTACCAGGCGCTCGGCTACCCGCGCTCCCGCTGGCACATCGGTGCCGAGCACCCTCTGCTCGAACGCTACGCGATCGACCTCCTGGGCCGAATGCCACGGGCCCGCGTGCTGGAGGTCGGTTACCAGTCGGGCGGGTTTGCGGTGCCCGTCATCCTGGCGATGCGCGACCGCGCCGACTTCTCCTACGTTGGGATCGATTCGTTCGTCTACGGTAGCGCCGTTGCCGGAACCGTCGTGGCAGCCTATCTCGAGCGCCACGGCGCGCGACGCGGCTACGAGTTCTTCGCCGGCGACGCGCGCGCGGTGCTGGCCCGACTGCGGGGCCCCTTCGACCTGGTGCTGATCGACCACGACAAGCGGCTCTACCCGCGCGATCTGCTCACCGTGCTCCGGCGGTCGCTCGTCAGTCCCGAGGGCTCGGTGCTCCTCCACGATGTGCTTGGCAAGGCGCGCGGCGTGTGGCCGGACTGCGCGGCGATCGCGGACGCCTTCGGCTACTCCGCGTCGGTCGTCGCCGACATCGCCGAGGGACTGGCGGTGATGAGGCGGACGCGAGACGTCGAGCCCGGCTGGCGGCAGCGCATGGGATTGTTGAGCGTCGCCGTTAGGATCAAGGGCCGCGCGATCCGTGGCACGCTGGGCGACTGTCGCCGGCGCCTTGCGGGTCACGCGGGCCGACATCCAAGCGAGTGAGAGTGTGGCCGCCGACATGCCCGTGCTGACGTACTCGGGGCCGCGCGACGGCGAAGTGGCCGTCCGCGAGGTCGTGGGCGCGTTCCTCGACGTGCGCTGGGTGGCACCGGAGATGGAGGCCGTCGCGCGCGCGCTGAGCGAGGCAACGGTCTTCCTCGATGCCTCCATGCGCGTGCGAATCACCGCGGCCATGATCGAGAGCGCGCCGCGCTTGCGTCTCGTCGTCACCGCGACCACCGGCGCCGACCACATTGACGCCGAGGCGCTCGCGCGGCACGGTATCCCGCTGCTGACGCTGAAAGGCCAGACCGATGTACTGCGCGGGCTGACTCCCGCGGCGGAGCACTCGTGGTTACTGCTCATGGCCTGCGCGCGACGGCTGCCCGCGGCGCGCTCGCACGTCCTCGACGGCGGCTGGGACCGCAGCGCGTTTCCGGGGATTATGCTGCGCGGCCACTCGCTCGGCCTCATCGGCTGCGGGCGCATCGGCCAGTGGATGGCTCGTTACGGCGCGGCCTTCGGGATGACGTGCCGCGGCTACGATCCGTACCTCGTCGACTGGCCGCAGGGGCTCCACCAGACGTCGCTCGACGAGCTGCTGGCCGTCTCCGACTTCATCAGCCTGCACGTGCACCTCACGGCCGAGACTCGTGGCATGCTCGGGCGCAAGCAGTTCGAGGCCATGAAGCCCGGCGCCGTCTTCGTCAACACCTCGCGCGGCGAGCTGATCGACGAGGCGGCGCTGCTCGACTGTCTGCGCAGTGGCCGCCTCCTCGCCGCCGGCCTCGACGTCCTCGCCGGCGAGCCCGATGTCACCCAGCATCCGCTGCGGCGCTATGCGGTCGAGCACGACAACCTGATCATCACGCCTCACATCGGCGGCTTCAGCCCCGACGCGCTGCAGATAGTCCTGCGCTTCTCGGCTGAGCGGGTGGTGGAGCGTCTCGGAGGCCGCCGGTGAGCGAGCGTGTGGTACGGCTGGCCGAGGCGCTGCTGGAGCACGAAGTCCGCGCCGTCTTCGGCATTTCCGGCAGCGGGCTATCGCTCCAGCTCATCACGGCGCTCGAGCAGCGCGGCGTGCCGTTCTACACGGCGTCGCACGAGGCGGCCGCGGCGATCATGGCGGGGGCCGCCGGCTGGCGCACGGGCACGCTGGGTTGCTCGCTCTCCATCCGCGGTCCGGGGCTGGGCAACGCGCTCGCGGGCATCCTCACCAACCATTACGAGCAGCGCGCCGCGCTCAGCATCGCCGAGGCCCTCGGGCCGTTGACGCCGGCCGGCATGATGCACAAGCGCCTCGAGCACGCCGGCGCCCTGGCGTTTTGCTCGAAAGCCTACGCCACGCTTGGCGAGCCGCGCGAGACGCTGGCCGGGCTGGCGACCGCCGCGCGCGCCGAGATCCCCGGGCCGGTGCATCTCGATCTCTTCGCCGAGGACGCACCGGCGCTCCGCGTGTCCGCCTCGGCGCCCGCGGCGGAGGGCCGCGCCGGCGACGCAGTCCGGCGGCTGGTCGAGCGCGCGGCGCGGCCCGTGCTCGTCGTCGGCGGGCTCGCCACGCGCCGCCGCTGGGGCGCGCGCCTCGCTCGCCTCCGCGTGCCGGTGTTCACGACGTTCGCCGCCAAGGGCGTGATCGACGAGCGCCTGCCGTTCGCCGCCGGCGTCTTCACGGGCGACGGCAAGGCGCGCTCCCCGGAAGCCCGCGTGCTGCCGGAGGCCGATCTTGTCGTGGGCTTGGGTCTCCGCAACCTCGAAATCCTCCGCCCACGCGCGTTCCCGTGTCCGGCGGTCGTCGTCGATCTCGTGGACGGCGTGGCCGAAGGATTCGCGGCCACTCACGTCTGGCGCACCGACGGTGACGAGCCGTTCGAGGAGCTGCTGTCGCTGCTCGAGGCCAGGTGCTGGGGCGAGTCGGTGGTGACGGAGGCGACCGCCGAGGTGCGTCGCGCGCTGCTCGCCGACCCCTGGCTGCCGGGCGCGGTCTACGACTGTCTCGAGCGGGAGTTGCCTGGGGTAGGCTGCTTCGTCGCCGATGCCGGCTGGTTCTGCACCGTCGCCGAGCACGTCTGGCGCGCGACCTCGCCCACGGCCTTCCTCGCCAGCGCCAACGGACGCTCGATGGGCACCGGCCTTCCGATGGCGATCGGAGCCGCCCTGGCCGACCGCGCCCAGCCGACGGTGTGCGCCATGGGCGACGGCGGCGTCCGCATGTATGTTGCTGACGTGAAGCTGGCGGTAGAGGAGCGGCTGCCGATCCTGTTCCTGCTGCTATCCGACGGCCGCCTCGGCAGTCTCGCGGGCGCGAGCGGGCTGAGCCGGCGCGCGACCACCGTGGCCGGGCCGTCGTGGTTCCGCGTCGCCGAGGCCATGGACTGCGCGGCGCAGCAAGTGAAGGACGTCGACGGGCTCGTGGCGGCGTTGCGGCGCTGGCGGTGGCGCGAAGGGCCGATGTTCATCGAAGCCGTCTTCGACCCCGAGCGGTACGCGGCGATGACGCGCGAGATTCGGTAGCGCCGACCGTGCGCGTGCTCGTCGTGACCGCGGGCTCCGCCGTGGCCGACGTGGGGCCGCGATGAGTCGCGCAAGGCCGATCGAGGCGCGGCCGGACCCCGGCGACGCCGGCTCATCGTCGCGTCGCCGCGCCCTGCGCGTCTGCACACCGCACTGCGGCCTCGACCCCGAGACGCAGCTCGGCGGCGAGATGTACGAGCTCGAGGTGCTCCGGGAGATGGCGGCGCGCGGCACCGTGTTCGACATCCTGCTCGCGCGTCACAAGCGCTCTCG
>Ga0184632_10000292_pt1 | contig 18574 bp, 17 predicted proteins | sample PLM31_50_b1_FD_133153 | JGI IMG/M metagenome (GOLD analysis project Ga0184632, IMG submission 133153) | Groundwater sediment microbial communities from an aquifer in East River, Colorado, USA - PLM3-1_50_b1 | ecosystem: Environmental > Terrestrial > Soil > Riparian zone | place: USA: East... | reverse complement strand
GTGGTCTTACACGAAGGCCTCGCCGATGCCGTAATGCCGCTCGGCAAGCTCAAGACACAGCCCAATTAATGCGTGACGCATGGAGAGGGGGGAAGTCGTGCCATCCAGGCCAAAGTACTGGCGATCGAGATCCACGTGGCACCCAAATTCCATCGCCTTCACGAATCCTTCCGCCAATAAGGTCTGGACGGTTTCGAGGGAGAGTTCCGTGGTGCCGGCGAGGCGCGGCATGAGCGCAGCCAACTGGGCGACGATCTGCGGTGATTCGGGACCAAAAATATTTGTGGCGCAGACGTTGGTGAGATGCACGCTGGCCTGACGACGCTGCGCAGTGTTGCCTGGAAATGTCATGTCCCAGGTGGGCAAAGGCAGGACGATTCCTTCCGGAAGCTGAATCGCTTGAACGACAATCTCGGTGACCTCATGTGGCGTCACCCCGGTGACAAGCAGATGAGTCTCGTCGTAAGGCAGGCCACGCAATGTCATAGTCTCCGTGATTTTAAGAAACACCTGGGGCAGGTAGGCCGCCAAGGCAAATTCGCCGAGGCTTTCCATGAGAGCGCTGGTAAACAAGGCTTCTGACTCCGGCAACCGCGCCGCCTGACCTACGGTGCTGGCCTGGTGAGCCGCAACGACGGCTTTCGCCAGCAGGCGGCGCAGATTGACTCCAGGCGGAAGCCGTTTTTGCACCAACTCGGCGAACTCCGCGGCGACGGCAATGTCTCGCAGGGTCGTGAAACCCGTCCTGAGAAGGGCCTGCGTGACCGTCGTGATTTTCTCGCCTTCCCGGTGATAGTAGACGCTGTTGGCGATCTTTAGGACACGCGCTGTGAACGCCTGATCCTGGAGGATCGCGTTCGCGATGGTAGGAATATTGCTAAAGGGATTGGAGAGCAAGGAAATGACTTGGGCCGCGGTTTGGCGGATGATGGGAAGCGGGTGCTCCGCCAAAGCTTTCGATAGGGCGGTGCGCAGTTCAGTGGAATCAGCCATGGGGGTGCCTGTCTTCTTGTCGTTCAAGACCGTCGTGTACATGAGGCGGCATGAGGAGCTGGGGTGCTGATCTCTACGCGCTCGCCGATGTCGGCCCTCACAAGATCGGCGGCGCGCCCTTGGTTGCAGAAGAGTTCCAGCCAACTATCACTGTTGACCAGCGCTGAGAGCGTGCCTGGAGTGGCGTCGGCGTAACACCGCTGGAGCCCAACCACCTCTGCCTGCTTGACGTGTATGTGCAGCGTGCTGATCTGTGGCGCGCCGGCGAAGCTCACCAAATCTTCCCGGCTGATATTCGTGATAAGATTCCCAAAGCGGTCAATATGCTGCACTTCTCCAACGAGCCTGCCATCCTCCTCAAAGGCTCGTGGCACCTCGAACCGGACTATATTATTGACCAACGGACCAAATGAGTCAATCGGCTCGCCGCGGGAGAGCCATGCCGCGGCCGGGGCGAAGACATCACGGCCGTGGAAGGTGGAGCCGATGGAGCCCAAGAAATACTGTTTGTTGCTCAGTTCCCGGATCTCGGCATCCATTTCGCAAGCCAGCACGCAGCTCAGCAAGCCATTATCCGGCACGATGAAATACTGTTCCATCGTGAACACCAGCAATGGCCGGCGTGCGCTGCCGACCCCGGGATCCACGACGGCGATGTGGATGGTCCCCGGCGAGAAATAGCGCGCGGCGGAATGCAGCAGATAGGCCGCGCTTCGAATGTGATGGGTGGGAATCTCATGCGTGAGGTCTACGATTTGGACGAGAGGATTGATGCCGAGGATCACGCCTTTCATGCTGCCGACAAAGATATCGGAGGCGCCGAAGTCGGTGAGCAGAGTAATAATTGGAGGTGGTGAAGCGGCGAAATTGTCTGGTTGGAGACGCGGCATGGTTCTCGGCTGTCACTCCGAACCCTTCGCTGGTCATCCTGAGCCCTTCGCGTGTCATCCTGGGCCATTATTCCCATCCTGAGCTGGGCGAAGGATCTCGATTCCACGCTCAGGGCAGGCTCTGGCGAAGGATCTAATTTTCAGCTCAGGGTAGACTCCGTGAAGGGCTCAGATTCTTCGCGTGGCCCAGAATGACACGCTGCCTCTCAGGTTACGTATCCTCAAAGCAGATGCCGAGCACTTCATACTCAGCGACTTTCGCGGGTGTCTGAACTTCGAAGGTGTCGCCGATCCGTTTGCCGATCAGCGCGCGCCCGACCGGGGACTGCACTGAAATCTTGCCGTTCTTCAGATCAGCTTCATCCTGGCCCACGAGCGTGTAGCGCTGCTCCTTATCGCTCTGCAGATCCTTCACCGTGACCGTCGCCCCGAACACGACTTTTTCTGTGGAGAGGTTGGAGGTATCAATAATCTGCGCCTCGGCGAGCTTGTGCTCCAGATCACGGATGCGACCCTGGATATGGCTCTGCCGCTCCTTCGCGGCCTCGAACTCGGCATTCTCGCTGATGTCGCCGTGCGCTCGCGCTTCCTCGATGTCCTTTATGTTCTTGGGGCGCTCGACCCTCTTGTAGCGCTCGAGCTCGGCTTGCAACGCTTCGTATCCCTTCTTGGTGATTGGTATCTTGGCCATTGGTCCTCGGAGATTGCTCCCCCTTCCCTCTCCTCCGGGAGAGGGTCAGAGTGAGGGTTTAGTTAGAATAGTGCTCTTGCAGCGGCTTCACGGTCAGCCTGCGCCTGAGTCCCGCCTCGATTGCCATGAGAGCCGCGCGCGCACCCGCCATCGTCGTGTAGTAGGGCACCGAGCGCATCAGCGCGGCCAGACGGATCGAGACCGAATCGGCTTGCGATACCTTGTCTCCCACGGTATTGATGACCAGGTGGATCTCTCCATTCTTCATATGGTCCACGCAATGCGGACGGCCCTCCACGACCTTGTTGACAGTCTCCACACTGACACCATGACGAGCCAGATGGCTCGCCGTCCCGCGCGTGGCTTCTACCGTAAAGCCGAGATCCAGAAACCGGCGGATCAGCGCGATCGTTGCGGGCTTGTCCTTGTCCTTCACGCTGATAAACACGCGGCCGCTCATCGGCAACACCGCGCCCGCCCCCGCCTGGGCCTTCAGAAAGGCGGCACCGAAGTCGTCCGCGATACCCATCGCTTCTCCTGTGGAACGCATCTCTGGCCCAAGGATCACGTCGGTTCCGGGAAACTTGGTGAACGGAAAAACCGCTTCTTTGACCGAAATGTGACGAGGCTGTCGCTCGGTGGTAAAGTTCAGTTCCTTCAGCGAGCGCCCCATCATCACGCCCATCGCGAGCTTCGCAAGCGGAACCCCGATTGCCTTGCTGACGAACGGCACGGTACGGGAGGCACGGGGATTAACTTCCAGGACATACACCCGGCCGTCCCGGACCGCGAACTGGACATTCATCAAGCCGATCACCTGAAGCTCGAGTGCGAGAGCGCGGGTCTGGCAGCGGATATCGGACACGATCTCAGGCGTGAGGGAATACGGAGGCAGTGAGCAGGCGGAATCCCCGGAATGGACGCCGGCCTCCTCGATGTGCTCCATAATACCGCCGATCACCACGGTCTCCCCGTCCGACAAGGCGTCTACATCGATTTCGATGGCGTCCTCCAAATACTTGTCAATCAGGACCGGATGCTTCGGCGAGACCTGGATCGCCTGGCCGATATAAGTCTTGAGGCTCTTCTCATCGTAGATGATTTCCATTCCCCTCCCGCCCAGGACGTAGGATGGACGCACCATAACCGGGTAGGTCAGCGAGGAGGCGATCACTGCCGCTTCCTGGAAAGACCGCGCCATGCCGCTTTCCGGCTGTCGCAATGTGAGTTTTTCGAGTAAGACTTTAAAGCGCTCACGGTCCTCGGCGCGATCGATGGCATCGGGAGAGGTGCCCAAGATGGGCACGCCGGCCTGCTCCAACGGCAGCGCAAGTTTGAGCGGCGTCTGGCCTCCAAACTGCACGACGAGGCCGAGGAGTTGCCCGCTCTGTCGCTCCGTCTCTACGATATTCAACACATCCTCGAGCGTCAACGGCTCAAAATACAGCCGGTCGGAGGTATCGTAGTCGGTGCTGACGGTCTCGGGATTGCAGTTGACCATAATGGTTTCATAACCCATGTCTCGCAATGCCATGGCGGCATGCACACAGCAGTAGTCGAATTCAATGCCTTGCCCGATGCGATTGGGGCCGCCGCCGAGGATCATCACCTTCTCGCGGTCGGTCGGGCGGCTTTCGCACTCCGATTCGTAGGTCGAATACAGATACGGGGTGAGCGCTTGAAATTCGGCGCCACACGTATCCACCCTCTTGAAGGTTGCCCTCACCTTCCGGGCTTGCCGATTTCGCCGGAGATCCACCTCGGACACATTCACGAGCTCGGCCAGCCGATGATCCGAGAAGCCCAATTGCTTCATCTCCAGCAGGCGGTCGGTGGTGAGAGAGCCCGGCTCGTGCTGGAGGCGATCCTCGTACATGACGATCTCGTTCATTTGCTGCAGGAACCAGGGGTCGATGCCGGTGAGCTGGTGCAGCTCCTGTTCCGACATTCCCATGCGTAGCCCATCCGCCAGGTGCCAGAGCCGATCGGCGTCAGGGCGTCGCACTCGTTCGCGAATTCGGGCGACCGTTTCTTCCGGATCGCCTACCGTCAGCGAGGGATGTGGTTCAAATCCGTACCGGTCCACTTCCAGGGAGCGGATCGCTTTCTGCAGCGCCTCCTTGAAGGTGCGCCCGATGGCCATCGCCTCCCCGACAGACTTCATCTGCGTGGTCAGCGTGGGGTCGGCGCCCGGAAATTTTTCGAAGGCGAAGCGAGGCAGCTTCACAACCACGTAATCAATGCTGGGCTCGAAGGAGGCTTTTGTGACGCGCGTAATGTCGTTGGGAATTTCATCCAATGTGTAGCCGACAGCGAGCTTCGCCGCGATCTTTGCAATGGGGAAGCCGGTCGCCTTGGAGGCCAGTGCGGAGCTCCGCGACACTCGCGGGTTCATCTCGATCACCACCAGCTCGCCGTCCACGGGATTCACCCCGAACTGAATGTTCGAGCCGCCGGTATCCACGCCGATTTCGCGCATGATGCGCAGGGAGGCGTCCCGCATCACCTGATATTCCTTATCGGTCAGGGTCTGCGCCGGCGCGACCGTGATACTGTCTCCGGTATGGATTCCCATCGCATCGAAGTTCTCGATCGAGCAGACGATCACGACGTTGTCCATCCTGTCGCGCATCACCTCGAGCTCAAACTCCTTCCATCCGATGACGGAGCGCTCCACCAAAATTTCGTTCACGGGGCTGGCGTTCAGGCCCCACTCGGCGTACTGCTCGAACTCCTCTCGGTTGTAGGCGATGTTTCCACCGGTCCCGCCCAGGGTGAAGGAGGGCCGCACGATGGCAGGGAACCCGACAATATCCATCGCGCGCAACGCTTCCTCCCGCGTGCGAGCGACCGCGCTGGTCGGGGTGCGAAGCCCAATCCGCTCCATCGCCTGCTTGAAGGCCTCGCGGTTCTCGGCTTTGCGAATCGCGTCGTAGCTCGCGCCGATCAACTGCACCTTGTATTTCTGAAGCACCCCCCGTTCGGCAAGCTGCACCGCAGTATTCAGCGCGGTCTGCCCCCCCATGGTCGGCAATAACGCGTCTGGGCGTTCCTGCTGGATCACCTGCTCCACGACATCGGCGGTGATGGGCTCGATGTACGTGCGATCCGCGAGCTCCGGATCTGTCATGATGGTGGCGGGATTGCTGTTAATCAGGATAACCCGGTAGCCCTCCTCGCGCAGCGCCTTGCAGGCTTGCGTGCCGGAGTAATCAAACTCGCAAGCCTGCCCGATGACGATGGGGCCGGAACCGATCAGCAGGATACTGTGAATATCGGAGCGTCTGGGCACGTTACCCCCTCACCCTAACCCTGTCCCCCGAGGGGACGAGGAGCCGTGAGGGGTTTCTTCTCAGCGGGCGGGGCCGTCACTCCCTTGTCCCTCTCCCCTGAAGGCTCAGGGGAAGGTGAGGAGGAATAGTATTTCATCATCTCCGGAATCCAACGCTCGATGTTCTTGATCCGAGTCTCCTCCGAGGGGTGAGTGCTCAGGAATTCCGGGATGCCGGCGCCGGAGCGGAAGCAGAGCTTGCCGATCATGTTCCGGGGACAGCCGCTCATGCGCTCCCAGAAGGCCACTGCCTCATGAGGATCATAGCCGGCCTGCGCCATCAGACGAAGGCCGATATAATCCGCCTCACTCTCCTGCGCTCGGTTGAAGGGAAGCGATACGCCCACCCCATACGCGCTCAGCACGCCGCCGATCACGCGCGGGTCCACATGCCCGGTGGCGGCACCGGCGATGGCACCCACCTGCGCCACCTGCTCGATAATGCCGCGGCTAATGCGTTCGACGCCGTGGCGTTGAATCGCATGGGTGGCTTCATGCCCCATCACCGTCGCCACGCCCGCCTCATTCTGCGTATGTTTGAGGATGCCGGTAAAGAAGGCGACCTTGCCGCCCGGCAGGCAAAACGCATTCACGATCTTATCATCCTGGATGACGGCAAACTCCCAGTCGTAATCGGGACGATTTGCGGCGGCCGCGATGCGCTCACCCACGCGCCGGATCATGGCATTCGTTTCTACGTTGGTACTGAGCGGGAACTGCTTCAGGACATCGCGATAGGCCGCCAAGCCCATCTGGGCCTCTGTCTCCGGCGAGAAAAAGATGAGTTGATCGCGCCCTGTGACCGGCGCCCGACGACAGCTGGCGAGCGTGCTCAGAAGCCCGCCGGAGAGGCACAGGCCGCACGTGCCGGCCGTGAGCCACAGCACGCGCGCCAAGGCGTCCCGGCGACCGATCAGGCCGCGGGTAGTATCCTGGCTCATGGCATCCATAAATACATAAACTGCGGCGAGCCGCCCCGCACCAGGTTCATGAGATCCAGGCGCGCGAGGGACTCCCATCCGCTCGGCTCGCCGGTCAGGGAATAGATATTGTTCTTGTAGGCGTCCGGCCTGGCGTACATCACCACACGCGCGTCGGTCAGCCCCGCCAATTTCTTCGCGGCGGCGATGCCGTCATCCAAATAGCCGACTTGGTCGACAAGCCCAAGCTGGAGCGCTTGTGGGCCGGTCAGGACGCGTCCGTCGGCGACCATTTTCAGCTGGTCAGCCGGAAGCGAGCGACCTCTGGTGACCACCTCGACAAATCGTGAAAAGAATCCATTGATCATGGTCTGAAAAATCGCCCGCTCATCTTCAGTCATCGGCCGGAATGGCGAGCCGATGTCCTTCTTCGCGCCGGATTTGATGGCCGATGCCTCCACGCCGATCTTTTGTAGCAAGCCTTCCGCGCTGATCCGCAACATGATGACGCCGACACTACCGGTGACGCTGGTGGGATGGGCGATGATGCGATCCCCGGTGACCGCGACGTAATAACCCCCGGACGCGCCGAGATCCATGATCACCGAGACGACCGGAATCTTACGCGTTTCCTTAAACGCCATGATCTCGTGGTAGATCACATCCGATGCGGTCACGGTGCCGCCGGGGCTGTTGATCCGTATGAGGAGCGCCTTAATTTTCTCATCTTCGGCGGCGAGGGCGAGTTCCTCCTTGATGCGCGCCACCATATTGTCGTCGCGATTAAACAGTCCGTCCTTCCCGTCGGAAATAATTCCCGAGACGCTGAGCAGCAGAACTTTATCTGCGCCGCTGCCCTGCACTGTTTTCTCGCGGAACGGCTGTTTGGCGGGAAAGAGAGACACCGAGATGCAGCCGGAGGTCAAGAGCAGGAGTAAGACAACGAGAACATTGCACAGAGTCCACCGAGCGGAAAATCGTGCGAAGGAGCTTTCAACGAATGTGTTGGTCATGTTCGCGCCTTTGTCATCATATCGGTGAAGCGGTGGAACAAGTATGAGGCATCGTGGGGACCCGGCGAGGCTTCCGGATGGTACTGGACCGAAAAGGCAGGGATCTCAAGGCAGCGAAACCCCTCCACGGCATCATCGTTCAAACTCGCATGACTCATCTTCACGTCCCCGTACGGGGTGGACCAGGGATTACCCCTGTCCTCTGCCTTTGGCTCAGTTCCTGCGCCACCGCGCACGGCGAAATTGTGGTTCTGCGCGGTGATCTCAACTCTGCGGGTGTCAAAGTTCAGGACAGGGTGGTTGGCGCCGTGGTGTCCAAACTTCAACTTGTAGGTGTGCAATCCGAGCGCAAGTCCCATGATTTGATGGCCTAAGCAAATACCAAACACCGGGCGCTTCCCGAGTAATTTCCTGACCGCCTGGACCGCGTAGGGCACCCCTTCTGGATCCCCAGGCCCGTTGGAGAGAAAGATCCCATCGGGATTCAGTGCCAGCGCGTCGTCCGCCGAGGTCGAACCCGGTACAACCGTGACCTCGCATCCGGTGTCCACGAGCCGGCGCAAAATATTGTACTTGATTCCAAAATCGAAGGCCACGACCTTAAAGCGTGCCTTCCCCTCGCCTATTTGTGCGCCAGCGATGTTGACGCCCCACTCCCCGCTACTCTCTGTCCAGGAATAGGGCTGTGCGCAGGTCACTTCACGCACAAGATCCCGGCCAATGATGCTGGGCGCTCCCCGCGCTTTTTGAACGACTCGATTCGGGTCCAGATCAATATGGGAGATGCATCCTTGTTGTGACCCGTGGCTGCGCAGATGTGTGGTGAGGGCTCGAGTATCAATCCCGTGAATCCCGACGATCCCATGCATCGTGAGGTAGTCGTCCAAGGACAGCGTGCTTCGCCAGTTGCTTGGTGCGCCGCAGGCCTCTTTGACAATAAACCCGGCCAGCCAGGGCTGTTGCGATTCGACATCCGCGGGATTGATGCCGTAGTTGCCGATGTGCGGATAGGTCATCGTCACCATCTGGCCCCGGTACGAGGGATCCGTCAGGATTTCCTGGTAGCCCGACATGGCGGTGTTGAACACCACTTCGCCGGTCGTTTCGCCGGTGGCGCCGAAGGCGGTTCCTTTGAAGACTGTGCCGTCGGCAAGAGCGAGGATCGCCGGCTTCATCTGACCCATTTTCGTACCTTCACACAAAGAGTGGTGATCGCGAGGCCAAGATTAATGAGGTATAAGACCCGTGCCAGGTCATGGCCGAAAAAGAAGTCTCGATAGGCTATCTGTCTCAGTGCCTGATCCTTTGCCATGAAAGCCCGTTCCTGAAGGCTGACTATTTGAGGATTCAGAGAGAACGTCAGATAGCCCGCAATCACGACCATCGCTGTCAGCAAGAGGATTTCCGTACGAGTGACCTGTTCTCTCCACCTGCTACCCGACAGGCCGATCTTGGAGGCCACCACTCGTGTCAGCATGCCAACCACGATGACGACCACCGAGATCAAGACCAAACGGTCATATCCTTGAAAGGCGCGCGTGAGCAATCGGCCGCCGACTTCCATCCCCGTCGTGTTAAATACCGCCGGGATCACGGCCGCAATAATCCCCACCAGAGCGCCGATCCAGACCGACAGCGCCAGGATCTCCAGGCAATATGCGACGAGCACAAGCGTCTTCATTCATAGCAACTAAGGGTAGACGACTCTCCCGCCCACCAGGGTGCTTACGACCTGTCCCTTCAGCTTCCAGCCGCCGAAGGGCGTGTTGCGACCCTTGGATCTGAACGTGTCAGGATCCACTACCCACTGCGCCGCGGGATCCACGATCACCACATCCGCGTCGGCCCCGACGCTCAGTGTTCCTTTGGCCAACCCAAAGGCGGAAGCAGGCCCCGTCGTCAATGCCCGCACCATCTGCTCCAGCGTCAGCACGCCTTCCTCGACCAGCAGGAGGGACAAGCCTAGCGCTGTCTCAAGTCCCACTATGCCGAAGGGGGCATTCTCAAACTCTCGTTGCTTTTCGTACACAGCGTGCGGGGCGTGATCTGTGGCGATCGCGTCAATGGTCCCATCCTTCAGCCCGGCCTTGATCGCTTCCACATCCTTCGGTGTGCGCAGCGGCGGGTTCATCTTAGCATTGGTGTTGAAGTCGCGGATCGCCTCCTCGGTCAGTATGAAATGGTGAGGACAGGCTTCGGCCGTCACCCGGAGCCCGCGGGCTTTCGCCTCGCGTATCAGGCGAACGGAACCCGCCGTGCTCACGTGTGCCACATGCAGCCTGCCGGCCGTGAGCGCCGCGAGCTCAATATCGCGAGCCACCATGACGTCCTCCGCCGCCGATGGAATCCCTTGCAAGCCGAGCTCCGCGGCCACCAGCCCTTCATGGGCGACGCCTCCTTCGAAGAGGTGTTGACATTCGCAGTGGTCCACGACGGGCAGGTCGAAGGCCCGAGCGTATTCCAGCGCCCGGCGCATCACCAGACCGTTCATGACCGGCTTGCCGTCGTCCGAGACCGCCACACAGCCGGCCGATTTCAAATCCCCGTACTCAGCCAGCTCCTTGCCGTCCGAGCCCTTCGTGATCGCCCCGATCGGAAAGACATGGATGGAGTTCGCCATTCTCGCGCGGTCTAGAATGAACTCGGTGACTGCCTTGGTGTCATTCACCGGGTTCGTGTTGGGCATGCAGCAGATCGACGTGAATCCGCCGGCGGCCGCTGCTGCCGTGCCGGTTGGAATGGTTTCCTTGTACTCGAAGCCCGGCTCGCGCAGGTGCACGTGCAGGTCTACGAATCCCGGCCATACCCACTTCCCACCTGCGTCCATCACGTCGGTTCCTGTCGCGACCGTAAGATCGCGCCCGACCTCCGCGATCTTGCCGTCTTTGATGAGCACATCAGTCGCTCCGGTGGTACGGCCGGGATCGAGGACCCGGCCGTGGCGGATGAGCAGGCTTGAAGAATGTCGTGGGCTCATTTCACTCCGGACAGGAGATACAACACCGCCATGCGGACCGCCACACCGTTGGTCACCTGATCCAAGATCACGGAAGCCGCGCTGTCCGCAATCTCTGGCGCGATCTCGACCCCGCGGTTGATCGGGCCGGGGTGCATGACCAGAACATCCGGATCGGCAAGGCGCAGCCGTTCCTGCGTGAGGCCATAGCAGGTGGCATATTCACGAATGCTGGGGAACAGCGCAATCCCTTGACGCTCAATTTGCAGCCGCAGCATCATGATCACGTCCACGCCGGTCAGCGCCTCATCCAAATTGTAGAAGACCGTCACCCCAAGACGTTCCATGTCGCATGGAATCATCGTGGGAGGACCCGCGACGCGCACCTCGGCGCCGAACTTCATCAGGGCATAGATGTTGGAGCGTGCCACTCGGCTGTGCGCGATATCGCCGACGATGGCAAGCTTTAATCCTCGGATCTCGCGCTTCTTTTCGCGGAGCGTAAATAGATCGAGCAGCGCCTGGGTCGGATGCTCGTGGCTGCCATCCCCCGCATTAATGACCGAGGCGCGAAGCCCTCGGGCGAGAATGTTCGGAGCCCCCGCGGCCGAATGGCGAATCACGATAAAGTCAGCCGACATCGCCTCGATATTGCTGGCGGTATCCAACAGGGTTTCGCCTTTCATCACGCTGCTGCTGGAGGGCGTGAAGTTGATCACGTCAGCGCTGAGCCGCTTGGCCGCAAGCTCAAACGACGTGCGGGTGCGAGTGCTGGGCTCAAAGAACAGATTGACCACGGTCTTGCCACGCAGCGCCGGCACCTTCTTGATGTCGCGGCCCGACACCTCTTTGAAGGAATCGGCGGTTTCCAGGATCAGATTAATCTCCTCAACGGAGAGGTCGCGGGTGCCGAGCAGATCTTTGCGCTTGAGGCTCATGGCGGGAGAATCACCACCCGGTCGGGCTCGCCGGTCTCCTCTAAATACACTTCCACTTGTTCAGTGAGCGCCGTGGGAAGGTTTTTTCCGACGTAGGTCGCTTTAATGGGCAGCTGGCGATGGCCACGATCAACGAGCACCGCAAGCTGGATCTCGCTCGGTCGCCCAAGATCAATCAGCCCATCCATGGCCGCCCGGATGGTCCGTCCTGTGAAGAGCACATCGTCCACTAAGATGATCCTCAGGTCTGTGATGTCGAAAAGAATGTCGGTCTTGCGCAGGGTGGGATGAGATTTGCGGGAATTCAAATCGTCCCGGTAGAGTGTGATATCCAACTCCCCGACCAGAACATCCACGCCCTCAATCTCCTTAAGCTTATGAGCCAGGCGTTTTGCGAGATAGATGCCGCCTGTCCGGATACCGACGAGCGCGAGATCCTGTATGCCGTGATTCTTCTCAATGATCTCGTGCGCGACCCGGGAAAGCGCCCTGGCGATCTCCTGCGCCTCCATGACCGGGCGCCCCGCCTTCTTCACTTCCATCGCACGTTTCCCCCTTTGTCACCCTGAGCCCTTTGCTGGTCATCCTGAGCCCTTCGCGTGTCATCCTGAGCGGAGCGAAGGATCTCAATTCCACGCTCAGGGCAGGCTCCGGCGAAGGATCTAATCTCAGTTCAGGGTAGACTCCGTGAAGGGTCTAGATGCTTCGCTTCGCTCAGCATGACACCAAGCGGGCATAAAAAAACCTTCCGGCGAGAATTCGCAGGAAGGTGCGCATGTCAAGACGCTTGCCACTCACGTTCTCCTTCCCAGCCTCACAGGACTGGCATTAAAGGCAAGCCGATCTTAACTGTAAGAAGGAATCACTGTCAAGAGTTGGAGAACCGGTGCATTCAAGGATTTCCTTGAGGAGCCGGCACAAATGGGGAAGAGGGCGGCGCGGGACCCGGGCCCCCGGGACCTGGTGGGAAACCGGCCTGGCCCCCGGGACCTGGTGGGAAACCGGCCTGGCCTCCTGGATCTGATGGGAAACCGGCCTGGCCGCCGGGGTCTGGTGGGGTACTGCCCGGACCGGCTCCTGGCCCTGTCTGGGACAGAGGCTGAGGGGCTTGCATTGTTGACGCATTGGGGTGCTGAAACACCCAATCGTGATAGTAGGGCAAGCCCTCAAAGTGGTGGAGCTGCTGCGGAAAACCACGTTGCCTGATAGGCGCGAGGGTGCTTCGACTTCTCACCCCCCTGATCCCGCCGGTCGACTCTCGCACGTACTCCCAATCACCTCCGGTGATGGGATCCACGTAAACCTTTCGCAAAACAGGCCGGGGTGGTCTCGTCATTTCCTCCAGGGTCAGAGGATACACTTCGCCCGGTACGACACGACCCTTCTTCATGGTCGCAGAGTACAGCGCAATCGCCGCTTGGATCTCCACCCCGTGGGCGAGGAGATCAGCCTCTTTCACGCGCTGCACAACGGTCTTCCATTGCTTTGCCGCTACGGTCATGCTGACTCCCATGAGAACAATGGCGATCATCAAGAAGAGGTACGTGACTCCGCGCGTATTGGCAAGGCGCCGACCCGATGGCATCGTGACAATCTCTGAGCGCGGCACACATTCAGACTAGCACATCATGTCGCGGAACGAAAACACTGTTCCGCCTCGCTGAGCAGCTCTGCCTGTTCTTTGGGTTTTCGTCAACGCTAGATAAGCGTACTAATGAAGCGTTTTCGGCACACAGCCGATGGGATTCTGACCCGCCGACGGCTAGATTGCCTGCTGCAGTAGTATCTCCAACTCCAGAACGCGACGCTCCAGCGACAATCTCTGTTCTTCTTTTTCCTTCAGCGCCCTGTACGATTGTATCGCAACGTCCAAAGAAACCACGAAGTGATCCCATTCCATGGGCTTCTGAATGAAGTCCGTCGCCCCGGCGCGTAATGCTTCACGCGCGTCCGAGTAACTGCCATAGTAGCCGCTGATGACCAAGACCGGGGTAACGGGCCGAATCCTGCGAATTTTGCGAAGCAACTTCAGGCCGTCCATCTCGGGCATTTTGATATCTACCACAATGGCGTCAAAGTCCGTCTGCTCAACGAACCCGATGGCTGTAGGAGAGGAGTCACAAGTATGCACAACTAAACTCTCCGTCAGCCGCGGCAGGTATTTTTGAAAGCCTTGCAACAGAGTCTTGTCATCATCCACAACGAGTACATGTCGCATAGGTTTCCTCTTAAGAGCGCCTGTTAGCGCGTGGTTCTGTTGTGGGTGAAAAGATGGAACGATGGGGTGCCATTCGGTATGCTTGCTCCAATTGCACTGCGCGCCGGATCACGTCCCTGTGAAACCAGCCCTTGGGAAGTAACCAGTTATACCTTACGGAAAAGCATGGAATCAAGAATTAACTGTTCTCCCCCCCCGAATGGGGGCCGAGAGGAAAGCCATGCCCGCGTTCTTATTAGGGAATGGGCATGACGGTCTGCTCTACCTGGCTAGCGGTTTCTTGCAGTGTGACACCGGCAGGCGTGATCGCCTTGACCAGCACCCGTTGCTCAATCGTCTCGCCGGTCGTGACGATATGCAGATCTTTCCCTCGCGACAGAAATGCCTGATCCTTCCCGCCTCTGGTGAGATAGCCCAGGTAGCGGTACTGGGACAGCTCCTGCATGCCCGCCTGCCTAGCGAGCTCTTCCGGGCTGGGTGGTGGAGGAGGAGGTTGTGCGGTCGGAACACCGGCCTGTCCTGGAAAGTCCGGCGCTGGGCCGCCGACCTGCCCCGGAAACACCGGCGCAAAAATATTCTTTGGCTTACCAAATGATTTCTCGGTGCGCTGGCGATTCGCCGCCAGGAGCTCGAGTTGAATTTTCAAATTCGATCCTGATTTTCCCCGGCTGGCCTCAGGCTTAGCTTTTTGGCCTGACACAAATGTCAGCGGCACATGCTGGGGCTCGGGCGCCTGGGTCAGGACCCATACCCCGATGCCAACCCAAATGACGAGCAGGCTCAGCAACGCGATCCAGCGAGCACGGACCGTCATTCAGGCTTCGCTCCCTTCCCAGGCTTTTTTTTATCCTGGGCGCCCGGCTTGGGGGAGGGTCCGGTGCCTGAGGGCGCGGGGCTTGGCGGGGCCCCGCCCTTTTTCACGTATGTGGACATCTGGAGGTTAACAGTGATGACCTCGGGGCTTTGGTGCTCTTTCTCAACGTTTCCGGTACGGCTGACGTCCAGATCTTCAATGAATACCAGCCGACCGGATGATTCCAGGCCATAGATAAACCGGCGAAGGTCCTCGTATCGGCCGGTCACGGGTCCCCGAAACACAGCCTTGCTGGGTAGTCCCTCCTCCGATTTTTCAAAAGGAGAGTAGGAAAGCGCCGGAAGTCTGACCCCGTTATGGATGGCCTCCTCCGAAATGGTTGATGGCAACTGGGCGAAATCCCGTTGTGTCGGCAACAGCGAAAAAAGATAGGCCATATCCTTTGCCGTGTTCTTGGCTTCCTGTCTCTGTCGGGTCTTTTGCCTGATAGCCGTGCGCTCCGCCTCCACTCCGGAGAGATATACCTGCGCGGGCGCGAGCAGGAGAAAATGCTCCCCTATCCAGGCGACCGTGAGGACCCCGGCTAGGATGAGCCACGGGATGAGCGGGAGATAGGATTTCAAGCTCTGGCGGCTGGGTACTTGCATACGCGCTAGGTGTTTCGCTCAGGCAACGTGCTGATCATTTCTTAGCTGAAGACTTCGAGGGTTGGGATGGTTGGGAGGACGCGACATGGTTGTACCGCACGGTCAAATTAAACTCCACCAGTGTATTGTCCAGGACACTATGTTGTTTGAGCACGGGGTCCTGAAAGGAGCGGTGATCCAGCAAGCTCATGATCAGGGTGGCCAGGTCTTTTAAGGATACCGCCAAGCCGTTCAAGGCGATGGACGACTCTTTGGCATCGAGTTTTACATTGTTGATGGCGATACGCGGCGGAATCACCTCTTCGAGATCGCCGAGGAAATGAGTCCATGAAAAAGTTCGCTTGGCGATTAATTGGTTGGCAAATGCGACGTCCCGCGCCATGTGCTCGAGCGCCGAATCCGACAGGTCCATCCCTGCCGCGCGGGCTTCAGTTTGCACCTGCTTGTCGTGGTCACGTGCTTGGATCAGTGCCCGCTCAGCGGATTCTCTCTTTGCTTGGATATCCTGAAGACGCTCAAAGTCCCACGCGAGCAGGCCGATGAATCCAAGCGACACCAGCATCAGACCGAGGCGCAATGCAGAGCCATACATACCGCGGTGGCTGCTTAAGTTGATCTGGAATGGCCGAGAGCTCATGCGGCTCCGATCAGGCCCGCGGCGGCCGTGAGAACGCCGACCTGGTGGACATTGCCAAGGGACGACCTCGCGGCGAATCTTACGTCGCCCCAACCCGGCTGGATGACCTCCAAACCGAGATCGCGGGTGATGCGCTCGGCCAGTTCCGGCGCCGGCTCTTCAGAGAGAAGGAACAGGCGCCGTGGGGCCCGCTGAGTCTGAGCTTCAGCGTAGAGGGTTAACGACTGGGCGAGGTCTTTGAAATGGCCCTCGGTATTGGAAGACAAGCGGGCTTTGGTCCGCACGAACGCCGGACGCCCGGCCTGAAAGATGATCAATGTAAACCCATCATCCAGCAGCGTAAGCCATGCTACAGATTCGTTCGCCGGCACGAGGTTGGAGAACAGGTTGCAGAGGCGAAACGACGCGACATCTACTTCTACTGGGATCAACCCGACAGCCTCACAGACGGCTTCGTATTGCTTCAGCACCGCTTCACGAATGACCACCGCCAGCACCGTCCGTGAGTCGAGCACCTGACAAGCTAGCCGTGTGCCCTCCATCGGAAAAAAGGCTTCCCGTTCCAGCCGCCATCGAAGGAGCGCCTCCAGGTCGGTGGCGCGAGTGGGCATGGCCTCCAGGGTCATCATCGTCGCTCTGACGCACAGGTCTGGCAAAACCAAGACGGTGCGCCGCGCCATGGATTTTTTGCGCCTCCCGCCGACCAGCGTGCGAAGGTGCTGTTCCAGGATGCGGGGATCACTGATATTCGGCTCTACTGGTGACGGCCGGAGAAGGCCCGCAGGAAGCTCAATCTGGCGATGGCGCCGTCGCGAGCCACCCCACCAGCCGCGGGATAAATCCACCCAGGCCGCATGGGACGGCCCCAATTTCAACCCGCACTGTGTCCGCCCGAGCCGCACCAGGTGTCCTTACTTTTGTGGCGTCGGTTCAATGAAGGTGACGCGATTGATCTCCTTCAGCGTCGTGACGCCCGCCCGCACTTTTTGCAAGGCCGCCTGGCGCAGAGTGGTCATCCCTTCCGACAGAACACGCTTTCGGATCTCAGAGGGGGGTCTTCTGTCCAGAATCATTTCTTTGATGGGATCGGTCAGATCGAGGAACTCGGAGATACATTCCCGTCCGTGATAGCCGGTCTCAAGACACATCTCACAGCCGAGGCCTTGATAGAAGACCCAATCCCGGCACTCCTGCGGGTCCAAGCCGGACTCAAGCGCCAGGGCCTCATCCAGAACCATCTTCTCGCGGCAGTTCGCGCAAATGGTGCGGACCAGTCGCTGTGCCAAGATGCAGTTCAGGGAGGCCACGAAGTTGTAGGTGTCAATGCCCATGTTCACAAAACGGCCGATGACGTCGAACGCGTTATTGGCATGAACGGTCGTAAACAGGAGATGCCCCGTGAGGGCGGACTGGATCGCGATTTGGGCGGTCTCGGCGTCGCGGATCTCGCCCACCATGATTTTGTCCGGATCATGTCGGAGAATGGACCGCAAGCCGCGCGCAAACGTCAGCCCCTTTTTTTCGTTGACAGGAATCTGGACCACGCCCTCTAGTTGGTATTCGACCGGGTCTTCGATCGTGATCATCTTCTCTTGGAGGGTATTGATCTCGCTGATCGCGGCGTACAATGTGGTCGTCTTCCCGCTGCCAGTGGGCCCGGTGACGAGGACCATGCCGTACGGTTCGGCAATAGCGCGCCGGAACCGTCGCAGATCATGAGGGTTGAACCCCAGTCGGTCCAGCCTCAGTTCGGACACGCCCGCGGTGATCGCTTCATGGTCCAGAATGCGGATGACCACCGCCTCGCCAAAGACGCTCGGCAGGATGGAAACGCGAAAGTCCACGGTCTTGTAGTCTATGCGCAGGCGAAACCGCCCGTCCTGCGGGATTCGCCGCTCCGCGATGTCCAGTTCCGACATTACTTTAAGCCGTGAGATCAGCGGTGCGTGCAGCTTTGCGTCCAACGGTTCGAGCGCCGGAATCAGAATGCCGTCAATCCGAACTTTGACGAATACCGCTCGGTCTGTCGCCTCGATATGGATATCGCTGGCCCGTTTCTGTAGCGCGCTCAACAAAATTGTATCCAGCAGTTTGACGACCGGGCTCTGGTCTTTACTGATCTTTTCGACCGATAACACTTCCTCGCCCCGCTCGTCCTCCTTCACCAGCACCGAGCGGTACTCAGCCTCAAGCTCTTTGAGCGTCTGGCTAGAGCCGTCGCTGCGAGCCAGCGCTGCCAGGATGGCATCCCGCGAGCTGACGCACAGGTGGACCGGACGACCCAACAACAGCTCCAAGTCGTCGAGCGCCGGAAGGTTGTGCGGGTCTGCCACAGCGATCGTCAGGACACCATCCTGCTCATGGAGGGGAATAAAAGGGTGTCGCTGCATCAGTTCAGCCGAGACGGTCTGATAAAAGTGAGGGTTGACTCGAAAATCTGTCAGGGGCTCGTATGGCAATCCGCATTGTTCAGCCAACGCGCGCCCCAACTGCTCCTCGGTGATCACGCCTTCTTTCACGAGCGCT
>Ga0184632_10000291_pt1 | contig 18579 bp, 14 predicted proteins | sample PLM31_50_b1_FD_133153 | JGI IMG/M metagenome (GOLD analysis project Ga0184632, IMG submission 133153) | Groundwater sediment microbial communities from an aquifer in East River, Colorado, USA - PLM3-1_50_b1 | ecosystem: Environmental > Terrestrial > Soil > Riparian zone | place: USA: East... | reverse complement strand
GATCGTGGTCCTACACACCGTCCTCACTGCACCGACCCGGCACCAGCGGGAGGTCCTTGAACGCGTGACTGACCGCGTGGACACCGTGATCACGATGACGATGACCGCCCGTACGCGATTGTTGAACTACTACAACGTCGACGCGGCGAAGGTTGTCGTGATCCCACACGGCGCGATCGACTCAACGACAATTGGTGCACCGCGACACCGGCTCGGGGCTCCGACGATCCTGACCTGGGGCCTGCTGGGGCCGGGAAAGGGCATCGAGTATGTCATCGATGTGCTCCCCGACCTGCGTCGACTGGATCGCCGACTGAGCTACCGGGTGGTCGGCCAGACCCACCCGCGTGTGCTTGAGCGCGACGGGGAGGCCTACCGTTCCGCTTTGGTTACCCGCGCCGCAGCTCGAGGTGTTTCCGACATGGTGTCGTTCGAGGCGAGCTATCTGGACGCGGCTTCGCTGCAGCGGATGGTGGCTCAGGCTGACGTGGTGGTCCTGCCGTACGAGTCCCGTGAGCAGGTCACATCGGGTGTATTGATCGAGGCGGTGGCGGCCGGGAAACCGGTCGTGGCCACAGCATTCCCGCACGCGGTTGAGCTCCTGGGTCCAGGCGCCGGTTTGATCGTCCCACATGGTGATCCGAGAGCCCTGGCTGATGCGTTGCGCAGGGTGCTCGTCGAGCCGGGGCTGGCCGCATCGATGACCGACCGGTCCGGCCGGGTGGCCCCGCAACTACGGTGGTCCTCGGTGGCGGCACGATACCGTGAACTGGCCGACAAGCTCGTCGCGGCCACCTCGGCGATGGTGGCGTGATGGTGCCGGAACCGCCGTTCGAGCATGTCCTGCGGCTGACTGACCAGCGCGGGATATTCGAACACGCAGACGGCGTCGCACCTCGCTACGAATGCGGCTACTGCCTGGACGATGCCGCCAGAGCGCTGATTGTGGCCTGCCGGCAACAACCGATGACGCCGACCGTAGAGAAGCTCGCCGCCGTGTACCTGCGGTTCGTTGTGCGCGCACAAGCGGTCGATGGCCGCTGCCACAACCGTCTTGACCGCCACGGCCGGTGGGCGGATCGTCCCGGCACGGGGGATTGGTGGGGACGAGCACTGTGGGGTCTGGGCACCGCGGCCGCCCGCTCCCCGGAGCAACCGATCCGTGATGTGGCACTTGCTCGCTTTGATCTCAGCGCGGCCAGACGCAGCCCATACCTGCATTCGATGGCATTTGCCTCGCTGGGCGCGGCGGAAGTACTCACCGCATACCCAGGGCACCGCCCGGCGCTCGGGTTGTTGACCGCGACCGTCTCACTCGCGGGGCGGCCCGACTTCAGTAGCGAATGGCCGTGGCCGCAGCCGCGTCTGACCTACGCCAACGCCGCGATCGCCGAAGCGTTAATCGCGGCCGGATGGGGGCTGGCCGATGGCGACGTGCTGGCTGACGGCCTGGGCCTTCTGGGTTGGCTGCTCGACCTAGAGACCTTCGACGGACATCTATCGGTGACGCCAGTGGGTGGTTGGGCGCCGGGCGAGCCGCGACCCGCCTTTGACCAGCAACCGATCGAGGCGGCGGTGCTGGCCGACGCCTGCCTGCGGGCGTTCGAGCTGACCGGCGACCACCGGTGGGCCGACGGTCTGGACCGCGCCATCGGCTGGTTCCTGGGCGACAACGACAGCCAGTTGGCCCTCTACGACGCAACCACCGGCGGCGGGTGTGACGCTCTGACGCCCCACGGGCGCAACACAAACCAGGGCGCCGAGTCCACCCTGGCCATGGTGTCGACCATGCAACACGCCGCTGATCGCTCGCGACGAGGCCGCCGCCTGTCGTCGGTCGGCACCTGAGCGCCGAGACCGACGAAGTCGTCGTCTCGGCGAACATCAGGGTCTGTTGACCGAGCGGGAAGCACCCGGTACCGTGCATCTCGCCACGGCCGAGATACCGAACGCCGTCCGAAAGTCTCGGCATTGATTGAACTTTGGACGAGAGTGTCATGAACGACACTGGCCCCCGCTGGCGTACCCCGGACCTCCTCGCGGCACTCGGGCTGCCCGACCGCGATCGGGAGGCGTCGGCCGCGTCGGCACTGCGCTTCCCGGATGGTGCGCACTACCGGGTCGAGATCCCGAGCGTCGAAGGGCCGCGCTGCGTGGAGGCGGTGCTCGGCGAGGCCACCCGGCTCGGTGTGCCGGTCACCCGAATCTCTCAGGGCAGCGGGGTCGGCCTGCTCACCGACGGCGAGATCGCCGACATGGTGTCGATGGCCGCCGCGGCGGGTGTCGAACTGTCGCTCTTCGCCCGCCCGTCCGCCGGCTGGGACACGTCGGCGATGTCGCGTGCACATGCCGGTGCCGTGATCGCCTCCGCCGTGCGCGGGCAGGACCAGCTGTCAGCTGCGGTGGATGAGATCCGGCGGGCGGCCGACCTCGGGGTACGAAGCGTGCTGGTCGCCGATGTTGGGTTGCTTTCGGTCTTCGGACAGCTGAGGACGCGCGGCGAACTCCCCGCCGACATGCAGGCGAAAGTTTCGGTGATGCTGCCGGTGGCCAATCCGGCGACCGCCGTTGTGATGGTCCGCCTCGGCGCGGACACGCTGAACCTTCCAACCGACCTCACCCTGGGGCAGGTCGCCGCAATTCGCGAGGCCGTCACGGTACCGCTTGACGTGTACGTCGAGGCGCCGGACAACCTGGGCGGGTTCGTCCGACACTACGAGCTGCCGCGGCTCGTCACATGCGCCGCACCGGTGTACGTGAAGTTCGGTTTACGTAACGCCCCGGATGTGTATCCGTCCGGAACCCACCTCGACGAGCTCACCGTCGCTCTGACCAAGGAGCGGGTGCGCCGTGCCAGGCTCGGGCTCGACCTCCTCGAGCGTGCCGGCTCGGCCGCGGCGTGTTCCAAGCCCGGGGCGGCCGGGCTCGCCCTGCCCGTCCATCAAGAACCGTCCAATCAGGACGCTTAACAACAGTTGAGGCGATAACCGTGCTACCCAGCCAGCCGCTTGGCCGCACCGGAATGCGGCTCAGCACCGTCGGGCTTGGCGCCTGGGCTTTGGGTGGCGCAGGCTGGGAGGCCGGCTGGGGACCGCAGGACGACGCCAACTCCATCGCCACTATCGTGCACGCCGTCGAGCACGGGGTGAACTGGGTGGACACGGCGCCGATCTACGGTCACGGCCACTCCGAGGAGGTGGTGGGCCGGGCCCTCGCCGCGCTCCCGGCCGACGACCGGCCCTACGTCTTCACCAAATGTGGACTGTGGTGGGACGACACCGACCCGATGGCACCGCCTGCGCGTGACACCCGCCGGATCCGTCGGGAGGTGGAGCATTCGCTCACCCGGCTAGGAACGGAACGAATCGACCTGTACCAGGTGCACTGGCCGCCCTTCGACATCGCGATCGAGGAGTACTGGCCGACCATGGTCGCCCTGCGCGCCGAGGGTAAAGTGCGCGCCATCGGAGTGTCCAATTTCGACACGGTGCAGCTAGCCAAGGCCGAGGCGCTCGGCCACGTCGACAGCCTCCAGCCACCGCTGTCGCTGCTGCGCCGCGCCGCGGTTGATGCGGAGATCCCCTGGTGCGCGGCGAACGGCGCTGGCGTCATCGTCTATAGCCCCCTGGAGTCCGGCCTGCTGAGCGGGGCGTTCGACGCCAGCCGGACCGCCGCCTTGCCGGCATCGGATTGGCGGGCCACCGCACCTGAGTTCACCGGTGCCGCGCTGCGGCGCAATCTCGCGCTCGTCGAGGCGCTGCGCCCGATTGCCGCCCGCCACGGCGTCAGCGTGGCGGCGGTGGCGATCGCCTGGACACTCGCGCAGCCGGGTGTCACCGGCGCAATCGTGGGCGCACGCCGCCCGACCCAGGTCGACGACTGGCTCCCTGCGGCCGGGCTCGAGCTCACCGAGGCCGACCTCGCCGAGATCGACGCCGCAATGGTCGAGCGCCACGGCGTACCCGCCTCCGGACCCGGTGGTATCGAGCAGATCGGAGGTTCATGATGCGCGCCTACGTGGTGGAGAGCCCAGGTAGGCACGGCCTCGCCGAACTGCCCGAGCCGGTGCCGGGCCCCGGCGACCTGCTCGTGGCGCCCGCCGCGGTCGGCGTCTGCGGCTCAGACGTCGAACTGCTCGACGGTCGGCGACCCGCCGAATACGTGCGCTATCCGGTGATACCCGGCCACGAATGGGCCGGGCACGTCGTGGCCTGCGGCCCCGGCGTCGTCGGCATCGAGCCGGGCGCGCCGATCGTCGCTGAGGGCGTGCGTGCCTGCGGCCGGTGCGCGCGCTGCGCGGAGGGACGCAACAACCTCTGTTTGTCGGAGTACGCCGAGACGGGGTTCACCCATCCGGGCGCGCTGGCCGATCGGCTGGTCGTGCCCGCCCACCTCGCCCATCCAATCTCGACGCAGCGTCCCGTCGCTACCGCAGCGCTCATCGAACCGGCCGCCTGCGTGGCCACCGGCCTACTCGAAGTGGGCATACCGCGCGCCGGGTCGCGAGTTGCGGTCGTCGGTGACGGCCCACTCGGCCTGCTCGCGGTCTCCCTGCTTCGGCTAAGCTCCCCCCGGGAGCTCCTGCTGGTCGGCTCGCGGCCGCAGCGCATCGGGTACGCCACCCGCCTCGGCGCGACCGCCACCGTGCGGCGCGACGAGGTAGTCGACACCGGCGGGTACGACGTTGTGGTCGAATGCACGAACGCGGCGGCCGGAGCGGCGGCAGCGCTCCGTCTCGCCCGCCGAGCGGGCACGGTTGTCCTGCTCGGCATCTCCGGCACCGGTACACCCGCGGTTGATCCGGATGTCATCAGCCTCGGCAACCTTCGCGTCCAGGGCATCTTCGCCGCCTCCCGCGCGTCGTGGCGCTGGCTCGTCGAGCTGTACGGCGCGGGACTCTTCGACCCGTCGCCACTTATCACGCACCGCTTCGAGCTCGGGAGGGTCGACGAGGCTTTCGCCGTCCTCGCCGATCGCGACGCCGGCGCGCTCAAGGTTCTCGTAGAGCCGAACAGCGGATGACCGGCGTTACCCTGACCTGGCTCGGCCAGGCGGGTTTCCTGCTACACGGTGGCGGCGCCACCGTGCTCGTCGACGCGTTCCTGTCCAACATGGACGACCGCCGGATCCCGCCCCCGCTAGACCCCACGACGCTGTCTGATGTGGACCTTGTGCTCTGCACCCACGAACACTGGGACCATCTGGATGGCCCGACGGTGGCCGCCGTGGCGAAGGCCTCTCCCGATGCGCGCGTCGTCGTGCCGGCACCCGTCGCCGACCAGGCGGTCGCCGCCGGCGTGCCAGCGCAGCGCGTGGTGGGCGCGGTGGCGTACGAGCCGTTGACCGGCCTCGCCGTTCCGATCACGCCGGTGCCGGCCTGCCACGGCGTCGACGTCGCCGACGCCTACAACTTTGGCGAGGGCCTGTCCGGCGGGCTGGTCCGCTACCTCGGGTACGTCCTGGAGTTCGCCGATGTTCGCATCTACCACGCCGGCGACACGATCTGGTGGCCGGGCCAGGACCGAGTACTGCACGACCTCGGGATCCACGTAGCGTTGCTACCGATCAACGGTCGTGACCCCGTGCGCGAGGCGGCCAACATCGTGGGCAATCTCGACCACCGGGAGGCGGCCCTGCTCGCCGCGGCGGCCCGGGTCGAACTACTTGTGCCGATGCACTGGGACATGTTCGAGGCCAACCGCGGCTTCCCCGACCAGCTTGTCGCGGTTATCGAGCGGCTCGGGCTCGACGTGCCCACGCTCGTGCCCCGCATTATGCGACCCTTTCATTTCACGTCGACGCGATAGCCTAGCGATCAGCCACCATGGCCGAATCGTTTGGAGAGGGCCCGACTGTAGGAACGGCACGACCCATCGTCACCCACCTGACCGTTCGCTGTTGCGTCGCTCCCAACCCTCGGCCATCAGGTTGAAGTGTGCCCGGGTACGCGGCCGGGCAGCGGCCGCCGCGCGGTCGAGGATCACGCCGAGTCCGGGCGCGGTGGGCATCCGGAAGCACCCGTCCGCCGGGTCCACGCTCGGCGCGCCCTCGACAATCTCGGAGAGCCATGGATCGGCGAAGTCGTTGAAGTGCTCCAGCACCTTGTAGTTGCCGCAGGCAATGGCGAAATGGAGGTTGGCCGCGGTGCCCACCGGTCCACAGACGTTGTGTGGCGCCATCAGCAGACCGTATGCCCCCGCCCACCCGGCGAGTTTCCGGATCGCGGTCAGGCCGCCGAAATGGGTGAGGTCGGCCTGCACGATGTCGACGAGTCCCTGCTCGAACATCTCGCGGAACTCCGACAGCTCGTGAACCCGTTCGCCGGTGGCGATGGGCAGGGTCGTGCCCGCGCGCACCCTGCGCAGCGCCGAAGCGTGGTAGGGCGGCACCGGCTCCTCGATCCACTCTGGACGGTAAGGCTCCAGCGCACGAGCTGCCGCGATCGCGGTGGCGGCGGTGAATCGGCCGTGCATCTCCACCATCAGGGCGGTGTCAGGGCCGACCGCCTCTCGGATCGCGGCGACAATGTCGACGGCGAGGCCGAGCTGCCGGTGGTCGAGCTCGGCGGTGGCCGAGCCGAACGGGTCGACCTTGAGTCCGCGGTACCCCCGCTCCACGACGCGACGGGCCATGTCGGCGTACGACGTCGGGTGCCGGTCGCCCTGGTACCAGCCGTTGGCGTAAGCCGGCACCCGGTCGCGGAACGCGCCGCCGAGCAGCCGCCAGACCGGCACCCCGAGGGCCTGGCCCATCAGGTCGTGACACGCCTGATCGATACAGGCGAGCGCTGTCTGTGTCACCTCGCCAGCACGCCCGTACTCCTCCCAGGAGAAACGCCAGGCCAGGCGCTCCGTGTCGAAGGGGTCGGCCCCGAGGACGTAGCGACCGGCGAGCTCAGCGAGGCAAGCGAGCAGAGTGTCGGTCTTGTTGAGCATGCGGGCCTCACCGACGCCACGCAGGCCGTCGTCGGTGACGAGCTCGACGAAGGTGAGCTCGCGCCAGGGCGTGCCAACGACCACAGTGGAGACGTCAACGATCTTCACGAGACTCTCCGCCCCGTCGGCGTGGTCATGCCGGCCATCATGCAGGATCCATACGACAGCGGCAAGGATGTCAGATGAGGGCGAGTTTCCCGCCGGAGGAGGAGTCGGTCGTGACCGCTGGATTTGATCAAGGGATGAATCCCACCACCGGCGAGCCGGTGGGCGCTCCGATACCGCACACGACGACCGCCGAGGTGGACCGGGTGTGCCGCGACGCCGCCGCCGCGGCGCCGGCGCTCGCCGCCCTCCCGATCCCGGCCCGCGCCGAACTGTTGCGCGCCGTCGCCCGGGCGATGGAGAGCGATCGCGGGCAGATTGTTGCCGTCGCCGACCAGGAGACCGGGCTCGGCGCGACCCGTCTCAGCGGCGAGCTGACCCGTACGGTCGGGCAGCTCGAGTTGTTTGCCGACGCGGTCATGGAGGGCTCGGTCCTGGAGATCGTGATCGATCTGCCGGATCCATCGGCCCGGCCGGCACCGAGGCCGGACCTGCGGCGAATGCTGGTTCCGCTCGGTCCGGTGGCGGTCTTCTCGGCCAGCAACTTTCCACTCGCGTTCTCCGTCGCCGGCGGCGACACAGCGAGCGCGCTCGCCGCCGGGTGCCCGGTCCTGGTCAAGGCACACTCCGGCCACCCGGGGCTGTCGGTCCTCTGTGGACAGCTCGTGGGGGAGACGCTCACGCGCGCCGGCGCGCCCGCCGGCAGTTTCGGCCTGGTCCATGGCACCGACGCGGGGCGTGCGCTCGTCACCCATCCAGCCATTGCCGCGGGTGGCTTCACCGGCTCACTGACCGCCGGCCGGGCCCTCTTCGACCTCGCCAGCCAGCGGCCAGACCCGATCCCGTTCTACGGCGAGCTCGGCTCCCTGAACCCGACCGTGGTGACGCCCGGCGCGGTGGCTTCGCAGGGGGCCGAACTGGCCGCCGACTTCGTCGGGTCGCTCACGCTCGGCGCCGGGCAGTTCTGCACCAAGCCGGGACTGCTGTTCCTCCCCAAGGGCCATGGCCTCGACGCCGCCCTGGCCGACGTACTCCGGTCGGCCACCGTCGGGCCGCTGCTCAACGCGCGCATCCGCAGCGGGTATCTGCAGACCGCGGCCGCCCACGCGGCGGTGCCCGGGACCCGCCCGATCGTGCCCGCAACGGACGTGTCTGCGGCCGGGTATCGGGTCGCGCCACAGCTCCTGGCCGTACCCGCCACCGAGCTTGTTGCGCACGCCGACACGCTGCTGGAGGAGTGCTTCGGCCCGGCGGCGCTTGTCGTCGAGTACGGCGACGCCGACGACCTCGACCGAGCGCTCGCCGCACTGCCGGGCAGCCTCACCGCGACTCTGCACGCCGATCCAACCACCGAGGCCGATGTGGCGCGGCGGCTCATCGGCTGGTTCGCCGCGCGCGCCGGCCGCATCGTGTGGGCGGGCTGGCCCACTGGCGTCGCTGTGACCTGGGCGATGCAGCACGGTGGGCCCTGGCCGGCCACCACCGCATCGATCCACACCTCGGTCGGGGTCACCGCGGTGCGCCGGTTTCAGCGGCCCGTGGTCTACCAGGGGATGCCCGAACCGTTGCTGCCTGAACTATTGCGCGACGACAACCCGCTCGGCATCACGAGGCGAATCAACGGCGTACTCTCCACCGGACCGGTGCCGGCAGCCCGCGATCTTCCAGCGCGCGCCTAGGCGAACCGTCCCGCAGCCCTACATCCCCTCAGGATCCGCACCAGATTTCAAAACGGAAACGATTGTATGCAATCGTATGCGGTCTGCGGTACCGTCCGATTGCCCGGCGTCCGTACCTTGGCATCCCGCACTGTCCGGTCAGGCCGGGTCCACTCGACATGGAGGAGCTCGGGATGAGGAGTCGTCTCAAGTGGTCTGTCTTCCTGACCGCGACGATCCTGACCGTCGCGGCCTGTAGCAAGGAGGCCGACACGCCGCCCAGCGCCGGCCAAGGCCCGCCAGCAACCACCTCATGCGCCAGCACGGGCGAGCTCACGATGTGGGAGCGGTCGGGCGGCAACAAGCAGATGGTGGACATGCTCGTCGAGGCCTGGAACACCAAGAACCCCACGTGCAAGATCAATCTCACCTACATTCCGCACACGGAGATGGTGGGAAAGATCGCCCAGGGGATCGCGTCCGGCGATGTCCCCGACCTGATGGGTATGGATCTGATCTACGCCCCGCAGTTCGAGAAGGCGGGTCAGCTGGTCGACATCACCGATCGGATCAGCAGTTGGCCGGAGCTGCAGACGGCCAGCAAGGGGCACATGACAGTCGCGACCTACGAGACCCGGCTGTATGGGGTCCCCCTCTACGCCGACGTGTCGGCACTCTTCTACAACAAGGATCTCTTCACCAAGGCCGGTCTCGACCCCAACAAGCCGCCGACCAGCCTGGCGGAGCTGCGCACCTATGCCGACAAGATCACAGCGCTCGGCGGCGACGTCAAGGGCTACTACCTCCCGGGTAACTGCGCAGGGTGCAACATCTTCACCGTCGGTCCGTTGATGTGGGCCTCGGGTGCCAAGATCGAGTCGGCTGCTCCGGGAGACGAGCCACTCACCGGCGATGGAGTGAAGCAGGTGCTTCAGTTCACCCGCGACATGGTCAAGGCCGGCAACGTGCATGAGGGCGACCGGACCGAGAACGGCGAGACGTTCCACCTGCAGTTCGGCTCGGGCAAGGTCGGCATGATGGGGACGGGCAACTTCAACATCACGCTGGCCCGGCAACAGAACCCGAAGATGAACTTCGGCATCGGCCTGCTGCCCGGGATGACGCCCGGCTCCTCGGCGTCATTCATTGGCGGCGACCTGGTCGTGGTGCCCAAGGGCAGCAAGCGGGTGGACGACTCGGTCAACTTTATGAAGTTCCTGCTCTCCAATGAGGTCCAGGTCGAGGTGTACGCCAAGGCGCTCAACCTGACCACTCGCAGCGACATGGCTGACAACAAGTACTTCCAGGCCGAGCCGCTTGTCCAGGACGTGGCCAAGGCGCTCACGGTCGGCCGCACGCCGTACACGCTGACCTTCTTCGAACAGATCAACTCACCACAGGGCCCCTGGCTGCGAATGCTGCAACGCGCCTACTACACCGACGACAGCCTCGACACGATCATCGCCGATGCCAAGAAGGAGATGAAGGCCATCTCTGATCAGTCGTAGAGTTCACGCCGTGTCCACCGGGCCGAGCGCTCCACACAGGAGTCCCGACCCGGTGGGCACACCCGCCGCCCGTGGTCCGCAGTCGACATCGGTGGAGGTCGCCATGCGCCGTCGCATGCGAAGCCGGCTGGTCGGATTCGCCTACCTGGCGCCAGCATTGATCTTCGTGCTGGCCTTTACCGCGTACCCGTTGGGCCAGATGGTCTGGATGTCGTTTCACAACTGGTCGCTGATCACCCCGGCGCGGTATGTGGGGCTAGCCAACTACAAGCGGGCCTTTGACGACACGCAGTTCTGGGTCTCCTTCTTGTTCACGCTTAAGTACACCGCGCTGATCACGCCGGTGTTGATCGTCGGCGGGTACGCCTTGGCGCTGCTGACCTCGCCCAACTCGCCGCTGCGCAGGTTCACCCGGACGGTCGTGTTCATCCCGGTCGTCATCGGCCTGGGGGTGTCGAGCCTGCTCTGGTACTGGCTATTCAGCACCGATTTCGGCCTGGTGAACCGGATCCTGCTGGACCTCGGGCTCATCTCCAAGCCCATCCTCTGGCTGGGGGTGGACGCTGATACGTCCAACCTGGCGATCAGCACGTCCGTCGTGTGGAAGGTCATCGGTTTCGGGATGATCCTTTTCGTCGGGGCGATCCAGGCCATCCCCAGCGAGATCACCGAAGCCACCCTGGTCGATGGCGCCAGCTACAGGCAGCGGGTGACCCGGGTGATCCTGCCGTTGACGCTGCGGACGGTGCTGCTGGTCACGTTGGTGAGCGTGATCGGCTCGCTGCTCGCGTTCGATCAGTTCTACATCATGACCGCCGGGCAGCCGCAGAACGAGACCGCGACCTCGGTCTTCTACGTGTATCTGAACTCCTTCCCCTATCTGAAGCTCGGCTACGGTGCGGCCCTTTCATTGATCCTGGCGCTGACCATCCTCGCCTTCACCGTCGTCCAGCTGCTCCTCACCCGCCGGAGCCACGCGTGACCGCGACGCTGGAGCTGCTGCGGATCCGAACGGTCGCGGTTCGAGTACGCGTCGGCCGGACCGGCTACCTGGTCGGTGCGGTGTGCATCGCCATCTGCACGGTCATGCTGCTGCCGCTGGCCCTCTCGTTCTTCGCGTCCGTGAAGCCGACGGCGGAGGCGGCAGCGTCACCACCGACCTACTACCCGCATGGCCTGAGCCTCGACAGCTACCAGCGGCTCTGGACCTACCAGGAGGGCCTGCCCACCTACCTGGCCAACAGCCTCGGCACGGCATTGCTGACAATCGCACTCACCCTCCTACTCACCGTGCCCGCGGCGTACGCGCTGGCGCGGTTCCCGATCCCCGGCAAGGAGGTGATCTTCGTTGTCCTGCTGTTGGCGCTCATCGTCCCGTACCAAGCACTTCTGACGCCCATGTTTCTGATGTTCGCGAAGATGGGGCTGACCAACTCGCTGCTCGGTCTCGCCGTCCTTCATACGGCCATCCAGTTGCCCTTCAGCCTCTACATCCTGCGCAACAGCTTCAGTGCTGTGCCACGGGAGCTCGAGGAAGCGGCCATCATGGACGGTGCATCATCGTGGCAGGCGCTGCGCCGAGTATTTGTCCCGTCCACGGTGCCCGCGATCGTCACCGTCGCGCTCTTCGCCTTCATCATGTCGTGGAACGAGTTCCTCGGCGCCCTCGTCGTGATGAGCCGCAGCTCGAAGTTCACCCTCCCGTTGATCCTGGCCACCTCCCGTACCGAGACGAGTCTCGGTGGCACGGACTGGGGAATGCTCCAGGCCGGCATCGCCATCTCGATCATTCCATGCGTCCTTGTCTACCTCCTGCTCCAGAGGTACTACGTGTCCGGCCTGATGAGCGGAGCGGTCAAATGAGCACCAGCACCGTGTGGCCCTCGGCGACGGCGAGGTCGCGGCTGCGGCCGCTTGAATCCCCGCAGCTGCAGATCGTCGACGGATTCTGGGCCGACCGCCTGCGGCTCAACCGGGAGCGCACCATCCCACACGGCCTCGATCAGATACGGCGCAGCGGAGCGCTCGACAACCTTGGGCTCGCGGCCGGCGCGCAGGGGAATTATCAGGCTCTCGCCGACTCCGCAGGCTTCACCTTTCCGTTCCTGGACTCCGACGTCTACAAGTGGCTCGAGGCGGTGGGTTGGGAGCTCGGCCGGGCTTCGGATTCTGCCCTGGCGGCGGCCGCCGACGAGGTGATCGCCATTGTGGCGGCGGCGCAGCGGCCCGACGGCTATCTCAACAGCTACGTCCAGGTCGTCGGCGGGGGGACGCCGCATCGCGACCTCGCCTGGGGGCACGAGTTCTACTGCATTGGACATTTGATCCAGGCCGCGGTCGCCTGGCACCGCACGCTCGGTGACGACCGGCTGCTCGCAGTCGCGATCCGGGCGGCCGACCGGATCGACGACGAGTTCGGGCCCACCGGAAGGTCCGGTGTGGACGGACATCCCGGAATCGAGATGGCGCTGGTCGAGCTGACCCGGGTCACGGGCGACCGCCGCTACCTGACGCTGGCCGCGCGGATGCTCGAGCTCCGCGGCCACGGGCTGCTCGGGCACGGGCGGTTCGGTGCCGAGTACTGGCAGGACCATGAACCGGTCCGGGAGGCCGCGACGGTCGCAGGTCACGCCGTCCGGCAGCTCTACCTCGACTGTGGCGCCGTCGATGTGGCCGTCGAGATGGACGACCACGATCTGCTCGCCGCCGTGCAGCGTCGTTGGCAGGACCTGGTACGCACCCGCACCTACCTGACCGGCGGTATGGGCAGCCGGCATCGAGACGAAGCCTTTGGCGATCCCTACGAGCTCCCGCCCGACCGCGCCTACGCCGAGACGTGTGCGGCAATCGCAAGCGTCATGCTCGCCTGGCGCCTGCTTCTGGCGACGGGTGACGCGGGCTACGCCGATGCCATCGAGCGAGCCATGTACAACGGTGTCCTGGCCGGGGTTTCGCTGACCGGTACGCGGTTCTTCTACACCAACCCGCTGCAGCTGCGGACTCTTCGCGCCAGCGATCGGCCCGGCCACGGGGAACGCGCCCCCTGGTACCCGTGCGCCTGCTGTCCACCCAACCTGATGCGACTGCTGAGTTCCTGGCAGCAGTACCTGGCGACGAGCGACCACACCGGAGTCCAGATACATCAGTACGCGACGGCGGACATACAAGCGGACATCGCGGCCGGAGCCGTCCGGCTCTCGGTACGCACCGACTATCCATGGCAAGGCCGGGTGACCGTCCACATCGTTCAGACACCCGATCAACCGTGGACCCTGTCGCTTCGTGTGCCGCGGTGGTGCCGGTCCGCCACACTGACCGGACCCGGGGGCGCTGGTCCTCGAGCGGCCGGCGAGGGATCGGTCGCGCTGTCCAGGCCCTGGCAGGCGGGGGAGACGGTCATCCTGGACCTCGACCTGCCGGTTCGTGTCACAGAACCTGATCCGCGAATCGACGCCGTCCGCGGATGTGTTGCCTTTGAACGTGGCCCACTCGTCTACTGCGTCGAGTCGGCCGACGTGCCGGCACAGACGCAGCTCGAGGACCTTCGCTGTGATCCGGCGCGGCAGCCCATCGCGGTAGCGAGGCCAGACTTCGGCGACTCCGTCGTCGGAATCAATGTCCCGGTGCTCCCTGTTAGCTCCGCCGATTCCAGCCCAGCCGCAACGGTGGCCGGCGCGATTCCGTACTTCGCCTGGGCCAACCGGAGGGTCGAAGGCATGCGGGTCTGGATTCCCCGCTAATTCTCCCTTCTTGGCGTCGATCATGACCTGGAGGTCATGATCGACGCTGTTTCGCGACGGTCAAGTCATGATCACGGCGATCTTGAGGGTGTTTGGCGGCCGGTGGGGCGGTGGAGTCGCGAACGATCAACGTAGGCTCGAACACGTGGAGAGACGGCCTTCGCGCCGCATCCGTGTCACGCGCAAGGCTGACCGCTCGGGCGACTGCGTGACCGACGATCTCCGAGATCGGCATCCGCAATGTAGTTAGCGCAGGCACCGTGTGGGCGGCAATCAGGATGTCGTCAAAGCCGACCACAGACAGCCGCTCGGGAACTGTTGCGCCGAGGCTGTGCGCTGCGTGCAGTACACCGACTGCGACCAGGTCCGTCGACGTCGCCACGGCGGTCGGTGGCTGCGGGAGTTCCAGCAGCAGCCGCAGGGCCGCATCGCCCCCGGCCAGCGTGTTCGGGCAGCGCCGGAGATAGTCGGGTGGGGCGTCGCCGAACCGGTCGCGCATGAAGTCGAGGTAGGCGTCCTCCCGTACTCGGTAGTCTCCGGGTAGTTCGGCACTCACAAACGCGATCCGCCGGTGCCCGAGGGATTCGAGATGGCCCAGCCCCGCCCAGATGCCGGCCCGGTCGTCGGCATCCGCAGTCGGAAACTCAAGCGGACTCGTCCCCTGCCAGAGCGCCACCACAGGTACAAGCGACTGCCTCAGGTCGGCCAGAAGCTGCGGGTAGTCCTGCATGTCGCCGAGCAGGATGATGGCATCGGTGTGCCGGGTCTCCAGTACGGCGGTCAGGGAGACTACCTCGCTCACGCGGTCCGGTGCATGACCCAGGACCACGTTGTAGCCGTGGGCCATCGACTCGACTACCAAGGCCTCGATCGCCCCGGCGAAGAACGGATCGCTGAAGTCCCGGACCACGGCGCCGATCAGGTTCGTCGAGGCCCCCCGCAGCCCGCGCGCCAGCGGGTTCGGTCGGTAGCCGAGCCGGCGCGATGTCGCGATCACCCGCTCTCGCGTCTCCGGCGCGATGGGAACCCTCGTCGGGACGTTGTTGAGAACCCGCGACACCGTGCTCTGAGACACCGCGGCCGCGGCCGCTATGTCGCGCATCGTCACCACCGGTCGCCGGACAACCGGCGGCGCCGATGGCTCGATCGGACCAGGTAGGTCCTCCGGCGTCGAGCCGGGATCATGCACCTTGCGCGGCATCGGCGCAACGATAGCATCTGAATGCGGTCATACGATTGCAGGCACCGTGCCTCCGCCCACGAAGTATGTGGTGCACGTCGCCGGGCGGGTGGCGAGACTTGGGTGCACCCAGGCGGAGCGACACGCACGGTTTCACCGATGTAAGCCACACCGTCGACGTCTTCGGAATCTGCCCCGGTGCACCAGACTTCGTTGGGCGAAGCGACCCTGATTAGGCGAAGCGCTGATTAGGCGAAGCGTTTGACGAACGCGAGGGCGGTGTCGGCCACCTCGCGCCAGCCACCGTCAATCGTCAGGGAGTGGCCCCGGTTCGGGATCTCGACGAACTCGGTCACGCCTTCGTTTCGCTGCTGGCGGTGGTATGCGGCTTCGGAGATTGCCCGCGGAACAGTGTGGTCCCGCTCGCCGGAGATGATCAGCACCGGACCCCGTTGCGGGTTCTCCGTGTCGACCTTCGCCTCGGTCCAGGGGTTGAGGTTGGCGGTTGCTGCCTGGAACAGTGGCGCACCAGCGGCGGGTACGGCGAATGTCTCGTAGAGCTGCTTGGCCTCGTTCTCGTCGACCGCGTTGGCGAAGGCGAACCGGAACTGGTCGTAGGTGAGGGGCACCGCCCGGTGCCGGTTGGCCGGGTTGCCTAGGACGGGCGCCGAGGACTTCAACGCCGAGAAGGGCAGTGGGAGTACGCCGCGGAACGGCGCGCCGTCGATCGCCACGGTGGCCGACGACAAGCCTCGGCCGGCGACAATCTGCGCTAGCAGACCGCCAAAGGAGTGGCCGATGACCGCCGGCTTCTTGTCCAGTCTGGAGATGACGGCCTCATAGTGATCGGCCACTTGACCGATGGTCTTGTTGGCGAACACCTCAGGATGGGCCTGGGCCTCCTCGACCGTGTTCGGGTCGTCCGGCCATCCGGGCGTCAGGGGCGCGTAGCCGGCCGCCTCGAACACCTCGGCCCACCGGTCCCAGCTGCTCGGCAGGAGCCAGAGACCATGGATGAAGACGACGGGTGTGCGGCCGGTCGCGTTAGCTTGGTCGACCTCCTCCAGGGTGGTGGCCGGGATCTGCGGCGTGACGTCAGACATGCGTGCTCCCTAGGCTCGCGGTTTCCTTCAGTATGCCGGCGTTTCGGCTGGATCGGTCAGCTTCTTGCGGCTGTTGCACAGTCTCGCTCGAAGTCGGGCGGCTTGATGCGGCTGCCGTGAAGATCGCCGTTGTCCGTTCGTTCGCGAAGCGGGACTCCGCAGCCGTTCGGAGGGCGGCGATCTCCACGACGCTGAAATGAGGTCGCGTCATCGAACAGCGTCGCGGGCGCGGGCCACCTTCACCGCGGACGTGAGCGTGTTGATGTCGTAGGCGCCATGGTGGCGCCGACCGTTGATGAAGAACGTCGGCGTGCCGGACACGCCGCTGACATCGGCGGAGTCGACGTCCTCCGCGATGCGCATGGCGCCGGCATGATTGCGGAGTGCGTCGCGGAAGCTGTCGACGTCCAGCCCGAGGTCGCCGGCGTACCGGGCCAGGTCGGGGACCCGGAGGTCGTCCTGGTGGCTGAGCAGCAGATCGTGCATGGGCCAGAAGGCGCCTTGCTCGGCCGCTGCCTCGGCCGCCTCGGCGGCGATTTGCGCGTTCGGATGGACGTCGCTCAGCGGCAGGTGCCGCCAGACGTAGCGCACATCACCGGATCCGGCGAGCAGTTCGCGCACGACCGGCTCGGCTAGGCCGCAGTACGGGCATTCGAAGTCGCCGTACTCGACCACCGTCACCGGTGCATCCGTCGGGCCCCGAACATGGTCTCGGCTCAGGTCGACCGGCGCATTGAGGTCGACGATGCTCTCGGCCGTGCCCAACAGGGCCGGAATGCGCTTCCGCGGGGGGAGCAGAGCGGTCACCCGGGAGATGATCCACGTTACGAGGGAGGCGCCGAGCGCCGCGCTGAGGATGCCGACCTTCGCCTGCTCGAGCTGGTCGCCGGTGAAGGCGAGCGTCGCGATCAGCAGGGACACCGTGAAACCGATGCCGGCGACCGCACCCGCGCCCGCGACCGCGGCCCAGCCGACGGGCGGGCGCACCCGGCCTCGGCTCAGCCGGGTGAGCAGCCAGGAGAACCCGACGATCCCGATCGGCTTGCCTGCGACGTATCCGACCAGGATGCCGAGCGTGATAGGGGAGCGGTACGCGCGCGCGAGGAACTCGGCATTGATGGGGATCCCCGCGTTGGCCAGCGCGAAGAGCGGTACGACGACGTAACTCGTCCATGGGTGGAACAGCTGCTGCAACCGCTCGTTCGGAGAGATCGCCGAGGCTACCCCGACCCGGGCCGTACGCGCGAGCTCCGCTGTCGGCTGCTCCCGGAAGCGTCGGAACAGGTTGGTCGCGCGTTCGAGATCGCCGCGCGCGGCCGGATAGGCGTAGGTCAGCAGGCCCATCGCCAGCCCGACCACGACTGGCTCGACGCCGGACTCGAACACCGCGAACCACGCGGCCAACCCCAGGATGGCGTAGACCACTCCATAATGGACGCCGCTGGCGCGGGCCAGTAGGATCACGCCGAAGATCGCGAGCGCGACCAACACCGCGGGCAGGGCGACGGCATGGCTGTAGACGGTGGCGATGACGCCGAGCGCGACAATGTCGTCGACGACGCTGACTGTGAGCAGAAAGGTGCGCAGCCGAACCGGGAAGCGAGGCCCGAGGAGCGCGAGCATGCCGAGGGCGAACGCGGTGTCCGTGGACATCGCCGTACCCCAATCGTGCACCGAGGCGTGCCCCGCATTGATGGCGAGGTAGATAACGACCGGCACGACCATCCCGCCCAGGCCGGCGACGAGTGGCAAGGCAATGCGCCTTCGCTGACGCAACTCGCCCAGGTCGAATTCTCGCCGCGCCTCGAGCCCGACCACGAAGAAGAAGAACGTCATTAGGCCGCTGTTCACCCACCCGCGCAGATCCTGGTCCACTTCCGAGCCGCCGAAGCGTATGGAGAGATGCGTTTGCCACGTCGTCTCGTACGACGACGAGTCCAAATTCGCCCACCCGAGCGCGGCAAGCGTCGCGGCGAGCAGGACCACGGCGCTGCCGGTCTCGGTGCGGAGGAAGTCGCGCAGCGGGGTCTGGAGGTTGCGCGCCCAGGCGGTTCGCCGCGACCAGCGGGCGGCAGGTGCGGCTTGGTGCGTCACTCCGCGATTGTCATCCGGTCAGCGGTGTGATGTTGTAGTTCATGCGGAAGAAGTTGTCGGGGTCGTACTGTGCCTTGACCCGCCCGAGTTTTGCGTACTTCTCCGGCCCGCCGAAGGCCTCGACGACTCGGTCCATCTCGTCGAAATTGAGCATGTTGACGTAGATTCCCTTGCCGACCCAAGGCGCGAGGTCGCTGACGATCTTCCGGGTCCGCTCGATGTAGTCCGCATCGTTGGCTGCGTCATCCCAGCTCAT
>Ga0184632_10000290_pt1 | contig 18590 bp, 17 predicted proteins | sample PLM31_50_b1_FD_133153 | JGI IMG/M metagenome (GOLD analysis project Ga0184632, IMG submission 133153) | Groundwater sediment microbial communities from an aquifer in East River, Colorado, USA - PLM3-1_50_b1 | ecosystem: Environmental > Terrestrial > Soil > Riparian zone | place: USA: East... | reverse complement strand
GGTGACGAACCTGGTGGTGCCGTCGGCGAACCGCACGGTGCCGCCGTCGCTGTCGCGGTCGAAGAAGTGGTAGTGGATGACGGTGCCGTTGGCCCACATCGCGCGGCCGAGGACGATCGCGTTGGCGCGGTCGAAGTCCAGCCCCTCCGGGATGACCGGGGCCGGCCGCCGCGGCACGGCGCAGTAGCGCAGGTCCTCGTCGCCGTAGTCGTCGGCCATGTCGCCTCCCCTGGAGTGCCGGATATGCCGGGATCGACTCTATGGCCTGTCGGTGGGCGGCGCCAGGCCGGTGGCCGTGTCGGCGAGCACCTCGCCGTGCCCGATCCCGAGCGTCTTGATCCACCGCTGCTGCCCGAGCGTCAGCGCGACGAAGAACCCCAGCTCCACCAGCTCCGGCTCGCTGAAGTGCCGGTGCAGCCGCGCCCAGAGCGCGTCGTCGGCGAGGCTGGAGTCCCAGATGATGGCGCTGCTGTACGACAGCGCCGTCTTCTCCCGCTCGCTGAACTTGTCGGAGGGGAGGAAGTCCAGCAGCTCGTCGTAGCGGTCCTCGCCGAGCCCTTGCTGTCCAGCCTGGACAGACCGTTGCACGCCTCAGTAGTGGCACTCGATCGACTTGGAGACGTAGACGCGGCAGAGCTCCTTGATCCTGTGGTCGAGCACGCCGTTGCGGAAGGTGAGGTCCCACGCCTGGGAGAAGGCCCGGATCACGTTGGGGTTGTGCGCCCGGATCGCCTGGCTCTCCGGCCGCGGCGTCCCGTGCCGTCTGGCGTGGTCCAGGTACCCCCTGATCTCGGGGTCCTCGATCCGTTCGGGATCGACGTAGCTGATGTACGGCATCGCCGGATCACCTCCGTGACGGCGCTGGTCGCGTGGATGCCGCAAATGATACGGTCTGGCGGTCGTTGAGACAGTCTGTTGGTCTGACCACGAGGCCGCCGTGTTCGAGCCGATCGAACGGAAGAAGGTCTACGAGCTGGTCGCCGAACGGCTGGTCCAGGAGATTAGCGACCGCCGCCTGAACCCCGGCGACGAGCTGCCCCGGGAGCGGCAGCTCGCCGAGGCCTACCGCGTCGGGCGTTCCTCGGTCCGCGAGGCGCTGCGGATGCTCGAGTCCAGGGGGCTGATCGCGTCGCCCGGCGGCAGGCTGGTGGTCGCCGAGTACACCAACCCCCTCAACCAGTCGCTGGCGCTGCTGCTGCGGATGCACGACGGGGACCTGCGGGAGCTGTTCGAGGTCCGGCGCATCCTCGAGGTCGAGTCCGCCGGGCTGGCCGCGCTGCGGCGGACCGACCAGGACCTGGAGGCGATGCGGACGGCGCTGCGGAGCATGCACCAGGGGCTGCGGTCCCCGGAGCGCTACGTGGGCGGGGACGTGCACTTCCACCTGGCGATCGCGACCGCCACCCACAACCGCATGGCGACCTACATGATGCAGGCCATCCGCGACGTGCTCCACCGGGCCCTGCTGTCGATCTACCACATCCCCGGGAGCCCGCAGCGGTCCCTCGGCCAGCACGACCAGATCCTGGAGGCGATCACCGACGGGCGCGGCGAGCTGGCGCGTGAGCGGATGCGCCAGCACCTGCTGCGGGTCGAGGACGACATCGACGAGGCCCTCCGCGGCAGCGGCGGCCGCCTCGCCATGGAACCGGCGGAGGGCCGCTGATGGCGGCGGTCGGCTTCGTCGGGCTCGGGGTGATGGGCGGGCGGGTCGCCAGGCGGCTGCTGCACGCCGGCCACACGGTGACCGGCTACAACCGCACCCGCACCAAGGCCGAGTGGCTGCTGGCCGAGGGGCTGCGCCCCGCCGACTCCCCGCGGGCGGCCGTCGAGGCGTCCGACATCACCTTCAGCATGGTCACCGGCACCGCGGCGCTGCGGGCGGTCACCGACGGCCCCGACGGCGTCCTGGCGGGGCTCGGGCCCGGCAAGGTCTACGTGGACATGAGCACCGTCAGCCCCAGCGCCAGCCGGGAGCTCGCCGGCAAGGTCGCCGAGCGGGGCGCGGCCATGCTGGACGCCCCGGTCTCGGGCAGCGTGGTGACCCTGGAGGAGGGCAGGCTCTCGATCATGGTCGGGGGCGACCGGGAGGTCGTGGACCGCGTGCTCCCGGTCCTGCGCGACATCGGGCCCACGGTCACCTACGTCGGCCCGGGCGGGCGGGCCGTGCTGATGAAGATCGCCACCAACCTCAGCCTGGCCGTGCAGATGGTGGCGTTCAGCGAGGGCGTGCTGCTGGCGGAGAAGGCCGGCATCCCCCGGGAGACCGCCGTGGAGGTCCTGCTGCACAGCGTGATCGCCTCCCCGATGGTCACCTACCGCGGCCCGTTCGTGCTGAAGCAGCCGGAGGAGGCCTGGTTCGACGTCGACATGATGCAGAAGGACCTGCTGCTCGCCCTGGAGGCCGGCAGGGAGCTCGACGTCGCGCTGCCGACCACGGCCGTCAGCAACCAGCTCTTGACCGCTGCCAGGGCGATGGGCCTGCAGGAGCGGGACTTCGCCACCGTGTTCACGGTGCTCGCCCGGATGTCCGGGCTGGAGGAGTGAGGAGGAGCCATGGCTCGGGGTCGATGGAAGGTCGCATGGGCGGTCGCCGCCCTCGTCCTGATCGGGTCGGCGTGCTCGGGCGGCGACGGCGACGGCCAGGCGACCGGGGAGACCAAGGAACCGATCGTCATCGGCGCGTCGCTGCCCCTGACCGGTGAGTTCTCCCAGCCCGGCGGGGCGGCCAAACGCGGCTACGACGTCTGGGTGGAGCTCGTCAACGAGAAGGGCGGCATCCTCGGCCGGCCGGTGCGGCTCACCGTCCTGGACGACGCCAGCGAGCAGAACACCGTGGTCGCCGACTACAACCGGCTGATCACCCGCGACAAGGTCGACCTGCTCCTCGGCACCTTCTCGTCGCTGCTCAACCTGCCGGCCTCGGCGACCGCCGAGAAGAACCGCATGCTGTACGTCGAGCCGGCCGGCGGTGCCCCGGCGCTGTTCGAGCGCGGCTTCCGCTACCTGTTCTTCGCCCAGCAGGCCACCGCGCCGCACCAGGCCGACGTGTTCGTGGACTGGATCAACAGCCTGCCGGCGGGCCAGCAGCCCAAGACCGCCGCCTACCCGACCCAGGACGACCCGTTCGCCAAGCCGGTGATCGACACCATGCGCAAGGCGCTCGAGCAGGCGGGGGTGAAGACCGTCTACTCCACCACCTACCCGCCGGAGACCGCCAACTTCGACACCATCGCCAACGCCATCAAGGCCCGCAACCCCGACCTGGTCGCCCAGGGGGCGGTGTTCGAGGACGGCGTCGGGCTGGTCCGCTCCCTGGTCAAGGTCGGCTTCAGCCCGCAGACGCTGTTCCAGACCTCGGCGCCGTCCAACTCCGACCAGTACGCCAAGGGTGTCGGGGAGGCCAACACCGAGGGCGTGTTCTACACGGTGAGCTGGAGCCCCGAGGCCACCTACCCCCTCAACCAGGAGTTCGTCCAGCGGTACCAGCAGAAGTTCAACCAGGTCCCCGAGGAGGACGCCGCCGACGCGTTCGCCGCCGCGCAGGTCCTGCAGGCCGCCGCCGAGGCGGTCGGGGCGATCGACCAGGACAAGATGGCCGACTGGCTGCACGCCAACCAGGTCGACACCATCCTCGGGCCGCTACGCTGGGACCAGACCGGCGCGCCGCAGTCCGACTTCCTGCTCGCCCAGTGGCAGAGCGGCAAGTCCGAGATCGTGCTGCCCAAGGACGTCGCCACCACCGACAGCGTGGTGCTCCCCAAGCCGGACTGGAAGACGAGCTAGCCGGGGAGCGCTGGCGGTGACCCACGCCACCGAGACGCTCATCCTCGGCCTGCTCGCCGGCGGGGTGTATGCGCTGCTCGCCGCCGGCCTGACCCTGATCTTCGGGGTCATGGGCATCATCAACGTCGCCCAGGGCGCCCTGCTGGTGCTGGCGGCGCTGCTCACCTTCGAGCTGTGGCGGCGCCTCGGGCTGGACCCGATCGCCGCGGCGGTGGTGACCACCCCGGTCATGTTCGCGGTCGGGTGGGCGATCTACCGGCTGTTCGTCGCCCGCATCCGCACCGCGCCGGTGTCCATGAGCGTGCTGCTGATGTTCGCCCTGGCCATCACCATCGAGGGGGCCATGGGGCTCATCTGGAAGAACGTCTTCCGCTCGGTCACCCCCGGCTACTTCAGCCAGTCGTTCCATCTCGGCGCCTTCTTCTTCCCCAAGGCGCAGGTCTTCGGCTGCCTCGCCGCCGCGGTCGTCCTCGCCGGGCTGTGGCTGCTGCTCACCCGCTCCTGGGCCGGGCGGGCCATCCGCGCGGCCTCCCAGAACCCGCAGGGGAGCGCGCTGGTCGGGGTCGACATCCACGGCGTGGCCGCCCTCACCTTCGCGATCGGGGTGGCCACCACGGGCGCCGGCGGCTCGATCCTGTCGGTGCTCTACACGCTGTTCCCCGCCTCGCACTACCTGTGGATCTCGCGGCTGCTCGGCATCGTCGTCCTCGGCGGCATGGGCAGCCTGCCTGGGGCGGTGGCCGGGGCGCTCATCCTGGGCGTGGCCGAGGCCTTCACCGCCACCTACGTCTCCACCCGCTGGGCGACGGCGGTGTTCTACGTCGTGATCCTGGCGATCCTGCTGGTGCGGCCGCAGGGGCTCATGGGATCGAGGCTGCGCGGAGACGTCGTCACGTGACCGGCGCCGGCGGCCTGCGGCGGGCGGCGATCGCCCTCGGCGGCCTGGCGCTCGTCGCCTACCCGCTGGTCCGCCTGGACGACGCCTACGGCCAGTCCGTGCTGATCTTCGCGTTCCTGCTGGCCATCATGGCCGGCGGCTGGAACATCATGGCCGGCTTCACCGGCTACGTGTCGATCGGCCAGAGCGCCTTCCTCGGCATCGGCGCCTACACCGTGGCGCTGCTGTCGCTGCGGACCGGCGTCTCGCCGCTGCTGCTGGCACCCGTCGGCGGGGTGGCCGCCGCGCTGGTGGCCGCGGTCCTCGGGGCCACGGTGATGCGGGCCCGCGAGCACGCCTTCGTGATCATCACCATCGCCCTGCTGTTCCTGTTCCAGACGCTGGCGCTCAACCTGGAAGGCATCACCGGCGGCTCCAACGGGCTCACCCTGCCGCTGCCGACCTGGGACCGGGACATCCAGAACCTGCCCTTCTACTACGTCATGCTCGGGCTGCTGGCGCTGTCGGTGCTGCTGTCGTGGTGGATCCGGCGGACGAAGTTCGGGATGGGCCTGATCGCCATCCGCGAGGACGAGGACAAGGCCGCCGCCATCGGCGTGCGGACCTCCGCGTACAAGGTGCTGAGCTTCGTCGCCAGCGCCGTCCTGATCGGGGTGGCCGGCGGCGTCTACGCCTACTTCCTCACCTTCATCGACCCGCGCGGCATGTTCGACATCCTGGTCAGCGTGCAGCTCGTGCTGGCCGCGCTGGTCGGCGGCCGAGGCACCATCTGGGGCCCGGTGCTGGGAGCGTTCGTCGTCGTGCCGCTCAACGAGGTCACCAACAGCCTCGCCGCCGCCGAGGGCCTGCACCTGTTCGCCTTCGGGCTGGCGCTCGGCGCGGTGGTCATGTTCCTGCCCCACGGCCTGATCCCGACCGTGCAGGCGTGGTGGTCGCGGCGGCACCAGCGGCAGGTGCCGTGGGAGCGGCGCGGCCCGGCCACCACCGTGGAGCGGGCGGCGACCGCCGCCGTCGAGCCGGGACGCGCGCTGCTGGAGGTCGACGGCCTGGCCAAGCGGTTCGGGGGCGTGGCGGCGGTCGACGTCTGCTCCTTCACGGTCCGGGAGGGCGGCCTCACGGGGCTGATCGGCCCCAACGGCTCCGGCAAGACCACCACCTTCAACCTGGTCACCGGCATGGTCCGCTGCGACAGCGGGTCCATCCGCTTCGACGGGCGCCGCGTCGACCGGGTGCTGCCGTGGGAGCGCGCCCACCTCGGCCTCGGCCGCACCTTCCAGGTCACCCGCCTGTTCCCGCGGATGACCGTGCTGGAGAACCTGGTCGCGCCGCTGCGGACATTCTCCTGGCCCAACCTGGCCGCCGACGCCGTCAGCGGCCCGGAGGCCCAGCGGGCCGAGGAGCTGCTCGACTTCGTCGGGCTGCTGCCGCTGGCCGGCCAGCCCGCCGGCCAGCTCTCCTTCGGCCAGCAGAAGCTGGCCGAGCTGGCCCAGGTGCTGATGCTGGAGCCGCGGCTGGTGCTGCTGGACGAGCCGGCCGGCGGCGTGAACCCCGGCATGATCCAGCGCATCGCCGAGCTGATCCTCGAGCTCAACCGGCGGGGCATCACCTTCCTCATCGTCGAGCACAACATGCCGATGGTGCTGGAGTTGTGCGATCCCATCCTGGTGATGGCACGGGGCCGGGTGATCGCCGAAGGCCCGCCCGGCGCCATCCAGCGCGACCCGGTGGTCCTGGACGCCTACCTCGGCGAGGGCTGGGGCAAGGACTCCCGACCCTCCGGGGCACCCTCTCGGGGTTCCCCGGACCCCTCCGCGCCGGTGGAGGTGTGATGGCGACGCTGCTGGAGCTGCGCGACCTGAGCGCCGGCTATGGCGGCGCGAGGGTCCTGCGGGGCGTCGACCTGACGGTGGAGCGGCAGTCGATCACCTGCCTCATCGGCCCCAACGGCGCCGGCAAGTCCACCCTGCTCAAGACGGTGAGCGGCCTGCTGCGGCCCCAGGAGGGGACGGTCACCCTGGACGGGACGGTGCTGTCGGGCCTGCCGACCGCCGAGGTCCTCGCCCGCGGGGTCGTCCAGGTCCCCCAGCAGCACGGCCTGTTCCCCAGCCTCACGGTACGCGAGAACGTCCTCATGGGCGGCTACATCCTGCGCCGCGACCGGTCGCTGGTGCGCCGCCGCTACCGGGACCTCGAGGAGCTGCTGCCGCTGGTGCGGGAACGCGCGTCCGACAAGGCCGGCAACCTGTCGGGCGGGCAGCGGCGGCTGATCGAGTTCGCCCGCTCGCTGATGCTGGACCCGGTCCTGCTGCTGCTGGACGAGCCGTCCCTCGGCCTGGAGCCGAGGAGCCTGCGGCAGGTCTACGACCTCATCGGGCGGATGCGCGCCGACGGCAAGACGATCCTGCTGGTGGAGCAGAACGTCCGGCTGGGGCTGGAGACGGCCACCCACGGGGTGGTGATGGAGAGCGGACGGGTGCGGCTGTCCGGCGCCGCCGCCGACGTCCTGGCCAACCCCGAGATCGCCGACCTGTACCTGGGCGGGACGGTGAAGAGCAGACCGGCGCCGACCGGCGATGGGTAGCGGGCCGGCCGATGACGGGCGTGCTCTGGGCGGCCGTGGCGGGGATCGGGTTCGGGCTGTTCCAGAGCGTGAACCGCGCCGCCCTGCGCGGCATGGACGCCTACGCCTCCACCTTCCTCCAGTTGCTGGTGAGCGCCATGATCCTGGTGGTGGCGTCGCTGGCCGCCGGCGACCCCGGGCGGCTGGCCGCCGCCCCGGCGTCGGCCTGGTGGAGCTTTGCCGCGGCCGGGCTGCTGCACTTCTCCGTCGGCTGGACGCTGCTGAACCTCAGCCAGCAGCGGCTGGGCGCGGCCCGCACCAGCCCGCTGCTGGCGACCGTGCCGCTGTTCGGGGTGGTGATCGCGGCCCTCACCCTGCAGGAGGTCCCCAGCGGCCTCGAGCTGGCCGGGGTGGCGCTGATGGTCGGCGGCGTGTACGCGATGGAGGTCGATCGCCTGCGGGCTGCCCGCCGGGTGGAGGAGCCGGCCACCGCCGGCGGCCCGCGGAGCGACGGCGGCGCCGGCTCGCGGAGCTCCAGCCCGGCGGTGGTCTGGACGGCGTCGCTGTTCGGGCTCGGCACGGCGCTGTGCTGGGCCGTCAGCCCGATCCTTATCCGGCAGGGCCTGCGGGACCTGCCGTCGCCGCTGCTGGGGGTGACGGTCGGCATGGTCGCCGCCACCCTCGCCTACGGCCTGACGCTGCCGCTGCGCGGTCGCCGAAGGCTGCGGTTCACGCGGGAGGCGCTGGCGTGGAAGCTGGCCGCCGGCGTCCTGGTCGCGGTGTCGACCTGGACCCGCTGGTACGCCGTGGCGCTGGTCCCGGTGGCGGTCGTGCTCGCGCTCGGGCTGCTGTCGGTCCCGACCGTGATGGCGCTGGCGCCGGCGCTGGTCGGCCGGCGGGCCGAGCGGATCACCGGGCCGGTGCTGGCCGGCTCCGCCATGGTCGTGGCCGGCGCCCTGGTCATCGGCGCCGCGGCATGAGGGGCACGCCGTGATCGTCGACGTCCACGCCCATATCATCGTCCCCGAGATCACCTGGGACTCGGGCTCGCCGGATGCCTGGCGCCCGGCGGTGCGCCGCGATGCCGGCGCGCAGGTGGTCGAGTTCGGCGGCCGCTCGATCCGCTCGGCGGTCGGCGAGTTCGTGCACGTCGAGGGGATGCTCCAGGAGGCGACGGCCCACGGCGTCGACCGGCTGGTGCTGTCCCCGTGGGTCAACCTGCTTCCCTACGACCTCGACCCGCCCGCCGCCCTGCGCGCCTGCCGGGTGCAGAACGACGCCCTGGCGGCCCGCTGCGCCGCGCTCCCGGACCGGATCAGCGCGCTCGGGGCCGTCCCCCTGCAGGATCCCGCGCTGGCAGCCGCCGAGCTGGAGCGCCTGATGGGGGAGCGGGTCCTCGGCGGGGTCGAGGTGGCCGCCAGCGTCGGCGGCGCCTTCATCGGCGACGACCGGTTCCTGCCGTTCTGGGAGACCGCCGAGGCCACCGCGGCGGTCGTCCTGGTCCACCCGACCACCCGGGGGTTCGACCTGCCCGTCCTGCAGCAGCACTACCTGTGGAACACCGTCGGCAACCCGCTGGAGACCGCCGTTGCCGGCGCCCACCTGGTGATGGCGGGGGTGCTGGAGCGGTTCCCGGGCCTGCGGGTGGTGCTGGCCCACGGCGGCGGCGCGCTGCTGTCGCTGCGGGGACGGCTCCGCAGGGCCCACTCGTTCCAGCCGCAGGCGCGCTCCCGGCTCGCCGGGACCCCGGACGCCTCCCTGCGGCGGCTCTACTACGACACCGTCACCCACGACACCGGGTTGCTGCGGGCCCTGGTCGACTACGCCGGCGCCGACCACGTGCTGCTCGGCTCCGACCGGCCCTTCGACATGGGAACCCCCGACCCGGTCGGGGAGGTGCGGGCGCTTGGCCTGGACGCCGAGGCGGAGCGCGCCGTGCTCGGCGCCAACGCCGCCGCGCTGCTGGGGCTCGGCGCCGGCACGGGCACGGCGGGGCCGGCGCCATGAGCCTCCAGCCGGACGTGGTGGTCGCCGGCGCCGGGCACAACAGCCTGGTCGCCGCCGCCTACCTGGCAAAGGCTGGGCTGCGGTGCCTGGTCCTGGAGGCAAGGGAGACGGTCGGCGGCGACACCAACTCCGAGGAGCTCACCCTTCCCGGCTTCCTCCACGACAGCTGCTCGACCGCCCACAACCTCATCCAGGCCAGCCCCACCCTCACCCGGCGGGAGCTGCCCCTGGAGGACTATGGCCTGGAGTACCTGCACCCGGACCCGGTGGTGCACCTGCCGTTCCCCGACGGGGCCTGGCTGACGCAGTGGCGCGACCCCGACCGGACCTGCGAGGAGCTCGCCCGCTTCTCGCGTCGCGACGCCGACGCCTACCGGGGGCTGCTGCGGGCCTACGAGTCGGTGGCGCCGCTGTTCGGCCGCTGGCGGCACACCCCGGTCGGCTGGGGCCCGCCGCTGCCCGAGCTGCTGGCCGGCCACCCGGACGGTGCCAGGTGGCTGCGGCGGCAGGCGATGAGCGCCTGGGACGTGGTCCGCGACACCTTCCAGGACGAGCACACCAGGGCGTTCATGCTGTGGATGAGCTTCATGACCGTCCAGCCCGTCGACCGGCCGGGGACCGGCCCGCTGGCCTACTCGCTGGTCTACGGCCGCCAGCGGCACAGTTGGACGCTCCCCAAGGGCGGCTCGGGCGCGCTGCCCACCGCGCTCGCCCGCTTCGTGGAGGCCAACGGTGGCGTGGTCGTCTGCGGCGCGCCGGTGACCGGGCTGGTCGTCCGCGGCGGCCGCTGCGTCGGGGTGGAGACCGCCGACGGGCGGCGGCACCTGGCCGGCCGGGCGGTGCTGTCGACCATCCACGTCAAGCAGCTCGTGGAGATGGCGCCGGCGTCGGCGTGGGGCGACGACTTCCGCTACGGGGTCGACACCTGGCGGGCCGGCGTGTCGATGTTCGTCGCCCACTACGCCACCACCCAGCCGCCCAGGTTCCCGGCCGGCGGCGGCGAGGTCGCCGCGGTGGCCAGCGGCACCCCGCACTCGGTCGACCGGCTGCTGCGGGTCGGCGCGGAGCACACCAGGGGGATCGTCGCCACCGACGAGCCGGTGCTGCTGGTCCTGGCCCCGACCGTGGCCGACCCGACCCGAGCCCCCGACGGCCGCCACACCCTGAAAATCGTCGGTTTCCAGCCCTACGAGCTGCCCGGCGGGCCGCAGCGCTGGGACGAGCTGAAGGACGAGGTCGCCGAGGCCAACCTGGCGGAGCTGCGCCGCTACGCCCCCAACCTCACCGGCGACGTCATCCTGGCCGGCCACGTGAAGAGCCCCCTCGACCTGGAGCGGTTCAACGCCCACAACTGGCACGGCTCCTGCCACGGCGGCGACATGGGGCCGGCGCAGTCGGGGGCGCTGCGACCGGCGCCAGGGTGGGCCGGCCACCGGACCCCCATCCCCGGCCTGTACCAGACCGGCGCCACCACCCACCCGGGCGGGTCGGTGTCGGCGGCGCCGGGCCGCAACGCCGCTATGGTCATGCTGCGGGACCTCGGATTCGACCCGGAGGAGGTGCTCGGCGGTGCCTGACGCGCGGATCGAGGCGGCGGTGGCCAACTGGGCGCCGCGGTTCCTGGCCCAGGGGGTCGACCCCAACGACTTCGCGCGGGTGACCGCGCCGCTGGAGCGATGGGAGCAGTGGCTGGACGCCTGGGTCGCCAACGGCGACCAGCACGCCGCGCTGGCCCGCGACGCCGAGCGGTCGCGGCGCCGCGTGACCGCCGGGCGGGCCTGGGTGCGCGCCGCCCTCTCCTACCATTTCGCCAAGTTTGTCTGGATGGTCGACCTGGCGCGGCACCGCCAGGCCGCCGACCGCGCGGTCGCGGCGCTGCGCCGCGCCCACGCCATGCTCGACCCCACCGCCGAGCGGCTGGAGGTGCCGTTCGAGGCGACCACGATGGTGGCGACCCTGCGGCGTCCCCTGGACGGCGGCCGGCCGCCGCTGGTGCTGCTGCTCCCCGGCCTGGACTCCACCAAGGAGGAGTTCTTCAACTGGGAGGGGGTGTTCCTGGAGCGCGGCATGGCGACGCTGTCCCTGGACGGCCCCGGCCAGGGGGAGACCGGCTACGCGACCCACATCCGCCCCGACTACGAGGTGGCGGTGACCGCCGCCCTCGACCACCTCGCCGGCCGCGACGACCTCGACCTCGGCCGGGTCGGGGCGGTCGGGGTGAGCCTGGGCGGCTACTACGCGCCGCGGGCGGCCGCGTTCGAGCCGAGGGTCCGCGCCGCCGTGGCGATCGGCGGGCCGTACAACTTCGGCGACTGCTGGGGCGGCCTGCCCCAGCTCACCCGCGAGACCTTCGTGCACCATTCGGGGGCGGGCGGCCAGGCGGCGGGGGAGCGCGCCGCCCGCGCCCTCGACCTGGCGCCGGTCCTGCCGCGCCTGCGGCAGCCGCTGCTGGTGATCTTCGGCAAGCTCGACCGCCTGATCCCCTTCGGGCACGCCGAGCGGGTCGCCGCCGAGGCCCCCAACGCCGAGCTGGTCATGTTCCAGGAGGGCAACCACGTCTGCAACAACCTGCCCTACCGCTCCCAGCCCCTGGCCGCCGACTGGATCGGGGAGCGCCTGGCCGATGTGGGCTAGGTTCACGCCGGCGGAGATGGCGCGGCGCTGGGGCCTCGCCCGCCGGCTCATGGACCGCCACGACGTCCGGGCGCTGCTGCTGTTCGGGAACTCCGGCGTGAACCGGCACAACCAGGCCAACGTCTTCTGGCTCAGCAACCACCTGGACCTGCACCACAGCTACCTGCTGGCGCCCAGGGACGAGGCGATCGAGCCGGCGCTGTACATCGGCCTCGACAACCACGTCCCCGACGCCAGGCGGATCGCCCAGATCCCGGTGGTGGCGTGGGGCGGCCACGACCCGGCGGCCACCGTGGCCGAGCGGCTGCGGACCACCGGCATCACCCGCGGACGGCTGGGTGTCGTCGGCGTCAACGCCACCTTCGGGATCGGCATGCCGTACCAGCACCACGCCGCCCTCCGGCGTGCCCTCCCCGACCTGGAGCTGGTGGACCTCACCGCCGAGCTGGCCGACCTGCGGGCGGTCAAGTCCGAGGAGGAGATCCGGTGGCTGCGCCGCGCCGCCGAGTACACCGACCGGGCCGTGGACGCGCTCCGCGCCGAGGTCATGCCGGGTATCCCCGAGTACGCCCTGCTGGGGATCGTCGAAGGGGCGTACCGGTCGGACGGGGGCCTGCCGCACATCGCGTTCGTCCGCTCCATGCCGATGGCCGAGCCCAACGGCTGCCTGCCCGCGCAGAACCCCTCCGGCCGCCTGCTCGCCGAGGGCGACGTGATCATCACCGAGATCAGCGCGTCCTATTGGGGCTACTCCGGGCAGATCCACCGTCCCGTCTTCGTGCGGGCCGAGCCGACCGCGGCGTGGCAGCTGCTGTTCGACGCCGCCCTCGACGCCTACCGGGAGATCGTGCGGGTCATGCGGCCGGGCGCCCACGAGGCCGACGTCGTCCGGGCCGCCTCGGTCATCGGGGAGCGCGGCTACGCCATCTACGACGACCTGGTCCACGGCTACGGCGTCGACATCCACCCGCCGGTCATCGACCGGTCCTGCTGCCGCTTCTGGCCGTGGGACGAGACCCGTCCCGCCCCGGTCGGGCGCCGGTTCGAGCGGAACATGGCCGTGGTCGTGCAGCCCAACCCGGTAACCCCGGACGAGCGCATGGGCCTCCAGCTCGGAGCGCTCACCGTCGTCACCGACGCCGGCGCGCAGACGCTGCACCGCGTCCCGTTCGAGCCGGTGATCACGGCATGAGCGCGGAGGGGGATGGAGGCTGGGTGGGGCGGCCGCTCCGGCGCCGCGAGGACGAGGCGATCCTGCGGGGCCGCGCCGCCTACGTCGACAACCTGGCGCCGGCGGGCACGGCCCACATGGTGGCCGTGCGCAGCCCGGTGGCCCACGCCCGCCTCGGCGCGGTGGACGTGGCGGCGGCGCGGCGGGCGCCCGGCGTGCTGGCGGTGCTCACCGGCGCCGACCTGGCCGGCCGGGTCGGGCCGATGCCGGTCAACGCGATCGAGGGCGCCGAGGTTGCCGACGCCCCGATCCCGCTGCTGGCCGCCGAGCGGGTCCGCTTCGCCGGGGAGCCGGTGGCGGTGGTCGCCGCCACGACCCGGGCGGCCGCCACCGATGCCGCCGAGCTGGTGTCGGTCGACTACGACCCGCTGCCGGTGGTGGTGGACCCGCACGCCGCGCTCGACGCCGCCGTACGGCTCCACGACCACCTCGACGGCAACGTGCTGCTGCGCTGGCGGCGCCGCCACGGCGACGTCGACGGCGCCTTTCGCGCGGCGGCCCGAGTGGTGCGGGGCCGCTTCCGGATGCCCCGGCTGGTGGCGTCCCCGATCGAGCCCCGCGGCGCCGTCGCCGCCTACGACGCCACCGACGACCTGCTGACGCTGTGGCTGTCGGCGCAGGACCCCCACCGCCCGCTGCGGCACCTTGCGGCCGTGCTGCGCCGACCACCCGAGCGCTGCCGCGTGGTCGTCCGCGACGTCGGGGGCGCCTTCGGCAGCAAGGGGACGCTCGCCCCGGAGGCCGCCGTGGCGGCCATCCTGGCGCTGCGCCTCGGCCGCCCCGTCAAGTGGGTCGAGGGGCGCTCGGAGAGCTTCCTCGCCTCCTACCAGGGCCGCGGCCAGGAGATCCGGGCCGAGCTGGCGGTCGACGCCGGCGGTCGCTTCCTCGCCCTGCGGGCCCGGGTCGTCGCCGACCTCGGCGCCTACCTCTATCCGATCACCCCGGCGCCGCCGGTCACCACGGCGATGCTGCTGACCGGGGCCTACGACGTCGCGGCCGTGGACGTCGAGCTGCTCGGCGTGGCCACCAACAAGGTGCCCACCGGGCCCTACCGCGGCGCCGGGCGGCCCGAGGGCGCCTACGTCGCCGAGCGCCTCGCCGACCTGGCCGCGGCCGACCTCGGCGTGGACCCCGTCGCCATCCGGCGGGGCAACTTCATCCCGCCGGAGCGGTTCCCCCATACCACCGCGCTCGGCTTCACCTACGACTCCGGCGACTACGGGCGGGCGCTGGACCGCGCCTGCGAGCTGCTCGGCTACGACGAGCGCCGCAAGCGGCAGCGCGCCGCCCAGAAGGACGGGCGGCTGGTCGGCATCGGCCTGTGCGTGTTCGTGGAGCGCGCCGGCGCCGGGCTGTGGGAGCGCGGGTTCGTCGCCGTCGGGCCCGACGGGCGCGCCCTGGTCCGCACCGGCTCCACGCCCCACGGGCAGGGCCACCAGACGACCTTCGCGCAGATCGCCGCCGACGCGCTCGGGCTGGCACCCGAGGACGTGACCGTGGAGGCCGGCGACACCCGCACCGTGCCGGAGGGGATGGGCACCTACGCCAGCCGGTCGGTGACCACCGGCGGGTCGGCCGTGCACCTCGCCGCCCAGCAGGTCGCGGCCAAGGCCGCGCGGATCGCCGCCTGGCTGACGGCGTCCACCGGCCGGCCGGCGACGCTCGCGGAGGTCGCCGCCGCGGCCCACGCGCCCGGCCGGCTGCCGCCGGGCCTTGCGCCGGGGCTGGAGGCCGACGTGCGCTTCGAGCTGCCGGGGCCGGTGTTCCCCTTCGGCGCCTACGCGGCCGTGGTCGAGGTCGACCGGGAGACCGGCAGGCTCCAGGTGCTGCGGCTGGTTGGCGTCGACGACGCCGGCCGCGTCGTGAACCCGCTGCTGGCCGAGGGGCAGGTCATGGGGTCGGCCGCCCAGGGGATCGGGCAGGCGCTGTTCGAGGAGGCCGTCTACGACGACGCCGGGCAGCTCCTCACCGGCAACCTCGCGGTGTACGGGCTGCCGTCGGCGGTGGAGGTCCCACCGATCCAGGGCGAGCTGCTGGAGACCCCTTCGCCGTTCACCCCACTCGGGGTCAAGGGGCTGGGGGAGAGCGGCGCGATCGCGGTCCCGGCCGCGATCGCCAACGCCGTCGCCGACGCGCTGGCGCCCCTCGGCGTCCGCCACGTGGACCCCCCCTACACCCCGGAGCGGCTGTGGCGGGTCCTCCGCGCCCAGGACCCTGCCGGCGTCAGGGAGCGCGACCCAGGAAGCGGTCGAGGATCTGCCGGGCGCTGAGACCCGAGTTGCCGGGGTGGATCATCCGGCGGTCGATCACCTCGATCTGCCGCGCCGTGACGTCGAACCGCACCCAGGCATCGGGTGGCTTCTCCGCGCCGGGCACCCTCGGTCCGCACAGCGACGCGACACTCGGTGGGCCGCCCGGCGACGGGGCCGGCGGGCCGGCTCGTCGGGCGGGGGCGAGGCTGCAGCCGGCAAGGACCGCACCGGCGACCACCAGGACGACGGTCAGCACCCGGAGCCGACCCACCATTCGCACGCACCACTCCAGTCGTCTGCGGTCGACGAGCCTGGCCGTGGCCGACATGCCGGAGGCGCGCATCGTGGTGTACACCCCCATGGACGACGAGACCCGCCAGCGCCTGCCGCTGACCCGCCGGCGGGCGGCCCGCTAGCCGGGGGTCGGCCCGTCGGCGGCCGGCTCGTCCACGGCCCTGGCGGCGTAGGCCACTGCCCCGGCGCGGTTGCGCACGCCGAGCTTGGCCAGCAGGTTGCTCACGTGGTGGGCGGCGGTCTTGCGGCTGATGAACAGGCGCTGGGCGATCTCGGGATTGGAGAGCCCGAGGCCGACAAGGCGGAGCACCTCCTGCTCGCGCTTGGTGAGCACGCCGACGCGCTTGGGCCCGGTCCGCGCCGGCGCCCCCAGCGACCGCAGCAGCGACGCGGTCGCGTCGGCGTCGCGGTCGGCGCCGAGCTGCTCGAAGCCGCTCAGGGCGCCGCCCGCCTCGGCGACCGCCATCTCGGGATGGCTCGCCGCCAGGACACGGGCCAGCTCCAGCCGCACCAGGGCTGTCTCGTGGGGGAGGTCGAGGCGCGAGAACAGGTCCAGCGCCTTCTCGAGCTGGCTCCTGGCGCGGTCGGGTCGCCCGCGGGCGGCCGCGACGCGCGCCGATCCGATCGCCGCCAGCGCCGCGACGTGCCCGCGGTCGTGGGCACCGGCGATCGCGGCGATGCGCGTCGCCGCCTCGGCCGCCGCGTCCGGGTCGCCCCGCGCGAGCTGCGCGACGACCAGCGTCTCCAGCGCCGCCGCGGCCTGGAGGTGGTTCTCGCCGTGGATGTTGGGTTCGCCGTGGTCCTCCAGGGACCGCTCGAGCAGCCCGACGGCGACCGCCGGCTCCCCACGCGCCAGCCGCAGCCTGGCCGCGGTCCGCGCCGCCACCCGCCCGCCGCCGAGGTCGGGCAGCAGCGCTTCGGCCTCCTCCAGGCGACCCTGGCGGAGGCGGAGGTCGGCGAGCCGCGCCAGCGCCTCGCCGTGCACCGCCGGGCCGGCCCCCTCGGCCATGCGGATGGCGGCGGCCAGCTCCCGCTCGGCCGCCGCCCATTGCCCCTTGCCGACCAGGACGCTGCCGTAGAGCGTGCGGCAGCGCGCGTACAGGAACGGACAGCCGTACCTGCGGGTGAACTCGTCGGCGACCCGGCACCACTGCGTGGCCCGTTGCAGGTCGCCAGCGAGGTCGCAGGCGACCAGCATGTTGCAACACGCGAACACCACCGTGTCCATGCGGCTGTTCTCGCCGGCGAGCGCTCCCGCCATGGCCTCGTCGATCAGGGCCAGGCCCGCGTCGGTCTCGCCCACGGTGACCAGCGTCAGCCCGAGGTCGCCGAGGGCGCACAGCTCCAGGTCGCGGTTCTCGCCGGCCCTGGCGAGCTCGAGGGCGCGTTCCTGGAGCTCCCTGGCGGTCGCTGGGTCGGTCGCCAGGTAGCCGCGCAGCAGCCACAACCAGCCCCGCAGCGGGTTGGGGTCGGCGTCGCCCATCACCCGCTCCGCGCGCCCCGGCCACCCGCCGGCGGCGGCCGGGTTGCCGTAGTTCGAGATGTAGGTGACGCACAGGTTCAAGGCGGTCATCGCGGCCCGGACCGGGTCGCCCGACCGGCGGAACCCGGCGTAGGCACGCTCGCTGTACTCGACGCTGGAACGGGTCTCGCCCAGCCACCACAGCACCGAGCCCATGCCGTCGAGGGCCTCCGGTGTCTCCCGCTCGGCCAGCGCCGCCTCGAAGGCGGCACGGGCCTGCGCCCACTGTCCCGCCTCCAGGGCGGCGTAGCCGTCCGCGATCGCCTGCGCTGCGGTCATGGCTCGAAAATAGGGCACCTGCCCCATGCTTGCAGCGCGGCGCGCTGGCCATCATGTGGCGGCACGCAACCCCATCCCAGCCAGGAGGTCCCTGATGGCCGGCACGGCGGAGACGTTCCAGCTCTCGCTGGAGGCGGCGGAGGTCTACGAGTCGCGGTTCGTCCCGGCGATCTTCGGGGAGTGGGCGCCGCACCTGGTCCAGGCGGCAGGGGTGGCGCCCGGCCAGGCCGTGCTGGACGTCGGCTGCGGCACCGGCGTGGTGGCCAGGGAGGCCGCCGACCGCATGGGCGGGCGGGGCAGGGTCGTCGGGCTCGACCTCAACCAGGGCATGCTGACGGTCGCCGGACGGCTCCGTCCCGACATCGAGTGGCGGCGGGGCGACGCCGCCGAGCTCCCCTTCGAGGCCGGTTCGTTCGACGTGGTCCTCTGCCAGTCCGCGCTGATGTTCTTCCCCGACCGGGCCAGGGCGCTGCGCGAGATGGCCCGGGTCGCCGCCGACGGCGGCACCGTCGCGGTCCAGGTGTGGGACCGCCTGGAGGCGCAGGCGGGCTACGGGCCGTTCTTCGAGGTCGTGGTGCGGCATGCCGGCGAGGAGGCGATGGACCTCTGGAGCTCCTATTGGGCGCTCGGCGACCTCGAGCTGGTGTCGGCGCTGTTCGAGGCGGCCGGACTGCGGATCACCGCGGCCGTCACTCGTGCGGGCGCCGTCCGCTTCGCCTCGGCCGACGACCTGGTCCGCACCGAGGTCGAGGGCACACCGCTCGCAGAACGGATCGGCGCCGAGGTCTACCGCCGGCTCCTGGAGGACGCCCGTGCGGCGCTGCGGCGGTTCGCCACCGACGACGGCAGGGTCGAGCTGCCGATCCAGGGCCACCTGGTCGTCGGCCGCAAGTGAAGCGCCGTCACCCCAGGTGGCGGCCGAACCAGTCGAGGACCTTCGTGTAGGCCTGCGTGGCGGCGTCCTGGTGGTAGCGGGGACCGGTGTCGTTGAAGAAGGCGTGGTCGGCGCCCGGGTAGGTGACGATCTCGTGGGTCAGCCCGGCCCGCTCCAGCGCGGCCGTGGCCGCCTCGCGGCTGGCGTTCACGCGCTCGTCCTGCTCGGCGTAGATGCCGAGCACGGCCGCCTC
>Ga0184632_10000288_pt1 | contig 18607 bp, 25 predicted proteins | sample PLM31_50_b1_FD_133153 | JGI IMG/M metagenome (GOLD analysis project Ga0184632, IMG submission 133153) | Groundwater sediment microbial communities from an aquifer in East River, Colorado, USA - PLM3-1_50_b1 | ecosystem: Environmental > Terrestrial > Soil > Riparian zone | place: USA: East... | reverse complement strand
TGGCACGGTCCTGATGCCCGACGACAAGGCTAAGTACACCGTCGCCTTCGCAAACGACGGCAACGTGAGCGTGCGGTTCGACTGTAACCGCGGCCGCGGTGCGTGGATCTTGACCGGACCGAAACAGCTCCGGTTCGGCCCGATCGCGCTTACCCGCGCGGTGTGCCCGCCCGGATCGCTGCACGACCACCTCGCCAGGCAATGGCCGTTCGTTCGATCATACACCGTGAATGGCGGGCATCTATTCCTGTCGCTGATGGCCGATGGCGGCAACTACGAGTTCGAGCCGATGCGCTAGCAGGACGCGGGTAAGTCGAGATGCTTCTCGGGCCTCTTAGCTGATCGTCTAGGCACCCGAGCGAACCCTTCGCAGCACCCGTCGCATGGCGCGCCAGGGCGAGCCCACGACGTACACGAAACGACGAACACGAGCCGCGAGCAGCTCCACGCCCTGTTTGGTCAACTTGGCCCTCAGGCGCGTACCACCGCTCGGGTCGATGCATCCGCCTTCGACGATCTGCATCATCTGGTCCCCTCGGCCTGCCTCAGCGCCTCCCACGCCGCCCGCTGCGTCGCGTGCCACGGCGTGCGCTCCCATCCGTGCCGGTCGCGCTCGTGGGCTAGTGCTCACGGGCCCGGCGCGGGAGGACGAGCGGGAGATGCGCGATGCCCGACGAGATGAGTCTTCGCGATCAGGCGCGTCCGCCTTACTGCGCCGGAACCGCTAGCGGCTCGCCCTTCTTTGCGACGTGGAACACCAGAAACTTCAGCGGGGCGGTTTGGCTCGCGTTCTTGTCATCGTGCACGGTCCGCGGAGGGAGGCTGCCGCTCTGTCCTGGCTTCAGGGTGACCGATTCCTTTCCGACGATCTCGAGCAGCATCGTCCCCTCGAGGATGTAGGCGAAGGCGTCACCGGGGTGGTAATGCTTGCCCATGTTGGCCCCGGGCGCAAGCTCAGCGAGGAACATGCTCGCTTCCTTCCCCTCGCTCGTGACGAGGTCAGCTTTGTAGAGTTCCTTGACCTTGACATGCTGCATTGCGTTCACAAAGCTCGTCATGCCCGCGCCGACCGCGATGCCGAGGGCGAGCGTCACAGCGAGCGTGAAGATCGACCGCTTCATATCCAAGCCTCCTGTGTCATGCGGGTTCTCGCGGTGGCGAGTCACGGACCGTTTTGGTCGGTGCGGGGAAGATAGCACTCAGTCCTTCCTCGCTCAATGCCCACAGGTTCTCAGGGCGTACCGCGCCGCACTTTGCACGGCCCGCCACGGCGTGCGCTCCCACGCCGACGCTGTCGCGCTCGTGATCGAGTGCTCCATGCCGGTCGTGTAGAACGTCGCTCGCCAGCCGCGCTCGTCGTACCGCGTGAGCTGGAGGTCGTAGCCCTGCCTCGCCATGCCGCGCTCGACATCACCGATGCCCCGCCACGAGTTGAGCCACGAGCGGAGCGCCCCGACCACGGGCAGATTGGCTTCGACGCGGGCCGCTCCCAGCGTGACGAGGAGCAGGCGGCCGAGTGACGTGCGGTGCGATCGGCGTCATCGCGCACCCTCTTCGAGGAACCGCTCGCAGGCATCGGCGACGCCCCGCAGGAGATCCGGCGTCGCTTGCAGGTACCAACACGTGTCGGCGAGGTTGCTGTGGCCGAGGTACGTCGACAGCGCGCGCACGCGCCAGCCGACGGGGCTCCCGTCGTGCGGACAAGCCTCCAGGGCCCGCACGGCCAAGGTGTGCCGGAGGTCGTGGATCCGGGGTCCCGGCGTCCCCGGACCGGAACGAAGGCCTGTTTCGCGCGTCAGCCGCAGGAACCACTTGTGCACCGTCGAGAGGGGAAGCCGGTCTCCCTTCGGCGAGACGAACACCTGGTCGGTCACGGTGCTCCGGCGCCGGCGGAGGTCGAGATAGCGGGCCAGTGCGGAGGCGGCGGTCTCGTGAAGGGGCACGAGCCGGGTCTTGTTGAACTTCGTCTGGCGGATCACGAGGCCGTCGCGCGTGACGTCACCGAATCGCAGCCCGAGCGCCTCGGACCCCCGCAAGCCGGTCGACGCCAAGAGCCCGAACAGCGTCGTGAACACCTGCGCTCGCAGCGGCCAGATGGCAGGGAGTCGGCTGGCCGCGTCGAGCAGGCGGCCGATCTCGTCCGGCGAGTAGATGTGGGGCCGGGGACGCACGTGCCGGCGACCGAACACGAAGATCGGCGGCACCTCGTGAAGGGGATCCTCGGCCCGCGCATGGCGCGCGAAGCCGGCGACGGCCCGGAGCCGTCGCTCCCGCTGCCAGGTCGAGCGCGCCGTCGCCGCCCATTCCGTGGCCGTCTGCGCCCGGACATGCGGCTCGCGGCGATCGGAGGCCCATCGCGCGAAGTCGTGCAGCCGGTGCTCCTCCGTCTTCAGCCGGAAGCCGACCGCCCGACGGAGCGCGAGGTACGCGTCGATGCTCTGCCTCAACATGGCGACACCTCCGCGCGGGGCCAGGGCTGCGAGACCTGTCGGAGCAGACCGATGTCCATCTTGGCGTAGAGCGCCGTCGTGCTGACGTCGCGGTGGCGCAAGAGGGCGCCGATCGCGTCGAGCGGCGCGCCTTCGCGGAGCAACCGGGTCGCGAGCGAGTGGCGCAGGATGTGAGTCCCGCGGGAAGGAGCCTCCACGCCGGCGCGCTCGATCGCGCGAGCGACGACGTCGTGCAAGCCGCTCGATCCGATCGGTCGGATGAGAGTCCGCGCGGTCAGGAAGACGTGGTCCCTGGCGGCGGCGGGACGCTCGATCTCGAGGTAGCCGAGGATCGCGTCGCCGACGTCTTGAGGAAGCGGCAGCCGCGTCTCGCGCCGTCCCTTGCCGACGACGCGGAGGCGTCCCTGCTCCCACTCGAGGTCGCCGAGGCGGAACCCGACGACGTCACCCGCGCGCAAGCCCAGGCGAGCGAGCAGAAGCAGCATGGCGCGATCGCGCCGCGCCACCGGGCTGGAACGATCGCACGCCACGATGATGCGCTCCACATCGTCAGCGGGTAGGTCGCGGGGGAGCCTGGCCAGCCGCCACGTGGGCACCGTCGGAACCGCCTCGGCGAGGTCCGTCGCGCAGCGATCCTGCACGACGAGCCAGCGCAGGAAGCAGCGCACCGTCGTCGTCACACCGCCGGCCGACGCCGGCGCGTGGCGACGGATGCATTCGAGCACGAACTTGCGCACGCCTGCGGCATTGAGCCGCCCGGGATCGTCGCTCACGGTGCCGAGCAGCGCCTCGGCCACCGGCAACGAGTGGGCACTCGTCGTTTCGGCCAGGCCGCGCCGGTCGCGCATCCACGCGGCGTACTCGCCCACGAGCTGCGGACGCGTCGCCTCGGGCGCCGACGTGGTCACCACCCCTTCTTCGCGGAGGTACCGCAGGAACGCGTGGACCCGGAAGGGCACGTGCGTGTGCGCGCCGCGCCTGCCGCCGTGGCAACGGCACCGGCGCAGGTGAAGCACGAAGCGTGCGAGCAGATCCTCGTCGAGATCCGCGACCGCGACGTCGCGCCGCGCGGCCCACTGGGCCAGGTGGTCGGCGGCGTGCAGGTAGGGGCCGACTGTCCTCGAGGAGTAGCCCCCGGCGAACATGGACTCCGCGAAGCCGTCGAGAAACGGCCCCGCGGGTCCGTTGCGGAGACGGCGCGGAGTGGAGTCTGTCTTGAAGAAGCGCTCGAACACGGTGTCCTCCTTGGGCCGAAGCCCGGTGGATGGGGGACACCAGCATGCCCGGATTATGCGGACCGGATCCGCCCGCCCGACGTAGCCCAAGCGGTGGGATTCTCAGCGCTCCTCATGACCGCGCGATCGCGAGGTCCGCATAACTCCCCGCTCCGCATGATGCAGCTACCTGCTGCGGCCGCCGGTGGCCCAGGACCGGCTGCGGCTCCTGGCGGACGGGCGCGTGCTGGTGCAGCTCAAGCGGGTGTGGGCTGACGGCACCAGTCATCTGCTTTTCGAGCCGCTCGAGTTTCTGGAGAAGCTTGCCGCGCTGACGCCGCGCCCGCGGATCAACCTGATCCTGTACCACGGGATCCTGGCCCCGCACGCTCGGTGGCGGAGCCGCATCGTCCCCGGCCTAGACACCCAGCCGCTCGATCGCGGACAGAGCCCCGAAGGAGGCCGTGCGTCTGCGGATGACCCGACCGGGCGGCCACCGCATACGCGCCACTGGCGGTGGGCCGATCTCCTGCGGCGCGCCTTCGAGATGGACGTCCTCGCCTGTCCGGTCTGCGGGAATCGGATGCGCCTGCTGGCGACGCTTGAGGATCCCCGGGTCGTGGAGCAGATCCTCACCCACCTGGGGCGGCCGAGCAAGCCGGTACGGGCAGATCCCGCCCATCCACCTCCCACCTCAGCAAACCTCTTCGCGGACACGCTAGCCTGATCCCCAGTCCGTCGGCCTATCATCGGCGGTCGGCCTTGACACGCCGGCCGACGCGGCGGTATGCCTTCGCCCGTGCGCAGCGTTGAGCGTGGGCTTCTTCCGCTGCTCGTGGAGGGGGGCTCGCGGAGGGCGCTCCTTCCGGTGCAGCGCGAGCGGCGCGCGTTGCGCAGCCCCCAACTACCAAGAACGGCCTTTATGTCGCCTAGCCTCATGATCGCGTTGCGCCTCGCTCAACCGATCGTGCTGCTGCAGATCGGCGCGAATGTCGCAGGCGTCGTGCTCATCATCGCCTCGCTTCACCTCCTGTACATCAACACGCGACTGCTGCCGCCAAGGCTGCGCCCGCCGATGTGGCGCCGCCTCGCACTGGTGGCAATGGCGCTGTTCTACGGCTTCTTCGCAGTTCTGTCCTTCCGCAGCCTGCTCTAACCGACGCTTTAGCAGCCTGTCGGACTCGCGACCTCCTGCACAGGCCGGCAAAGTCACGCCTTTGCCGGCCGGGAGCGAAGCTGATGTCCGAAAAACGGCCGCAGGCCAGTTTTCCCAATCAACTAAGGCGGCACGACGAGCAGCGGGTCGGGTTCGCCGCGGCCGCTCTGCATGTTCGGCGGGATGTGGCCGATGTCGCCGACTGCGAGCACTCGCATCGAGCCATCCGGGTTGACGCGAATCACTGTGAGACTGGCGTGCGCGACTGACATGCCAGCCCACGCGCGAGTGTCTACGCCCAGGGCTTTCGTGACGAAGTAGCGAATCACGTTGCCGTGGCAGACGAGCAGGTCGTGGCGTGCATGTGATTCCGCCGGCGTGAAGTATTCGTGAAAAGCCTGCTCAAGCTGTTTGGCACACTCCTCCGCCTCGCCGGCCGCAAGATCCTTGGCGATCCGTTCATTCGAGCTTGGAGGAGTGCATTCGCGGATGAGCGGCGATGCGCGCGGCGAAAGCTCGGACAGCGCCTCGCGAATGACCGCCGCTGTGTCTTTGGCGCGCCTCATCGTGCTCGACGTTATTGCATCGAAGTGCACGGGCATTCCACGTAAGCGAGCCGCAATTAAACGTGCCTGCGCGATGCCGAGCGGCATCAGCCCCGGGCCGACCGTCGGATCCGCCTTGGCATCCCTCTCGTACGCGCCATGGCGAACGAGATAGAGCGTGCGAGCGAATTGCGCAGTGTCTGCAGCGTTCGCGCCGTTCGCGAACAAAAAAGACAAAAGCGCAGCGAATACCAGTACGCGACCTGTCATCCGAACCCTCCCGTGCCGGCGCCCTCAGAGCCAGCGCCTCACCTTGCTCTTGTAGGCCAGATACTCGTTGCCGAAGATGTCCTCGAGGAATCGCTCTTCGCCTCGAATGAAACGCGTCTGAATGCTCCAGGCGAACACCGGGATCGGCAGAAATGCGCTGAGCGTGCCCAGCAGCATCGCAGCGCCGAGCAGAATCAGCACCAGACCGAGGTACATGGGATTGCGCGTCCAGCGATAGAAGCCCGTGACAACAAGCGCGGTGGACCGCTCGAAAGGCACCACCGGCGTGCCTGCTTTATTGAACGCGATGCTGGCGTGCGTACCCAACGCGATCCCGACGACAATCAGAATTGCTCCCGCATTGGGATGATTTTCGTTTTTGTTCCATCGCCCGTGTTTACGGACTGCGCGGTGCGGGGTCGCGCCCCGTGGTCACTTCGTTCTTCAGCTCGCGCAGCTTCGCCTTGATCTGCGTGGCGTTCGTGCTGCCCATGCGAATGAGCAGCTTCTGGCCGGCGGAGCGCGCTTCGAGCGATGGATCGGCGTACTCGAAGAACACCTTGGGTTGTACGAGCTTCACCGGCCCGCGCACGTCCGGCGTCTCGAGCAGATGATCGATCACCGCGACCAGCCGGTCATTGAAGTACTCGCCCGGATAGCCGAGATCATCATAGGTCAGCTGAAACAGGGGATAAAAGCGGAAGTAGGTCGCCGCGAGCTGCTTCGTGTCCGTCGATTGCACCAGCCGCACGAGAGGCGCGTAGCGCGCGTAGTTCTCTTCGCTCAGCGTCGTGATGCCGCCCTGACTCGTCGCCGCCGTCTGGCCGGCCGTCGCCTTCACCGGCCTGCGTTCCACCGCCGTCTTTTTGCGCGGCAGATTGTCGACCGTCACCACGATATTGCGGACTCTTCCGTGGAGGGGGCTCGCGGAGGGCGCTCCTTCCGGTGCAGCGCGAGCGGCGCGCGTTGCGCAGCCCCCAACTACCAAGAACGGCCCTTATGTCGCCTAGCCTCACGCGCATCATTGTTGGCGTTCTCCTTCTGGCGCCGCGAGCGTCTCCCCGGCGCGCCTTTGCTCCGCCGGATTATATGCCAACGTCTGACCTCCGCATGAGCCGACTCGTCTCCGCGCTGCGCGCGCCGGCCGGGATGGTGCTCCTGTCGTCCGTCGGCGCGGCGGGAATCCCGTTGGCCAGGTCACCTGGGTGCTGCACGTGACAGTCACGCCCGCCTGGCTCGATCCCGTCGACCACACGTTTTGAGATGTCCCGTCGCACGCCGCCACTGTCGGGGATGTTTGGTCCATAGTTCATGAGAACCGCCAGCCTGCGCGTAGCCCATCTCGCCAGCGATCGTCGGCAGCCGGCTCTTCAGGGCAAGCGCGGCAATCCGCGAGTCTCTGTGAATTCCTGTGGACAACTTCGCCGTTGACAGCGCGCTGTTTGAGAACTATGCGATGGGTGCCTGCGGAAGAGGGGGTGATCGATGGAGGTAGGCCTGATGGTTCCGAGCATTGGGGAGATGACACAAGATCCGCCCGACTGGAAGAGGGGAGGCATCAGATGAGACGATGCATCATCAGTGTCGCCGTTGTTGCGTTCTTCGCTATCGCCGCGATTGCCCGGGCGGCTGGATTGGCGAACGTCGTGCCCGAGCAGTTCGACCCGTACCATACGTTCCTCGTCCAGGGCGCGTGGCTGCACGGGATCGGCTGCCCGACCGGCGCGACGCCGTTCGACGGAACGACCTTCTCGACCTTTACCGCCGGTGGCTGCCCGACCGGTGACGAGCAGGACAAGAGGAACGAGGGTCTGCTACTCGCGAAGACCGGACCGACGCCGAACGTTGCCTCCGCTGTGGCCCGGCTCAAGAACGTCAAGGGCCTCACGCTCACGGAGCTCGGCTACGACATCCGCAAGCCTGGCCTCGACCAGAACGATCCCCGCGGCTCGCACTGCGGCGCTGGCGCACCGCGGTTCAACGTCACGACCTCCGACGGGTTCTGGTTCGTCGGCTGCAACTCGCCGCCCCCGACCGTCACCGCCTCTGGCGACGGCTGGTTGCGGTTGCGCTGGAGTCCTCCAACAGGCTTCGAGCCCGCGGCCGCCGGCTTCACCGCGATCACGGGGACGGTCATCTCGATCGACATCGTCTTCGACGAGGGCCAGGACACGGGGCCCGACAACTTCGGGCTGGCAGTCCTCGACAACATCGACGTGAACGGCACGCTCGTCGGCAAGGGCCCGACGCAAGGCGGGTAGACCGCTGCTACCGCCGGGGCGGCCGGATGGTCGGGCCGCCCCGGCTGGGAGGCAGGAGGAGCTGGACATCGTCAACGCCGAGTTGGAGACCGCCGAGATGCCCGACCTTGACCGCGGCGGCCTCGCTGAGTTACTCCAACCCTACGGGCCACGCTCTCCTACGATACCTGCAGAGCTTATGAAAGTCGGATGAACGTTCAACGAAGTCAACCGAAGGAATCACCGGCAGCGCTCCCAGCTGCGCGAACCCGGCCGGCTCACTGGAGGCGCGGATGAAGTGTCCCCGGTGCCAGCACGAGAATCGCTCCACGGCGAAGTTCTGCGAAGAGTGCGCCTGCCCTCTGTCGCGGTTTCTGCTGCCCCGGGCGGCCCTCCGTGCCCACCGCGTCGATCACGGACGCGCCCGACAGAAGCGACGCCCGCCAAGGGCAAGGGAGATCGTGGCCACACTTATCGTCGTTCTCGTGGGAGCCGGGATCATCACCGGTATCATCGCTGGCAGCCCGCGCTGGCATACGATCATAGCCTCTTGGCGAGAAGGCTCTGCGGCTTGGTTCGCAAAGGTATCGCCTGATGTCGCTGCCCTCGGGCAGTCGGCGAAAAATTCGTCCGTCGGGACCACCAGCTTGGCACGCGTCCAGCCCCTGCCCGCTCGCCCTGACGCGCTTGCATTGGAAGCCGCTGCCGTTAGTCAGGGCACGATGACGCACCTCAGTGCCCGGCACCGAGCGCGGTCAGGTGCGATTTCACTGAATTCGGTACAATCGCAAGACTCGACTCGTCTTGTGGTCAAGCCGCCGACCAGCTCGCAGCCCGACTTGCAAATCATGGTCAACCTGCTTGTTGCGCAGCTGGGCCCCGGTCCTGCGTGGCGAACAGCACTGACCAATGCCGATGCCCACGCGCCGGACAGTCCAGAATTCGACTACTGGCATCGTGTGGCGGCTGCCATCCGGACTGTGAGCGCTCAGCGACGATGACTTCAAACTGTAGGGACCGCGCTGGTGAAGCCGATGCCGGGGAATCAGATGGCGCCGAGCGCATCGACCACCTCTTCGCGCAGCAGGCGCGCGAGCCCGACCGCAAGAAGCGCGAGGCGCCTGCTTCACCAGATCCAGAAGATCGCGTACGATCGGGTGATGTTCGCGCCGATCTGGGAGTTCGCCGCCCTCCACGCCGTGGGCCCGCGGGTGGACGAGGCGGGCCTCGGGCTCATCGAACTGATGCCGTTTTCGGCGCCGTACGAGGACATCCGGCTGAAGGGGAGATGACATGCTGAGCCGCGAGGACAACGAGCTTCTGTGCCGCATCGGACCCGGAACGCCGATGGGAAACCTGATGCGTCAGTACTGGGTGCCCGCCGGCCTGTCGAGCGAGCTGCCGGAACCCGACGGTCCGCCCCTGCGGGTGCGCCTCCTCGGCGAGAACCTCCTGGCCTTCCGCGTCTCCTCCGGTGCCGTGGGGCTGATCCGCGAGAACTGCCCGCATCGCGGCGCGAGCCTCTTCTACGGACGCAACGAGGGTGAGGGATTGCGGTGCGTGTATCACGGCTGGAAGTTCGACGTCGCCGGCCGCTGCGTCGACATGGCCAACGAGCCCGAAGAGAGCAACTTCAAGCAGAAGGTGCGGGCCGTCACCTATCCGTGCGTGGAGCGGGGCGGCCTCTTCTGGGCATATCTCGGCCCGCGCGAGACCACGCCGCCGCTGCCCGAACTCGAGCCGACCATGCTGGCCGACAGCACGATCCAGGTCTATCAGCGCGAGTGCAACTGGGTGCAGGCGCTCGAGGGCGACATCGACACCTGCCACACCGTGTATCTGCACCTCGGGAGCGTGACGCCCGAGGAAGCGCCGCCGCACACCTGGGCCCGCTACGCGCTGAACGACCGGGCGCCGCGCTATCAGGTGGCGGACATGGACTTCGGCGTGATGCGCCTATCGCCCCGCTGAAGCCGACAGCGACTACTGGCGCATCGCCAACTTCCTGTTCCCCGTTCTACGCGATGACGCCCACAGGGGTGCTGGGCCTTGAGGTCCGCGTGCGCGCGTGGGTGCCGATGGACGACGAGCACACGCTGGCCATCACGATCGGGCGCGGCGCGCAGGGCACGCGCAAGGCCGGCCGTCAGGTCGTCGGCCCGACCGAGACCCTGCCCAACACCTCCGACTGGCACGGCCGCTTCCGGTGCGTGGCCAACGCGTGCAACGACTACCTGATCGATCGCAAGGCCCAGCAGACGGTCAGCTACACGGGCATCGGTAGCATCTTCCTGCAAGACCAGGCGGTCACCGAAAGCATGGGGCCGATCTACGACCGCACCAACGAGCGCCTCGGCTCGAGCGACGCGATGGTCATCCGGACGCGCAAGCGCCTGATCGACGCCGCGAAGGCGCTGCGGGACACCGGCAAGGTTCCGCCGGGCGTGGACGATCCCTCCGTGTACGCCGTGCGCTCCGGCGGTGTGGTGCTCCCGCGCGATGCGGACTGGATCGAGGCCACCAGGGAGCTACGCCGGGCGTGGGTCGAGCATCCCGGGCTCAGCCGCTCGGAGGCCTCCCGGCAGTCTAGGACGCGGCGTAGCCGGGGCGCGGAAGTCTCAGTCGCCCTCGCCGAGCACGACCATCTCGACGCGCGCAACACCCGCCCCGACCATTCCGATCGCCTTCGCCGCGGCGTGGCTCACGTCGAGGATGCGCGCTGCGGCGAACGGCCCGCGGTCGTTGACGCGGACCACCACGCTCCGGCCGTTCTCGAGGTTCGTCACGCGCACGCGGGTCCCGAAGGGCAGGGTGCGGTGGGCGGCGGTGAGCTGGTTCATGTCGAAGGCTTCGCCGGATGAGGTGGCGCGACCCTGGTGCTGCCGCCCGTACCAGGACGCAAGCCCCACGACGGGCCGGCCGGGCTCGGGCGGCGCCTCGCTGGGGCCGGCGGGCCGTCGGGTCGCGGCGCAGCCGACCGCCAGCGCGCCGAGGCCGAGCACGAGACCCAGCCTCAGCAGAGCGGCCGAGCTAGCGCGCCGGGGCGGCACGCTCGGGAGTGGACTCCCCGATGAAGCGGAACTTCTCGTGACCCTGCAACACGTCCGGAGTGATCACCCACGTTCCGCCGCAGGTCGCCGTCGCGATCTTCCCGGCCGTCGGCCGCGAGGCGGGGAACGTGACCGCGCTGCCGAGCCCACCGAGGATGCAGAAAGTGCCCTTGAGCGGCGCGTACAGGACCGTGCCCAGCGCGCTCCCGGCGCCGTAGCTCGCTTGACCGAACGTGCTGGAGTCTGAGGACGAGCCGGCCCAGCTGGACGCGTTGTGCCCGATCAACGCCGCCGAGAGAACTGCAACGTACACGTACCGCATACCTACTCCTTCGGTCTAGTGCTTCTGCCCCGGCCCATCGCCGGGTGGGATGATCACCTTCTCCTCGACCGTGAACGTCTTGATCCGGCCGATGAACAGGGCGCCGTCGGCGTAGAGCGTCTTCGCCTCGGGCGTGGCGACCGCCCGCGCCATCGCCTCACGATCGTCGTACCAGACCTCCGCGATCCCGTCGATCTCGACGGCCGTCGCTGGAATATCCGGCCGTTTCCGCTCCTCGATGATGTGCGACTGCACGTATCGTCGCATTCCCGGCACCGCGAGCGCGAGCGGCGCGTGCACCTCGACCCAGTGCTTGACGAACTGCGCGTGGGTCATCCCATCCTTGCGCGTCAGCATCGAGATGCTCTTGATCACCGGCGTCTCCCCCGACCGATCGGCGGGTCGCGATGGCTCGTACGAATCCGATAGGCTTGCGCGCGATCCTGCCACGCGCGCGGCGACCCGTCAAACCGGACTTGGGGCTACGAGCCGCCGCCGCCGCGCCCGAGCCTTCTTCCGCTGCTCGTGGAGGGGGGCTCGCGGAGGGCGCTCCTTCCGGTGCAGCGCGAGCGGCGCGCGTTGCGCAGCCCCCAACTACCAAGAACGGCCTTTATGTCGCCTAGCCTCTCAGGCCCACACAGAGCCCGCGGATGAGCTGTTGCTGCTGGAATCCCCGGCGGAGTTCTCGGATCATCTTCCCCTTCGTGCGACGCCCGTACATGCCTTTCTCCTGCGAATTAGTGCTGAATTGGTGATTCACGTGCGCTCGGCGCGGCCGGTCAACGTGCGTGTTAGACCGAGTGAGGGCCCAATTGACGTGGCTGTCTCCTCCTTCACTTCGGCTTTTTGTCCGGCTCGCCCAGAATGCCGCGGGTCACTCGTATCCGCACTTGATAACCGGCGGCGCTGTGGTGCAAATGGTCCTCCACATATAATTCCTCGCGCGGTTTTCCATCCGGGCCAAGATAGGCGTCGAAAAGATCGATAAAGACGACGTTCTTTTGAGTGGCTATATAATCCTTGATGATCTGATTGGCATGCTTCCCGATCTCCGCTTCGCCCCACCGGGCTGGACTCGGCGTCAGGCTGCTGATGGCGATGCGGGTATCCGGCAAGGCTGCTTGAACCTTTTTGACAAAAGCCCTTATGTCCGCCAACACCTCTTCGGGCGTTCTACCAACATGAATGTCGTTGCTCCCTTCGTTGACGATGATCAACCGCGGTTTGTAGACAATCACGATGCGGTCGGTATAGTGAAGCAAGTCCGACATTCGGGAACCGCCGAACCCGCGATTAATCACAGTATAATCAGGCAGATCAGCCTGGATGGATTTCCACAGGGTGAATAGCGAGTCACCGACAAAGAGAATGGCTCCCTTGGACGGAAGATTCTTCTGATCGGCGGCTTCAAATGCCAAGATGGTGTTTTCGAAACGGTTAGCTCCCGATTTCGAGTCCGCAACGAAGCTTGCAGCCGCGAGCAATGCAATACTCAGCGTGCTGACCCGGAGGAGAACAAAACGAGAGACGTGAAGTAAGGGCTTAGGTTCTAACACGCCATGGATACGGAATGTTGGATTCAATTTGTCGGCGAGCCGATGTCCAACTTACACCGCTTGGATTGGCGTGGACCAGGTGGATCTTTGGTCCATAGCACGAGCAAGCTGTTCAACGACTGGGTGCGGTTTGGAGTACGTCGCCTCGCTCGGTCACCTTCTCTAACCGCGTTCTCACGCTTTTCATGTCGTTCCGATGCGCTACGCGAGCGTAGCTCGCGTGCGGCAATCCACTGGAAGCGCTCCTCGTTGGCGTGTAAGAGACATAAACGCCCCCTTCTCGGAAGGTCCGGCCCCTCCAAGCCGCACCGGGACTGGTCGACGGATGGCTCCGCCCCCGGATACAGCGCGGCGAGAAGGTCGACCACCCCGCCGGTCTCAGCGACGACCGGGCGAACAGCCTCATGCTGGCCATCTGCATGGCGGCGCAGTCCGCCATCAAGCCGGCGAGCTTCGCCGTCGTGGAGAGCTACACGAAAAACTGGACCCAGCCTGTGAGCGGGAGAGTCGTCGACCGGCAGGGCACGCGCTACGTCGGCGACGGCAACTTCATGACGTCGTCGGGCGAGAGGTACCGGGACCCGCGCTACTCGTGAGGAGAGCCATGCGAGCGGCTGCCGTATCGACCTGAGAGCTTCGAGCAGGAGATGGAGGGGTACCCGAGCGCCTCGCCCGGCATCAGGAGAAAGAAGCGCGCTCGTCACCACACGCCAGGTGCATCAGGAGCGCGACCGACAGCACCGCCAAACGTGTACCAGCAGGACGTGCGACGCGACGCCTCGCACCTGCTGCCCCCGCACCCGCCGGACCCCAAGGAGGAGTTCTGCTGCCCGCACCAGTGCTTCCCGGCGTGGGACGGGGCGGCTGGCGGAGCAGGCCGCGTTTTAAGGAGGGCGGAGGGTTTGCCGTTCGCGGCCGCCATCAAGACCGACCATCTTGGCGACTCGGCACGCTGGGGGTTTGATATGCACGTCCACGACCCGTGAGCCCCGTAACGCTAGGGTCCAGGAAGGGGTGCACCTCCGCCCGACGGCGGTTTCCCCGCGCCAAATCCGTTCCGTTCCGTGCTCTCCGTTCCCTTCCGTTGTCCGTTCCGTTTGCGTGAGCACGGCACCGCTGAGGCATCACATCGCGCAAGTGCTTGATTTGTCCGGTGTTTCTATCGAGTCGGCGTCGTACGACGTCCGGGCCGGCGCGACGCCGATGAGTCGGGGGCCATGCCCGGCGAAGCGCTTGAAGCTTACCCGGTACGATCGCTTGTCGGGCGGCGCCGCTCGATTGATATTCGTCTACACTCCGCCCACGATGGCCGCCACCGCCTCTCCCAGCTCACGGACCTGGTAGTTCCACTCGTCACTCCCGGCGTTCAGGGAGACAAAGGCTCCCTGCCCGGGGGTCCTCCCGATGGCCCAGTCGATGGCGCGCGCCATGTCTCGCACGTGAATGAGCGGGCGCCACGGCGAGCCGTCGCTCAGAATGTCGATCCTCTTCACGGCTAGCGCGGAGGCGACGAAGTCGTTGAGCATGAGATCCAACCGCAGCCGCGGACTCATTCCGCAGGCCGTCGCGAAGCGCAGGCAGGTCACCCGGAAGTCCGGCGAGGCGAGGGGGGCCAGGTCCTGCTCGGGAGGGGATCCGCATTTCCCAGCTGCCTTCAGGGTTGCGCTCAGAACGGCGGCGATTGCAACGACTGCTATCGGCGTATAATCACTCTACGAGCGTGAACATGATGAAGCGGAGGCCAATCTCGGTCGGGATCGTCCTCGCCGCCGTCGGCGCGCTCATCGGGGTCTACCTCTACGGGCGAGGAAGCGGGAGCCCGACGAGCCTCCGGACAGCCCGGGTGGAGCGGGGCCCTCTCACGGCGACCGTGTCGACCACCGGCACGCTCAACGCCGTCATGACAGTCCAGGTCGGCACGCAGATTTCAGGTCAGGTGCGGGAGCTCTTCGCCGACTTCAACTCGCGCGTGAAGAAGGGACAGCGCATCGCCCTGATCGACCCGTCGGGCTTCGAGGCCAAGGTTAACCAGGCCCGGGCCGACGTGGAGGGCGCGGACGCCAACGTGCTCAACCAGCGTGCCCAGGTGGAACGCGCGCACGCGGACGTCATCACCGCGGAAGCCAACACCGCAAACCAGCGCGCCCAGACCGCCAAGGCCCGCGTCGTCCTTGACGACGCCAAGCGTGACCTGGACCGCAAGAACGACCTCTTTCACCGTGGGCTGGTGTCGCGCAGCGAGCGGGAGACCTCCCAGGCGGCGCATGACTCCGCCGAGGCCCAGCTCGAGGCGAACCGGGCTCAGGAGCGAGCGACGGTCGCCGGCATCCAGGCCGCCAAGGCCCAGCTCCAGGTGATTGCGGCGCAGTTGAGTGCGGCCAAGGCCAGCGTCCGGCAGAAGCAGGCGGCCCTCCAGCAAGCGCTGGTGGACCTCGAGCGTACTTCGATCCGGTCGCCGGTGGACGGTGTCGTGGTCTCCCGCAACGTCGACGTCGGGCAGACGGTGGCGGCCAGCCTCCAGGCGCCGACGCTCTTCACGATCGCTCAGGACCTGACCAGGATGCAGGTCGACGCCAACGTCGACGAGGCGGACATCGGGCGCGTCGAAGAAGGGCAGAACGCGACGTTCACGGTGGATTCCTTCGGCGGCCGGACCTTCTCGGGTCGGGTGACTCAGGTCCGGAAGGCGGCGAGGGTCGTCCAGAACGTGGTCACCTACAACGTGGTCGTCGCGGTGGCGAATCCCGACGAGAAGCTCTTGCCCGGATTGACCGCCAACGTCCGCATCGTCGTCGCCAGCCGGCCGAGCGCGCTCAAAGTGCCCAACGTCGCCCTTCGTTTCCGGCCGTCGGCCGACCGGGACGAGGGAGAGCCCGGTAGGGACCGAGGAGCCCTCGTCGGCACGAGCCTGGCGGCGGTGGATGAGACGCGCGGCCAGCTCGTACGCGAGCTGAAGCTCAGCCAGGACCAGGAACGCGCCCTGCTCCCGATTCTCGAGGAGCGACGCCAGCGGTCGGTGGGCGTGGAGCGACTGCCGCCGCAGCAGCGACGTGCGGCCACCCTCGCCGTCCGCGAGGAGATTCGCGTCAAGATCCGCGCCCTGCTGAATCGCAAGCAGCAAACCGTCTTCGACCAGCTCCCCATCGGGCAGCCAGCGGCCTCCGGTGCCGAGGGCCGGCCCGGCACAGTGTGGGTCTTCGATCGCCTTGGCCGATTGAACCCGATTCCCATCGTGCTCGGCGTGACCGACGGCAGCTTCACCGAAGCCCTCGAGGGAGACCTCAAGGAGGGCCAAGAGGTCGTGGTGAGCGCGTTGACGCCAGGATCAGGCTCGCAAAGCGCTCCCGCCGGGGGTGGCCCCCGCCTCCGACTGTGAGTCTCCTCGACTCGGCTCGGGTGGCTTGGCGAGCCCTCCGCGCCAACCTGCTTCGGAGCGTGCTCACCACCCTCGGCATCATCATCGGCGTCGGCGCTGTCATCGCGATGGTCTCGGTCGGTGCTGGTGCACGAGCCCGCGTCGCAGAGCAGCTGAGGAAGCTCGGGCCCGATCTGATCTATGTCAACCCGGGGAGTGTGTCATCCGGTGGTGTTCGTCTCGGGTACGGGACACGGCCGACGATCACCCTGGGCGACGCCCAGGCGCTGGAACGCGAAATCCCCGCCGTCCAGGCGGCGGCGCCGTCCGTTTGGGCTGGCGACGTGCAGATCGTCTACGGCAACACGAACTGGTCAACGGTCGTCCACGGTACGACTCCGAGCCACGAGGTGGTTCGGCGGTGGCCCGTCGTCGACGGTCGGTATTTCGGCGACGAAGACGTCGACACGGCGGCGAAGGTCGCCCTCCTGGGGCAGACGGTGGTAGCCAACCTGTTCGGAACCATCGAACCCGTCGGACAGATCATCCGGGTGGGCCAGGTCCCCTTCAACGTTGTGGGCGTGCTCGAGCGCAAAGGTCAGAACTTCCGCGGGCGTGATCAGGACGACACCGTCCTGGTACCCATCACCACCGCGACGAAGCGGGTGATGGGAAGCGCCGGCCCCAGGGGAGGCACGATCCACGGCATCACAGTCAGGGTCCGCGACAGCGTCGACCTCGCCGGGGCCACTGAGCAGATCCGCGAGCTGTTGCGCCAGCGCCACGCTCTCCCCCCATTCCAGGACGACGACTTCGCCATCCGGAACGTCGCGGAGGTGGTCCAGGCCGAGGCGGAATCGACCCGGATCCTCGCGATCCTCCTCGGCGCCATCGCCTCCGTCTCCCTCCTGGTGGGCGGGATCGGCATCATGAACATCATGCTCGTCTCGGTGACCGAGCGCACGCGCGAGATCGGCATCCGAATGGCGACCGGTGCCCGCGAACGCGACATTCTGAGTCAGTTCCTGGTGGAGGCCGTGACCCTCGCCCTCATCGGCGGCGCCATCGGCGTCGTGCTGGGGGTGGGCGCCTCCCATGGGATCGCCTACTTCGCGCGGTGGAGGACGCTCATCAGTCCCGAGGCCGTGCTGCTCGCGTTCGGCTCGGCCGTCGCGACCGGCGTCTTCTTCGGCTTCTATCCCGCCCGGAAGGCCGCCCGCCTAGACCCCATCGAGGCGCTGCGCTACGAGTGAGAGTCGCGCTGGAGCGGCGCGCGACCAACGACCACGCGCGCTCGCTCCCACGGCTGCCCTATCCCCTCAGGCGGGCGAGCCTCATGGTGAACCGCGACGAAGCCTTCGCCGACAGGATCACCACTGAAAGCCATGACGATGGGGATCGTCCGAGTTGCTTGCTGGGCGGCTCGTACCGCTGGCGTCGGCGCGGCGACAATCACGTCGACTTTGAGCCGAACGAGCTCCGCGGCGAGATCGGGAAGCCTTGCAAATTTCCCATCCGCATACTGGGCCTCGATCACAGCGTTCTGCCCCTCGACGTAGCCTAGGTCGACCTTGGCCGCCTGCTGGGCTTCCACAGCGAGCGGCGCAAGAATGAGGCTGAGAGTGAGAATGACCGCAAGCTGGATCCGTCTCATGGCGCACCTCGGTGAGGACGGCTGGCGGGAAGTTTAGCTGAACGCCGGGATGCGCACCAGCAGGGCAGCGCTATCCGCCGGTGGGTCGCGGGACTCGTTTCGCCGCCGCGGTGGCTTCTCGCTGAGCCGCCAGGCGGCGCCGTCGCGCTTCAGCCAACTGACGCTCAAGATCCTGAACCTCCTGGCTGGCCCGCTCAGCGAGCGCTGCGCGCTGCATGGCGTGCCGACGCGCCGCTTCAGACTCTTGTGCGAGGCGTTCGCGCTCTGCCTGTTCACGAACCTGCTGTGCCGCCGCTTGTTCGCTCTCGCGCCGTGACGCACTGCCACCACGGAGCAGTCGGAGGTCGGCGCCCGTGCTGACGCGAGCGAGGACTTCGAACCCGGGCGCCGCCGCAGCCAGGGCGCTGGGGGCGCATGCAGTTGGTGGATCACCGCACTGAGATGGCCATCACAATGGATGGTGGACCTTCACGCTGCTCGCGCCCGGCCGCGGACGGGGAGGGCTAACCTAAAGCGCGCGGAGCTCCCCGGGGGCACCACATTGAGGCACGGCGGCTGAGAAGCCTGTGACCTCGCGAGGCCACAGGCGGCCTTAGGCTATCGCTCGTCGGCGTCGGAGGCGGTGGCCTTCGCCGGCGCGTAGTCGAGCGGCGTCCAGCCCTGCTTGTCGAGCACGTTCGGCCTCGCGCCGTGACTGAGCAGCACGCGCACGAGGGCGTCGTCGCCCCTCCACGCCGCGAAGGTCAGCGCGGTCCACCCTGCTCCGCTCTGCGCGTTGACGTCGGCACCGCGCTC
>Ga0184632_10000287_pt1 | contig 18625 bp, 18 predicted proteins | sample PLM31_50_b1_FD_133153 | JGI IMG/M metagenome (GOLD analysis project Ga0184632, IMG submission 133153) | Groundwater sediment microbial communities from an aquifer in East River, Colorado, USA - PLM3-1_50_b1 | ecosystem: Environmental > Terrestrial > Soil > Riparian zone | place: USA: East... | reverse complement strand
TCTGCGCTTCGACAGGTGGGCGCTCCTGTGGCGCCGGGCACAGCTCGACGAGCTTGTTGAGCAGCGCGCGCGTCCCGTACGTGAGCTCGGCGGCGCCGCAGAACAGCGGGAACAGCTCCCTTTTTGACATCCCGGCCTTCATCGCCGCGATGGCTTCGTCGCGGCCGATCTCTTCCCCGCCGAGATAGCGCTCGAGCAGGGTGTCGTCCGTCGCCGCGATGCTCTCGATCAACTCCTGCGAGTATTTGTCGAAGCGCTCCTTGTACTCGTCGGGAACGTCCACTTCCTCGTACTCGCCGGCCTTCGTGCCCTTCTTGTAGAGGTGGGCCTTCTTCGAGAAGAGATTGATGATCCCGTGGAACTCCGGTCCTTCGCCGACCGGGATCTCCACCGGGATCACCTTGGGCGTCAGCTGTTCCTTGATCTGATTGAAGACGCGCTCGAAGTTGGCGTGCTCCTTGTCCATCAACGACACGAAGAACAGGCGCGGCAGCGAGCGGCGCTCGCAGTAGTCCCAGACCTTTTCCGTGCCCACTTCGACGCCGGCGGTCGCGGACAGCACCATGACGGCGCTATCGGCGGCATACACGCCTGCCAGCGCGTCGCCGGTGAAATCGAGATATCCGGGCGTGTCGATCAGGTTGACCTTCGTGTCCATCCACTCGGCGACAGCCAGCGCGAGATTGATGGAGTATTTGCGTTCGATTTCGTCGGCGGTGTAATCGGTGAGGGCGGTTCCATCCTTGACAGCACCGTGGCGTTTGCTCGTTCCGGCCACGAACGCCAGCGCATCGACCAGGGAGGTCTTGCCGCTCGCGCCGTGGCCAACCACGGCCACATTCCGGATCTCCGGCGTCTTATACACACGCATCTATCACCTCCTGCGGGGGGGAGAGAAATATGATTCGAGGGGGATGGAGACGGCTAGGCATCAGAAAGACGCCGAGCCGCCGAGACGCTCAGGGGCTATGCGGCGTGAGCTAGTAGGAAAACCCTACCGACTCACAACTCATAGCCCCTGAGCGTCTCGGCGGCTCGGCGTCTACCTCGACGTCTAGTACCCTACAGTATTCATCTCCGAATCCGCCACTTCGTCATGATCCCGATGTCCATCCCTCACATGCTCCACCAGCCTGTGCAGTATCTGCATACTCCGCAGATTGAGCGCCAGCGCCGTCACTTTGTCCCCGGACGCGAATGCCTGATCCGCCTGGGCGCGCAGCGCTTTCACGTGCGCCAGGATCGCCCTGATTCGCGGTGCGTCACGGTCGCCGAGGAAGGTTTCGATACGGACCATCGCTTGATCCACCGCGAGACCGGTGCGCTCCGGCGCGTTCGGGAAGATTTCGATGACGGCCGACAGCACCGCGCGGAAGCTGAGCCTCGCGTAACGACGCGCCTCTTCACGATCACCCGCTTCGAACGCCGCGCGAGCGGAATCGCGATACGCCCGCGCCTGTTCGAGGAACGCGCGTGCTTCGGGGTCGTCGGTGTTGCGAAGAGCCTCCACCAGCCTTCTGATCCAACCTTCAAAGTGCGTTCCGCCGTCCCGCGACTCGGCCACGTTGTCCGCAATAGCCTGCGCATTCTGGGCGAGCATCAGCTCGTTCGTGGAAACGCCGGTTGGGTCTTGCTTACATGCCGCCGCGACCAGCATGGCCGCGAGTGCGATCGTCGTTCGTTTGTGCATCCGCTGCTCCATGAGAAGTCTGGCTCTTTGACGCTAAAGCGTAACTCCCGTTAAGACTCTCTTACCACCCCGTGAGTGACAGGGACCAGCCTCAGCCCGGCGAGGCCGGCGATCACCATGATCGCGCCCGCGAGCAGGAACGATGTGCTCCCGCTCACAACGTCATAGGTCATGCCAATGACCGGTGGCCCCACCGTCCGGCCCAGCGCCGCGATGGCCTGTGCGGCGCCCAATACCGTGCCTTGTTCTGTGACTTCCGCATAGACCGACACCAGCCCCGTCGCGGCGGGGGCGAAGACGCTGTTCGAAACGGCCAGCACAAACGTCCACCCATACAGCAGGATGGAGCTGGGTAGGAATGGAATAACCGCAATCGACAGCGCCATGCCGAACGTCCCGGCGATTACGAGCGAGCGTTCGCCCGTCCGCCGCACGATTCTCCCGAAGAAGTATCCCTGCACCGCCGCCGCCGTGACGCCGATGATCGTGAAGAGAATCGCAAGTTCGCGCTCCTTCCAGCCGAGGGCCGCGCCGGCATGCAGCGGCAGCACGACGGTGTAGCCTGCGAACGCGAAGGGCACCAAGGCCCACACCGCCATGAGCGGCCGCAGCCGCGGGCGTGCGACTGCCTCACCGATGTGGCCCAGGTCGAACAGGGGACGGTTCACCCGATGCTCGGGCGCGAGCGACTCCGGCAAGATGAGGTAGGCGGAAACGAAGTTTGCCAGCGATAGGCCGACCGCGACGAGCCCCGGAGCGGCGGGGCCCAGGTAGTGCGCGGAGAAGCCGCCGATCGCGGGGCCGAGGCTGAATCCAATGCCGAATGCCGCGCCGACCAGGCCCATGCCGCGCGAACGCTCGGCGGGCGTCGTGATGTCGGCGATATAGGCCTGAGCCGCCGAGATGTTGCCGCCCGCGAAGCCCGAGACCACGCGCGAGAGAAACAGGATCCAATAGGAGCCGGCGAACGCAAACAGCGTATAGCCCACCGCGTTAACGATCATCGTTGTGAGCAGCACCGGCCGGCGTCCGATGCGGTCCGAGAGTTTGCCAAGCAGCGCCGTCGCGACGAACTGCATCAGTGAAAAGACGCCGATGACGGCGCCGTACCCGAGACCTGCCGCGCCGAATCGCTGCGCGTAGAAAGGAAGAATCGGGAGAATGATCCCGAAGCCGATCAGATCGATCAGGACCGTGAAGAAGATGACGCCGATGCGGGAGCGGGATGCGGGCATGCGGGCTGGAATATAGCATTGAGCGAATCCCTTCCCCGGAGCATCGCATGGCCCCCGCCGACTGGCACCGTCTGGGCTCGAAGGACGAGCTGCTCACGCGCGTCCCCTTTTCCATCAAGATCGAGCGCCACCGCATCGCGGTGTTTCTGTATGACGGCCGGCTCACGGCGATCTCTGACGTTTGCAATCACAGGGGCGGCCCGCTCTCCGAAGGACGGCTGCACGGTGAGTTCGTCACGTGTCCGTGGCATGGGTGGGAGTACAGCGTCGTCACGGGAAAAGGCCCGGCGGGTTACGACGAGGAGCAGGTCCCGGGCTACGCGCTCGAAGAGCGGGCCGACGGCGTGTACGTGCAGCTGCCGCCGATCGCGCCGCGCAAGCTGCTCAAGCACAAGCCGAGTCATTTGCTCGAGGAACATGCAAAGCAGCCCGGCGCGCCGTGTCGAGTGCTCGGCATCTCGACAACCGCGATGGACGACGGCAACCCACGGTTCTCGACGTCCGACGCGCTGCTCGAGCACGCGATCGCCCGCGCCGGCGAGCTCAAGGCCGACACGCAGCTGATCAGGTTGCGCTCGCTGAATTTCCGCCACTGCGAAGGCAACTACTCGAAGGCTCACCGCGGTGTACGAAGGCTTGGTGCACTGGGCGGACGTCGTGCTGATCGCGACGCCGATCCGTTGGGGCAACGCCTCGTCGCTGTACTACAAGATGGCCGAGCGGCTCAACTGCGTGCAGAACCAGATCACGATTCGCAACCGCGTGCTGATCCGCAACAAGGTCGCCGCGTTCATTATCACCGGCGGCCAGGACAACATTCAGTCAGTCGCGGGTGGCTTGATGACGTTCTGGTCGGAGCTCGGCTACGTGTTTCCGCAGTTTCCGTTCATCGCCCACTCGCGCGGCTGGGACGCGGAGGACATGCAAAACAACGTCCGGCAGGTGAAGGCGAGCGATGCGTTGCGCGAGGCGTCAGCCGAGCTGGTTCAGCGCGCGGTGGATTTTTGGACGGTCTTGGATCGGAATCGCGACGTGCTGGACAAGCCGATGGAGCGCGCCGGGCGGAAAGCCAATCCGCTTGGTGAGGTCGAGGAAGCGATCGTCTAGCTTAGCGGTTACCTCGCGAGACAACTTTCCAGATGCGCCCCTGCTGATCGTCGCTGATGTAGAGGCTGCCGTCGGGCCCGACGGCTAATCCCGCGGGCCGGTACGGCTCTCATCGGCCCAGCCACCAGTCGATGAGATCGCGCAGCTCCTCCTCGCCGAGGTCATGACGTCCGGGATAGCTGCGAAACGTCACGCTCTCAAAGCCGAGACTCGTCAATGACGCTGCCGCCTCTTGAACGAGCGGCACCGGCCGGTAGCGGTCCTCGTCACTCGTGGAGAACCACACCGGGATGCGTCGTGGGCCGATTCCTCCGGTAAAAACCCCGCCATGCAGCACGGCCGCGTGCGTGAAGCCGGGGCGATTGCTCGCGATATAGGGCGCGCTGCTGCCGCCGCCGGAAAACCCCGCAATGAGCACATGCGACTCGTCGACAGCGAGACGGGTGTTAGCTCGCACCCATGCGACGCAGTTCAAGGTGTGCGTGAGATCGGGACTTACGTCCCCCGGCTTGTCACCGGGCTCCCAGGTGAACTGAGCGGCGCCTAGGCTACGGGAATCCGGCGCCACGATCGCGAAACGGTGCTGGTTGGCAAGGTCGCGGAAGATTGTGAGGATATCGCCGCCGGACCCACCCGAGCCGTGGAGGACGACCAAGAGAGGAACTGCCTGCGAACGGGACCCAGCGGGGATGTAATACGAACCGGAGCGGCCCGAGGAGTTGATGACCCCGATGGCGCCTTCCTCCTCGGGAGGTCCGCACGACATCAACCCCACGACGAGAGCCAGTGCGCTCAGCGCTGATCGACGGATGAGGGACATCGCTGTTAAACCCCCCGTGGTTCGACAGCACTCGGCGCGGGGAACCGCGCATCCAGGACGACGCGGACCGCCGTCGCCCCAAGTATGAGCGCGCCGCCGGCGAGCGTCGCCGCGCCGGGCGTTTCCCCGTGCACGAGCCAGGCCCAGATCGGATTCAGCATCGGCTCGATCAGAAGGAAGAGAGCAACCTCGATCGCGCGGACCTGCGGAACGGCGCGGGCCAGAAAGAGATACGGAATCCCGAGCTGGCACACACCCAGAAAAACCACGACCGCCCAATCGACTGGCCGACCAGCAACGAGCGGCTGCGCCATGGTGAATGAGATCACCGCAGCGGTGAGGTTGCCCGCCACCGCCGCGGTCGCCACGGATGAGCCGCGCGCCGCTAGCCAGCGGTAGCCGATCACGGTGAAGGCCCAAGTCACCGCGCACACCGACGCCAACACGTTGCCCAGCGCTGGGTTGGGAGCGGTGGCCGACGGCTGATCGTGCCCAAGAAGGAACAGTCCCAGGCCGACGCCCATGACCGCCATCTGCGCGATGTCGCGCCGGGTCGCGTGCTCGCCCAGGAGCAGCGGAGCCAGCAGCAGGATGAACAAAGGGCTGGTGGATTGCACGAAGATCGCGCTCGCCGCGGTCGTGTGCTTGTTCGCTTGCACGTAGAGCAGTGTCGTCGCCGCGTAGGCGACGCCGACGAGCAGCGTGCGCCAGGTCCATCCCCGCCGCGCTTCGGGAAGCACAACGAGTATCGTCATCATCGCGATGGTTGCCCGGAAGGCGGCCAGCTGCCACGCCCCGAAACCGCACCACTTGATAGCCGCGCCGCCGGTCGAGAACAGGACAGCGGCAACGATGATCTTGGATCTAGGGCTCATGGCAGCGAGGAATATATTACGGCCCGATGGAAGTTCAGGTCTTTGGTGTCCGCAAGAGCGCCGACACGCGTGCCGCACTCCGCTTTTTCGCCGAGCGGCGCGTGAAGGTGCATTTCGTCGATCTGAATGAACGCGAACCGTCGATTGGCGAGCTGCGCCGTTTCGCGCACAAGTTTGGTCTGCAGACGCTGCTCGATCGGGATTCGCGGCGCTTCGCCGAATTGGGCCGGCCGGTCGCGACGCTGGAGCGCTTGAGCTTGGAGCCGCTGCTCTTGCGGATGCCACTCGTGCGCTACGGCCAGCACCTCACCCTCGGCCCCGCGCCGGAGACCTGGAACGCGTGGTACGCCGCTACCAAATCCTGACGCTGGCGCTGTGCGCCGCCTGTGCCACCGGAGGCTCTGACGTGGTCGCGGTTGACTCGTTGTTCGCCGCCTATGCCGGTGACTCGGTGCCCGGGGCGAGCGTCGTAGTGATACAGGACGGACAGGTGATCATCCGCCGCGCGTACGGCATGGCTGATCTCGAGGGTCGGATCGCCGCCACGCCCGAGACCGACTACCGCCTCGCATCGGTCTCCAAGCAGTTCACCGCGATGGCCGTGATGCTGCTCGCCCAGGACGGGAAGCTGCGCTACGACCAACCGGTACGCGATTTCCTGCCAGAGCTGCCGCCCGCCACGCGCGCCGTCACCGTGCGTCACCTGCTGAATCACACGTCAGGACTGGTCGACTACGAAGATCTAATTCCCGAAAGTCGGACTGAGCAGCTCGACGACCAGGACGTACTCACGCTGCTCGCGTCGAAGGACTCGCTCTACTTCCCGCCGGGCGCGCAGTATCGCTACAGCAATTCCGGCTACGTGCTGTTGGGCATCATCGTCTCCCGCGTCACGCCGCTCTCGTTCCCCGATTTCCTGGACGAACGGATCTTCGCGCCGCTCGGCATGACTGCCAGCGTGGCGCACGTCGAAGGACTTGATACGATCCCGGAACGGGCCTACGGCTATTCACCGCGCGGCGGGTCGTTCGAGCGGACCGACCAGAGCGTCACGAGCGCGACGCTCGGCGATGGCGGCATCTACACGACCGTGGACGACATGGTGCACTGGGATCAGGCGCTGGATGGCACCAAGCTCGTCGACGCGGCGACGTTGCAGCTGGCCACGACGCCGCCTGCCTTACCGGGTGGGGCGACGACCGAATACGGGTTCGGCTGGTTCATCGACACGTATCGCGGAGCAAATCGCTGGCGCCATACGGGAGAGACAAGCGGCTTCCGCAACGCGATCCAGCGCTTCCCGGACCGCCGGCTGACGGTGATCGTGCTGACGAATCGCTCGAGTGGAGAACCGGGCGCGATCGCCCAGCGGATCGCGGACCGCCTGCTGTTTCGATAGGAAGGTCGCAGCACGGCCAGATTGATGCACACCCCCAACCCCCGCGTTCCCCGAGGTGACCTGTGCGACGCCTGCTCCTCGTTGTCACGCTGTGTGCCGCCAGCGCCGATCGAGCGTCGAATCGTGACGCGCTGCTTGCCGCCGATCGCACGCTCTCCGACAAGACCGCAGCGCTTGGCGTGATGCGGGGGTTTCTGCCGGCGCTCACCGGCGACGCGGCCTATCTGCATCCCGGCGCGCCGCTGCTCCGAGGCACCGACAAGATTCGCGTGTTTCTCGAAACCGCTGACTCGCTCGAGGCGGTCACGTGGTCACCGGCATTCGCGGACGTTTCCGCGGATGGCCGGCTGGGCTACACGTACGGCTGGACCCGCTCCGGCGGGACGCGGGGGAAGTATCTCGCATGCTGGCAGAAGACCCGCGACGTTTGGCGCATCGCCGCCTACGCGCGCACCAAGCGGGCGCCGGTGACTGACTCCATCGCCCCGCCGCGCAGGACCGACCCCGCCGCGCAGGTGCGCGGCCGCGCCGATCCGCGTGAGCTGCTGCGCGCCGATTCCGCCTTTGCCGCCATGTCGGTGACCCAGGGTGTCAAAGCCGCGTTCCTCGCGTACTCGACTGAGGATGCGATTTTACTTGGCGGTGGAGCGCAAATCACTGAAGGACGGGAGGCGATCGGCGCGGGATTCGACGGGTTTCCGACCGGCGCGGTACTGGCCTGGTGGCCGGTCGCGGCGGCGATCGCGGAGTCAGGCGATCTCGGCTGCACGGTGGGGGAGGCGACGATCGCGAGCCTCAACCATTACAGCAAGTATCTCACGATTTGGCGACGGCAACCGGATGGCAGTTGGAAGTTCGTAGCGGATGGCGGCAATGTCCGGCCCCCCCCGCCCCGCCCGGGGCCCTAACGTTTCAGCGTCACCACGATTCCCGGACCGGCGGCCGGTCCGTAGCGAGCCCCCACCTCGGCCGTACTCATAAAGCGCAGGGTAAAAATGTGGTCGGCCGGGATGGCTCTGAGATAATTCAGGTCGCCCATGTCCCGATCGTCCATATAGACGTGGACCTGCTGCATCTGCAGGTCACGTCTGGACCCACTGGGGAGTCGCAGCACATCGGTCCTCAGCCATCGCGGCCGGAGTAGTTTCACGGCGTCGTACGCGTTCGCGATGGAGGAACGGATCCGTTCGATGTCGTCCGTCGTGATCAACGTGCTGCTGCTCTTTGGCGGTCGGGCGGCGGGAGGGACGGGCGGAGCAGGGGCGGCGCTATCCGCCCCCTGGGCCCGCAGCCCCGGAACGGCGAGCGTCAAAGCGAATAGCGGGACCAATAGTCGCCCGATCATGAGTCCTGAGAAGATAACCCACGCCGCCCTTCGCCGCCCTGCGCCGATCAGGTCCCGGTCGCGAGGTCGAGTCGAATCACACCATCCCCGGCGCCGTCCCGAATGGTCAGCCAATCGGTGCGGACGCGATCCCACTCCTGGATCACGAGCCCCTGATCCTCGAATAAGGCGCGAATCTGGCTCGGTCCGAACCCCGCGATCTCCTCGAGGATCGGCACCAGCACCGACAGGGCGTCGTCGCTGATGACAGTGCGCTTGGCAATGTGAGCGACTTCGCGGGCCTCTGACGCGGCGATCGTAAAGCCGTCGCCGCGGTTCACGTGCAGCATCACCGGAATATCCGATTGCCCGTCGCCGACGTAGACGACCTGGTCGCGAGGAACGACGTGCCGCGCGCGAATCTCCTCCACCGCGGCCACCTTGCCGTAGCCCGCCGCGACGCGCACCAGCGATCCGATCTGACCGCCATCGGGGTTGAATTGGAAGCGCGTGCCGATCACATGATCGGCGGGGACGATGCCGTCCAACGCCGAGAGCACGACCTCTTCGGGAGCCGCCGAGACGACATAGAAGTCGAAGCGGTGTCCGTCGATGCCCAGCTCGAGCATGCGGGTGAGCAGTTTGACGTTGCGCTTGAGTCTCACGCGCCGGCCGACTTCCAGCAGATCGTTGCGCGTGACGCGCCGGTACTCCGGATCCAGCGCCAGGAGATATGCAAGCTCCGCACCTTGCTGCACGAGATTGAGATTGGACAGCGCGGCGACTTTCTCGCGAAAGCTCGAAATGCCCAGCATCTCGCTCAGCACGATGCCGGAGTCATTGAAGCTCAACGTTTGATCGAAATCACTTGCCAACAGGTAATGCTTCTTCATCCACAGCTCCCTTCGTTTCGTTCCCGACACGAAAAAGGCCCGCTCCATTGAGGGGCGGGCCGTTCCGTGTGTTGCGACAATGTGCATCGCGTCAGGTAACGCCCGCCTCCCAGGAAGTGTTCCCGGTGTGCATCAGATTGAGCCCGCAGGCGTTAAACATCATGGGGGAATGCTAAGCAGCGCGCGGGGTCGCGGTCAACACTTGGCTGTAAACGGGAGCGTCACGCCTGCGGTTGCGCGACCTCCGCTGCCGTGATCGGAAGCACCAGTCGCTCGGCCTTGCGGACGGCTGTGACTGTCGTGGTGGTGCCGATCCGCTCACCTGTAAGCAGCCGGTGCAGGTCGTCGATGCCATGCACGGGTTGTCCGTCGAATGCCACAATCACATCGCCGAGCTGGAGTCCCGCGCGCGCCGCTGGACTGCCGTTCTCGATCGTTGTGATCAGCACGCCGCTGGGCTGGATGAGGCGGTGGGCGCGTGCGGCCAAACGCGGCAGTGACACGTTCTGTCCGCCGACGCCGATGCGGGCGCGACGCACGTGCCCGTACGTCATCAACTGACCGGCGACGACCTTGACGGTATTCACCGCGACGGCGAAGCAGATGCCCTGGGCGGGAAGGATCACCGCGGTGTTCACGCCGACGACCTGTCCACGCGAGTCGAGCAGTGGCCCACCGGAGTTGCCCGGATTGAGAGCCGCGTCTGTCTGAATGACGTTGTCGATCAAGCGGCCCGAAACGGAGCGAAACGACCGGCCCAGCGCGCTGACGATGCCGGCGGTCACGGTGCTCTGGAATCCCAACGGATTCCCGATCGCGATGACCACCTGGCCGACGCGCAGCGCTGCCGAGTCGCCCAGCGGTGCCACCACGAGCGCCGACGCGTCCACGCGGAGGACGGCGAGATCGGTGTCGGGATCGTCTCCCACGAGCTCCGCCCGGAGCCGCCGTCCATCGGTGAGCGCTACGTCGGTCTTCGTCGCCCCGTGCGCGACGTGGCTGTTGGTGAGGATGAAACCATCGGGCGCGAACACGAACCCGGAGCCGTGACCCTGCTGCTCCCGCTGCCGGCCTGCGCGGCCACGCCGGTGATGTACATCGACGCTGACGACGGCCGCGGCCGCGCGCTCGACGACTCCACTCACGGCGCGGGAGTACGCGTCCAGCAGGTCGGTGTCGGTCGGAGACCCCGATGGAACCGGCGAACCGCCGGGAGTCCCGCCGTCCGCCACAGTGAGAATTGAGCTCATGACCCAAGAACGCCGCCCTGTTCCCGAACCGATATATTCGTCCCCGCATGCGCGAAGCCCTGCAGTCTCTACTCCGTCAAGCCACGGACGCCAGGCGCTCAGGCGATTTCTGGCGGGCGGCCGCCAACACTCTGAGCGAGTGGGCGGGCGGGGCCCGCCTGACCATCCGCTATCAGGGCGTCAACGAGAACGGCTCGGTCACGGCCGGAGCGGACGACAGATCGGGACGTAGCCTCACGGCGGAGTGGCGCGATCCCGAAGGGCGGCACGTCGAGGCGACCCTCGCGGGCGCTCCGCCAACGCTGCCGGCGTCGGAGCTCGAGGCCGCCATCGAGTTTGCCACCCGGCTCGCGGTGATGGTGGGGCGGCGGGCGGCGCTGGAGCGCGAGCGGCGGCTCGGCACTTTTGTCGTCGAGCTGGCGCGCTGGCTGCTCGCGGCCCCCGAGACGCAGCTGCTCCTGCGGTACACGCTCCAGAGCTTGATGGAGCTGGTTGAAGCGCAGGGCGCGTTCGTCGCGCTGAAGCAACCCGACGGTGAAACCCTGCGCCTTTCGCCCGCGCTCGGCGACGCCGCGCCCGTTGACGGCCTGGTGCTCGAACTCGGGAGCAGCGTGACCGGCCGCGTCGTGCGAACCGGCGAGCCCATGATGACCAACGACCTGCGCGCGGAAGCCGACGCCAGTCCAATCGCGAAGGCGCTCGCCGACGGCGTGCGTGCCGCGCTGATCGCACCGTTGCGCATATCCCACGGGACGGTCGGCGCCGTGGGCTTGCTGCGCTATCAGGCCGCCGGGGCGCCGAACCCGCCGCCATTCAGCCTGCACGACCTTCATTATGTCTCTGCCGTCGCGGCCCACATCGCCGGTGGCATAGAGCTTTCCGAGGCTGTCGCCGCGACGCGCGCCGCCGCCGACCGGGCACACGCGATGGTGGACGCGAGCCCGTTGCCCATGGCGCTCGTGGACACGGCGGGCACCGTGCGGCAGGTCAACGGGGCGGCCATCCAGGTGTTCGGAGTGAAAACGAAGGAAGCGGCAATCGGGCGCCATCTCGAGAAGCTCGGACTCTCGCCCAGCGGCCTGACGGTGCGGCTGATGCTTACCGGACGGCAGCAGGGTGAGCCGTGGCACGGCCGGGTCCTCGTGACGCAGGAATCAGGCGAACGGCGGATCTGCGACTGCACGGTGACCGACCTGCGCGGGTTAGGATCGCAGGACCTGCTGGTCGCGCTCTACGACCGCACCGACGAGCTGCGCGCGCAACGCGAGCTGATCGCGCGGGAGAAACTCGCCACGGTCGGCGAGATCGCGAGCGGCGTCGCGCACGAAGTCAACAATCCGCTCGCGGCCATCCGCATGGAGGCCGAGCTGCTGGGCCGCTCGACCCAGGACACCGAAGCCAGCACCGCCGCCGCGACGATCGTGCGCGAGGTGGACCGCGCCGCGCGCATCGTGCGCAGCCTGCTGCGCCTGGCGCGCCGCGCCGACATCACGCCGGTGCGGATCCAGCTCAACGAGCTGGTGCGCGACGTGGCGGAGATTCGCCAGCGCGTGCTCCGCGCCGACAACATCGAGGTCCGCACGCGCATGGATCAGGGCGCCGAGTCTGTGCTGGGACTCGGCCAGGAGCTGCAGCAGGTCGTGATCAATCTCGTGACCAACGCGGAGCACGCCGTGCGTGGGCGCCCGAACGCGGTCATCGAGCTGGCAACCGAGGCCCGCGAAGGGTGGGTGCGTCTGACCGTCGAGGACTCGGGGCCGGGCGTTCCGGCAGAAGTGCGCAGCCGGATCTTCGATCCATTCTTCACGACCAAGAGCCCCGATGAAGGATCGGGTCTCGGCCTGTCAATCTGTCAGCGCGTCGTTACTGAGGTGGGTGGAAGGATCTGGTTGGAGGACTCGGGGCTGCTGGGGGGCGCGAAGTTCGTCGTCGAGATGCCCGCCGCCCCGGTGCGGGAGAACCTCATTGGCTAAGCGGCTAAGAGGCTAAGCCTCGAGAATCTGCCGGCGGTAGAGCGCGAGCGTCGCGATTCCGTAGATCCCGATAGCTAGAAGCAGCGCGCCAAGGGGCCAATGCGGGCCAAGCTGCCAGATGCCGGCCGCCACATAGCCGAGACTCGCGATGAGACCCATGCCCAACACTTCCTTCCGCGCCATCAGGATGCCGAACACATATCCCCAACTGAATCCCGCGAGCCCGAGGAAGATGATGGCGTTGGGGAAAATCTTGGTCGGATCGATCAGATTGAGCCCACCCGCAAAGGCGCAGAACAAACCGATCACGGTATGCGTTGCGAGGTGGAGCGCGAGCGGCAGGGGCAGGGTGCCCATTTTGTTGAAGGTCATGAGATAATTATAGACGCTATGCAGGCGACCCGCACGTATCTCCAGCTCACCGATCCCAGCCAATTCCGCACGGCGTTCGGGGACTTTCCGGACATCGCCATTGCCCGCGCGCCGCAGCCGCAGCCCGAGCTGTACCGGATGTGCTATCAGACCGTGGGTGAGGCGTTTCACTGGCGCGACCGGTGGGACTGGACCGATCAGGAGATCGCCGCTCACCTCGCCGACCCGGCCATTCAGCTCTTTGTCGCGATGCGGCAGGCCGGTAAGACAAAAGCCGCGCTGGCCGGGTGGTACGAGCTGCGGCGCGTGGCGGAAGACGACTCGGTCGAGATCGCGTATTTCGGCATCGTGGCCGCCGAGTTTGGCCGCGGCTTCGGGAAGCACTTGCTGTCCAGTGCCGTCCGCGCCGCGTGGGCCCTCGGCCCCCGGCGTGTGTGGCTGCACACCTGCACACTCGATCATCCCAACGCGCTGCCGAATTACGTCGCGCGGGGCTTCATGCCTTATCGCACCGAAACGTACGAAGTAGATTCCGCTCCGTGAATCTCAAGTGGAATTTTCAGCTCACTCGCAAACGCAAGGTCATCATTGCGGGCATCCTGCTCACGCCGGTACTGATCTTCGCGCTCTACACGTGGTCCGCTCTCAACTGGAGCTACTCGGAGGGCGAGCGCGCCGGCTTTGTGCAGAAGTTCTCGAAGCGGGGTTGGCTGTGTAAGACGTGGGAGGGGGAACTCGCCATGGTATCGATGCCCGGCACCAACCCCGAGAAATTCTTCTTCTCGGTCCGCGATGACATTGTCGCTGAGCATATCAACCAGTCACTCGGCAGACGCGTGGCGCTGTCGTATCAACAGCACAAGGGGATTCCGACGACCTGTTTCGGCGAAACAGATTACTTCGTGATCGCCGTAAAGGTGTTGCCGCAATGAGCGCCAACGGTTTCGGCAGCCGCGCCAGCCTCAAAGCCGGTGGCCGCTCGTACGAGATCTTCCGGCTGGATGCCTTGGAGCGCCGCGGCCTCTCCGTCGCTCGCCTGCCCTACTCGCTCAAGATCCTGCTGGAGAACCTGCTGCGGCGGGAAGACGGCCGCGTTGTTCGGCCCGAGGACATCGAGAAGCTGGCGCGCTGGGAGCCGCTCAAGCTGCCGGACGAAGAGATCGCGTTCATGCCCGCGCGCGTGCTGCTCCAGGATTTTACCGGCGTGCCCGCGGTGGTGGACCTCGCCGCGATGCGGGACGCGATGGTGACGATGGGCGGTGACCCCAAGCGGGTGAATCCGCAGCTCCCGGCCGAGCTGGTGATCGACCACTCGGTGATCGTGGATGAGTTCGGGACGAAGACCGCCTTCCAGGTGAACGCCGACCTCGAATTCCAGCGCAACCGCGAACGCTATGCGCTGCTCCGCTGGGCGCAAAAGACTTTTACCGGCTTCAAAGTTGTGCCTCCGGATACGGGCATCGTGCACCAGGTCAACTTGGAGTATTTGGCCCGTGTTGTTTTCACGACCGACGCAAAAACGCCACAAGCCTATCCCGATACGCTCGTCGGCACCGATTCCCATACGACGATGATCAACGGACTTGGCGTGCTGGGGTGGGGAGTGGGGGGAATCGAAGCCGAGGCCGCCATGCTCGGCCAACCGGTCTCGATGCTGATTCCACAGGTCATCGGATTCAGGCTGAGCGGGCGGCTCAGCGAGGGCGCTACCGCGACGGACCTCGTGCTTACCGTCACGCAGATGCTGCGTGCCAAGGGCGTCGTCGGAAAGTTCGTCGAGTTCTTCGGTCCCGGCGTCGCTACGCTGCCGCTCGCCGATCGCGCGACGATCGGCAACATGGCGCCCGAGTACGGCGCCACGATCGGCATCTTCCCCGTCGATCAAGAGACGCTGCGGTACCTGGAGTTCACGGGCCGGCAGCCCGAGCAGGTGCAGCTGGTCGAGGCGTATATGAAGGAACAGGGACTGTTCCATACGCCCGATGCTCCTGAGCCGGTCTACACGGACACGCTCGAGCTCAACCTGGCGACGGTGGAGCCGAGCATGGCGGGGCCGCGGCGGCCACAGGATCGCGTCGGTTTGCGTGAGGTACCGCGTGGCTTTGCGGAAGCGCTGCCGACGTTGATGAAGCCGGCTCCAGTTCCGGCGGTGAACGCCGTGCCGGTGGGACGGTGGGAAGGCGAAGGCGGTCAGGCTGGGCCCAGACCGCAACCGACCCGGCCATCGCACGCGACGCTCCGCATCGACGACGTTGAGTGCGAGCTGCACCACGGCTCGGTCGTAATTGCCGCGATCACGAGCTGCACCAACACGTCGAACCCATCGGTGATGATCGCCGCGGGGCTGATGGCCCAGAAGGCCGTGGAGCGTGGGCTGCGCTCGAAGCCCTGGGTGAAGACGAGCCTCGCCCCGGGATCGAAGGTGGTCACCGACTATCTCGACCTCGCGGGTCTGACGAAGCCGCTGGAGGCTTTGCGGTTTCACCTCGTTGGGTACGGATGCACGACCTGCATCGGCAACTCCGGGCCGCTGCCCGAGGCCGTGTCCACGGCGGTCGCCGAGTGCGACCTCGTCGTCTGCTCGGTGCTCTCGGGCAATCGCAACTTCGAGGGCCGGATTCAGCAGGAAGTGCGCGCCAACTATCTCGCGTCGCCGCCGCTCGTCGTGGCGTATGCCCTCGCGGGCCGCATCGACATTGACTTCCACAACGAGCCGCTCGGCATCGGCGTCGGCGGGCCCGTGTTCCTGCGCGACATCTGGCCATCCGCAAAGGAAGTTGCCGATGTCATTGCCCGGTCCATCAAGTCGGCGATGTTTCGCAAGAGTTACGCGCAAGTTTTCGACGGCGATGAGCGGTGGCGCGGACTGCCCGTTCCCGAAGGCGATCGCTTTGCCTGGGAGCCGACATCCACCTACATCCGGCGCGCGCCCTATTTCGACGGCATGCCCGCCGTTCCGGGACCCGTGCGCGACATCCGCGGCGCGCGGGTGCTGTGCCTCCTGGCCGACAGCATCACGACGGACCACATCTCGCCGGCCGGCTCGATTCGGAAGACGAGTCCCGCGGGCCAGTATCTGGTGGGGCAAGGAGTGACGCCGCTCGACTTCAACTCCTACGGTGCGCGCCGCGGCAACCATGAAGTCATGGTGCGCGGCACGTTCGCCAACGTGCGGCTCAAGAACCTGCTGGCGCCGGGCACCGAAGGCCCCTTCACAGCGCACCTTCCGGACGGCGAGGTCATGACGATCTATGACGCCTCGCTCAAGTACGCCGCTGAAGCAACGCCGCTCGTCGTGTTGGCCGGAAAGGAGTACGGCTCTGGATCGTCACGCGATTGGGCCGCGAAGGGTCCACGGCTCCTGGGCGTGCGCGCGGTCATCGCGGAGAGCTTCGAGCGCATTCACCGCTCCAACCTGGTGGGGATGGGAATCCTGCCGCTGCAGTTTGATCCGGGACAGAATCCCGCATCACTCGGCCTGACGGGGAAAGAGCGCTACGACATCCTCGGACTCACCGACATGCCCAAGGAGCTGAAGGTCACGGCGACGTCTGACGACGGCAAGGTGACGGGCTTCAAGGTGTTGGTACGCATCGACACGCCGCAGGAGCTGCAGTACTACAAGCACGGCGGCATTCTGGAGTACGTGCTGCGCCAGCTCGCGGGGAAGCAGCCGTAAGGACGTCTCTCGCGCTATTGCTCGCGCTCGCGAGCGCCTGCCGCCAACCCGTCGCCTCGGTGTGGGTCACCACTGGCGATCAGATGAAGCTCGTCTCTCGCGAACCCGACGTCGCCTTTTCCAGCGCGGACACGGCGGGCCTCCCAACCATCGCGGTCGATGATACGGCGATGTATCAAGAGATAGTGGGGTTCGGCGCGGCCATCACCGACGCGTCGGCATCGCTCATCAACGGCCTGCCACCGGAGCGCCGCGAAGCGTTGCTGCGCGACCTATTCGACGCGGACAGCGGCATCGGCTTGAGCTTCACTCGTCTTACGATCGGCGCGTCTGATTTCTCGCCGCGCCACTACAGTTTCGACGACATGCCTCCAGGCGAGCGCGACCCGGCACTCGCGCGCTTCTCGATTGAGTCCGACCGCAGGGACCGGATACCCGTCGTGCGGCGCGCGTTGGCGATCAACCCCCAGCTCAAGATCATGGCGTCTCCCTGGAGCGCGCCGGGCTGGATGAAGACGACCGACAAACTCATAAAGGGCACGCTGCGCCCCGATGCCTACGAGGCGTTTGCGGAGTACCTGGCGCGGTACGTCGACGCGTATGCCGCCGAGGGCGTGCCGATCTTTGCGTTGACCATCCAGAACGAGCCGCACTACGAGCCGGCGGACTATCCGGGCATGCGAGTGGAGCCGGCGGCACGGGCACGGTTTGTCGGGGAATTCCTCGGTCCCCGGCTCGCGCGCGGGGGATCACCCACCGTCATATTCGATTGGGATCACAACTGGGATGAGCCGCAGTCGCCGCTCGCCGTGCTCGGCGACAGCGTCGCCCGGCGCTACATCGCGGGCGTCGCCTGGCATTGCTATGGGGGCGACGTGTCGGCGCAGACGAAGGTGCACGACGCTTATCCTGCCAAGGACGCCTACTTCACCGAGTGCTCAGGTGGCGAGTGGGCGCCGAGCTTCGCCGACAATCTCGTGTGGAACGTGCGCACGCTCATCATCGGCGCGACGCGGAACTGGGCGCGGGGCGTGCTGCTGTGGAACTTGGCGCTCGACGAGCAGCACGGTCCGCACAAGGGCGGGTGCGGGAACTGCCGCGGCGTCGTCACCATCGACTCCCGCTCCGGGGCCGTCACGCGCAACGTCGAGTACTACGCCCTAGCCCATGCCAGCCGGTTCGTCCAGCCAGGCGCGCGGCGGATCGGATCGTCGTCCGGAGTGGCGGGGCTGGAGAGCGTCGCCTTCCGCAACCCGGACGGCTCGAGGGTGCTCATCGCGGTAAACACGGCCGCCGCGGAGCAGCGGTTCGCCGTGCAGTGGGCAGACAGTAGGGTGGTCTACGGACTTCCGGCCGGCGCGGTGGCGACGCTGCGCTGGCTCGCGCGCTAAATCGCGTTCAGGAAGGCTTCCAGCTCCGCGGGAGGAACAGCGCCCACACAGCGCGCCACTTCCTTGCCGTTGCGGAACGCGATCAACGTCGGAATCCCCCGAATACCGAAGCGGGGACCGGTGACTGGATTCCGGTCCGTGTCGAGCTTCACCACCAGGATCGTCCCGGCGCGGCGGCGCGCGGCGTCATCCAGCAGCGGCGCCATGATTTTGCACGGCCCGCACCAATCCGCGTAGAAGTCCACCACCACCGGCACCGTGGTATCGGTCGTTACCTGCGCGAATGTCGAGTCGGACACCGCGATCGGCCGGTCCAGAAGGATCGGCTTGCCGCATTTGCCGCATGTGGGGTGCTGGTCAATGCGCGAGAGGTTGACGCGATTCAACGTCTCGCAGAACGGGCAGGGCACGGTCGCGGTCGGCGCGTTAGGCACGTGAAGGCGTTTTCACCATTGGTTGTGAGGCTATTCACCCTTCCGACGACACATTGTGGACAGGTACTTCACGGAGCATAACGCGATGAGCAGCAGGAATGTAGGCTGGCGCGACGCGGCAATTCGCTGGTTCGTGGGTTTGGTATTACTTCTCACATCGGCCGCGCTTCAGGATCGTCCACT